>Ga0256839_1003832_pt1 | contig 15182 bp, 14 predicted proteins | sample 354166metaG_FD_185968 | JGI IMG/M metagenome (GOLD analysis project Ga0256839, IMG submission 185968) | Hydrothermal vent microbial communities from Mid Atlantic Ridge, Atlantic Ocean - 354-166 | ecosystem: Environmental > Aquatic > Marine > Hydrothermal vents | place: Atlantic Ocean: Mid... | reverse complement strand
GCTGTTGACCATACGCGACAACGGGGCAGGGATCGAGGATCTGGATAGCCTGTTCGAGCCGTTCTACACCACAAAACAGGCAGGCGACGGGGTTGGCTTGGGGCTTGCCATTTCCTCGGGCATCGTGAACGACTTGGGCGGACGGTTGACCGCAAGGAACGCCACGGTGGGCGGGGCTGTATTTGAAGTGCAGTTGCCCATATTGTTAGATGAAACCGAAGCAGCCGAGTGAGATACCGAATTATGGCACAAGCAATGAAAATCGCGATTGTGGATGACGAGCAGGACATGCGCCAGTCGATCAGCCAGTGGCTGGCCCTGTCGGGGTTTGACACCGAAACCTTTGCCAATGCCGAGGATGCGCTGAAAAAGCTGGGGCCGGATTACCCGGGCGTGGTGGTCAGCGATATCAAAATGCCCGGCATGGACGGGATGCAGTTTCTGAAACGTCTGATGAGTGTGGATTCGGGCCTGCCGGTGATTATGATCACCGGTCATGGCGATGTGCCAATGGCGGTCGAGGCGATGCGCGTCGGTGCTTATGATTTTCTGGAAAAACCGTTCAACCCCGACAAAATGACCGAGCTGGCCAAAAAGGCCACCCAGAGCCGCCGCCTGACACTGGACAACCGCGCGCTGCGGCGTGAATTGGGCGATGGCACGGCGGTGATGAAGAAACTGATCGGCTCGTCCCCCGTGATGGAGCGCCTGCGCGAGGATATTCTGGATCTGGGGCAGGCCGATGGCCATGTGCTGATTGATGGCGAAACCGGAACCGGCAAAACGCTGGTGGCTCATGCGCTACATGCGGTCGGATCACGGGCGGGCAAGAAATTCTCGCTGGTTTCCTGCGCAGCATTCGAGGAAGAAGAACTTGGCCGCCGCCTGTTTGGTCCAATGCTGGACGATGGCCCGCAGCCGCTGGTGGAAGAGGCCCGTGGCGGCACGCTGGTGCTTGAAGATATCGACGCGCTGTCGGATGGACTGCAAGCGCGCCTGCTGACCTATATCAACGAGCAGGGCAGCCCTGCGGAAACCCGCATCGTGGCGATTTCCAACCTTCAGGCCGAGGATAAAACCGTCGAGGATGTATTGCGCCCCGACCTTTATTACCGGCTGGCGGCGATGAAAATCACCCTGCCACCATTGCGCCAGCGGGGCGAGGACATCCTGACACTGTTTGCCCGTCTGTCCGAACAATTCGCCGAGGAATACGGCTGTGACGCGCCCGAAGTTTCCGCGCAAGAGGCCGCACAACTGCTGCAAGCCCCCTGGCCGGGCAACATCCGCCAGCTGATCAACGTGGCCGAACGGGCGGTGCTGCAAAACCGTCGTGGCTCGGGCACTATTGCCAGCCTGCTGATGGCCGACAACGAGGAAACCCAGCCGGTGATGACGACCGAGGGCAAGCCGCTGAAAGAATATGTCGAGGCGTTCGAGCGGATGCTGATCGACAACACCATGCGCCGGCACAAGGGCAGCATTGTCAATGTGATGGAAGAGTTGTGCCTGCCGCGCAGGACACTGAACGAAAAGATGGCAAAATACGGGTTGCAGCGGTCGGATTATCTGTAAATCATTGTTTATGCTTTATTAACGGACTCGCCGCGGGTTTTGAGGATTCAATGCCTGCGGCGCAGGTATTTAGGGGCAAGAAGAAGGCAAATTCACAGATTAACTATTTTCCCCATTGTAATTGCACCCCCATCCCCCTTATGTTCCATCCAAGGTGGTCAGCGCGACAGCAGTTGAGCCACTGGATAAAAGTTTCGCTGTTCCCGAGGTTACGCAGAAAAACACCTGCCAATTCCCGACAGAACAGACCGATTGGGTCGAAAGACCGGTATTTATGCCCTTGTGCCAACTGGCCGGGGCTTAACAGTTTGGACGCAAATATCAGCGTCCGGAGATAGAAACGCGATGCGACGCGAAAAGAATTCAGAGACTGCGACAGGGGCCGAAATGGCCGACCTGCGCATGTGCTGCGCGTCCCCCTTCGCCCTTACAAGACACCCCCTGCAATCAAAAAGCCCCCCGGGGTTACGGCGATTGCCGCGGTGCAATGAGAAAACATGGCTAAAAAGATGCTTATCGATGCCACCCACGCGGAAGAAACCCGCGTTGTGGTGGTTGATGGAACCAAGGTTGAGGAATTCGACTTTGAGTCTGAAAACAAACGCCAGCTAGCTGGCAATATTTATCTGGCAAAAGTTACACGGGTCGAGCCGTCGCTACAGGCGGCGTTCATAGACTACGGCGGAAACCGGCACGGTTTTCTGGCGTTCTCGGAAATTCATCCCGATTATTACCAGATCCCCGTCGCCGACCGCGAGGCCCTGCTGGCCGAGGAACGCGCCTATGCCAAGGCAATGGCCGAGGAAGACGAAAAACCCAAACCAAAACGCCGCCGCCGCTCGCGCTCGCGCAGCAAGGCCGAAGAGGTCAAGTCGGATGATGCCGTCGAGACAAAAGAAGTCGAGAACAACGGCGCATCCGGTATGGATGTGGTCGATCTGGGTGAAGAGTCCGTCGAGGGATCATCGCCAATGGAACTGGTTGCCGAAACACCGGTAGATACGCCCGAATCCGGCGAGGCCGATGAGGTTGCCAAAGACGATGCACCCGCTGAGGATGTGAAAGCAGACGACGCGGATACGGCGGCTGATGCGGATGGCGAAGATGAACCGCTGGAAGCGACCGAAAAAGACGACCGGATTGAATCGGTGGCCGATGATGACGCCCCCGAGGAACTGCGCCCTGTGCGCAAACCCCGTCCGCGCCGCTACAAAATTCAGGAAGTGGTCAAGGTTCGCCAGATCCTTCTGGTGCAGGTGGTGAAAGAGGAACGCGGCAACAAGGGCGCGGCCCTGACCACCTATCTGTCGCTGGCCGGCCGTTATTGCGTTCTGATGCCCAACACCGCGCGTGGCGGTGGCATTTCCCGCAAAATCACCAACGCCGCCGACCGCAAGAAACTGAAAGCCATCGCAAACGAAATTGAAGTGCCCGAAGGCGCCGGTCTGATTGTGCGCACGGCAGGTGCCAAGCGCACCAAATCCGAGATCAAGCGCGATTACGAATATTTGCAGCGCTTGTGGGAAGAAATCCGCGAATTGACGCTGAAATCTATCGCGCCGGCCAAGATTTACGAAGAAGGCAACCTGATCAAACGCTCGATCCGCGACCTGTATAACCGCGAGATCGACGAGGTTCTGGTAGAAGGCGAAGAAGGCTACCGCGTGGCCAAGGACTTTATGAAAATGATCATGCCGTCCCATGCCAAGAACGTGAAACTTTACAATGAATCCATGCCCTTGTTCGCCCGCTATCAGGTCGAAGGCTATCTGGCCGGTATGTTCAACCCGACGGTTCAACTGAAATCCGGCGGCTACATCGTGATCGGGATTACCGAAGCACTGGTGGCGATTGATGTGAACTCGGGTCGCTCGACCAAAGAGGGCAGCATCGAGGACACGGCGCTGAAAACCAATCTGGAAGCCTCGGACGAAGTGGCACGCCAGCTGCGTCTGCGCGATCTGGCCGGTCTGATCGTGATTGATTACATCGATATGGACGAGCGCCGCAACAACAACGCGGTTGAAAAGCGCCTGAAGGACCGGTTGAAGAACGACCGCGCCCGTATTCAGGTGGGTCGCATTTCCGGTTTCGGCCTGATGGAAATGTCGCGCCAGCGCCTGCGCCCGGGTATGATCGAGGCGACAACACAGCCCTGTTCGCATTGCCACGGCACCGGCCTGATCCGTTCGGATGAAAATCTGGCCCTGTCGATCCTGCGCCAGCTGGAAGAAGAGGGCACGCGCAAACGTAGCCGCGAGGTTCTGTTGAAGGCGCCTGTGGGCATCGCCAATTACCTGATGAACAACAAGCGCGAACATATCGCCCAGATCGAGGCGCGTTACGGCATGTCCGTGCGCATCGAGGCCGATCCGTTCCTTGTATCGCCTGATTTCTCGATCGAGAAGTTCAAGACCGCCAGCCGCGTTGTCAAACAGGTCAGCGCGCCAGTGGTCTCGGGTAGTGCCGCGATCATGGATGATATCGATGATGCCGAGGTGGTCGAGGAAGAAACACCGGTGGAATCCGTTGACGAGGGGGAAGCCGAGGCACAGCCCAAGAAGCGCCGCCGCCGTCGCCGTCGTCGTCGTGGCCGTGGTGGGGACAACGCCGAGGCAACGCAGAATAACGGTGAAGAAGTGGTGAATGCCGACGCAGCACCCGAGGGTGAAACTGTAGCGGACGAAGCTGGCAAAGAGGAATCGGTTGCCGAAACTGCCGAGACCACTGCCGAGACGGGGGAAAAAGCCGAGGACGAAAAGCCCAAGCGCAAGCCGCGCAAACGCGCCCCGCGCAAATCGGCCAAATCGGCAGATGCGGAAACTTCGGAAGTGAAAACCGACGAGGCCGCTTCAAAAGAAGCTGCACCAGAGGAAGCTGCAGAAGAGCCGAAGAAAAAGCCGGTTCGCCGCCGTCGCAAGAAAGCGGACACCGAAGAAGCACCCAAAGCCGGGGAGGCTGCAAAAGAAGCCCCTGAAGCCGAGGTCGCGGCCGAGGAAGAGAAACCCGCGCCCAAGAAACGCACACGGCGCAAGCCTGCTGCGAAAAAGGCCAAGGTGGACGAGGTTGACGCCAAGCCGGCAGAAGAAGCCGCGCCTGTAGCCGAAACCAAGCCCGAGCCGATCGAGATAACACCCGAACCGGTTGCAGCAAAACCCGAGCCCACACCAGAACCCGCCCCCAAGCCAAAGGCAGACAAGCCCAAGCGCAAGGGATGGTGGTCATTGGGCCGGTAACAACGGCAAGATAGAAAATGAAAAACCGGCGGGCCATGTGCTTGCCGGTTTTTTTATGCTCAGGCTTTGCGCACCAGATAGGTTTGGCCGTGCTCGCCCTGCGCCACTTCGATCAACTCGTGCCCCTGTTCATTGCAAAAATGCGGCACATCGATCACCGCTGCCGGATCATCCGCCAGCAGTCGCACCACAGCCCCTGAAACATGGGTTTGCAGCCGCTTGCGCAGTTTCAAAACGGGCAGGGGGCAGAGCATGCCGATGGCGTCGATTTCTTCATCAATGGTCATGCCAAACTGGATAGGGTGCGATTTGTCCCAAGTCCACGCAAATGTGACATTTCGGCAGGTGACGCGGCGGGGTGGATCGCCTAAGAATGGGCAAACCAATTGGAAGGCCCCGTGATGTTCGGAATCGAAATTCTTGATGCCAGCCTGCTGCCCGCGATGTTTGTCGCTTTGATGGGTGGGTTGCTGTCGTTCCTGTCGCCCTGTGTGCTGCCGATCGTGCCACCCTATCTGGCCTATATGAGCGGCATGACCATGAGCGAAATGACCGGCGAAGGCGGCAAGCGCGGCGGGGCGATCATTCCGGCGCTGTTCTTTGTGCTGGGGCTTTCGACAATCTTTTTGTTGCTGGGGTTCACAGCATCCGTCTTCGGGGCGTTTTTTCTGCAAAATCAAGAGCTTTTCGCGAAAGTATCCGGCGGGGTGATCGTGTTGTTCGGCCTGCATTTCCTTGGTATTTTCCGCATCCCTTTTCTGGATCGCGATACGCGGATTGACGCGGGGGATCAGGGGGGGTCGGCCTTTGGCGCCTATATTCTGGGGCTGGCATTCGCCTTTGGCTGGACGCCCTGCATTGGCCCGCAACTGGGCGCGATCCTGTCGATGGCGGCGTCCGAGGCATCGGTGGCGCGCGGCACCGCCCTTCTGGGAATTTATGCGCTTGGGTTGGGTATACCATTTCTGTTGGCGGCGATTTTCATCCAGCGGGCGGTCGGGGTGATGAACCGTTTGAAACGCCATATGGGAATGATCGAAAAGGCGATGGGTCTGCTGCTGATTGCGGTCGGTATTGCCCTTATGACCGGCGCCTTCAGCGCATTTTCGTTCTGGCTGCTGGAAACATTTCCGGCACTTGCCAACATTGGCTAGCAATGCCGCGTCTTTGCGCTAAACTGCGGCCAGTTATGTAACGGGATTGCCAGTAGATGCAGGGTGAAGGCCAGACAGTCGCAAAGCGCAGGGTGTTCTATATTCCCGGCTATGACCCGATTCACCCGCGCCGCTATCGCGAATTATATCGCAGCGAAGGGGCGGAGCAGGCGAAAATTTCAGGATATACCCTTGATCTGTCCCCGAAGCAGGGCGGCGGGCGTTATGGCTGGCACGTTCAGGGCCGCATTGACGGCATGCAGGTGGAGGCCGATTTCGATGTGCTGGTCTGGTCCGATATCGTCAAATCCTCGATGGATCTGAATATCCCGCAAACCTATCTGGTGCTGATCCGCACAGCATGGACCTATATTGCTTCGGGCGCGTTGCGCCGGTTGATGTGGCTGCGCAAGGGGCCGGTGCTGACAGCGCTTTACCCGATCGGCATGCTGTTGCTGCAACTGGCGGTCGCGGTTTTTCTGGCGTGGTTTGCCGGGGCCATGATTGCCAAAGGTGTGCGGGTTCTGGTGGATTGGCCGACGGTTGCGCGGATGCTGGGATGGGCGGCGGCACTACCGCTGGTCGTTGTGATCCTGCGCGGATTTCGCAAGATTGATAACAAGCTGTTCGCCTATTACCTGATGCATGATTACGCCTATTCCGCCCGCTCGAAGGGGGAAGACCCGCCAGAACTTGTGGCACGGATGGCCGAATTCGCCGATGAAATTGCCGCCGCGCTAAACAGCGATCTGGACGAGGTTCTGGTGGTCGGCCATTCGTCGGGTGCACATATCGGTGTGTCTGTGCTGGCCGATCTGATCCGCGCGGGCAGGGTGCCCAGGAATGGCCCCGCACTGGGGTTTCTGACGCTGGGGCAGGTGGTGCCGATGGTGTCCTTCCTGCCCAAGGCATACCGCTTGCGCGCTGATCTGAAATACCTTTCCATGCGGGATGAACTGACTTGGGTCGATGTCTCGGCGCCGGGCGATGTCTGCGCCTTTTCCCTGTGCGATCCGGTGGCGGTCAGCGGTGTTGCGCCCAAGGGCAAACGCTGGCCGCTGGTTATCTCGGCCGCATTTACACAAACCCTGTCCCCGAACCGTTGGGCCGCCCTGAAGTGGCGGTATTTCAGGCTGCATTTCCAATATCTATGTGCCTTTGACCGCCCCGGCGACTATGACTACTTTAAAATCACCGCAGGACCGGAAACCCTGCATTCCCGTTACCAGAACCGGCAACCGTCAAAATCGCGCATTGACGTGCCGGCATCGCCTTTTACATCAGTGACCCCATGACATTACCCCCCAAACCCCCTTCGCGTGCAAACAAGGTTTCCTTTTTCCAATACATCAAACTATTTCGGCAGGATATATTGTCGGCCCAGCCCGCGCGACTGTATCGGGCCTGGATGGCGGAATTTCGCACGCTGTTCTTTCGCTCTTACATGATCAACCAGCCCGAGCTGATCAACACAGTGCTGCGCGAGCGCCCCGATGATTTTCCCAAATCGGACCGGATAAAAGAGGGTCTGGCGCCGCTGCTGGGCAATTCGGTGTTTGTCACCAATGGCGAGGTCTGGAAGGCGCAGCGCCGGATAATTGACCCAGCGTTCGAGGGGGGACGCCTGCGCGAAATCTATCCGGCGATCTGGGATGCGGCGGTGGCGGCAGTGGCGCGATTGTCGGAAAAGGCGGGGCAGGGGCCGGTCGAAATGGAAGGGGTGACCAGCCATGTTGCGGCCGATGTGATATTCCGCACCCTATTTTCCATCCCGATTGAAAATCAGGTCGCGGCCAAGGTATTTTCCGAATTCAAGGATTACCAGCGCAGCCAGCCGATTTTGAACATTGCGGCCCTGTTGCCGATGCCAAAATGGATGCCACGGTTTTTCAACAAACGCACCAAGGAAGCGGCGCGCAATATTCGCGGGTTGATTGCGCAATTGACCTATCAGCGGCTGGAGGAAATAAAGGCTGGCACAGCGCCCGATGATCTGGCCACCAAGATCATGACCACGCCGGACCCTGAAACCGGCAAGTGTTTTACACCGGATGAAATGGTCGATCAGGTGGCGATCTTTTTCCTTGCCGGCCATGAAACCAGCGCGTCCGCTTTGGGTTGGGCACTGTATCTTCTGGCCACCAACCCGGAGATGCAGGATCGTGTTGCTGCCGAGGCCGCCGAAGTGATTGATCCCGAGGTGCCGTATTTTTCAGCGGTGTCCAAACTGAAGCTGGCCCGCGATGTGTTCCGCGAAACGATGCGCCTTTATCCGCCGGTTCCGATGATGGTTCGGGAAAATACTTGCCCTGTGCAATTTCGGGGCCGTGATATCCGCAAAGGGGCGCAATTCGTGATCAGTCCGTGGCATCTGCACCGGCATGAACGCTTGTGGGACAGGCCTGATGAATTCGATCCGGACAGGTGGCAAACAAAGGCCGGAAAGGCAAGCATGCGAGAGGCTTACATCCCGTTTTCCGCCGGATCGCGGGTGTGTCCGGGGTCGGGTTTTGCGATGATCGAGGGGCCGTTGATCCTAGGAATGTTGGTGCGCGCATTGCGATTCGAATCGGTTGAAACACCTCCCGTGATGCCGATTGCGCACCTGACTGTGCGCTCGAAAGAGGGAATTTGGCTGAAAGTTACGCTACGTCACGGCGTAAAACTGCCCAAATAGACATGAATATAGGCAAATTTCCCCCTCGGTTTTTCTGTCTCGCACGGCTATATTTTAACGAGTGATTAAATTTCGTGCCCAAGTTGAGGAAAGAGTATGTTTGCCATGTCTCGCAATACGCCGGATTCTGTTAACGGTTTAGAAGAAGATGAATCGCCGCGTGCGGTGATCCGTATTGCTTTCCCTTCCTTTCGTAATGGGCGTGATAAAACAGATCTGAAAAATGCAAAGCCGCAGCCGACATCCCGTGAGGAACTTCTGGATCTGTTTGGTGACGAATTGCGCGGGCCGGTTAAAACCGAATAAATCGCCTCAGCGCAGGCGCTTCAAAGCCTGCTGATAATACTCCAGAACAAACAACCGAATAGCCGAAGCCAGGCCCGTGTCCAGACCGCGGGCTTTGTCTATTTCGGCGGCAAGCACATTGATCGGCTGGCCGCGCTCGGCGGCAATGTCGCGAAAGGCCTTCCAGAATTCATCCTCAAGGGACACGCTGGTGCGGTGCCCTTTCAGGGTAAGAGAGCGTTTTTTCGGCCGTTCGCTCATTCCTCGTCCATATGGTGCTGATCCAGAATGCGGCGGGCCTGTTCGCTGCGGGCCGCTTCCGCGATACGTTCGGCTTTGGTGCGACCGAATTTGACCGCATTGGCATCGGCCTGCACGCGCTTTTCTTCCCGCGCACGGGTTTTACGGGCGCGGTTCAGGTTTACGATTTCATTCATCAGTCTTTAGGCCCGATCATGGTTTCGGGGCGCACGATGCGGTCAAAGGTTTCGGCATCGACAAAGCCCAGATTGATCGCTTCCTCTTTCAGGGTGGTGCCGTTCTTGTGCGCGGTTTTGGCAACCTTGGTGGCATTGTCATAGCCGATTTCAGGCGCCAGTGCGGTCACCAGCATCAGGCTTTCGTGCAGCAACTGGTCGATCCGTCCCTTGTTGGCCTGAATACCGACCACGCAGTTTTTTGTGAAACTCGCGGCGGCATCGCCCAGCAACTGGATGGATTGCAGCACATTATAGGCCATCATCGGTTTATAGACGTTCAGTTCGAAATGCCCCTGCGAGCCGGCAAATCCCACAGCCGCGTCATTGCCCATCACATGGATACAGACCTGTGTCAGGGCCTCGACCTGTGTCGGGTTCACCTTGCCGGGCATGATCGAGGAGCCGGGCTCGTTTTCCGGCAGGATCAATTCACCAAGACCACAGCGCGGGCCGGAACCAAGGAACCGGATGTCATTGGCGATTTTGTAAAGCGATGCGGCGACGGTTTTCAGCGCACCCGACATTTCCACCATTGCGTCATGGGCGGCAAGGGCCTCGAATTTGTTAGGCGCCGTGACAAAGGGCAGGCCGGTGATGCGCGCCATGTTGGCGGCAACCAGTTCAGCCCAGCCTTTGGTGGTGTTCAGGCCGGTGCCAACGGCCGTGCCGCCCTGTGCCAACTCGTGAATGCGCGCCAAAGCGCCTTTCACCCGTTCGATCCCCATCGCCACCTGATGCGAATAACCGGAAAATTCCTGTGCCAGTGTCAGCGGGGTGGCGTCCATCGTATGGGTGCGGCCGATTTTGATGATGCCGTCAAATTCGCGCACCTTGGCGTCCAGTGCGAAATGCAGCGTGGCCAGACCCGGCAGCAGAATGTCATGGGTCGCGGTGGCGGTGGCGATGTGCATCGCGGTGGGGAAGGTATCGTTTGACGATTGCCCCATGTTCACATGGTCATTGGGATGCACGGGGTATTTCGAGCCGATCTCGCCTTCCAGAATTTCAATCGCACGGTTGGCGATCACCTCGTTTGCATTCATGTTCGACTGGGTGCCGGAGCCGGTCTGCCACACCACCAGCGGGAAATTGTCGTCCAGTTTGCCAAGGATCACTTCGCCGGCGGCCTCGACAATGGCGTTGCCTTTTTCCTTGTCCAGTTTACCCAGTTCCATATTGGCCTGCGCGCAGGCCTTTTTGATCACACCCAGCGCGCGGACGATGGCAATCGGCTGACGTTCCCAGCCAATCGGAAAATTCATAAGCGAGCGTTGTGTCTGTGCGCCCCAGTATTTATCGGCGGGAACTTCCAGCGGGCCAAAGCTGTCGGATTCGGTGCGGGTATTGGTGCTGGCGGACATGAAAGGCTCCCTTTTTTCATATGGTTGCCTGTCTCATACCGCAATCAAACCGCCCGTCAAAGCGGCTTTTGTGATTATTTCCATGGGGGGAACAATGGGTGTTATTTGCGGAAACTGTCCAGACTGACCACTTCGGCATCCTTGGCTGGCGCATCTGGGGTTTCGGCTTCTTCCATTGGTGCCTCGGGGGCATCTTCGGTGTTTTCCAGCGGCAGGACTTCGGCGGCTTCCTCGCCTTCTTCGTGGCTATCGAACCGCAGGCCGAATTCGACCGAGGGGTCGACAAATGTAACGATGGAATCATAGGGAATATACAGCGGCTCGGGATTGTCGCCGAAATTCAGGGTGATGGCAAAACCGTTGTCATCCACCACCAGATTGTCGAACCAGTGCTGGATCACAATGGTCATTTCGCCCGGGTAACGGTCCGACAGCCAGTCGGCGATCTCCACATCGGGGTGCATGGTGTCAAAGGTTATGAAGAAATGGTGCTGCCCGGGCAGGCCGGTTTTGGCAATATCCCCCAGAACCTCCTTGATAAGGCCGCGCATGGCACGGTGCATCAGGTTTCCGTAATCAATGGTATCGGCGGTGTCGGTCATGCTTGCGTGTCCCCCGTTGCAAATCACCCCTGCAATCATAAACATATCCGGCCCGAAAGGAAGGGCAAGCGGTCAAATAACCGACAGCGCGATCCCGCCCAGCGCCACAAGGAACAGCACCTTTAACAAATCCATATGCAGCCGCAGGATCATCACAGCCGACAGCACCGCCAGCCCGACAACCCGCCAGTCCAGCGTGGTCAGGTCCGGCGTGAACAGGGTGACGGGGCCGTGCCGGATGGTGGTGACGGTGCCAAAAAACACATGCAGCGCAAACCACAGCGACAGGTTTAACACCACGCCAACCACGGCGGCGGTGATGGCCGACAACGCGCCGCGCAGGCGGGGGCGGGTGGCGATCCATTCGATGTAGGGCGCGCCGGTGAAAATCCACAGATAGCAGGGCACAAAAGTGACCCATAGCGCCAACAGGGCGGCGGCCACGCCCATTGCGATGCCCTGTTCCCCGAACCCGGCGATGAAGGCAACGAATTCGGTCACCAGAATCAGCGGCCCCGGCGTGGTCTCCGCCAGCCCCAGCCCATCCATCATTTGCGGCGTGGTCAGCCAGCCATGTTCAAACACCGCCGCCTGGGTCATATAGGCCAGCACGGCGTAAGCTCCGCCAAAGGTGACCACGGCCAGTTTGGCGAAAAACACCCCGATTTGCGTCAGAAAGGTTGCGCCAACGGCCCACAGAATCCCGACCGGCGCCCACCAGAGCGTCATCCAGATCGCAATGGTGCGCAACGGGTTCGCGCCCTTCGGGTGGGGCGGTGGATCCTCGGCGCTGCGCCGGGTCAGGTATCCGAACAGGGCAGCCGTGGCGATGATCAGCGGAAAGGGCAGGGTCAGGAAAAAGATGCCGGTAAAGGACAGCGCGGCGATTATCCAATGTGCCCAACCCTTTAGCGCCCTGCGGGCAACCCGCAACAGGGCCTCGATCACGATCACCACAACGGCGGCCTTGATGCCCAGAAACATCGCTTCGACCCAGGGGATTTTACCGTATAGGGCGTATCCCATCGCCAGCCCCAGCATCACCAGCGCACCGGGCACCACGAACAACAGGCCCGCGATCAGCCCGCCCTTGACCCCGTGCAGCCGCCATCCGGCATAGGTGGCAATCTGTGTGGCCTCGGGGCCGGGCAGCAACATGCAAAACGACAGCGCGTTCAGGAATTGCTGTTCGGTCAGCCACGGCCGTTCCTCGACCAGCTCGCGGTGCATCACCGCGATTTGCGCGGCGGGGCCGCCAAAGGACAGCAGACCGATGCGGGCGAAAACACGGGTGGCTTCGGCCAATGTGGGGGATGCGGGCGTTGTCATGCCCCTTGCATCGGACAGGGTGCGGGGTGTGTCAATGGGCTGTCGGCACCGGCAGGGTGCCACGGGTTTTATAGGTGCGCATTGCAAAATTCGAGCGCAGGTCCTTGACCCCTTCGATTTTCAGAAGCCGTTTCAGGATGAAGCGTTCGTAGGCTTCCATATCAGGCGCCACCACTTCCATCAGAAAATCCATATCACCGGAAACGAGATGGCAGGACACGACCTCGGGCCAGCGGGTGACGGTTTGCACGAAATGTTCGGCGTCGCGGTCCTGATGGCGGGCGACCTTGACGGTGACGAAAATGGTCAGGCCCAACCCCAGCGCCTTGCGGTTCACCTCGCAACGATAAGCGGCGATCACCCCGTCACGTTCCAGCCGCCGCACACGGCGCAGGCAGGGGGTGGGCGACAGGCCCACCTTATCGGCCAGCGCCTGATTGGTCTGGCGGGCGTCCTGTTGCAGGGCCGACAGGATACGAAGATCGAATTCATCCAGTTGCATGGTGGGTTCTGCCAATATTGTTGCTGTAGTCGAGGATTCTGCCAAATAAACCCGTCTGTGCGCAATATGCGCATGAATTTGTCGGCGCGCCAAGCCTATTCTGTCACCAATCAAACAGGAGATACCCCATGAGCGATTCCCGCAAACGCAACCGCCCCGCCGGTTTTGCCACCCGCGCCATCCACTTTGCCTATAACCCGCTGGATTATCACGGCGCGCTGAACCCGCCGCTGTTCATGACCTCGACCTATGCCTTTGAAAATGCCCGTCAGGGTGGTGAGCGGTTCGCGGGCGAGGAGGCGGGCTATATCTATCACCGCGTTGGCAACCCGACTGTCAGTATTCTGGAAAAACGGCTGGCCGAACTGGAAGGCGGCGAAGCGGGTCTGTTCACCAGTTCGGGCATGGGGGCCATCACGGCGGCGTTCTGGAGCCTGCTGCAAGCGGGTGACGAGGTGATCGCCGACAAGACGCTTTATGGCTGCACCTTTAGCCTGCTTCAGCATCACATGAGCCGTTTCGCCATCAAGACCCGTTTCATCGACATGTCCGATCCGGCCGAACTGGAAGCGGCGATCAGCGACAAAACCCGTCTGGTTTATTGCGAAACACCGGCCAACCCGAACATGCGGCTGGTGGACATCGCGGCGATTGCGAAAATCACCCGCAAGCACGAGGCGACGTTCATTGTCGACAACACCTATTGCACGCCCTATCTGCAACGCCCGCTGGAACTGGGCGCCGATCTGGTGGTGCATTCGGCCACGAAATATCTGGGCGGGCATGGCGATTTGCTGGCAGGGGCGGCCGTGGGATCGCAGGAAATGATTGACCAGCTGCGCTTTGTCGGGATCAAGGAAATGAACGGGGCGATGATTTCCTCGATGGATGCTTTTCTGGTGCTGCGCGGTATCAAAACCCTGCATCTGCGGATGGACCGGCATTGCCAGACGGCGCAAAAGCTGGCCGAACTGCTGGACGCGCATGATGCGGTCGAGCAGGTTTACTATCCGGGCCTTGTGTCTTCGCCCTTCCATGAATTGGCCAAACGGCAGATGTCGCAATTCGGCGGTATGATCGCGCTGGAGCTAAAGGGCGGCATGGACGCGGGCCGCGACCTGATGGATGCGCTGGATCTGGTGACTTGCGCGGTGTCGCTGGGGGATGCGGAAACACTGGTGCAGCATCCGGCCAGCATGACCCATTCCACCTACGAGCCGGAAGAGCGGATCAAACACGGGTTCACCGACGGGTTGATCCGCATATCCGTGGGGCTGGAGGATTATGACGACATCGCCGATGATTTCACACAGGCGCTGGACGGATTGGGCAAGTAGCCGCTTTAATCAAGAGCCTGATAGGCGGCGGTCATGAACTCTTCGCCTATCGGGATTTTCGATCCCAGATATTGCGTCATCACGATGCCAATGATGTCCTCGGCCGGATCGATCCAGAAAAACGTGCTGGCGGCACCGGCCCAGCCACATTCGCCCGGGCTGCTGGGATACATTGCCGCCCCCATATCGGCCATCACGCGACCGGCCAGACCCCAGCCATAACCGCCAAAAGAAAAGGGGCCGATCGTCATCGGTTTCTGGCTGTCGGGCAGGCGGTCGGTCCACATCATATCAACCGTTTTGCGCGACAGCAGGCGGGTGGTGTCAGGGGACAGCCCGCTGGACAGGAAACGGGCGATCACGGTGTAATCGTCCAGCGTAGAAAACAGCCCCATACCGCCGCGAGCGAAGTCGGGATTGTCGGCGGGGTGCTCATAGGAAATGTCGGACGGGATCAGGGTTTGCGGCTTGTCGTTAAATTCCATCGCATCATCCAGATTCATTTTGCCGAACATCGGCATGATCCGGTGGCGGTTTTCGGCAGGCACCATAAAGCCGGTATCTTTCAAGCCCAGTGGATCAAGCACATAATCGGCCAGAATGGCGGGCAGGGGCTTTTGCAGGATCACTTCCAGCACACGGGCC
>Ga0256839_1003831_pt1 | contig 15183 bp, 17 predicted proteins | sample 354166metaG_FD_185968 | JGI IMG/M metagenome (GOLD analysis project Ga0256839, IMG submission 185968) | Hydrothermal vent microbial communities from Mid Atlantic Ridge, Atlantic Ocean - 354-166 | ecosystem: Environmental > Aquatic > Marine > Hydrothermal vents | place: Atlantic Ocean: Mid... | reverse complement strand
GCGTGGCCGGCGGCCAGCGTGAGGAACATCGCATTGCGCGCTGGAAGAAAGCTGGCGGGAAGATCCGGATTCCGCTCGTGACTCGCCGACATGTCGAGATCCTTCTCGGTGAGCGCCGAGCCGCGCAGCGTGCCGCGAATGTCGACGACGTGGAAAGGAACCTGCGCCCGCTCGGCGATCAGTTGAGCCTGATCCAGCTCCACGCGGTGACGCTGGCCGTAGTCGAAGCCGATCGTCTCCACCCGCTGGAACCGCTGCTTGGCCCAGTACAATGCTGTCGTCGAGTCCTGTCCGCCGGAAAAGAGCACCAGCGCGGACGAGGCAGTCCTCTCGGTCACGTTGCCGTTCCTCCCGACCCGACCGCCGATCGGGAGTCGCAGCGACTCAGCCGACCGACGGCAACACTTGCTTCAGCGTTTCGGTGAGACGTCGGGCGCTGTTGCGAATTCCCTGCACTTCCTTGGGCCACAGTTCGATCTCCAACCGGCCGAGCACTCCGCTGCGTCCCACCACCGTGGGCACCGACAATGCCACATCTCTTATACCGTAACAGCCGCTTTGCACGGTGGAAACGGGGAGAATCCGGCGTTGGTCCAAGGCGATCGAGTGGATCACGTCACGGATGGCGATGCCGACGGCGAAGCCGGCTCCTCCCTTCTTCTTGATGACCTCGGCTCCCGAGCCCTTGGTGCGCGTGAAGATCTCATGGGCCAGGTTGGGACGCCAGTTCGGATGGCGGTCGAGAGGGAAGCCGCCGACGGTGGCCGACGACCAGATCGGCACCATGCTATCTCCATGTTCGCCGAGAATGCGGGCCGACACTTGCGTCGGCGCCACGTTGATCGCTCGCGCAATGAAACTGCAGAATCGAATGGTATCGAGCTGTGTTCCCAAACCGATCACCTGATGATAGGGCAGGTTCAGTTGTTGCGCCGCCACGTAAGTGAGGATGTCGACCGGGTTGGAGACCACCAGCACGATGGCGGAAGGTGCCGGCCCGGCGGCCGCCACGTCCTTGAGGATTTGCAGAAACAGTCCCGTGTTGCGATGGATCAGATCGAGCCGGCTTTCGTTCGGCTTGCGGCGAAGCCCGGCCGTAATGCAGATCACATCACTGTCGGGGATCTGCTCATATCCGCCAGTGCTGATCGCCTGATCCGCTACGCTGGGCGTGCCATGTTGCAAGTCGAGAGCTTGCCCCTCGGCCAAGTCCCGATTGACGTCGATCAGAGCGATTTCGCGGACCACGCCCCCGCACTGCAGCGCGAACGCAGCGCTCGAGCCGACCAGACCACCGCCTCCAATGATGGCGACCTTCATTCGTGTTCTCCTTTTTTTCGGTTCCACCGGGACGACGTCACACCGACTGCGTCTGCAACGCGGCTAGAACCCGGTCGGTGATTTGTTGAATCAACTGTTCGGTAACGTCGTCGGCGCTCGGTGATGTTGCCGGAGCGTTGTCGGACGAAGCAGCGGACGACGGTGCCATTTGCGGCGGCGGATCGAAGGCCCGGCGCTCGACCCCCGTCTCCCGCCAACTATCCCGGAAGATGTCATTGGCGCAGATGTCGCAGTTCTCATATTCCTTCGTCAATCGAGGATCGGTGAATCCCCATTTCCGCTTGAGTTCCAGTAGTTCCCGTTCCTTGTCCTCGGGGAAGTAGTGGACGCGCCCCAGGCCTCGGGCCAGCATCAGGATGCGGCAGTAGGCATCGAGGATCTCGGTCCACCAGTAAGCCCGCTCGACGTCTTCCCCATAGCTGACCGTTCCATGGTTGGCCAGAATGATGACGTTGGTCTTGTCCACGAAGGGGATCACGGTGTCCGCGAACTCCTGCCCGCCCGGCGTTTCATACTTCGTGATGGGAACGTCGCCCAGAAAGACTTCGACTTCGGGCAACACGCACTGCGGAATGGGTTCGCGGGCCACGGCGAAGGCGGTGGCGTGAGGCGGATGGCAATGAACCACCGACTTGACATCGGAACGCCGTTTGTAGATCTCCAGGTGGAGCAGCGCCTCGCTGGACCGCTTTTTTCTCCCCGCGATCTGTTTTCCCGTCATGTCGATCGTGCAGATGTCGTCCGGCTTGAGGAAGCCTTTGGAGTGCATGGTGGGTGTGCAGAGCACTTCGTTCTCGCCGATCCGCACCGAAATGTTGCCGTCGTTGGCCGCCGCGAATCCCTTGTTGTAGAGCCGGCGGCCGATGTCGCAGATGTCCTTTTTGATCTGGAATACGTTGTTCATCGAATGACCCTCAAAGTGAAAGTGTTGTACGGCCTGGAATTGGTGAGCCGGGCGACTCAGTCGGCCAGCTCGATATGGTCGAGGATCGCCGCGTTGTAGGCGTCGACAGGTTTGATCCGAGGACGGAACGGCTGGGCGGCTTCCGGCCCTTCACTGAGAGCGATCGCCGATCCGATGCCGGCTCCCAGCTCGTCCCACACCACCACCGTGTCTCCGCGATAGGGCGTTCCCTCGGCCAGTTCCTCGCAGGTGAACGGGACGGCCAGCCGGAGGCGAGCCCCCGCGAATGACGGATGGCACTCGTTCAGGGTCACGGTACCGACGATTTGAGCGATTCTCATGGGATGGTTTCTCGTTACGGATTCGACTTGCGTTTGCGAGCCATCTCGGCCAGGTGGCGACTCCAGCGGGGCGGGAGGGCTCGAGGGGAATAGCGCGGTGCGACCAGCACGTTGGGCAGAAACCCCGGTTCACCGAGTGACTCTTCTTGGCCGGCGCGAACGACCGCCGCCTCGATCCGGCTTTCTCGGTTGAGCTGCGTGGCCATGCGATGAGGACGCCGGGCCAGGACCAGCACGCCGGCGGCAGTGTCGATGGCTTGGATCGTCCGGGCAATCAGTTCTTGCTCCGACCGAAGTTCATCGGCACTGTCTGTCTGCGTGAGGATCGGCACGTCGGGACGCGGATCGGCGCTGGGGACGCTCGTGCGAACCAGTTCGATTCGTCGCTGACGCAGTTCGTCTCGAGCTGCCGGAGTGATCACCGTGGCGGCACCGATTTCGAGTCGGCTTCCAGGTGGGAGGGACTCGACGTCGGCCAGCGTCAGTGGAGCGCCGGCCGGAGCCGACGGAATTCGGCCGCGGTCGGTAGTCAGCCGGTCCAGCACTTCGCGCACGATCCGCTCGACCAAGTCGGCGTTCATGCCGGCCGGAGCGGGAATCGCCGCATTGTCTGCCGATCGACTCACTTGGATTCCCTTTGCGGATCTCGGATGCCGATGACGGTCCAGCGCACCGGAGTCACATCGTGGCCCAGCAGTTCTCGAGCGCCTTTGCCGTCGCTGGTGATCATCACGTACTCTCCCGATCCCGCTCCCACGCCGTCGACGGCCAGCAGCGGATCGCCGTCGGCGGCTTTCCGGTCGGCTCGCAGCGGCTGGACGATGAGGATCCGCCGCCCCTCGAGCGACGGGTGCTTGAGTGTGGCGGTGGCGGTTCCGATCACGTGGGCTAGTTGCATGGCGGTTTTCCGATCACCCACAGGTCGTCGATCATCGAGCAGCGGCGTTCGCGCGTGAACGTCAGCGGCGTGGTGACTCCTTCCCCCGTCGGTCCGGCGATGGAGAAGGAGAGATAACCTTCGCCTCCCAGTCCCAAGGCGGCCATGCAGGGCCCGTTCTTCACGAACAGCGTGGTATCGAGGATTTGACCCATGCGTGTCATGTTGCGGACGTTGTTGGAGTGAATGATGCTGGTGTGCCGGAAGCCGTGTTCGTATTCGCGGGCCTTCTCGATCGCCTCGTCGACGTTGCGGCAGCGCACGAAGGGCAGGAAGGGCATCATCTGTTCCACCGACACGAACGGGTGACACTCTTCCGTCTCACCGAACAGCAGCTCGACCGTCTCGGGGACGCGCCGACCGGCCGCGGCCGCCAGCTTGGACGCATCCTGTCCCAGCAGTTCCTTGCTGGGTGCCGGGTGGCGGTGGTCCCCTTCCCCTACGGTGACGATGGCGGCATCGGTGAGACGTTGGATCTCGCTTTGGGAGAGTCTCACGGCACCCGCTCGCTCCATGGCGTCCATCATGGCGTCGAACACCGAGTCGACCACGAAGACTTCTTTTTCGGCGATGCACAGCAGGTTGTTGTCGTAGGAGGCGCCTTGGATCATGCAGCGTGCGGCCCGGTCGAGGTCGGCCGTTTCGTCGACCACCACCGGCGGGTTGCCGGGGCCGGCCACCACGGCGCGCTTGCCGCTGTTGAGTGCGGCTCGAGCCACCGCCGGGCCGCCGGTCACGCAGATCAGCGAAATGCCCCGGTGTCGGAACAGAGCCTGCGCCGTGTCCAACGTCGGTTCGGTGATCAGGCAGATCAGGTTGTCGATTCCCACTTCGCGGGCGATCGCTTCATTGAAGCGCCGCACGCCTTCGGCCGCCACGCGTTTGCCGCTGGGATGAGGATTGACGACCAGCGCGTTTCCGCCGGCGATCATGCTGACCGCATTGCCGGTGATGGTGGGGAGCGAGTGGGTGACCGGCGTAATGGCGCCGATCACGCCGAACGGGGCTCGTTCGACCACCGCCAGGCCGTGGTCGCCGCTGAACGCCTCGGTGCGGAGAAACTCGACCCCCGGCGTCCGTTCGCCCAGCGTCCTCAGTTTTTCGATCTTATGCGGCAGGCGTCCGATCTTGGTTTCGTTCATCTCCATCGTTCCCAGTTCGACCGCCTGCTCGATCGAAATGCGCCGAATGATCTCGATCACCTTGCGGCGGGCTTCCATTCCCTTGCGTCCCAACTGCCGGTGCGCTTCGCAAGCGGCGCTGACGGCGTCGTCCACGTTCTGGAACATTCCAAACCGCTGGTGGTCGGCACGGGATGTCGGAGCCGCTTGGCGCGTCACTTCGGCAAGCACTTGCGCCACGACGTCCCGGACAAGTGATTCGTTGATATGCATGGTTCTAGACACCTCACCGTGTGGTTTCTCGCGAATAAACGCAGCCGTGTTCGATGTGGACCGAGTCGACGATACCGACGATGACGGCATCGATGGGCAGATCGCGCGTCTCGGGCGTCAAGCGGGCACTCGATCCTTGCGTAATCAGTACGAAGTCGTCTTCGCCGGCTCCCAGAGTGTCGACGGCAATGAAGGTTCGGCCGGTACTGATCAGTTGCTCGCGCTTCTCCGGATCGAGCCGGAACGGCTCGACCGAAAGCAGCTTGAAGCCGACCAGCGACTCGACTTTCTGAGTGGCAACGACCGATCCGGTGACACGAGCGATAAACACGACCTACTCCTTGAGCAACCGATAAGTCTGCCGGGCCACCACCAGCTCTTCGTTGGTGGGAATGACCCAGATCTGAGTGGACGACGATCCGTCATCGATGCGGGTCTCCCCGTCCGCCGCCATGTTTTTCTGCGGGTCGATGTTCCAACCGAGCTCTCCCAGATCGGCGCAGATCGCCTGGCGGAGATCGTGCCCGTGTTCGCCGATCCCGCCGGTGAAGACCAGCCAGTCGACGCCACCCAGCGCGGTCAGCATGGAGCCGAGGTGCCGGCGGACATCAGCGACGAAGACGTCGAGTGCCAGGCGAGCCTGCTGGTTGCCCGACTCGGCCGCCTTGTGCAGGTCCCGCATGTCTCCGCTGACGCCGCTGATTCCCAGCAGTCCGCCTTGGGTGGCCAGAGCATGCAAGACCTCTTCGAGGGACATGCCCGTGGCATCCATGACCAGCGGAATGGCAAAGGGATCGAAATCGCCGACTCGGTTGTTGTGCAGCAGCCCGGTTTGCGGACTCATGCCCATCGTGGTCGCCACGCTGCGGCCGCCGCGGATGGCGCAGAGGCTGCTCGAGCCGCCCAGGTGACAGGAGATGACGCGCAGGTCGTCTCGGGCCGATCGCTGGGCCGTCCGCTCGGCGATGTACCGATGGCTGGCTCCGTGGAAGCCCCAGCGTCGGATCCCCAGTCGCTCCGACCAATCGCTGGGAATCCCGTAATGGCTCCAGGCTGCCGGAATCGTCCGGTGAAAACCGGTTTCGAATGCGGCCACCAGCGGGATCTCGGGAAGCCGCTCGGCCAGGAGTCGCATGGCGGCGATATAGGGCGGGTTATGAGCGGGCGCCACGGCGTTCATGGCCTCCATGGCATTGAGCACGTCCGCCGTGATCCGCTGCACGCCGCTGTAGCGCCCGCCGTGGACGGCCTTGAAGCCGATGGCGGCCACTTCATCGGCCGACCGCAGGCAGCCGGAACCGGCATCGGTGAGCCGCTCCAGCGTCCAGCGGACGGCGACCGCGTGATCGGGCACCGCTTCCGTTCCGGAGATTTCGTTCTCTCCGATGTGGAATCTCCAAGGGCTGGACGCTTCTCCGATCCGCTCGATGCCGCCTCGAGCCAGCACGCGCTCGTCTTCCATGTCGAACAGCCGGAACTTGAAGCTGGTCGATCCCAGGTTCGCCACCAAGATCTTCATTCCAATTGCGCCTTCCGCTACGCCAGGAACGTATCGATCAGCCCTTCACTCGGCCGGGGAATCACGTGCGTCGACACCAGTTCGCCGACCTGCGAAGCCGCTTGCGCTCCGGCATCCACGGCGGCTCGCACACTGCCGACATCGCCGCTGACGACGGTCGTGACCAGACCACCGCCGATCCCGACCCGTTTGACGATCTGTACGTTGGCTGCTTTGGCCATGGCGTCGGTGGCGTTGACCAGACCGACCAGGCCTCGAGTTTCTACCAAACCAATTGCGTTGTGCATGGTGCATGCTCCTTGAAAGTAAACTTGGGCGGAGATGACATGGCCGCGCCGATCTTGCCAGATTTGAGATTTCAGATTTCAGATTTGAGATTTGAGATTTGAGATTTCACATTTCACGTTTGAAATTTGAGACTCGAGAGCGAGCGCGGTGGGACGGTCGTCAATTCAGCGGGACGCTGCCTTCTTGGGCGTGGTGAAGGGTGCCGGCAGTACCCGATTGAGGTCTTCGTGGGGGCGGGGAATCACTTCCACGCTGACGACTTCGCCGATCCGTCCGGCCGCTGCCGCACCGGCATCGGTGGCCGCTTTGACGGCAGCCACATCGCCGGTGACGAATGCCGCCACCAGACCGGCTCCTACCTTGTCCCAGCCCACGAACTGCACGTTGGCTGCCTTCATCATCGCGTCGGTCGCCTCCACCAAGGCCACAAAGCCCTTGGTTTCGATCATCCCGAGCGCCTCGAGTGATTTCGCCATGAAACCGTTCTCCCATCAATGGTTGCCAAACAAAACAACATTTCCTCTGGTTCATGCCTGCCGGCGGCAGCGGCAGGGACTGCCGGGCCGCACCAGTTCGACATGGGTCGCCGCATCCAGATTGCAGGCGTTTCCTTCATCGGTGTCGATGTGAACTTCCAGCTTGCTCGTCTCGTCCGCTCGCACCAGCAGGTCTTCAAACAGCACGCTGCACAGCGGCGAACGAACACGGAGGTTCATCGTGTCTCCATTGGCGACGCCGAACGCTTCGGCATCGCGGATATTCATGTGGACATGGCGGGCGGCACGAATCACGCCCTGGGACAATTCGACGGCGCCGGCCGGACCGACCAGCACACAGCCCGGAGTTCCCTCGATGTCACCGCTGTGGCGTACGGGAGCGTCGATGCCGAGCGAGATGGCGTCGGTCAGGGCCAGTTCCACCTGGCTGTAGGACCGGGTCGGGCCCAAAATGCGCACCGTGGGCAACATCCGCCGGCGCGGGCCGACGATCATCACGGTTTCCTTGGCCGCGAAAAAGCCGTCTTGGTACAGCGGCTTTTCCGGCGTGAGTCGGTGGCCTTTGCCGAACAGGGTTTCCACGTGCTCGTCGGTCAGGTGGACGTGCCGAGCCGAAATGCTGACGACCAGCTCCGGACGCTCGTCCCCGGAGGCTGCCTCCAAGCCCATCTGGCTCAGCAGCACGCGGCGGACAATCCGCTCGACCACTTGCCGGTCAATCACCTGGGACGAATCGGCGGCTTGGATCATATCGGTCGGCTTTCCTTTTGGTGCAAGGAACGTGTTGTCACAAAACCGCAGGCCACGGACCATACGCTCGATGGCGGGCGCTACTGCGGCGGGATGGAGGACATGTTTTCGAGTTTCGCTTTTCGTAGCCTTGTCTTTCGTCAGGTGCGTCCGGTTACTCCGTCTCTTCGGCGATGACCAGCTCCGCGCCGACGCCGGCCAGATGTTCGCGCCACCGTGCGTCGAGTCGGCTATCGCTGACCACCGTGTCGGCCTCCGCGAGGCCGCACAATCGAGCCAGACTGCGGTGGCCGAATTTGGTGCTGTCGGCCAGGATCATCACGGTGTCGGCCGACTTCATCATCTGCTGTTCGGTTTCGACCAGCAGCAAGTTGCTGTTGTAAAATCCCTCCTGGTTGGCACCCGCCACACTCAACACGGCTCGTTGCACATTGAGTTGTTCGAGCATCTGATTGGCGTAAGGCCCCACCAGCACGCCGGTTCGACCGTGCAGGTAGCCCCCGATCAACACCAGGTCGATCGTATCGCTGGCGGTGAACAGGTTGGCCACCGGCAGCGAATTGGTCACGACCTGCAGCGGGCGGTGGACCAGCAGCCTGGCCAGTTCATACGTGGTGCTGCCACCATCGAGCAGTACCGTCTCACCGTCCGCAATCAACTGCGACGCCGCCTGCGCGATCTGCCTCTTCTTCTCCCATTGCTGCGATTGACGCAACTCGAAATGGTCCAGCCGAGGCGACGGGCCGGTGTAGAACACGCCGCCGTGAGTCCGCTTGGCGGTTCCCGACGCCTCGAGATAGTCCAAATCGCGCCGCACGGTGGACTCGGAGACCTCCAACTGAGCCACCAGCTCGGGCAACGTGGCAAACCCTTTGCCTCGAACAAGTTCCAGCAACCTGGCCCGGCGCTGCTCAGCCGACATTCTCGCCTCCCGAAGCTCCCATTCGAGCCCGAATCGACTCACTTCATGATCGATTATGCTGGATTTCATCCATGATATCAAGTGTCTGTGACAGATTTCGTGCATGATTTCTGTCTTTGTCATGTTGGGCCAGGTTGGGACGGCGGGCGGGGCGAACGGGGCGCCGGGGAAGTCGATACTCGATGGAGCGTCGCTCAGCACTCTGCCCGGAGCCGGCATCCGGCGCGGCGGGTCTTGTAATGGGCTCTAGGAAACCGTAGGTCACGCAGAGCCGTGTTGGAGGAGCGTTTTCGATAGGCGGAAAGAGCATAGCCGAGTAGAGGTTGGCGTCCGCTCTTCCATGTGGGTGGTCCACCCATTGCAGGGGGGGGCGTGTTGGTTGCGGCCAGGATTTTTGTGACAGCCTGTTAAACGAAACAGTCTTGTGAACGCACGGGCAGGTCACCCATGACCCGGGATAGATTGATATGCCGAACTGACAACCGCAGCACCGCTCCTTACCGCAGCGCGCGTCTGACCGCTGCGGCCGACAGTCGCAACACTCGCCTCACACTTCACTCTTTCGGGCGCAGCCCGCGTCAAGCGATGGAACCGGCAATCGCTTCGCCTCGCAAGTTGGTTCCGCGATTCCGGTTGATCCCGAGTCCGTTCGATGTCGCATGAAGCCTCTAGTCGCCAGCTTTGTCGTCTTTCTGTTGGTCGCCGAAGGGATCGCGATTTCGACGGCTGGTGTTGAAGACCAATCGGCGTTCATCTTTTGGACGGTCCCGGCAGCGGTGCTTATCGCGGGCGCTTCGCTGGGAGTGTCTCGCCTGACGAGGCGATGGAGGCCCGTTCCAGCTTGCAGCGTCTTGATGATCGGAGGCGGTTTGCTCGGTTTGCTCTGGACTCTGTGGGTCACGCGTTTATTGGGACCGTGGGTCGGCGGATTTGCCGTACCGATCCTCCTGTGCTGGATCGCCGCGGGAGCTTCGGCGGGCTCTGCCGTCTGGTTCCTGAGGAACGGGACGCCGGTGCAAGCGACTCTCGGCATCGTTACCGTTTCCGCAGTGCTATCCATGGCGGTGTTTCTCATTCCGGTCGTGGCGAAAAGAACGGCGAATGACCAGCAAATCGTTACATTCTTCTTTCGGTACGTCCCTGGAAAAGGAGACGTGACCATCGAAGAACAACCATCGTCATGGACGCACGAAGAGGACTTGACGGATGAGGAGAAGGCGATTCTGGCGAAACGATATCCGGCAGGACGTCTGGTCCTGGAGGCACGGCACAGCGACGGGTCAGGCCCCCAATCGCGGATGATCATTGTCGTCGAAAAACCTGTAGACCGGGGAATCCAACTCGCTCGGCCTGACCATGCCACGGTCTTCTACTTTCAGGCGGCAAGCCGCTTTGATCGCTTTCCACGAGACGTGCCGCTTCTGGATCGATCCATCGCCCTTGCGGTCAGGGAATATGCCTGGAAGGGCACCGAGTATGTCGCTCTCAACTGTCAGATCGACCTGGGGGACGGCAGCGCGATCGGCCGCGACGTGATGCGCTGGCGCAAAGAAGACATCGAACAGACCGGTGAACGGAATCGGAATTAGCCCCCCGCCTCCTTCCCGTGTCAAGTGTCAAAGTGAGATTGCGGCGACAAGGGTGCACGACAGGGTCTGCACGAAGTGGCACGGCCAGCCCGCTCGTGGAACACCAACATGGCCGAGCCGGCCATGCCACGCAGTTCCAAGTGGTGCCTTGAGCCTTACAGCCGCCCGCGTTTTGCCAGATGAAACTCAAGAAAAAGAGGCAAGACGAAGGTCCGGGCGATTTCCGGAGGCTGTCCGTATCTGCGTGGGATTAAGCCCACTGACCAAACAGAACACACGCCGGTTCGCCCAGTCGCGCTTCAAGCTCGAAAGAGGTAGTGGCTTCGGCTTGTTCATTAGCCGGCCGCCGAGTCAAATAGCGATCTCATGCGGATCATGCTCGGCGTGGCCGGCGCCATCCTTCGTTTTGCCTGATACCAGTAAATCGCCGCCACCACGTCTTCGACAACTGGTGGTTCGCGATGTGGCAAGGGAAGTCCCTATCAGGGCCGGTAGTCGCCCTCCTTGAGGATTCGGCGGCGAAAGGGCATATCCGACTGCACGCCGTAGGGCGTCATCAGTTGCTGGTAAACGTGGTAGTCGAGGTTTTCCTTGAGGAACATCGAGCTGTTGTCGGCGAACTGCACGTTCACACCGCCGGAGTGGTAGGACGAGGGGCGAGCCATCACCGGACCACCCGGGCCTCGGCCTTGAGGCGCGCTGAACGCATTGCCGTTGATGCGGGCATTGGGAGGGACCGGAAAAGCCTGAATCACGGAGTTGTTGACCACGTGGGGATGTTCCGTGCCGGCATTGGGTTCTTTGGCGTAGAGCCAGACGAACAGTGTGCTGAATCGCTGGCCCGTCTTCGTGGTGACCGGTCCCACGGGAGTGGTCGATCCGGGTACCGCGTAAGTGAAGGAAGTCGTATTCCACTCGAGCGGCCCAAACAGCGTCCACAAATCGGCTTGAAGGTTCTCCGACAGCATGATCGTATGCGAGGTGCCGTCTCGGATATCGGGCATGGTGACCCGGTTCTGCGCGGGATAACCGTTGGGCAGTGTGGAATAGACCTGCGGGATTCGGTCGAGGAAAAGGCCGTCGGCCGACCGCTGAGCGAAAGGCGTATAGTCGGGGTGGTTGATCGGCGAGGGGTTTTGCAGGGGAGCGAATCCGCCGTTGGCCACATAGTAGTTGGTGGGTCCGCCCTTGTTGGAGACGTTTCCGGAAGGACACACGGAGATGTCGATGTACAGGGCACCGGTTCCCTGTTGATTGAGCAATCCCGCCTTGGCCGCTTCGATAATGTCCGATCGCTCGACGTACTCCAGCACGGCACCGACCCAGGTGACGGGAATGTACCCGGCCGAGGTGTCGACTTTCAGGAGTTCCTGCGAACCCGGCAGCCGCTGCTTGGCGTTCTCGTAACCGAGCACGGCCAGTCCCCAGTTTCGCATGTTGTTTTTGCACTGAGTCCGGCGAGCGGCTTCGCGAGCCATATTGACGGCCGGCAGCAGCAACCCCACCAGAATACCGATGATGGCGATAACCACCAGCAGCTCCACCAGGGTGAAGCCCTTGGAATGATGACGCGACATGAACAGAATCTCCTTGCTGACGACGGGGCCATCGAAAAGCGCCACGATCCCACTCGCAGAAAGCGACCCCGCCTCTCACCGCTTCAGTATACTGGCCCGTGCCTCAGACCGCAACCAGCGACGGCATCGATCCCACCCGTTGGGGGTTTGCACATTCGACCGAAGTGGTGCGGCCGGTCGATCCGCGGGTCGGCGTTGCCCTATAATGGACGCTCGTGGATGAGCTCAACTTGCACCTTTGTCAGCACGCAGGAGGAACCCACTGATGTCCATTTGGTCCCTTGGCATGGCCGTGGCGGTAATCGCTCTGGCCGGATCGCTCTCCGCCGGCGAATTGAAGGTCGGCGACCCGGCCCCCGATTTCAAGCTGGTGGGGAGCGACGGAAAAACCTATCATCTGGCCGATTTCCGGGGCAAGAAGGGAGTGGTGATCGCCTGGTTCCCCAAGGCGTTCACCGGTGGCTGAACGGCCGAGTGCAAGTCGCTCCGTGCGAGCGGCCCGGAACTGAAAAAGTATGATGTGGTCTACTTCGCCGCCAGTTGCGACGATGCGGAGACCAACCGCAAGTTCGCTCAGTCGCTAGAGCTGGACTATCCCATTCTGAGCGATCCCGACGGGACGACCGCCAAGGCGTACGGCGTCTACGTGGAAGCTCGCGGGTTTCCTCGGCGCGTGACCTTCTACATCGGCAAGGATGGCAAGATCGCGGCGATCGACACCAGGGTCAACGTGAGACGACACGGGGCCGACATTGCCAAGAAGCTGAAGGAGCTGGGGCTGGAGAAATAACACCAACGGCGGTTTTCCCCGGTCGATGCTACGATCCGTCTCCGATCATGGCTTCGAACGCTTGTTCGTCCAGGACGGTGATCCCGAGTTGGCGCGCCTTGTCGAGTTTGCTGCCCGCATTTTCCCCGGCCACCACGAAATCGGTTTTGCGGGAGACACTCGAGGCGGCATGGCCGCCCAGCTCGTGGATCAACTCCTGGATTTCCTTGCGTGAATAGCCTTGCAGCGTTCCCGTGACGACGACGGTCTTGCCTTCCAGCGGCCGCTCCTTGCGCTTGCGACGGGGTTGTGTCATCACCACGCCGACACTTTGGAGTTCACGAATCGTCTCCTGCCCCTCGTCGCTTTGAAAGAAGTCGTAGACGCTTTCGGCGATGATCGGTCCGATTTCGGGGATGCTCTCCAGTTCCTCCAAGTCGGCTTCCATCAATCGTTCGATGCTGCCGAAGTGTTCGGCCAGGATCGTGGCCGTGTGGGCGCCGACGTGGGGGATCGACAGTGCGTTGAGGACTCGCGCCAGGCCGCGTTGTTTGCTGGCGGCGATGCTGCGCACCAGGTTTTCCGCCGACTTGACTCCCATTCGAGGAAGCGTTTCGAGTTGATCGACGGTGAGCCGATAGAGGTCGGCGAAGCCCGACACCAGTTCGTGTTCCAGCAGCAGGTCGATCAGTTTTTCCCCCAGTCCGTCGATGTCCATACCTTCGCGGGAGGCGAAGAACTTGAGTCGTTCTCGCAACCGAGCGGGGCAGGCCCGGTTGACGCAACGGATGTAGACGCCGCCGGGATCGCGCACCAGGGCCTGGCCGCAGACGGGACAGTGAGTCGGAAAGCGGAATTTCTTCAGCGGTTCGGTTCGCAGGTGCTTTTCGACGCGCACGACGTGAGGAATGATCTTGCCGGCTTTTTCGACCACCACGATGTCACCGATGCGGATGTCTTTCCGTTCCAACTCGTCGGCGTTGTGCAAGCTGGCTCGGCGGACGATGGTCCCGGCGAGCTGCACCGGTTCGAGTTCGGCGACGGGAGTCACCACCCCGGTCTTGCCGACTTGCACGTGGATGCCGAGCAACCGCGTCGCCGCTTCGTATTTGGTGAACTTGTAGGCGACCAGCCAGCGGGGGCTTTTCGAGGTGCTGCCGAGGCGCTCCCGCTGATCGAACCGGTTCACCTTCAGCACCAGACCGTCGACTTCATAGTCCCACTCGTGGAGCCGCTCGATCAGCTCGTCGCAATAGGCCAGGGCCTGCTCGAACTGGTCGAAACAGGCGACGTGAGGAACCGTGGGCAAACCGAGCTGTCGGATTTCGGCGAGAAACTCCATGTGCGTGGTGGCCCGCAGTCCCTCGCAGTAACCGTGGCTGTGGCAGAAGACGCGCAGGCGGCGTTCGGCAGCGATACGCGGATCGAGCAGGCGGAGCGTGCCGGCTGCCAGGTTTCGCGGGTTGGCAAACGGGGGTTCGCCCCGCTCGTGCTGCCGCTGGTTGATCTCCACCAGGTCGGAGTTGCGGATGTAGACTTCGCCGCGCACCTCCAGCACGCGGGGCGGTTCGTCGCCGATCAAGTGGAGCGGCAGGTCCATGATGGTTCGAGCGGTATGGGTGACGTCGTCGCCGACGCGCCCGTTCCCTCGCGTGGCCGCCTGCGTAAAAACTCCGTTCTCGAAGGTCAACGAGATGGCGGCGCCGTCGATCTTGGGTTCCACCGCCCACTCCACCGGTTCCCCCTTCAGCCATCGATCGACGCGAGCCCGGTATTCCAGCAGTTCCTCGCGACGATACGTGTTATCGATCGACAGCATCGGCAGCCGGTGCTCGACCGGTGTCAGCCCGGGGACCGGCTGGTCGCCGATTCGCTGAGTCGGGCTGTCGGGCGTGACCAGTTCGGGGTGTTCGGCTTCCAGCTTCTTGAGCTGTTGCATCAGGCGATCGTATTCCAGATCGCTGATGACCGGTGAGGCTTCCACATAGTATTTGTAGTCGTGGAAGCGGATTTCCCGCCGCAGTTCCTCGATCCGTTGGCGAACGTCGCTGGTCATGGGTGCGCTGAACCGGCAAGGGGCGTGCAGCGATGCGGCCGATGCGGCTCGGTCACTCGGTGCCGCACTCGGGAATCACGGGAGCGTGGTAGACCGAGTTGGGGACGAGGCAGAGGAATTTCAAGGGGCGATCTCCCGTGTTGCGAAACTGGTGCACCTCGTTGGGGGCGACGTAGACCACGTCGCCCGCTTTCAGCGGATGTTCGTGATCTCCTTCGAGTACGGTTCCCTCTCCCTCGAGCACGTAGACTTCGTGTTCGTAAGGGTGGTGGTGTTTGGGAGTGAAGCCCCCCACTTCC
>Ga0256839_1003830_pt1 | contig 15186 bp, 11 predicted proteins | sample 354166metaG_FD_185968 | JGI IMG/M metagenome (GOLD analysis project Ga0256839, IMG submission 185968) | Hydrothermal vent microbial communities from Mid Atlantic Ridge, Atlantic Ocean - 354-166 | ecosystem: Environmental > Aquatic > Marine > Hydrothermal vents | place: Atlantic Ocean: Mid... | reverse complement strand
AGCTGGAAGCGCACATGCAGCAGAATCAGGCAGAAATCCAGTCTGCCCGTGAGCGTTTATCAACCTCATTGGCGCAAATGGATACTATCGAAGAACAGCGTAATGCGTTGTCGGAACAGCGCGATGTCCTGCGTACACAGCTGGATGAAACGCGGGAGCTGGCGCGTAATGATCGGGATGTTTCCCATGAAAACACCCTGAAAAACCGTACGATGAGCACCGAGTTGATCGCCACAAAACAAAGTCTGGAACGTATGGAGCGCCAGCTCACCCAGGTGGGCGAACGTCGCGAGACGCTGAAAGCGGCACTGGCTGAAAGCGAAGCGCCACTTGCCAACATGAAAGAAGAACTGGAACTGCTGCTGGAAGCGCGCATGCAGGTTGAGGAAGAGCTGGCCACTGCGCGACGCAAAGTGGAAGAGCTGGAACACGGCATGCGCAATCAGGATCAGCAGCGCCACCAGGTTGAACAGTCTGCACAGGAATTACGCAGCGCGCTGGAGCAAACCCGCATGGCCTGGCAGGAACTCAAGGTACGTCGGCAAACACTGGTGGAACAGCTCAGTGAAACCGATTACACGCTGGATACTCTGTTTGAATCCCTGCCTGAAGAAGCCACTGAAGAAAGCTGGGCCGGGCAGGTGGAAAGCATGGCCACGCGGATTCAGCGCCTGGGGCCCATTAATCTTGCGGCTATCGAAGAATTTCAGACTGAATCCGAGCGTAAAGAATATCTGGACGCACAACATGCTGATCTGGACGAGGCGCTGGAGACGCTGGAAAATGCCATTCGCAAGATTGACCGTGAAACCCGTACGCGTTTCAAAGAGACCTACGAGAAGGTCAATACCGGTTTCAAGGAATTATTCCCGCGCCTGTTTGGCGGTGGTCATGCTTATCTGGAGCTTACCGGCGATGATCTGCTGGATACCGGCGTGACCGTCATGGCCCGCCCGCCGGGCAAACGCAACAGCAGCATCCATTTACTGTCCGGTGGCGAAAAAGCGCTGACCGCCGTGGCCATGGTGTTTGCCATTTTTCAGTTGAATCCGGCACCGTTCTGCATGCTCGATGAAGTGGATGCCCCGCTGGATGACGCCAACGTGGGCCGGTTTTGTGAGATGGTCAAGGAAATGTCCGAAAAAGTGCAGTTTGTGGTAATCACCCATAACAAAATCACCATGGAAATGGCCAGCCAGCTCAACGGGGTCACCATGCATGAACCGGGGGTATCGCGCTTGGTGTCTGTGGACGTGGACGAGGCTGCGATGCTGGTGGCCAGTTAAATCTCCTCGCAGCAGGCAAAGAGTATCATTTTTACAACATGGCTTGTATAACAGAATCACTCCCATTACGCGTCAAAAATGTTTGTTTTTCGCCCAAACCACCCCTAGCCTTACTGTTTTGCTGAAAAAGAAGTAATTTTTTTTCACAGAAAACTTGTATCTCCTCATGAAAGCTGCCTAAATAGGGACATAAAAACAACACATCGACAACCTAAGGAGAGTTAATATGCAAATGATAAAGAAGAATATGGTCGCACTGGCCGTTGCGGGCGCACTGGTTTCACCGTTGACGGCGATGGCTGATGATGCAGAGGTGAGTGGTTTTATTGATATTATTGCAAATACTGATAGAAACCCTGTTTTCACAGCCGATGCTGAAGTTGATGTTTCCAAGAAAATGGGAGCAGTCACGGTTCGTATGGATTTTGATGCCAATCTGGCAGGCAATGGTGGCGGAAGTTATGGTGGTGAAGACTCTGGTCGCCTTGAGCAGGCCTTTTTTGCCTGGGAAGCCACTGACACGGTGACAGTGCTGGGTGGTTTGTTCAACAACCCCATCGGCCAAGAGGCTGAAGATGCTCCAGACCTGAATTTCACCAGCCACAGCGCGATCTGGAATATTCTTGATGGGCAAACGGCTTTATACGGCAATAACCTCGCGGGTGTTGCAGCAGCTATCGCAGCCGGGCCTGCGACAGTGACCCTGGCCGTGGTCGATGATCTGGGTTTGGCAACCAACAATGCGGGCGATAAAGGTAAGACCTCTGTTGCTGTAGTGTTGGGTGCAAAACCAATGGAAGGACTGGATCTTGAACTGGGCTATGTTACCCAGGATGACCAGAAAAATATGCTGGGTGACCCAACAACAGCCGGCGATGTGTTTGACTTTAATGCTGCCTTCAGCACCGGGCCAGTTACTTTGGGGCTGGATTATCTTGTTGCCGACAATGCCGTAGACAGTGCCGCCAATCTTTGGGTTGGTTTTAATGCTACTGAGGAACTCACGGTTAAAGTGCGTTACGAAACAGTTGCCTTTGAAGCGAACGGCGTGGATGATTCCACCAAAACCACATTGCATGCCGCTTATTCCATTGAGGATAACCTGCTCGTGGCGCTGGAATGGTCTGACGGGGAAACTGATACCGATAATCTTGGCGTAAGCACTGACGCTACTAGTGGCATTATGAACGACAGCGTCACCACACTGGAATTCATCGGTACTTTCTAAGCTGTCTCGATTCAGTATCGAGCAATCGTCGTAATAAACCGGCACCTGTGCGCTAACAGGTGCCGGTTTTTTTTGTCCGTGATTCCTTTTATGATGTGCCATGCACAGAATTCAAATGGATACAGGCATGAGCAATTTTTCTCCTCTCAACAATCAGCATAAAAAAGGACTGGCGCATGGATGATCTGCGTTGGATATTGTTGCTGGTCGGTGCTGTTGTGCTGGTGGCTGTCTATTTTTCCGGTCGTTTTGAGCGTGAGGATTGGGCACGGGAGCGTAAACAGTTTCGCGCAAGACTGCGTGACAAAATCGGTAAAAAGACAAACGAAGGAAAAAATTCGTTTGGACAATCTGTTCTCACAGCAAAAAAAGAACCCAGCATGGGCGCTGTTGAGTCCGAAACAACAACTGAAAAATCAGAGCCGCATGTGCCAAATGACCTGTCGCCGATAAATACCAGCAAAATCAACTCCGGACCGCCAACATCACCCCATGGTGAAACTATAACAATGGAATCTGCAACAAAAGTGGATCAGGAAATACCGCTTGAGAGGCAAAATGAAACAGCCCATGCCGAATATTTTAGCATTGAAGATGAAATTACCGAGATAGAAATTCCCGCCGATCTCACTGTGGCGGAAGCGGAGATACAGATTGCAGACACTGTGCTGGAAGAAGAACCGGAGCAGACAGCAATGCCACCGGGTATTGAGCCGTTAGTATTGTCAGTGAGTGTGTTTGCTGATGAAGAGGAGAGTTGTTTCAGCGGCCCGGCAATCAAAGAGGCACTGGAAGCAGAAGGATTATTGCATGGTACGATGCGTATTTTCCATTTTCATGACCCGGAGCAAAAAACGTTTTCTGAAAATACTGATGCAGTATTCAGTGTTGCCTCTGTGCTGGAACCCGGCTTTTTTGATCTGGAAAAACTGGATGAGATACAAACCCCGGGCTTGATGCTGTTTTGTCAATTGCCTGGGCCATTGTCTGGTGAAGACGCACTGGAGGTGATGCTGGACAAGGGGCGTGGCCTGGCGGTGCGTTTGCATGGTCATATGTGTGACGATAAACGTAACCGCTTTACCACCCAGGCTAAAAATCATTACCTGGATCGTATTACAGCATTCAAGCGCGAGCTGATACTGGCTCGCAAAAAATCTTCAGTTAGTTGAATTTTTATTGCAGACAGCAGGTTATTTGCAGTAAGACCTTTGTTTTTTCTTGTAACGTGCCAGCGCGCGCTTGTAAATATCACAAAGATTTTCCGAACAGTCCCTGACTTTTTCTTTATAGTCGTTCACGTAACCTGTAAATACACCACACATTTCTTCATTACGTTCGTTTGTGGATCTTTGTTCGGTGGTTTTCTTTTTTACAGAAGTCACTTTTTCAGGCTTTTTTTCAGTAACTGATTTTTTGACAACCGGTTTTTTTACGCTGTTTTTTTGAGCGGGTTTCGGAGGTTGAACCGATACAGGTGCTTTTATCGGAGCTACAGCTTTCGGTGTGGTAACAACGGGGGCTGGTGCAGGCCTTACTGTGTCAGCTTTGGGGGGGTTAATAATTTTTGCGGGTGCTGTATGTTCCGTAATAGTTTTGGGGACGACAGGCCTGGCGATAGCAGAGGGGGATTTTTTTATTTCCGCATCGCTTTCTTTATTCTCTTTTTTCGTATTTTCCGGCTGGGCAGAAGGCTTGATGCCGATGCGTATTTTCCCGGAGTCATCAATCCAGCGAAATGTTTCCGCATAACTCGACTGTGTTGTGAATAACAGTGTTGCAGCCAACAATACACTAAAAAAAGTAACCTTCATGTTTGTTTCCTGAGGATATTTGTAGTTATAAAATTCTAGCAGAAGCTACAGCCATCCAGGCTAATTTTTGCTTTAATATTTCTTGACCTTAACGGTGATAATATATTTTTTTCAGGTTAGCCCGATACATAATTTTGTCTCGCAGTTTTTTCGGCTATTTGATTACGTTTGTGTTATCTTTTTCCACATCGTTACTTTTCAGACAGAGAATGGTCAGAGCATACGGGGTATGTACATTCCTTTTAGTTGCTGTTTGTTCATTAGTTGTAAGTTTTCTGCATGCAATAAAAAACGATCAGAATGAAAAAAATATGATTTTTATTCCATTAAAGCGTAGAGATACTCTAAATGGTATTAACGGCATACCTTGATATCTCTTTAGTATTTTCTATATTTATGGTTTGCTGATCTGGTGGGTGACTCTCACCCACGAATTTCAATAAAATCAAGATATTAAAATTTCTTACCTTTGTCTCAAGGTTTTTCGGGTGGGGTCGCTAATTCAACCCGGAAGTGTTTTATTGAAGATAGTCCAAAATTGATTGCATCGTTTTATCAACGTAGTATCTAACTACTTCATTTCACTACGCAGATAATGTTTTACTACGCAGAAAATAAGGAGTCCTTCATGAGCAGGATTAGGAAATACCGTATAGGACCAGCTTGTTTGGTTGCCGCGAGCATGGCTTTGCCTTTAACAACGATAGCGGGAGAAGTAGGTGATATTCAATGGCATGGCTATTTGACATCCGCATTTATGGTCAGTTCCGACGGCAATTATTCCGGTGATGTGTCTGATGCCGGCGGTGCCAAAGACACGCGCCTGGGATTGAATATTTCCACGCAAGTGGATGAGAGCCTGAGCTTTGCCGCACAAATCAAAGGCAAAGGTACTGAAGACTTTATCATGGAGCTGGACTGGGCCTTTGCCAGCTACAATGTCAGTGAGGTTATGACGTTACGCTTTGGCAAAATCAAATATCCCGTTGGCATGTATAACGAATTTATTGATGTGGGTTACACCTATCCCTGGATTCGGCCACCAGAAGGTTTTTATAATCAGGATGCTGTTGGGCCCAACCTGACGCGCGTTTCCTATCAGGGGTTTGGCGCAGATTTTAGTACTTATAGCGGTGACACCGAATTGGGTTTTAGCCTGTTTGGTGGAGTGGTGGATGTCCCGGATGGCCACGTAAATCAGCTGATTGGCGCTAAATTCAGTGTCAACATGGAAGATGAAATCCGCTTTGAATTATCGGCAAACACGGGTGTTATGGAAGTGGATAACAGTGAAGGCCGACAGATGATGATGGATGGCGAAAGGCATACGACCTATACCGCTGGCATTATTGTGGATCGCACCAACTTCATTTTTTCTTCTGAGTTTGGTCAAGCCATCATGGGCCGTAAAATTGCGGGTAACCGGCCAATGGATATGACTTCCGGTTATGCCATGATGGGATACCGTATGGGTGAATACATGCCACATATTACCTGGGAACAATGGGATGTTGATGGCGGCTGGGGTCAGGAAGTTATCGGTGTGGGTGTGCGCAAGGAGTTAACCACCAATTCTGCTCTCAAGCTCGAAGTGCGTCAGGTTACTCCGGAAACCACGCCAAAACCGGCGGGTGGTCTGGGTTTGTTTTCTGATGTGCCAACCGAAAAAGATGTCACTATCGTTGGTGTAGCCATTGAAATGGTGTTCTAGGAGATGATAACAATGAAAATTATTGTATACCGACTCACCATTCTTGCCGTATTGTGGATGGTTTCACTGGCTGCCTATGCTGATGACGTGGTTGTTATTGTTCATCCATCCAATGCGTTGACTGAAATTTCAGTGAGTGACGTGAAAAAAATCTATCTTGGCAAAAAGAAGTTCTTTCCGGGGGGTGAAAAAGTTATCCCTGGAGATCAGCCAAAAGGTACACAAAGCCGAAAATTTTTCTACGGCGGCATTATTGGTAAAAGCGAGGCTAAACTCAAATCATATTGGTCACGCCTGATTTTTACCGGTAAGGGTACGCCGCCGAAAATCATTGGTTTTGATCGTGTTGTCAAGGAGTGGGTTGCCGGTCAGCCCAAGGCTATGGGATATATCATGCGCAGCGAAGCCGATGATACCGTCAAAATACTGGACCTGAAATAACCCGGGCAATGGCAAGCAGAGCTACTACAGGTTTGATTTTACCCGGCATTGTTGCCGGGTAAAACCGGATCTCCCGCAATATGTTTTATAACAGTATACGATTCGAGGTATAACCCATGAACCGGATTCTCGACATCAGGATTCGTTATAAAATTCTCTTCCTTTCTGTCATGGGGATCAGCGGGATATTAATCTATTTTGCTTATAATTATCTGGTGGCCTCTGCCAATGCCGAACGTCTGACAGAGATACGGGATGTTGCTTATCCCATGCTGGAAAATACCGATATTAATCTGGTGCGTCTTGATAATATCAAGATGGCGTTTATCTCAGCGGCTGCCGAAGGCGAAGCGGAATTGCTTGCAGAGGCTGACAGGTTGGCCTCGGAGATACAAAAAACCTTCACACAGATGGCGGGAATTGGCCATCATGATGCGGAAGTCATTGAGAAAATACAGCAAGAGTTTTCCCGTTATTTCACTCTGGCCAGGAAGATGACTGCGGGCATTATCAGTGATTCACTGGCACCGGATCAAATACAAAAAAATGCTGAAGCCATGAATGTGGCGATGCAGAATTTGCAAGATGATTTGCAGGCGTTCCGTGAAAAAAGTTATGCCAGCTTTACCGGAAAAATTACACAAACCGATGAAGCTGCCCAGCAGGCACTGATGTTTGGTTTGGTGATTGCAGTCGTTGTACTCATTTCATTGTTAATTGCCACACCGCTGATTATTTCCATGATCACCGGCAACCTGAATCAGGTCATCGGCTCTCTGAAAGAAATGGCGACCGGTGGTGGTGATTTAACTCAACGCCTGGAAAGCCGTTCCAACGATGAACTGGGCGAACTGGCACAATGGTTTAACCGTTTTATCGAACAGTTACAAAGTGTTGTTGCGGAACTGAAAGAAGCCAGTATGCAGCTATCTTTATCGGCCAGCGAAGTCTGTGTTATTACCGCTGAAAGCAATCAACAGGTGGCCAGACAGGAGTCTGAAACAGAGTTGGTGGCGACAGCCATTAATGAAATGGCAACCACAGTGCAGGAGGTTGCCAATCATGCCAGTAATGCGGCCAATGCCACTCAGGAAGCAGACCAGGAAGCTAAACAGGGGCAGCAAATTGTCACTCATACGGTAGATGCCATTGATGCGTTATCCAGTGGCATCAATAATGCTGCCGAGGTGATTCACAAACTGGAGTCAGACAGCCAGGAAATCGGTACGGTGCTGGATGTGATTCGTGGCATTGCCGAGCAAACTAATTTGCTGGCATTAAACGCCGCCATTGAGGCTGCCCGGGCGGGTGATCAGGGGCGTGGATTTGCCGTTGTTGCTGATGAGGTGCGCACTCTGGCGAGCAGAACCCAGGAATCAACGCAGGAAATTGATCAGATGATTGAGCGCTTGCAGGGTGGTTCACGCGATGCAGTGAAGGTTATGAATGCCAGCCGGGAGCAGGCACAGGATCTGGTTGGTCAGGCTGCGCGCGCAGGCGAATCTTTGCAAACCATCACCCAGGCAGTGGATAATATCACCGATATGAATTTACAGATTGCCAGTGCCACAGAAGAGCAAAGTAACGTGGCGCTGGGAATTGATGCGAGCATTATGACCATTCGGGACATCAGTGTGGAAACGGCACGAAGTGCCGGGCAGGCGAACAACAGTAGTGAGAAAGTGGTCGCACTGGCTGACAAGGTTCAGGGGCTGGTTAATCAATTCAAAGTTTAATCTAACTGTTACTCCTCATCTTACTCCTTATCGCGCCTTGCCAGCCATAAAATTCACCGTATTCCACCCGCCATTCAACTGCGGATTTTAGGTTTAATCTGGAAGGGTCAATTTACGTCAGCTCAGCCAGCAAAAGCGCCACGGCTGCGAATCGCGCTTCCGCATCGGGCAGGTCGCTGATAATGCGTAACTTGTCCTGGCCATCCATTCGGTAGGTTTTTGCTTGCGTCTGAATCAGGCCGATGATTTTCATGGGATCAATGTTCGGTTCCTGCACAAACTGAAAACGGCCTCCACTATCACCCATTTCAATTTTTTTGATACCCAATGGCGTTGCGCCAAGTTTGAGTTCGGTAACCTGAAACAGGTTTTTTGCGGGGTCGGGCAATAAACCAAACCGGTCAATCATTTCTACCTGCAATTCACGCAGTTCTGTCTTGTCATTAGCGCTGGCAATGCGCTTGTATTGAATCAGGCGGGTATGTACGTCGGGTAAATAATCATCCGGCAGCAGGGCAGGGATGCCAAGGTCGATTTCAGTACCATGATCCAGAGGCCGGTCCAGTTCCGGTTCGCGGCCAGCTTTGAGCGCTTCCACGGCACGCTCAAGTAATTCGACATAGAGGGTAAAGCCAATTTCCTGCATTTGACCACTTTGTCCTTCACCCAGTAATTCACCGGCACCGCGAATTTCCATGTCGTGCGAAGCGAGGGTGAATCCTGCTCCCAGCTCCTGAATGGATTCAATGGCTTCAAGGCGTTTTATGGCATCCGGGGTCATCACTTTTTTGGGCGGCACCACCAGATAGGCGTAGGCTTGATGATGTGAACGACCCACTCGACCCCGCAATTGATACAGTTGCGCCAATCCGAAGCGGTCAGCACGATTGATAATGATGGTGTTGGCATTGGGAATGTCGATGCCGGTTTCGATGATGGTGGTACACACCAGAATATTAAAACGGTGATGGTAAAAGTCTGTCATCACTTGTTCCAGTTCACGTTCACGCATCTGGCCATGCGCTGTTTCCACAGCGGCCTCGGGAACCAGTTCTTCGATATCACGACGCATTTTTTCCATGGTTTCGACGCTGTTGTGCAGGATAAAGACTTGACCACCACGGCGGATTTCACGCAGGCAGGCCTCTTTTAACAGGGCATCATTCCATTGGTTGACAAAGGTTTTGACTGCCAGTCGTCGTGCCGGCGCTGTAGCGATGATGGACAAGTCACGTAATCCGGACATGGACATGTTCAGTGTGCGTGGAATGGGTGTGGCGGTGAGTGTGAGCAAATCCACTTCTGAACGCAGTGCTTTGAACTTGTCTTTTTGACGCACGCCAAACCGATGCTCTTCATCGATAATCACCAGTCCCAGGCGTTTGTATTTAATGTCGCCGTGAATCAGTTTATGAGTACCGATGATGATGTCGATGGTGCCATTTTCCAGTTCTTTGAGAATCTCGGTTTGTTCTTTTTTGGAACGAAAGCGTGATACCGAGGCGATACGCACGGGCCACTCGGAAAACCGGTCCTGAAAGTTTTCAAAGTGTTGCTGTGCAAGCAGGGTGGTGGGCACCAGCATGGCCACTTGTTTGCCGTCCTGCACGGCGATAAAGGCAGCACGCATGGCTACTTCGGTTTTGCCGAAACCGACATCGCCACAGATTAACCGGTCCATAGGTTTATCCGAGCGTAAATCGTTGAACACGCCTTCGATAGCATCCTGTTGATCCGGGGTTTCCTCAAAGGGAAAGTCTGCGCAAAATGTGGCGTACTGGTTTTCATCCACATGATAAATGTGTCCCTTGCGGGATTCGCGCTTTGCGTAAATGGATAGCAGTTCCGCAGCCACATCGTGTATTTTTTCACGCGCTCTGCGTTTGGCTTTTTCCCATTGCCCACTGCCTAAGCGGTGTAGTGGTGCGGACTCCGGTGAGGCACCCGTGTAGCGGCTGATGAGATGTAAATGGCTGACCGGGACAAACAATTTGTCACCGTTGGCATATTCAAGGGTCAGGAATTCCTGTGTCATGTCACCAAGCTGGATAATTTCCAGCCCGAGGTAACGACCTACGCCGTTGTCTTCGTGTACGACCGGGGCACCTACTTCCAGTTCTACCAGGTTTTTTATAACCTGGTCGGCATCGCGTGCCTTGCGCTGTCGGCGACGTTGTTGCAGTACCTGTTCGCCGAATAGCTGGGGTTCCGCAATCAGTGCGATATTATTGCTGGTGAGCAACAGGCCGCTTTCCAGTGCAGAGACGGCAATAGCATGTTGTGCATCGCTGGCGAGGAAGTCGCTCCAGCCAGTGACCTGGGTGGGGTGTAAACCACAATCCTTGAGTATACCCAGCAGGGTTTCGCGTCGGCCGGCGGATTCTGCACAAAACAATACTCGACCAGTAAAATCAGAAAGGAAAGCCGTGAGGCGTGCGGCGGGCTGTTCCGCACGGGCATCCAGAGTTAATTGAGGTGGCTTGCGGGTGTTGAAGTTGTGTGTACCGGGTTGTGCAGAGAAATTCTGTAATTCAAAATGCTGTAATTCAACGCGCGGGTATTTTCCAATGTGTTCGAAGAATTCATTTTCACGCAGAAACAGCCGGTTCGGCGGCAATAATGGGCGACGGGTGTCATGGCGGCCCTGTTCGTAACGTTCTTCCACGTTTGACCAAAAGGTGCCGATAGCGTCTTGCGCGCCATCAGTGTTGATAATAAGGCTGTTTTTGGGCAGATAGTCAAACAGGCTTTGCGTTTCGTCAAAAAATAACGGCAAGTAGTATTCGATGCCCGGTGGTGTATTGCCGCTACTGACTTCATGGTAAATGGTGCTGGCTTGTGGATCACCTTCGAATTGCGCACGCCAGGCCTGTCGAAAGCGGGTGATGGCTTCCGGGGTAAACGGAAATTCCCGGGCAGGCATCAAATTAATGTTAGCGACCTTGTCAATGGAACGTTGCGTCTCCGGGTCAAAAGTGCGAATGCTTTCCACTTCGTCATCAAACAGTTCGATACGGAACGGATGACTGTGGCCCATGGGAAACAGGTCAATGATGGCACCGCGCACGGCGAATTCGCCGTGTTCAATGACTTGTGAAACACATCGATACCCACCGATATTCAGCCGGTTGCGGGTGGCATCGAGGTCCAGTTGCTGGCCAGTGTTGATGAGAAAGCAATTGCCTTCGAGAAAACTTTTAGGGGCCAGTCGGTACAGCAGGGTGGTGACGGGCACCACCAGTACGCCACGCTTCAGGTTTGGCAAGTGCGACAGTGTGGCCAGTCGTTCGGAAATAATATCCTGATGCGGTGAAAACACGTCATAGGGCAGGGTTTCCCAATCCGCGAAGGTGAGTACGGGCAGATTGTTGTGTGGCTTGTCGTTGCTATTGTCGATACACGGGCTGTCACAAAAAAACCGAATGGCGTATTCCAGCCGAGTGGCGGAGGGCGTGTCCGGAGTGATAACCACCACCGGGCCATCAGCAGATTGTGCTGCTTCGGCGATGGCCAGTGCATCACTGCGACCGTAGAGTTGCCCCCAGTGAGTACGCCGTCCGGCCTGTTTTTCAGTGGTGGGTGTGAGCAGTGTTGCAGCTAAAGGCTGATGAGTTTGTGGCATTGCGTTGATACAGCGGTGTTGTTTTTGAAGCCGCGTATTGTAGACGCTGGGCAGGATGCGGGGAAGAGGGAAGTCGGATTGCCGGTTTGTTGCTATGTTTTCAATTTATAGCATCAAGAGCATTTGAATGAAAACTCAACGTGCAGGCACGAAAGACGCAGAGAACGCAAAGGGAGTTCCGGTTCCCACGCAAAACGTGGGAACGAAAAAACGAAGGATTAAAAAAACCGTTACGTATTTAAAAATCAACGTGAATCAGGTCAGCCAGATATTCACGGGTCAGTATCTTGCTTTCTTCCACCGCAGGCTGATCAAAGGGATCAATCCCCATGAGTTCTGCCACGACCACCGTTTCCATCTCCAGCAACATGATCAGTTCGCCGATGGCGTAGGCATCACGGTCGTGGAGACCGAAGGTGCGGTTAGGGCGGCCACGACGGGACAGCGTTTCGCGGGTGGCTTTAAGCTCGGAGATAAACAGCTCGCCGAGGGTGTGGCCTGCAAGGGGAGCAACGGCCGGTAATTCCTGAAAACGCATGGGAACGCGGCGGCCTTCGTGACGTACACCCGGGTTGGCGATGAAGGTAACGACCTTGTCGTCAGGTCCATCAAGCATCAGTTGCAGTTGAGAATGCTGATCAGTAACGCCGTGGTTTTCCAGCGGGGTCATGCCACGGTGCTGGCCGTCAGCATCCATCTTGCCCAGGCTTTCTGCCCAGAGCTGGCGATACCAGTTGACCACCAGGCGCAGATTGTCGGCATAGGGCATGAATACGCTAATGGTGCGTCCCTTTTCCGTGTGCAGATATTGAGCGGCACCGTTATGGAAGGCCGGGTTTTCAAGAATATCGTCATCGGTACAAAGTCTGGCCATGGCGCGGGCGCCTTCCAGTACACCGCTGACATCCACGCCGGAAATATAGGCGGGCAGCAAGCCCACTACCGAGAGTACGGAAAAACGTCCACCCACGGCCGGGTGTGCAATGGGCTCGATACCCAGTTGCTGAGCGATTTTATACAGCGCGCCGTCGGGATTTTCGGTGATAATAACGGTGTGTTCACGCAACCCGACCTCACCCAGATAACGCTCCATACGGGGTAATACAGTAAGAAACTGGCCCAGGGTCTCGGCTGTGTTGCCGGATTTTGAGACCACCATACACAGTGTGTCTGCCCACTGCACATCATCAATTTCGCTGAGGGTGCGCGGGTCGATATTATCGTAAAACGTCACCCTGTTGCGCGGCGAACGATGGCCCAGGGTGCTGGAAAGCATTTCCGCACCCAGTGAAGAGCCACCAATGCCAAAGACAATGGTGTGTTTAAACATGCGGGAACATTTTCGCCCGATCTGCTCAATCATATCGAGGTCCGTTTTATCCGGCAGATTCAAAAAATTAACGTCATTGCTACTCTGCCAGTGCCTGATTTTTTTACGCAGCCCGTCGAGTCGTGGTGAGAGGGCTCTGATCTCCTCATTGGTGACACCGCTATCGCCGATGGCGTCTTTCTGGAAGCCGGAGTTATCAATGGAAAGGCGGGAAATGGTCATGTGAGTGATCCTTTTTTGGGGTTTATATCCTGTTCCGTGTACTAGCGGCAGGGAAATGCGGTTTGTAAAGCACGAATGGCCAATTTGTGTGCGGGCTGCTGCAAATACACGGGATTGCTGCGGCCAAACTCCAGCACAATTTGCGCAATTTTTTGATATGACAGCTGCCAGTCAAAACAATAAAGGCCGAGGTCGTGTCGGTTACCGCGTCCGCCAGTTAACAGAGAATAGCGCAGTTTGGCCCGTGCGTCGGCGTGCTGTGCGGTGGTCATCATTCCACTCAGGTAGGCCATGCACACGAAGGCGCTGTTTTGATCAGCATCGTCTGGTACATCTGATTCCCGGTTTAGCGCAATTAACGCCTGCTGGCAGCTGATCATCAGGCTTTTCCCGTGGGTAATGGTCTGCACGCTGGCCATGACAGGCCCGGTGTACAAAATACTTGTCAGGCAACAAATACCCAGAAGCCACTTTTGAACATCAGTGAATTTTTGTCGTCGCATAGAAAGTGTGGCGCCTGTCTGTCATAAAGTGTGGACAGGATAAAGAAAAAAGCAGGGCAGGACAAAAGTGTTACGGAACGGAGTAGTCACCCTGCTGAATTGACTCGATAATATAAAAACACACGTCAATGTTTATGGTTTCTTCGTTCCGTCAATCTGCTGAGCGGCAATATCGAATGTGTACAGCCCTTCGTGAACGTCATTCTTATTGACTGCTACAGTCTTCGACTTTTCCACAATTAACGCATCGGGAAAGTCCACACCTTTATTATTTTTAGATCCTGCTTTGACTGGTTGTGTATGGCGATGCACGTTCAGAGCACGCCATATCGTCTGACCATCCTCAAAACAGATATTAGGCTCTTTAAACAATTGGGCTACGACAAGAAGTAACTGTTCTTTTGATACCTTGTACTTTTTTCCTTTTAGCGTCCAAACTACCTCTGTTAGCACAACATCTGTAACAAGTACCTTATTATCACCAGTAATTAATTTAGTGGCCTTCTTAGATTGTACTTCATCATCCTGGAGTAAATATCGGAGTAAAACATTTGTATCTATCGCAATCACGCAGCACCCGCTTCATTAGTGTCAATATAACTTTGCAGTGATTGTTCGTCGGACATACGTTTATTAGGCTTAATACTTTTCAAAATACCTTTGGCCGCGCCTTTTTCTTTGCGGACAACGGTTATTTGGCCATTAAACAGGTAGGTTTCTATTTCATCACCTGGTTCAATATGGGCCTCTTTGCACTGTTCTATAGGCAGTGTAATTTGACGTTTGGCGCTTACTTTCGGCATGAATCCATCCTCTACTATATTGTGTTTAGTATAGATAGCACATTCTTTACTATTCGTCAATGGGTAAAGAATTCGTCCCTGTTTTGCGTCCCTGGAAACAGAGTTGAGACTAAAACCTGGTAGACAGAATTCGCGCAACGTGGTTCAGCGTAAATAAACACCTCGACCGGAAGCGCTACGTCGCGAAGGTGCATTTGTGGTGCTGACAACTGGGTCGCCATAGATACCGAGCAATTTAGCGAATATTTCTCCAGCAGTTAATAACAGCCGAATGTCACGCATCCAGAGTGATGATCTCATCAATTTCGCATAATGTATATTATGTTAAATAATATACACGGCCAGTGCATCACTGCGACTTGTGTGAATTCCCGAAATCATCAGTTGTTAGCTGCAACACTGTTCACACACATGTGTTGTTTTTGAGTTCTGCACTGCCACTGACATACTGTCATCAACCTGCCTTTGTGAAGTATTCCACGCCGTCGAG
>Ga0256839_1003829_pt1 | contig 15186 bp, 16 predicted proteins | sample 354166metaG_FD_185968 | JGI IMG/M metagenome (GOLD analysis project Ga0256839, IMG submission 185968) | Hydrothermal vent microbial communities from Mid Atlantic Ridge, Atlantic Ocean - 354-166 | ecosystem: Environmental > Aquatic > Marine > Hydrothermal vents | place: Atlantic Ocean: Mid... | reverse complement strand
ACCTGCCGCCGGCCACGTTGGAATGATCGCCGGAAGGCGAGCGCCGGAATCGGTTTGGGCACCACTGGCAGAGTTCCTGCTGCACCCGAACAGATGAAATAGAAATATTAGAATATTACAAAACCTGATCGCTTTCACAAATATTGTTGCGCTGCACTGCACAATAGCTAGAATGCGCAAGTGATTCTAGAACAGGACAAGGACCCAGCCACCATGACCGATATTGTTATTGCCTCGGCCGCCAGAACCGCGGTCGGCAGCTTCCTCGGCGCTTTTGCCAATACGCCGGCGCACGACCTTGGCGCCGCCGTGATCAGGGCGGTGCTGGAACGCGCCGGCGTCGATGCGGACGATGTCTCGGAGACCATTCTCGGGCAGGTTCTGACCGCCGGTCAGGGACAAAACCCGGCGCGACAGGCCCATATCAACGCCGGTCTGCCAAAAGAGGCCTCGGCCTGGGGGGTCAATCAGGTCTGTGGCTCCGGTCTGCGGGCAGTGGCCCTCGGGGCGCAACAGATACTGCTGGGGGATGCGGAGGTCGTGATCGCGGGCGGTCAGGAAAACATGTCCATGTCCCCGCATATCGCCAATCTGCGACAGGGGCAGAAGATGGGCGATATGAAATTTGTAGACTCGATGATCAAGGACGGCCTCTGGGATGCGTTCAACGATTACCACATGGGGACAACGGCCGAGAACGTCGCCGAACAGTGGGAAATCACGCGCGACATGCAGGACGAATTTGCCGTGGCTTCGCAGAACAAGGCCGAAGCGGCGCAAAAGGCCGGCAAGTTTGTCGACGAAATCGTTCCCTTCACCATCAAGACCCGCAAGGGCGAAATTGTTGTCGATACCGACGAATACCTGCGCCACGGTGCAACCATCGAGGCAATGCAGAAACTGCGCCCCGTGTTTGACAGAGAGGGCACGGTCACGGCAGCCAATGCCTCGGGCCTCAATGACGGGGCGGCGGCGGTGCTGCTGATGAGCGCGGAAAATGCAGCGGCACGCGGGATCACGCCGATGGCGCGGATTGCCTCCTACGCCACCGCGGGGCTGGAGCCGGCGATCATGGGCGTCGGGCCGATTTACGCCAGCCAGAAGGCTTTGGCAAAAGCGGGCTGGAAGGCCGAGGAACTGGATCTGGTCGAGGCCAACGAGGCCTTCGCCGCGCAAGCCTGCGCTGTCAACAAGGATATGGGCTGGGATCCGGCTATCGTCAACGTCAACGGCGGTGCGATTGCTATCGGCCATCCGATCGGCGCATCCGGAGCGCGTATTCTCAACACCCTGCTGTTCGAAATGCAGCGCCGCGACGCCAAAAAAGGCCTCGCCACGCTATGCATCGGCGGCGGTATGGGCGTCGCCCTTTGCGTTGAACGCGACTAACACACCAACAGGAGAGTATCATGGGAAGAACAGCACTGGTTACCGGCGGCACCCGCGGCATCGGCGCCGCCATCGCGGTCGCATTGCAGGACGCAGGCCACAAGGTTGCCGTCAACTATGCCGGCAATGACGAGGCCGCCGCCAAATTCACCGCCGAAACCGGCATTCCGGCCTATAAATGGTCGGTGGCCGATTACGATGCCTGCGTCGAAGGGATCACCAGGGTCGAGGCCGACCTCGGCCCCGTCGAAATTCTGGTCAACAACGCCGGGATTACCCGCGACGGCATGTTCCACAAGATGACACGCGAACAATGGTCCGAGGTGATCGACACCAACCTGTCGGGCGTTTTCAATATGACGCACCCGTTGTGGAACGGTATGCGCGAACGCAAATTCGGGCGCATCGTCAACATCAGTTCGATCAACGGGCAGAAGGGGCAGGCCGGTCAGGTGAATTATTCTGCCGCCAAAGCCGGTGATCTGGGCATGACCAAGGCGCTGGCGCAGGAAGGCGCGTTCAAGGGCATTACAGTCAACGCGATTTGTCCGGGATACATCGGCACCGAGATGGTCCGCGCTGTGCCCGAGAAGGTCCTGAACGAACGCATCATCCCGCATATTCCGGTGGGCCGTCTGGGCGAACCCGAGGAAATCGCCCGCTGCGTGGTTTTCCTTGTGGCCGATGATGCCGGATTTATTACGGGGTCGACCATCACCGCCAATGGCGGGCAGTATATGATCTGAGCTGGAAAATCCGGCTTCCGGACGCGGCGGGCTTCCTGCCGCGTTTGTCATGTCGAATGGGCATTTAACTCCGCCGATGGGTTATCTATGATCGGGCCGAGATTTAATGTTTCAAGGTGATCCCATGAAAATAGGCATTCTGGAAACCGGTGAAATACCGGAAAACCTGCTGGACAAACACGGGGACTATCCATCGATGTTTGCCGATATGTTACGCACGGAAAACCCCGGACTGGAGTTTTTTTCCGTCAAGGTGGTCGGCGGGGAAATGCCTGCCTCGCCGCATGACGCCGACGGCTGGATCATCACCGGATCGCGGCACGGGGTCTATGACGACCTGCCGTGGATCGAACCGCTGAAAGAATTCCTGCGGGCCTGCATCAGCGCGGATGTGCCGGTTGCCGGTATCTGTTTCGGGCACCAGATTCTGGCCGAGGCGCTCGGCGGCAAGGTGGAAAAATCCGACAAGGGCTGGGGCATCGGCGTGCATGACTACAAAGCCGGAAACCTGCCGTTGTGGATGAAGGATATGGGCGAGGGCTTCTCCGGGCATGCGGTGCATCAGGACCAGATCGTGCAGCAGCCCCCCGATTCCACCGTCGTGGCCAGTTCGGATTTCTGCGAGTATGCGGCTCTGGTTTATGGCGACCCTGAAAACCCCAAGGCGATCAGCGTGCAACCGCATCCGGAGTTTTCCGCGCACTATGTCGGCGACCTGATCGATGTCCGGCTGGCCCCCGTCCTGCCGGAAGATCGGGCCCAAACGGCACGGGAGTCGCTCGGCAAACCGGTTCACAACAGGGAATGGGGCAGCTGGATCAACCGTTTTCTGTCCATCGCGGCCGAGCGCGCCAAGCCGTGAGCCGCGCCCGCGCGACGCTGCTCGGGTTCGGGGCGATTTTGCTGTGGTCGTTGCTGGCCATGCTGACCGTGGCGAGCACGCCTGTGCCGCCGTTCCAGCTCTCGACAATGGCCTTTGCCGTCGGGGGCGGGATCGGACTGATCTGGGTAATACGCTCCGACAAGGGGTTTGAAGTGTTGCATGGGGTGCGCTGGCCGGTGTGGCTGCTCGGGGTTGGCGGCATTTTCGGATACCATTTCTTCTATTTTACCGCCCTCAGGCTGGCGCCACCGGCGCAGGCGGGACTTATTGCCTATCTCTGGCCTTTGCTGATTGTGCTGCTTTCGGGGCTGTTGCCCGGTGAACACCTGAAACGGCAGCATATCGTTGGCGCGCTGGTTGCCTTTGGCGGGGCGGCCCTGATCGTCGGCACAGGCGCAACAGGTTTTTCCGCGACGAACTGGCTCGGCTACGGAGCGGCGCTGGTCTGCGCGTTTATCTGGTCGGGATATTCTGTTCTGTCACGCCGCGCGGGGGACGCACCGACCGAAACTGTGGCGGTGTTCTGTCTGGCAGCGGCAGCACTATCGCTGGTGGCGCATCTGGGACTGGAGAAAACCGTCTGGCCGGACAGCAACAGAGGCTGGCTTGCCATCGGGGCCCTTGGCCTCGGTCCTGTCGGTCTGGCGTTCTATATCTGGGATATCGGCATGAAAAAGGGCGATATCCAGTTTCTGGGCATTGCATCCTATGCCGCGCCGCTGCTGTCGACGCTGATACTGGTTGCAACAGGCATGACCGCCGCCAACTGGACTTTGCTGCTGGCGGCTGTTCTCGTCACCGGTGGTGCCGGGCTTGCGGCCCGTGCCGGAAGTCAGACCTGAGCGGCGATCCGCTCGATTTCCTCCTTGAGGAGGAGCTTCTCCTTTTTGAGTTCCGCAATACTCAGGTGATCGGAACCGGGGCTTCGCTGCTCTGTCTCGATTTTTTCGGAAAGCATTTCGTGTTTTCTGCGAAGTTCGGTCAAATGGGAACTCAGGCTCATATTCCTCTCCTTGTTTTTTGTTTATCGGAACGTCTCCATTCCACCATAAAAGATATGTCCTGTCATCACACCTTCAAGAGATACTTGCGCGCATAGTTGCGCGGCAGCGCCAATACACCGGAAAATATGCTCTCGCGGCGGCTGGCGGACAGCATGGCAACCACCCCGCCCGTCGCGATTCCGCTTAGCCCGAGCAAGGTCAGCACCGTCGGCACCTCGCCGAACCAGAAATAGCCGACCGGAATGGCGAAGACGATGTTGAAATAGAAAAACGGCGACAAGATAGAGGCATCGGCGCGGTTATATGCCGCCACGGTCAGGAAATGGCAGGTCGCCGAAACCATCCCGAGGGCGAGCACAAACAGCCCGTCGGACAGCGTGATTTGCGGAATGCCGTTCCAGAACGCCAGCGGCGCCACCATCGCGGCGCCGAGGAAGCTTTGCGTTACCAGTGTCGAAAACAGGCTGCCGCAGGTGCAGGCCCGTCGCGTCGCGGCAAGGTAACAACCCAGCAGGGTGCCGCCGGCGAGAGCCATGAAGGTTCCGGCCTCGAAGCTCCCCTCCGGTCGCAAAATGACGAAAGCCCCCGCAAAGCTGAGCGCGGAACCGAAGAAACGGTAGCCGTCCATCCTTTCCCCGAACAGCAACACGGAAATCAGCGAGGCCACCACCGGCGCGATCAGGAATCCGCCCACGGCCTTGGCCAGCGGCACCATCGACAGGGCCGAGATCAGCAGGATCATCGCGCCCATCATCAGGGCGGTGCGCCAGACCTGCCCCAACCGGTCATGGCGCGGAATATGCAGGGGCTTTTTCAGGATGATAGAGAGCAGCAGCGCAACTACACCGGCCATGAAATAACGTGCGAAAGTCACGGCAAAGGCCGAGTGCTCCAACGCCAGCGATTTCGACAGCCCGTCGGTTACAGGCGTAAGCGCCATCGCGGCGACGAGAAATCCTACACCTGCCTTCATGTTACCTCACCTGACATTTCCGAATCTCCGATACACGGTATTCGTTAATATTAGGTTACCTTATAACACTATAGGTTGTATTTCCCGCAAGACTTTTCTTATGGTTGTATTGAAACTGTCCTCGTCCTTCTCGTGCGCCACCCCTTTGTGCAGGACCAGCGGCGACAGCAACCGCAAAGGTCCGGCGGCACCCTTGCGCGCCTGCACGATCACGCGGCGGGCGTCCTGTCCGGCGCGCGGCACCAGCGGCAGGATACGGATATCGCCGGCCCTGCCCTGCAGACCTGCGAGAATATCGACCAGACGTTCGCTACGGTGGATCATCGTAAAGTAGCCGCGCGGCTTCAGGCGCCGCAGACCGGCCGTGATCCAGTCGGCCAGTCCGGCCTCTCCTTCACGGTGCGCCGTGTCGCGCCCCCTGTCGCTGGCACCCGAGGCCGCGTTGCGGGGGTAAAACGGCGGATTGGCAAAGACATGGTCGAAACCCAGCGCACGCAAGGCGGCGGGCATCACCAGCAGATCACCCTGATGGATGGTCATCTCCAGCCCGTTGTCACGCGCGTTCCGTTCGGCCAGTTCGGCATAGTCGGCCTGCAACTCCAGCCCGTGCGCCTGCAGCCCCTCGACCCTGCGGCATAGACAGGCCAGCGCGACACCGGCCCCGCAACCGAGTTCCAAAACCGACTGCCCCGCCCGCGCCGGAACCGCCGCGGCCAGAAACACCGGATCGGTTGCGGCGCGATACCCTTGCAACGGTTGCCGGATGCGCAAGGCCCCGCCGAGGAAATCGTCGCGACTCAGTTGCTCGTCGGCAAAACTCATCGCTCCTCCGGCAACTCGATACCGTTGTCCCGCAGGATGGCCCGCGCACGGAAGGCATGAGCGTCGGCGACGGTCAGCCGACGGGGGAACAGGCCGATACCCCCTTCCATCACACTCATGTTTACGTCCAGCACAAAGGGCTCTATATCTTCGGCGCGTAGCAGCGCGCTTGCAAAGGCGACGACGGTCGGATCGGTGGTTCGCAGGATCTCTTTCATGGCCGCAAGGATACGGGACCATGACAGGCGCGTCGAGGTCGTAAACGAGGGGAAAACAATATGTCGGGCACAAACGGGCCGTTCGAAAGGCTTCAACACCTGCTGGCAGACGATATGGAGGCGGTCAACACCCTGATCCGCACCCGCATGGCCAGCGAACACGCCCCGCGCATCCCCGAGGTAACCGCCCATCTGGTCGAGGCCGGCGGCAAACGCCTGCGCCCGATGCTGACCCTCGCGGGGGCGCAACTGTGCGGGTATCGCGGCGACAATCACGTCAAGCTGGCGGCGACGGTCGAATTCATCCATACCGCCACCCTGCTGCACGACGATGTAGTGGACGAAAGCGGCCAGCGGCGCGGGCGGCCGACGGCCAACCTGCTGTGGGACAACAAATCCTCGGTTCTGGTCGGGGATTACCTGTTTGCCCGTTCGTTCCAGCTGATGGTGGAAACCGGCAGCCTGCGGGTGCTGGATATCCTCGCCAATGCCTCGGCGGTGATTGCCGAGGGGGAGGTGCTGCAACTGACAGCGGCGCAGAACCTTGCCACCACCGAAGATATTTACCTGCAGGTCGTTCGCGGCAAGACCGCCGCGCTGTTTGCCGCGGCCTGCGAGGTCGGCGGAGTGATCGCCGGTGCGCCGGAATCGCAGGTCGATGCCTTGCGCGACTATGGCGATGCGCTCGGCATCAGCTTCCAGATTGTCGATGATCTGCTGGACTACGGCGGCGCGACTGCCTCGCTCGGCAAGAATACCGGCGACGATTTCCGCGAGCGCAAGCTGACCATGCCGGTTATTCTGGCGATCACGGCCGCCGATACCGAAGAACGCGCCTTCTGGCAGCGGGTTATCGAAAAGGGTGAACAGGGGCGTGGCGATCTGGAACATGCCATGGCGCTGATGGGCAATCACGGCACGCTGGAGGCGACCCGCCGGAAAGCCATCCACTGGGCCGATGTCGCCAAGAAATCGCTGGAAGGCCTGCCCGAAGGCGAATTGCGCGACCTGTTGCGCGATCTCGCGGATTTCGTGGTCTCGCGGGTCGTCTAGACCGGCGCAGCGACGACCCACCAGTCGGGATATACGCCGGACACCGTGCGGGCGGCAGCACGCGCCTCGGCTTCAGTCGCATAGAGGCCGAAACAGGTGCCGCCAGAGCCGCTCATCCGTGCAAGGGCACAACCATCCGTTCCGGCGAGCGCCTCCAGAACGGCACCGATCACCGGCGAAATTCCGGCAGCAGACACCTGCATATCGTTACGCTGTTCCGACAGATACCCGAACAGGGCAGCCGTATCGGCCAAACGGGGAACCGGAGCCACGGGCGCGTGGTTCCGCGAGGCCATATTGGCGAAAACCGCGCCCGTCGGCACGGCCTCGCCGGCGTTTGCAAGAACCATCCAGAAGGGCGGCAAGGGAGGCAGAGGCGAGAGTTGCTCGCCAATCCCGCTCATTCGCACCGCTTCCTGACGCACGCAAACCGGAACATCGGCACCGAGTGCCAGCTGGTCGGCGGACGAAGGCAACGGCCTGCCATGCAATTCGGACATGGCCCGCAATGTCGCCGCTGCATCCGCAGAACCGCCGCCGATACCGGAGGCCACCGGCAGCATCTTGTGCAGGGTCATTGCTGCCCCGTTGTCGGGAAACAGCCGCGCCGCTTCCAGAACAAGGTTGCCCTCCACCGCTAGCCCCGCCGCAAATGGCCCGTCGATGTCCAGAGACAGCCCTTGTGCCCTGCGCACCTCCAGCATATCGCCAACATCGGGAAACACCACCAGCGAGTCGAGCAGATGCAGGCCATCATCCCGCTGCCCCGTCACATGCAGGCAGAGATTGACCTTGGCACGGGCAACCTCGCGGATCATCGTCCGGCTGCTTCTTCTTCCAGAACGACGTCCAGACCGACCTCGAGCTTACGCAAGGTGCGCGCCGCGTCTTCAGGTTCCGGATTGAAGGACAGGGAGCGGCGCCACTGGAAGGCAGCCTCGCGTTTGCGTCCGACCTTCCACAGGACATCGCCGAAATGATCGTTGATAATCGGGTCATCGGGCATCAGCCTGACGGCCTTTTCCATCGGCGCCACGGCCTGCTCGAATTTGCCGAGGCGATAGAACATCCAGCCGAGGCTGTCGATGATATAGCCGTTGTCGGGCATCCGCGCCGCAGCGGTTTCGATCATCTTCTGCGCCTCGTCGAGGTTTTCGCGCATTTCCAGAAATGAATAGCCGATATAGTTCAGCACCTGCGGCTGGTCCGGCGAAAGCTCCAACGCACGACGCAAATCGGCCTCCGCCTCGGGCCACTGGTCGGTCTGCTCGTAACTGATACCGCGCGCGTAATAGAGCACCCAGTAACCGGCAGGCGGGTTTTCCAGCAGGTCGATGGCCAGAGAATAGGCCTGAATGGCATCCTTGTAGTTATCCGCACCGCGATAGATATCGCCGAGCGCGTTCAGCACATTGATATCCTGCGGGAACTCCTTGGCCAGAGCTTCCAGAATATCGGTCGCCCCCGCTATGTCGCCCTTCTTGCGCAGCACCTCGGCCCGCCCGATATTGGCGTTTTTGTATTCGCTGCTGTCGCGCGGAACGGCGGCATAGGCCTCTTCGGCCAGCGCGTATTGACTGGTGCGCTCCAGAATGTCGCCGACCAGCATGGTGGCCTCGACCGAATCCGGACGGAGTTGTTGTGCCAGACGGGCATAGAACAGGGCCAGCCGGTTCGGCGTGTCCCGGCTCAGCGCCTCGGCAATGGTGACGAGGGCCTCGGCCATACCGTAGGAGGGGTCGTCCACTTGCGTGAAGCGCAGGGATTTTCCCGCCTCCAGTTCCGCGCGCAAGTCCTGCAGTCGGGCATCACGGAACCCGCGCTTTGCCGCCCCGTCCAGCACCGCCAGAGCATCGGTATTACGGCCGAGTTCGGACAGAATTTGCACATGCGCCACGATGCTGCCGATATTCAGGTGCAGCGGCGTTTCCCCGTTTCCGGCAAGAATAGCCGCAGCGCCGTCCATATCTCCGGTATAAGCCAGCGCGAGCGCCTTGTTGTAGCGGCCATAAAGCGCAATCGTCTCGTTCTGGCTCATATTGTCGAAACCGGCGAGCGCAGCGGCCGTATCCCCCTGACCGAGCAGAATCCACGCCCGCATCAGATTCCAGAGCATCGGCGAGAGCTGCGAGTCGTCCGGTGGAAATGCCGCCAGCGCCCCGTCGTAATCGCCGGCATTCACCCGCTCGACCGTTAACACCAGATCTGCATAAACATTATCCGGCTCCAGTGCCTCGATAGCCTTGGCGATGTTTTGCGCGATGGAAAAATCGCCGGCGGATACGAAAGCAACCATTGCGCTTTGACGCAGGAAGCCGTTTTCACGGTCCGCTGCCATGGCCTGGACGTAATACCGCCCCGCCTCTTTGAAATCATTGTCGGCGTTGGCGGCCGTCGCCGCCAGATACGGCCCTGCGAGACCCTGCGCCAGAACCGGCAGGGCGGTTGCGCCTGCCAGAGCCGCACCAAGAATGCCGGCCGTGAGTAATCTTCGCACCATTATGCGGATGCTCCCCTTTATCCTGCCGTGGAAGCTACGCCGCTATCCGCACGGATTCAATCACATCCTTAACAAATGGTTACCGAAACCGGCGAACAAGTGGGTTATCGCCGATCTACATATTCGGATAGTTCGGCCCGTCCCCGCCCTGCGGCGTGACCCATGTGATGTTCTGGCTCGGGTCCTTGATGTCACAGGTCTTGCAATGCACGCAGTTCTGCGCATTGATCTGGAAGCGGGGGTTGGAGCCGTCCTCGTCGCGCAGCACCTCGTAAACGCCGGCCGGACAGTAACGTTGTGCCGGTTCGGCATATTCCGGCAGGTTGACGCTTATCGGGATGGAGGGATCGGCCAGAAGCAGGTGGCACGGCTCGTCCTCCTCGTGATGCGTGGCCGAAAAGCTGACATTGGTCAGGCGATCGAAGCTCAGCACCCCGTCCGGTTTCGGATATTCCAGAACCTTGAAGTCCTTCGCCTTGCCCGTGGCCGCCGCATCGGTTTTGCCGTGTTTGACCGTGCCGAGCGGATTCCATCCGGTCAGGTTGGCCACCCACATATCGAGCGATCCCAGCCCCAGCGACGCCAGCATCCCGAATTTCGACCACAGCGGCTTGACGTTGCGCACGCGCTTCAGGTCCTTGGCGATCGGGCCGGACAGCACATCGTCGTTATAGGCGGTCAACTCGTCACCCCCGCGCCCTGCCCTGATTGCCTCGAAGGCGGCCTCGGCGGCGACCTTGCCGGACAGCATGGCGTTGTGGTTGCCCTTGATGCGCGGCACATTCATGAAACCGGCAGCACAGCCCAGCAAGGCACCGCCCGGGAAGGCCAGTTTCGGGATCGACTGCCAACCGCCCTCGGTCAGCGCACGGGCGCCGTAAGCCACCCGTTTTCCGCCCTCCAGCACCTTGGCTATATCGGGATGATGCTTGAAACGCTGAAATTCCATGTAGGGATACAGATGCGGATTTTCGTAGTTCAGATGCACGACGAAACCTACAAACACCTGATTGTTTTCCAGATGATACATGAAGGAGCCGCCACCCGCATTGCCGCCCAGCGGCCAGCCCATTGTGTGTGTGACCTGACCGGGGCGATGGTTCTCCGGCTTGATCTCCCAGATTTCCTTCATGCCGAGGCCGTATTTCTGCACGTCCTTACCTTTTTGCAGGTCGTATTTCGCGATCACCTGTTTCGACAGGGAGCCGCGCGCGCCCTCGGACAAGAACACGTATTTGCCCAGCAGTTCCATTCCCGGCTCGTAATTCGGCCCCGGGGTGCCGTCGGCCTGCTTGCCGAATTCACCGGCCACCACGCCTTTTACCTCGCCGTTATCGCCATAGACCAGTTCGGAACAGGCCATACCGGGGAAGATTTCAACGCCCAGCTCCTCGGCCTGTTCGGCCATCCAGCGGCAGACATTGGCCATGGAAACGATATAACAACCGTGGTTGTTCATCAGCGGCGGCATCGGGAAATTCGGGATGCGGATGGAACCGGCCGGTCCCAGCAACAGGAAACGGTCCTGCTTTACCGGCGTGTTCAATGGCGCGCCGCGTTCTTTCCAGTCCGGGATCAGCGCGTTCAGGCCGGCAGGGTCCAGCACGGCGCCGGACAGGATATGCGCGCCGACCTCGGAACCTTTTTCCAGCACCACCACATTCAGATCGGCGTCGAGCTGTTTCAGACGGATCGCGGCAGACAGCCCCGCAGGACCGGCCCCGACAATCACAACGTCATATTCCATCGACTCGCGTTCAATATCGGACATGCTGCATCCCTTTCCGTTCGGTGGCGCGCCTTTGCACGAAAGAAAATTATCACGCCCTGCCTATCGCGGCAACAATCACGGGTCAATCACGACGCAACGCCAACCCGGCAAAACCGTGCTGCAAATCGGCATTCTTCGGCCTTGCTTTCCAACTACTGCTTGAAGACGGGGCCGCACAAACCTATTGTCACCCGGAACCGAAATGAAACTGCACCCGACCGGAGACGTTATGGACAAGATACCCTTGACCGCCAAAGGATTCCAGAAACTCGACGCCGAACTGCGCCAACTCAAATCCGAGGACCGTCCCGCCGTGATCCGCGCCATCGCCGAAGCGCGCGAGCATGGCGACCTGTCGGAAAATGCCGAATACCACGCGGCCCGCGAACAGCAGAGCCATATCGAGGGCCGGATCAAGGAACTGGAGGCCATCATCGGGCTGGCCGATGTAATCGACGTCGCCAAACTGTCCGGCACGGTCAAGTTCGGCGCCACGGTCGAACTGGTTGACGAGGACACTGACGAGGAAAAAACCTACCAGATCGTCGGCGAGCCGGAGGCGGATATCGAGGCCGGCCTGCTCAACCTGAAATCCCCCCTCGCCCGCGCCCTGATCGGCAAGGAAGAGGGCGACAGCATAGAGGTCCGCACCCCCGGCGGGGTCAAGGCCTACGAAATTCTTTCGGTCAAGTTCATCTAGACCGCAACCCCGGGGAGCCGCATATTGGTCGGCCGTCTTGAAAACATATCTCCGCGTTCCGCCCTGCAGGGGCGTGAAACGCTGGTGGCCCTGATCCTGACTGTGGTCTGGGTCATCATGCTGCTGGCCTACGGTGCGGGTTTTTTCGGAATTCTGGGAGATGTCTCCGCCCCGCGCGATGCGGTATTTCTGGAGGTGGTATTTTTCCTGATGGCGCTGGTTCTGCCGGTGGCCCTGATATGGATTACCACTGCCGTTTTACGCCGCAGCTTCCAGATTCAGGATGAAGCCCGACGGCTGGAAAAACAGCTGCGCGAGTTGCAGTCCGGTTACCGGCCGCAAGGCGGGGTCTCGCAACCCCGCATCAAGGACAATCGGGTAGAGACATTGCAAACCCGCGTTGCGGAGTTGGAAAAGCAGCTCAAAAAGATGGAAACTACGGTGACCTCGGTGCGCCAGATGCAGGTGGCGATGCAGGCCGATGCCGGCGAAAAACCGAGCCAGCCACCGTTGCCGCTTGAAGAAACCGCGCCAACAGAGACGCCGGAGCTTGATATCCAGACGCTGGTCAAGGCGCTGGATTTTCCACGCGATGAAAAGGACAACACGGGTTTCCGCGCCCTGCGCATCGCCAGACAGAACCCCGATATCGAGGAATTGTTGCGTGCCGCCGAAGATGTGCTGAACCTGTTGTCGCAGGAAGGTATCTATATGGACGATCTGCGCCCGGGGGCTTCTCCGGCGCGCGAATGGCGTCTGTTTGCCGAAGGCACGCGCGGACCGGATGTGGCCAATGTCGGTGCCATAGATGCGCCAGAAGCACTGGAACGGATCACGGAACGCAAACGCTCCGACCAGATTTTCCGTGATGCGTCCCTGTTTTTCCTACGCCGCTTCGACATCATGCTGAAACAGTTCGTCGAAGCGGCCAATGACGCCGAAATACAACTGCTGGCCGACACCCGCACAGGGCGCGCCTTTATGCTGCTGGCGCGCTCCTCGGGGATGTTTGATTAAATTCCGAAGGCCGAATAGGGATAGAACCGCACCGGATCACCCTCGGAAACCTGACGCGCCCCGTCTTCCAGTTCCACCAGACCGTCAGCCCAGCTCAGGCCGGAAATCCGCCCGCTGCCCTCGCTGTGATATACCTCGACACTTCCGGCATCGTTCAGGCGGGCCCGCAGGTATTCGCGACGCCCGGCTTTCTTGTTCTTGGAAAATGCTGCGGGCAGGATCAGGGGGCGGGGCGTCAGCCACGCGCCACCGGCCAGAACCGACAGATAGGGGCGGGCGAACAACAATGCGCAGGTGAGTGCTGCCACCGGATTGCCCGGCAGGCCGAATACCGGCACCCCGTTCCACATGCCCAGCGCCAGCGGTCGCCCCGGCTTGATTGCCACCCGCCAGAGATTGAGCACCCCCGCCTTGCGCAACGCCGCCGAGATGTGATCCTCGTCCCCTGCCGAAGCGCCGCCCGTCGTCAGCACCACATCGGCCGTTTCCGCGGCGCGATCCAGCGCATCATGCACTACTTCGGCATCGTCTCCGGCATGGCCGAGGTCAACCGGTTCCATCCCCCAGCGACGCACCAGTTCCAGCAGCATTGGCCGGTTCGAATCGTAAATCTGGTGCGGCTCGGCCTGCTCCCCGACTTGCCGCAGTTCGTCACCGGTGGACAGGACCCCGACGCGTAGCGGCTTGCAAACTCGCACCCTATCGACTCCGGCCGCTGCCAGAAGCCCGAGGTCCTGCGGCTGCAAAACCCGGCCTGCTGGCAGGATGTCCTGTCCGGCGGTCACATCCTCGCCCAGCGGGCGGATGTTCGCGCCGGTTTTCAGCCCTGCCCCGAAACGGATGCGATCACCATCCAGCGCGACATCCTCCTGCATGACAACGGTATCGACGCCCGCAGGTATCTTCGCGCCGGTCAAAATACGGATCGCCATGCCTGCCGGCACCGTTTCCAGATAGGGCGCACCGGCGGCGGAACGCCCGTCAACCAGCGGCAAAACCCGCTCGCCATCCGTTTCGATATTGGCGAAACCGTAGCCGTCCATCGCGGAGTTCTCGTAAGGCGGATTGGCTCGCCGCGCCGTCACATTTTCCGCCAGAATACGCCCGCCGGCCTGCAAAACCCCCAGCGTTTCGCTCTGCGTTACCTGCCGCGCCGATCCGCGCAGGTTCTCCAGCGCCTCGTCAACCGGTGTCCAGCTCACGCCCTCCGGCAAGGCGAAACAGTCGTTCGACAGTTTCGGCGTCTCAGACAAGACCCGCCTCCTGCAGAATAAAGCCGGCAATCGCCGCGATATCATCTATGTCGAAGGTCGGCACGGGCGCATCATCCAGCGTGTATCCCGCCGCAATCGCGCGGATCATCGGGTCCTCCAGTGCCAGAATTTCCTGATCGCTGTTGCTTTTGCGTGCCTCGATTTTCGGATGCGGATCGCGCTTGTATCCCTCGACCAACACCAGATCGACCGGCGAGAGTTTTGCCAGCAGGTCCGCCAGCGGCGGTTCGGCCTCGCCACGGTTTTCGTGCATCAGGGCCCAGCGGTTGCGGCTGACCAGCAGCACCTCGCTCGCACCTGCCGAGCGGTGGCGATAGCTGTCCTTGCCCTTGTGATCCACGTCGAAAGTATGATGCGCGTGCTTGATCGTCGAAACCGAAAACCCGCGTCCGGTGATCTCGATCACCAGCCGTTCCACCAGCGTGGTTTTGCCGGAGTTCTTCCAGCCGACAATCCCGTAAACATTCATAGCGCGCCTTCCCGTAGCATGTCCGCAGCTTTCTTCATATCCGCAGGCGTGTTGATGTTGAAGAAGGGGTCGGCCCCCTCGAGGTCGAACACCATCTCGGCACAGCCGAGCGGCTTTGTCCACTGCACCACCTTGCGCACCCCGTCCTGCAGGGCCGCGCGCAGATTGTCGCGCAAATCCACCCGCCACAGGCCGAACGTCGGATGCCGCGCCAAGCCGCGTTCGGGGTCCGGCGTCACCGCCATCACCAGCGGCGATTGCGCCCCCTCGCGTGCCATTTGCAATGCCATTACCAGATTTTCAGGGAAAAACGGTGTATCGGCGGCGGCGGTGACAATATATTCCACCCCCTGCCCGTGCGCCCAGT
>Ga0256839_1003828_pt1 | contig 15188 bp, 11 predicted proteins | sample 354166metaG_FD_185968 | JGI IMG/M metagenome (GOLD analysis project Ga0256839, IMG submission 185968) | Hydrothermal vent microbial communities from Mid Atlantic Ridge, Atlantic Ocean - 354-166 | ecosystem: Environmental > Aquatic > Marine > Hydrothermal vents | place: Atlantic Ocean: Mid... | reverse complement strand
ATGATCGTAATGTTTACAGTGTGAAAGAGTTAAGATATATAGCTAAAGAAATAGGTGTTAAACCAATACCTAGAACTAAGACAGCTCTAGTGACTAGTATTTTAAATACTAAGGAACAAGCTGTGAATGCTGTTCAAAGAGGTGTTATTGATTATAATAGAATTTCCGAAGAATCTAAAAGAGTAAACCGTGAGGTATATACTAAATCAGAGTTGATAGATATTGCTAAGAGATTAGGTGTATATGAATCAAGATTATTAAGAAGGAAAGGTCTTTTGGTGGATGCTATTAGAAACTCAGAATTCTTTAGAGAGGAAGAAGAGGAGGAAGAAGATGGTGATGAAGAGGCTAGAGTATTAGAAGTGAAAGAATTTAAAGAATATTTGAATGAGATGATTAATGAGCCTAACTTTATGTCTGTACCTCTCGAACATAGAACCTTTGTATTAGAACTTAATGTGAATGCTGATACTATGAATGATATATTAGGAGCATTTTTAGTTAGATTTCAGATTAGTGCTGATAGATATCTTATAGTAGAGTATGGTGATCGTATTTATAATCTAAATGGAATGGGTCCTAAAGAGTTGAAAAGAATATTATCTCCTAATTTTCTAGAGAATCAAGTTAATTATAATGCTAATATAGAACTAAATCAAGCTGTAAAGGATGGTACACGTCTGATATTTACCGTAAAGCCTATAATATCATCAAGAAAAGCTGGAGGTAAATTTATGAATAGAATGAATAGAACCGAATTAAATTTATCTAAGTTTGGTATTTATACTGAGAAAGAGTTAACTCATAAAGGATATAGACCTTTTCATAGAAGACCAGAAGTATGTTATATAAAGGAAGAATTAGATAAATTTTATAAAAGTGAAGATGGTGTATCATATAAAGACGGTGTCGTTGAAAAGAAAATTTTAAAGGAAAATTGTTTGTTGGATAGTTTATCGTTTTTTGGTTATGATATTAGTATTCCTGAATTAAATGAATATAGGAAGAGAACTATAACATATGTTGATCTTCCATATATAGCTCATATTTTAAAGATTGTAATTAGAGTGTTTAGAAAGGTAGAGAATAGAGTAATATGTAAATGTAAATGTGCTTGTTATTGTGATGAGGATTGTAAAGATAAACCTATTGATGATAAATGTATGTGTTTAGAGGGTTGTCCTTCATATATTAAAGATAAAGGTAAAGATAAAGGTAAAGATAAAGGTAAAGGTAAAGATAAAGGTAAAGAAATTGTTTATAGATATAAGAAAAGTTATAGGAAAGAACCAAAACTATATGGTGATACATTAATTATAGATTGTTCTTGTGAAGATGTTGAAGATAATGAATGTAAAGGTCAATGTCCTATTATTCATCATAAGGCTAAACATAAACATACTAGAAAGAGGATAAATTACAAAGGTAAAAGACAGGAGGTAAAAATAGCTATGCTGTATGGACATTATTTTCCTGAAATCCAGGTGCCTGATATTACTGAATATGCTATTCGTAATTATGATAAATTACATAGGTATAATGTAAAGAACTGGAATAGAATAGGAGAATATGATAAGAAAAAGGGAAAATTTATTGAAAAGAAAGGTAAAATAGGTCTTCGTTCTATTGATTTGGTTGATTTCTTAGAGAGAAGTAATTTATTGGTTCCTATTCCTGGTGATATTCTACCTATGTTAGAATTAAAGGAGAAAGAGTTAAATGATTACGATAATTATGAGGTAAATGAAAAAGATACAGAATATGCTACTGTTTGTAATGATAAACAGATAAAAGGAGATTGTATTTTCTCTAGAGTATGTAAATTTGATATTGAGACTATTAGAGATTTTAAAAGTGAGGGTGATAAAACAACATCACATTATCCTATTTGTATTAGTGCTAGATACTGTGAATACAAAAGCTGTAATCAGAGTAAAAGGTATATTTGTAAATCTAAAAATGAAGTAGTTAAAATGAATAAATTATCCAAACCTGGTGTTGAGTGTAGTTATTCCTCTGTTAAATCTTTCGTGGTTTCTTATAATAAGAGAGATTTAGGTAAGAATTTAATGGATTGGTTGGAAAAAGAAATAAATGCAAATCATAGTGGATTCCCTATTAAATATAGGACAAAAGATAATAAAGTTTTAGAATACAAAGCCCCATGTTTAATAACAGGACATAACATTACATATGATCTTTTATCTCTTATTCCTTATGTGGATGTAAAACAAGTGATAGAATCTTCTAATAAAGTAAAGAGAATGATTTTTAATTACCAGGGTAGGGAATATTCTACACTTGATAGTAATGCCATTCTTCCTCAGAAATTGGAGAGTTTACCTGGTATGTTTTATCTAAAGACTGAAAAAGCACCTATTGCCTTTAATTTCTATAATAATGAGAATACTATGACAGAAGAACAATTGACTGAAGGATATCAATCGAGAACTACTTCTCTAAGGAAATACAGGAAGTACTTTGATAATGATAAGAAAAGAAAGGAATTTACTAAATGGTTGTGTGATCCTGAGAATGTAGAAAATTATATGATAAATCCTGGTTATAATTCTAAAGGAGAAGTTGTAAGTGGTGAATTTAAGTACATGAAATATATGGTGTATTATTGCGAAAAGGATGTTGAGGTTTTATCTGAGGCAATTGAAGCATTTCGTTTAATATTATTTAAATTACCTGTTGAACCCTATCATAAAGGATTAAAGAATAAAAACGATAAAAACGATAAAAAGCTTACTGATGAAGATTATAGAGAAATGGATAGAAAATTAGGTATAGAAGAGGATGATTTGAGACTAGAACTGTTAAACTTTATCAGTATAAGTGGAATTGCTAATTATTATTTCCAAATTAATGGTTGTTTTATAGGATGTGCTGAGGTACGTGGTAAACTTCAATTGTATTTTAAGAAAGCTCAAGTTGGTGGTAGAACAATGGCGTCTAGATCGATGAAATCTGAGCTAATAAGATCAGGCCCGAAGGGTAGTTGTAAGAAATTATTTGATATAAATGATAATCCTAATATAATGTGGAAATGTATGGAGAAATTAATTAGTCTAGATGTAAACAGTTTATATCCAGCTGCTATGAGTGAATTTGAGGGTTATGTTAAAGGTAAACCTAAAGTAATACCTGGTGAAATGAGAAATGCTGAATTAATGACTAAGGATTATTTCATTTGTCAAGTTAAGATAGTGGATATTAATAAGAAAAGATCTTTCCCTTTATTATCTAATAAGAACAAAGATTCTGTTAGAATATTCAACAATAATATTATCGGTGAAACATTCTATGTTGATAAATACACACTTCAAGACTGTGTTGAATTTCAAGGAATTGAGTATATTGTATTACAAGGTTATTACTTTGATGAAGGTTTTAATAATAAGATCTGTACTCTAATTAGTGATATGTATATTCAAAGACAAAAGTATAAGAATGAAAAAGATGAAAATGGAAAACCTAAACCAAATCCAATTCAAGAAGTTATTAAGTTAATTCTAAATTCTAGTTATGGGAAATTAAGTCAGAAACCTATAACATCTGAAATTAAGATTATATCTAATGGTAAAATGGAGGAATTTCTAATGCATAACCCATCTAATTGGAGTTCCTATATCAACTTAAAAGATAGTAAAGAAAATTATTTGATTAACGTGACTAAAATGATGGGGTCTCAATCTAATTATACTCATTTGGGCTGTCAAGTTTTATCTTATAGTAAACGTATTATGAATAGAATGATGTGTTTATGTGAGGATCTGGGTATTCAAATTTATTACCAAGACACTGATAGTTGTCATTTGAAGAAAAAAGATGTACCTGCTTTATGTGTTAAGTATAAAGAGAAGTATAATAAAGATTTATTAGGGAAGGATTTGGGTTATTTTAGTAATGATTTTAGTGGTACTGTAGACGGTTATTCTGATTATAGTTTATTCTTAGGTAAGAAGATGTATTATGAGAGGATCTACGAGGATGATAAGGATGGTAATCCTGAATTTAAATATCACGTTTGTAAAATGAAGGGTGTTCCTACTGATCAAATTAAGAAGTTCAGAAGAATTATAGATAAAGAAGCTAAACCTCATTTAATCTATAAGAGACTAATGAGAGGAGAACCTGTACTATTCAATTTATTAACCGGAGCTGTTGGTTTCTATAATGGGATGAAAACAAACGACGCTGGTGTTGAAGTACCGGATTTCATCATGCATTCTAATCCTGATTTTAATGGTATTCTCGGTTTTAGAAGAAGAAAGGATTTTAGATACTACACTGTGAAAGATTTTAACCGTATTGTTAGAATTCCAGAAGGATCTAAGATGGGTATTGAAAGAACTATACCATCTGATGAACAAATTCCATGTAATTTGGAATATGTATTTAATGAATTTATCAAATCAAAGGAATCAAAGGAATCAAAGAAATAAATATAAAAAAAACAAACTTAAATGTTTTTTTTCCTACTTATTAATATGTCAAGTACCGCACTTTATGATGTAAATAATAAGAAAACTTATACCAATATAAGAGTTAATGATTTAACTATTGATGGTGAACTTAACCACAGATTTCCTCTTCAAACTAGTGTTCTACCTGTTACTTCATCTATCACTACTGATCCTATTCCAGATATTACTATCAGTCATAAGTATGTAGGACAAATCGTTACATTAGAAATCCCAGCTTTTCCAATCAACGCAAGTGTGGGAGGTGTTCCAGGTAAGATCTTTATTGAAAATTTACCTGTTGGATTAGTCCCTAGAGCAGATGCAAATGGTGTTGCTCAAATAGTACCCGTATCCAATAATACTGGAGTAGGATTAGAAATTACTAGTGGTTTGATGGAAATTACAGAAACTGCACCTGGATCTCAAGTAGGTGTGATTGAATTTACTGCTGATCTTAGTGGAGATGATTTTACAGTTAACGCAGGTGAAGCACGTGGTTTGATTAGAGGAGTTTCTATTAGTTATTTGCCAAAGTATTAAAAAAAACAAATATAAATGTTTTTTCTTTGTATAATAATATGTCAAGTACCGCACTTTATGATGTAGCCCATAAGAAAAGTTATTCTAATATTAGAGTTAATAATTTAACCATTGACGGGGAGATGAAACCAGCTGCAAATGCTGCTATTTATCAAGCAACTATCGAAGGAACTTTACCTATCGATCAAACTAATACTATTGATATTGAATATAGAATTAGTAATGGAGTTGTTTCTTTAAGTATTCCTGATATTGTAGTTACAGACGCAAATGCAAATGCAAATGGATTTATTCGTTTGATTGGTTGTCCAGCAGCTCTTTATCCTAAAGCTCAAATGGATCATGTTGTTATTATTCAAGATGGAGATGGAAGTAGAACAGTTGGTAAATTGACTCATTTTGTTAATGGAGAGATGTCTTTGTTCGCTGGAGTAGGTAATGCAGATGGTTTCACTAAAGTAGGTAATTCAATGGGTAGTGTAGGATATAGTTCTATTAGTTATCTTGGACCTGATGTTGTTTAATTCCTTAAAAAAAAAACAAATATAAATGTTTTTTCATACCTTATTAATATGTCAGCGACTGCTATGTATAAAACAGACACAAAGAAATCTTATGTAAATATAAGAGTAAATGACTTAACCGTAGATGGAAATTATGTTGGACCTGTGCCTGTACCAGTAAATATACCTATTGCTAATTTAGCTAGTGATGGACCTCCAGCCAGATTCATTCATGATGATGGATTTAATGTAGGAAAGAAAGCCATTGAAATCCCTGATTTACAGAATATTGGAGGGGGAGCTCCTGATGGAACATATTTGAGACACAATGCAGGAAGTATTTCATTCGAGAATATTGCCGATAATGAAATTACACCAGGTGCTAATGGTGAAGTATTAACCACTGTCGGAGGATTATCTACTTGGGCTACACCTTCAAGTATAAGTCCTGCTCGTCATATTACTTTAGCACAATCTTTAGGTGATCATACTACTTTATCTGCCGCATTAGCTGCTGCTGTTGCTTTAACTCCAACTGCTGCTAATCCCGTTGAAATTCAATGTTATCCTGGAACTTATTCCTTTGCTAATCCTTTAACTATTCCAAGTTATGTATTACTCACTTCTTTAGCTGATAGTGCAAATAGTATTGTTATATTTTCAGGTACAAATACAGGTACACAAGGTTTTAATTTATCAAATGAATCGGCAGTAGACGGTGTCACTATAACAGGAGTCAAAGAGCCATTAATTGTTTCTTCAGGAATTGCTAGAATTTCTAATATAGTTTCATTGGATAATGGGGGAGCATTCAAAGTAACTTCTGGTGCTATTTTAGTTGCTAAAACTTGTACAGTAAACAATAATTCTACTTTAACACTATCAGGTTTCCAATGTACTAACGGTGCTAAATTATTTGGTAATGATTTGTATGTTAGAAACACAGGAGGAACTATTAACAGAGGATATAGATGTAATGGTGTTGGATCAGTAATGTTCTTAGATAATTGTAATTCTGTTGGTTGTTCTAAAGGTTCTGTTGCTAATAATTCATCTGTTATCAATTACTCAGCAGGTAGAACCATAAATTGTACTTCTATGGCTCATGATTCTAATACCGGATCTACAATTAATCTTATTGCTCATGAAATTGTAGGAACAGGAGACCACATTAATATTGATGGGACAAGCAAGATAACAGCTTCTGCTTGTAATTTAGAGAAAAGTAAAATCATTCAAGCACCAGGAGGACAATTTTTAGCTACTTATTTAGACCCTGTTGCATTCACTTTTACATCAGTACCTGATTTATATTTACAATCTAACCCTGTAACTAACAATACAGAAACAACTGTGTTAACTAGGAATAGTTCTACTTTTAGAGTTGAAGAACGTGATATTAGTACATTGGGTGGATTTGCTTCTGAAATTAGAACAGGGGTTGCTTCAGCTCACAATACAAAGAGCGTTGTTAGTTTCGGTAATAACATATTCACAACTAGTCCTGATATTACATATAATGTAGGTCCTAGATCTTATACTCCTACTCCTGGACAATTATATCAAGTGACTTTAAGATTTTCTGTAACACCTAGTGTTTTAGGAGCAAGTGCACCCGAAATATCTATTGAAGAATATCCTACTATTGGAGCTATAGCTGCATCTAAGTTAAAAATAGGGACAGTAGGCCAACCTGAATATTATGAAATGACATTCCCAGTACCTGGAACAAATCAATTCAGGGTCGAATTTGATCCTAAAGTAGGAGGTAATTATGGTGTTGTCGCTTTTATGATTGAGATTAGAAGAGTTGTTTAAAAAAAACTAAGTTTTTTTATATAAGATATACCCCCTTTTCATGAACTACATAAGAAGGAAATGTAGTTGAAAACATAGCCCATCTAGAAGGTAAATTAAGAAATTTATTTGTTGCTTTATTATCCAGCCCTGCATATCTCTTCATATAACTCTTAATACTATAAGCTGAACCTGAATGTGGATAAAAAACAATCTTTTGACTTTCAGCTAATACCATTCTAGTAGTTTTATAGTTCAAAGCCATATGATTTGTAACCAGTACATATATATTAGGATGTCTTCCTGTTTCTAACATTTCACTTTGTAATGCATGAACACACTCAAACAAGGGTTTATTTGTATTCTCTAAACTAGAAATATCATCAAACAATACTAAAGAGTTATCTGGGAAGTCACTCATCTCCATTGGATTTTCTACAAATTCATCATTTAAAGGTATTCTGTTGAATTTTACTCCTGAATCATCTAAACTAGGATCACAAGTCAATCTACTAATCACAAAGATTTTACTTTCAGGGAACATTTTCTGGAAGTTTCTCATATAAATTGCACATAAATAGGACTTACCTGAGCCGGAAGGTCCCGTAAATAAAACACACTCTCTTTTCAAAGAAGGTAAGAACTCCATACATCCTTGATCTATATTGATTTCTCTATGATTAGCGTCTTTACTTATTTCCTTCAATCTCTTCTTCATCTTCTTTTTCTTAGCTTCGTCTTTTAAAGCCTTTATTCCACCGAATTCTTTTAATATATCGTCTTCCGATATTATGTGATAAGGGTCATTTCTGATACGTTTGTCATTAATTAACTCTAATAACTCCTCTTTCGTTATTGAATCAGGCTTACTTTCTGTTGTTTTATCATGTCCCTCTAATAACTTAATAAGTTTAATTTTATCATTATGTCTGACTCCAGCAATAGGTCTCCCTTTCATCAAATTCAACATTTGTAATGTAAACTTTTTTCTTTTTTATGAAAAATACGAAGAAAGTAACATATTTTTTTTAAAAAAGAATATAATTCCATTTAAATAATTTAACCTGGATATGAAATGTCTACTAAAGAAAGTCACGAACAAGATACTGTGAAATATTTGGAATGTACTATTAGAAACAATAATGATACTATTCTTAAAGTAGCCGATTTTAACCAATCACTTACTGCACCTTTAATTGAGAAAGCGAGTGATTACTATGTTCTAATTCAAAGTTTCAATATAGATAGAATATCTTTACCTATCTTTACTTACCAAAATAACTTTGTTATTACTTTTGAAAGAGGAGGGGACTTTACAATCAATGTTCCTTTTATCAATAGAGGAGGAGTGACTAATGGAGTATATTATGTAAATCAATTGGTACAGATGTTGAATGCGGCTTTAACGGCAGGTCATACAGCATCAGGTGCATCTGGTACAATAGGAAATGATCCTCCTTTCATATATTATAATCCAGATGTATCTAATAAGTTTACTTTATATATTCCAACAGGATATAATGCTGATATTTATTTTAACGAATCATTAGCTGATCTATTTGCTTTTGAATCAGAGTTTCTTGGTTATAATTTAGTTAAATCATATAGAATTATTAATAGATTGGATCAGTTCAATGCAAATACTATATCTGGAACTGAATACAATGAAATGGAAAATCAAGAAGATACTTTATGGAGATTAAGTGATGTAAGAGGACTAATCATCACAACAAATACATTACCTATTACAAAAGAAATAATCAGTTTTGAAGATCAACAATCTAATTATATATCTACGAATGTATTACAGAGATTCTTCCAACTCATCGATGTAGGTGAAGGAGTTCAATCTATACCATTTGAATATGTAAGTCAATATGATAATTACTTAGTTGATTTAATTAGTCCTAATGCTTTAACTAATATTGGTTTTACTATCAATGTTTTATACAAAGATGATAGAATACTTCCTTTGTTGTTAGAACCAGGAGAAGAAGCTAGTATTAAATTAAAATTCATCAAGAAGGCATTTTACTTCGAGCGTGATGTACATAATAATAAGATAACTCCTACTATTGGAATGAAGCAATTGAAACATCGTCCTTAAAAAAACTTAGTTTTTTTATCACTTCATCATCTTTATCAAATTATTAAGTACTTTATCATCTATTTTAGGTACAGTTTTATATTCAGGTTTAGACTTAAACTTAGATTTAGATTTAGATTTAGATTTAGATTTAGATTTAGATTTAGATTTAGATTTAGATTTAGATTTAGATTTAGACTTTGTTTTTAATCCTGTACCAGATAATTTTATTCTTTGCACAGTATGTGGAGGTAATTCTTCGGCTGGTATATCTAGATAATTTACTATTTTATTTATCAACGTCTGTTTTTCTGTATTCGCTGATTTATTTAAAGGCATTAAACCCATCTTAGCTACTATCCTTCTTAAACTATCTTTATTTATACCAGAAGTATCTCTTGGAATAATCAATCTACTTGGATCTAAGTTAGCTACAATATCTTGTAAATCACCTTTAAACACTATAGAATCAAAATCAAGAGATGTGTTTACTTTACGTTTAGAGAATATATCCCTATATTTCTTTTGATCTAATACATCTTTATCTAATTCTTCATCAGATTCTTCATCTATTTTTTCTTCTTTCTTCTCTTCCTCTTTAACTGTCAAACCTAATAAACTACTAAAGAAACCAGTTTGTTTAGGTTTACTATTAGGTTTATCTGATTCAACGGCTACTTTTAAAGGTTTAGAATTATCCATTTGAGCTTTTCTAACTTGTTCTTTCATTATCTTCTTTTCCTTCTTTTCTTCAGTTCTTCTTTCTAATTCATGTTCCTCAAACTCTCTTCTTTCAGATTCTTTTCTTAACTGTTCCTCTCTCTCAGCTAATTTATCCTCTAAAAATTTCAACTGAGCACGTAAGTCTAATCTCTTTTGTCTTTCAGCTTTTTCTTTATTCTTTCTCGATTCCTCCAATAAAGCTAATCTCTCTTCTTTCTCTTTCAACTTATTTTCTATCTCACGTTTTGATTCTAAATCTTCCATTAATACAGATATTGCTTCATTAGCTTGATCTACCTCAAATATAGCCTTATCTCTACTTAACAATAACTTTTCTATCTCAGCTTCCATTTCAGATAACTTATCTTCATTCTCTTTCTCTAATATCTTTAGAGCTTGAACACTGACAGTTTCATTATCAGGATCTGGTTTCATACTTTCTAATTTAGCAGCTTGTTTCTGTAATAGATTCTTATCTTCTTTTAATTTGTTAATTTTACCATTCAACTCATCAATGATGATAGCTGACTTAGCTAATTCATCCTTTGTTATTTCTAAGTCATCTTCTAATCTAGATTTCAAATTACTCATCTCTTCTAATTTAGATAATGAATCATCTAGCTCTACTGATTCTATATCACTAACATCTACAGGTTCAGAAATAGAAGGTTCCTGTTTAAAACTAGGTCTACGTCTTGGTTTGGGTCTTATTTTCTTAGGTCTAGATCTACTTTGTTCTAATTTAATTGGATTAATAATATCTTCTAATTTTTCTATTACAGCTTCAGGTTGCTCTTCTTTATTTTCAGTACTTTCTATTTCAGAAATATGACCACGTGATACTTCAGATACAGGTTTTATCTCTTCAGGAAAAGTAGTCAAATCAGGTAATTCAACAGGGATCTCAATAGGAGGTAATGAAGGATGAGTTACAGGTTTAGGTTTTTCTATTTCGGCTAGTTTATCCATTATTCTTTGATTCAACTTCTGTTGTTGTAATTGTGATTTAATTCTAAGCTCTTCTTCTTGTTTTTTCCTATTTTCCATTTTACGTTTCTCTCTTTCAATATCTTCTCTATTTGTTCTTTCCAACCATTGTTCAACCATAAGAGGAGTAACACCTAGATTAGATTTAATGTTTATTACAGGTCTTCTACCCGATTCTTCTATATTTTCTCTAACCAATCTTTCTTCTTGACTCAACAATGAATCATCTTTAGGAAGTACTTTAGTTGGTGCTTTAGTAAGAGGAGATGCAAGTATTTTCCTTAGACGTTCTATTTCTAATCTTAATTCTTCTTCTTTTGTATGTAATTTAGATTTAGATTTAGATTTAGATTTAGATTTAGATTTAGATTTAGATTTAGACTTATATTTCGGTTCTACTTTTTTTTGAGTTTCTCACTAGATCTCATACTTGACATCTTGTTACTGATCTTTGATTTAAGTTTTTCCTTTTCCTCTTCCTTGATATTTTTAAGTTTAATCTTTCTTAACATATCTTTATCTCCTTTCAAGAAATCATCTTGGATATACATCATTAAAAGGAAATCCTCGAATTTCTTAAATCCACCCATAGCCTCGATATAATCTAAGAATTTCTTTGTTCTCTTAACATTATTATTAGTTTGTTTTACTTTCTTCCATAACATAGATTTCATTTCTGTTTTAGTAAAAGGAGCCTTTCCTCTATATTTCTTATATGAAGGATTATCCATTACTACTTTATTAAATTTCTTGTATGAATCTAATCCACTAGCTATCATCGGGTTATCCAACGAAATAGTAGTAAGAATAGGACCTGCACTTTCAGCTAAATATTCAATCGTTTCGTTATTAGAGTCGTTTACAAATTCGTATAACTTCTTCTTATGCATGTTTAACTCAACCATTTGTTATCCACACAAAAAGATCTAAGGTAAAATACAACTTATGTATTTTTGTTTTTTTAGAGAGTTGATTTAAAGTCTATCATACAAAGAATCTTTCATCTTTTTCTTAGATGCTAATTTACCTCCTTTGTTTAATCTTGGTTGAGAAGCAGAGAATAAACCTGATCCCATCAATCCATTAGCAATATAAGTTGCTTCATCTACATCATAACCTAAACCGACTAAAGCCTTTACTCTAGGTGCAAGAGCTCCTAAAATATCACTTCCTAAGTCTTTTGCAGCTGCTGTACCTAAAGAAATCGCCTTCTTCCCGATATCAGATTCAGAGAATTGTTTACCTTTTTTAAGCGCTTGTTTTGCAAAATGAGTAATACGCTTACCGAAAGATCCTCCTTCTAATTCTTCTGGTTGAACTAGAGTATTATATATATGTATTTTATCAGCTTGTTCCGGTGAAACAATACCTTGAGTAAGACTGACTTGTTGATCTTGTACTTTCATGATACCAGAGAATACAGGTACAATAACTAAAGTATATCCAAAATCTTGAGATCCAATATTCTTAACACCTACTTTACAAGCAAACTGGAAAGATCCAAGTTCGGAAGTCATAGTTCCACTGTTCAATGAAATATCTTTAGCGAAATCAAGACATAAAACAGATCCAGTGTATTTAGTCCATTGAGACCAAGACATATTTAAACCATTCTGTCTACTCATCTCATATAAATCATGTTCGGATGCAGAGGCAAGAAGACCTGATTTAGAATCGAAATCAACTGAAAGAGAGTTAATATTAAGATAAGTATCTGTCTTTTCAACCCCTCTACTTACATCAGATCTCTTACAGAAAACATAGATTCTCTGAGGAACAGATCCCAATTGTATATTATTTGCTTGAAGACTGTCAGATGCACCAGCTGCAAGAACTCCAGATTGACTGAAATATCTCTCAACATGTTCATAAGCGTATTCATTAATAGGACCAGGACGATCCATGAGTTTAGGTTGATAAATAGTTAAATGGAGGGTTGGTTTAACAAGAATAGGATCAGTGAATGAAATAGAACTAGTTGCAAAAGCACTAGTAGAAGCAACATCACGAGACCACATTCTACTTACAAGATCTGGGAAGAAATTTAAGACTAAATTAATAGTTTGAATATCCGTTAATCCCTTAGATGCACACTCATCCCAGGCAAGAGGACTGATAGTAATAGGAGACACCATCTTAACTCTAAATCGTGCTTCATTTTGATTATTAACAATCTGAGCTATACCTCCGAAAGCACCTCTAAGAGTTTCATATCCATTCTCAAATCTTCCCAAAGCGTTCTTTGCAGCTCCAAAAGTAATATAATCATTATATTCTTGAAAGAAATCTTGGAAGTTAGGTGCTGAACTAAACAAACCTTCACTTTCTTCCTTAGAATGATATCTAAACAAAGGTTCAACATAATCACCAAGTGGTTCTGTAACAGAAACACCATTTAATTGTAGATTTACGTTAGAAATAGCTTGAAGAAGACCATTCCATCTAGGAGCATCTGCTGTTCCAATTTGTACAAGTTGAACTGCGGGATCTCCTGTATTACCTGTTGCACTCAATAGAAACTCAAGTTCAACAAAGAAACGTCTATCAGTAACATTACCAATTGAAGGTAGTGTAATGTTAGACCAAGAAATACTTGATTCTGACACTGAATTTGCTGTATATACTCTCTTAGTAACTGATTCGGCTCCTGAGTTAGTACCGAATTTCATTTGATCTTTTGTAGCAAGGATTCTATCTAATGTTCTTACGATTGGTATGGACATATTAATGATACGAATAAAAAAGTTTATAGTAAAAAAAATGTTTTTTAAAAGGTTTTCTCATTCCTACTTCTAAATCTAGAGTAACCAGTATTCATATGACCTCCCATTAATTTACCAGATGAATATCCATCCTTAAGTTTCTTATTAGTAACAGTAGTAACGAAATTATCTAGAGAATCATACTCACAATCCATATATTTTTCTACATACTCTTGGATATTCTCTAGAGTATCACTATTAGCCACATTTAAATACCAACCTACCCATCTACCACATGTATTTATTCCTCTTTCCATACTCTGTAATGGTCTATTTAAATAATGTACATCTCCTTTATATTTAACTAATAATTTAAGTAAATGTTTCTCATCTTGCCCTGAGCATGAAAGGAAAGGATCATCTATGAAATTAAGTTGATCATCCATAAAAGTACCATACGGATCAAAATAGTTAATCCTATTCCGATGTTTATCATGATACATTCCTACCCAATGTCCTACATTATCAGAAGTCTCATACAATAAAACACATCTGTTATTTATAAACATATCTTCTACTTTATCAATCTTAGGAATATCTCTAAATCGTACTACATTTGTTGGTTTATCAATTATACAACGAACTTCATCTGTATTCAAAGGATAATTCATTTTTGTATACTTCATTTATATACTAATTAAAAAACTAAATATAGTTTTTTATAGTACATGCCATCTATCATCTGTTATGGAATATCTATAAGTATTAGAAATAAGAACTAAGTTCGTTTCATAACATATAAGATCAAGAGTATATTGATAACTCAATCTTGGTTCTGTTTTCTTTTTATAATCGAAATATTCTTGAGCTGCTTCTAGATCATTAACAGCAAAGAAAATAAAAGAGGAAGTATCATTAACAGTATTCGTACTAATAGTATATAACATGGTATTATATATCTGATATTTTCTTTTTATCGTAAAAATGGGTAGCATTGTCTCTTGTTGCTTTTGGTTCTTTATAACAACTACTAGATAAGAAATACACATCTCCTACTTTAACCCACATTCTTTCCTTTCTAATCATCTTCTCAAATTTACGAAGATTCCTTTCATACTTATTATCAGGTTTAAGATAATGTTCTCCTTCGCTTATCTTAACCATAATATCATATAATTTTGCTTTCTTTACTCCAGATGAAGGAATACCATATGATTTAACTATTTTTTTCATCTCATTATGAGTATAAAATTCAAATTCACTATTCTTACTGCGACTATAAGGTGTACATTTCTTTATATCGAAGTCCATCTTATTAATATTAAATAATTTTTGTTTTTACTTTAATTATTTTATTTTTATTTTTTTTTTTATTTCT
>Ga0256839_1003826_pt1 | contig 15197 bp, 1 predicted proteins | sample 354166metaG_FD_185968 | JGI IMG/M metagenome (GOLD analysis project Ga0256839, IMG submission 185968) | Hydrothermal vent microbial communities from Mid Atlantic Ridge, Atlantic Ocean - 354-166 | ecosystem: Environmental > Aquatic > Marine > Hydrothermal vents | place: Atlantic Ocean: Mid... | reverse complement strand
GCACACTGCCATCGGCGGGGAAGCTGAGCTGCTCGGTGGTGAGAGCGAAGCTCGCGCCCGTTCCGTCCAGCGTGATCCTGCCGGCGTAGCCGAAGCGGCCCAGGAAGGGGAGGTCCAGGACCCCGGAACCGGGTTCGCACGTGAAGCGGTCGCTGGCCAGGGTGCAGGAGGGGAGGAGGGTGAGCTGGTTCTCGAAGGGCGTGCCGCCGAAGAGGGTGAGCTCGGGACCGGTGATCCGGACCTCGACCGCGCCCGCGGTGCGCTGGATCTGAAGCGACGTTCCTCCGAGCCGGAAGGGATCGCCGGAGCCGAGGTCGGGCGTGGCCAGGACGAGCGTGAAGGTGCCGTCGGCGCGGGTCGCAAGACTCGCCTCGCCCGCCAGGAGGTCGATGGGCGTCTCCATCGGAGAGCCCGGAAAGAGGGTCACGCGGGCACCCCCCACGAGGGTCGCGGTGATCTCGGGCGGCTGCGTGCCCTGCCCCCGGGCCGTGCCCGAGAACAGCGGTGCGCCCTCCGCGCCGCCGAGCCGCTCGACCCGGGCCACGGGCACCAGGCCGAAGAAGGGGTCGCGGATCAGGAAGTCGGTCGCGAGGGTGAACCCCGCCGACCAGGGGCCCTCACTCGCGAAGGTGAACGGCTGGCTGCGGTCGCCCACGCCGTGCAGCTCCGCGCGAACGCCTGCGTCGAAGAACGCGAGCTCGATCTCCGTCGGTCCGAGCGCGATCTCGACGGAGGGGGGATCCTGCTGGGGCACCGCACCGGCACGGATCGTGACCTCGGCCGGGATCGGGGTGTCGGGGGGCGCCGGCGCCGGCGCGCGCACCGTGGCGCAGGGCTCGCCGGCGGCGCAGGTCGCGGCACCGGTGGGGGAGAGGACCACCGGGCGCAGGGCGCCGCGCCCGGCGAGGATGGGCCGAAGGGCTTCCGGAGCGGTGTCGAAGGAGAAGTCGAGGCCCTCGATCTCGACCACGCCCGGGACCAGGGGCAGGAGGGCTGCCTGGAGCTCGCCGACCAGCCGCGGGAGCTGGCCCGGCCGGGGCTCCACGGCCAGGCGCGCCTGGTCGACCCGCAGCAGCGTGCCGTCAGAGCCGGGCAGTCGGAGGTCGAGGTCCGCCTCCAGGAGGAGGCCTCCGTGGCAGCGCACGGCGGCGAGGGTGCCCGGAAGCACGCAGGCGCCGGGCGCGAAGCGGGGGGTGTAGGCGTAGAGTGTCGCATTGGCGCCCCCGGCGAGGAAGGCGTCGAGACCGGGCGGGATCCGGAGGTCCTGGAGCCCGGCCACCAGCTCCACGTCGGGCAGGTCGAGGGTGAGCGCGGCGTCCAGCCCGGCAAGGGCCGCGATGCGGTCGAAGTCGGTGGTGGCGGCCTGGAGCGCCGCCTGGACACCCGCGAACCGCTCCTCGAAAGGCACCTGAGCGGGCGCCTCCTGCGTCACGCGGAAGACCAGATCCGCGGCGGGCACGAAGCAGCGCAGCCAGTTCCCGCTGGTGGGATCGTCGAGCGGGCAGGCCGCTTCGTCGAGGCTCGCGCGGATCTCGAAGAGGGAGGGCGGCTCGACCGCCACACGGGCCTCGCCGATCGGAACCCCCAGGATCGAGGTCTCGAGCTCGCCCTCGAGAAAGGCCACCTCGATCGGATAGAAGGACGGGGGCTGGGAGGCCGAGCTTCCGGCCGGGTCGAAGTTCTCGAGGATGTCCTGGATCAGGGCGGCGGGTCCGAGCTCGGCGCCCGGGTCGAGTGCGAGGGTCGGCGGGTTCGGCGCGGGCAGGTAGAAGGCGAGGGTGCCCACCTCGGCCATCGCGTCCGGCCCGGTCACGTACCGGTCGAGCAGATCGAGCGCCACCGCCACCTTGGTGAGGAGGTCGGAGTCGGAGGCGAGGGTCTGCACCTCGGCCACCGGCGGGGCGTCGATGAGCAGGCGCGGCAGTCGCATCCGGCCGGCCCCGACCAGGCCGCCGTGGGGGAAGAAGTCCTCGCGCAGGGCACACGCGCGCTCCTCCGGGAGGGCGCCCGCGCGGCAGTTCTCCAGGGCGGCCCTCTCCGGCGTCCCTTCCGGATAGATCTCGAAGAGGTCGAAGCGGTCTCCGGCCCAGAACGGATTGCCGAGGAACTGGCCCGGGGTGGCCACGCTCTGGATCAGCAGCGCCCGCCGGCTCGGGAGCGGCGGCGCGATGTCGGTCCCCGGCTCGAAGCCCGTCCTCACCGGGTGGTTCAGGAGGTCCGGCAGGAGCAGACGCCCTTCGGCGTTGGCCAGGGGGATCCCGAAGGGAGAGATCTGGTAGCTCAGCGTGTACAGGGCGCCGTCGAGGAAGTCGTTCAGCGCCGCCTCGGCGTAGGCCCCGAGCGCCGCCGGGTCGGCGAGATCTCCCCGGAGCCCCGCCTGGAGGGCCTCGATGCCCACGGGCAACGTGTAGCGCACGCCGAGCGTGCCCGAGTCGAAGACCGGAAGGAGGTTGTAGAAGAGCGTCGAGAGCAGATGGGACGGCGAGAGCCCCACCTCCGCCGTGTAGACGATGTGCCCCGTGTCCGCGTCCTTGGCGAGGAGCGCGTTCACCGAGGCCAGCTCGGGGGTCGCCGGCAGCCCGAAGAGCTTCGCCTGGGCGACACCGCCGAGGCCGAAGACGGGGTTCATGGTGTCGTAGGCCTGGCCGATCAGCCCCGCGAAGCAGGCCGGGAACGCGGCGCCGAGGGTCGTGGCGCCCGACTGGAAGAGCTCGCCGACCACCTGGGTGGCGGCGATCACCGGGTCGGATGCGCCGGGTGCGCCGCCTGCGACGAGGGTCTGGAGGATTCCGGCCGCGTCGCAGTCGGCGTCTGCCGGGTCCGGCTGCGCTTCCGGGGCGACGCGGTGCAGGGCGGCACAGAGGGCCGCGCGGGCGGCCGGCTCCACGGCGCAGGTGGCGAGCCCGCCCACCGCCTGCAGTACCCCGCCGATGCAGCCCGGGCACTCGTAGAGGGCATCGAGGCGTCCGAACTCGAGCGGTCCGATCCCGGCCTCGGCGGTGCCGCACACCGAGGGCTCGGGTCGACCCTCGGCGTCGGTGAGCGAGAAGTAGCCGAGGGCGCTGCCGACCGGGATGCCCATCAGGTGGATGGTGGCGCCGAGGCCCGTGCCGGCGCCGTCGTTGAGCACGTAGCTGCCGGTGGCCGACAGGAAGGAGGAGACCGCCACCTGGGAGAGGGTGGCCGAGAGCTTGACCACCACCGAGGGGCAGGGGATGCCGGCGTAGGCCGCGTCCACGATCGCCTGCCGGATCTCCGCGTCCCCGGTGACGTCGGCCACGGCACCCTCGACCAGCTCCTGGAGCACACCCTGGGCGGCATCGAGCTGCTGCTGGAAGAGCGCCTCGAGCTCCGGGGTGCTCCCCAGCGGCCACAGCGATTCGACGAAGTCGCGCACCGCCTGCGCCACCGCCGCGCCGATCGCCGAGGGGGTCATGCCCGCCAGGGTGACCGGGTCGAGGCCGGCGTTCTCGAGGATCGCGTCGACCTGCTCCTCGGTGAGGGACGTGAATTTCACGATCACGCGGCGGTCGAAGCTCGCCGCATCCGGATGCGGCTGGCACAGCAGGCTGATCGAGGGCGGCGGGCAGTCGCCGAAGACCAGCGGCGCGTCACCGCCCGCGTCTCCTCCGGCACCCCCGCCACCCGCGGCTCCCGGGTCCGCCGCGAGGGAGGTCGACACCGGGGGCCGCCCGCCACGCGGACGTGGGGAGACCGGGGGAGCCGCCCGGAGCAGCGCGTGCTCGGCGCGGAGCCGCTCGATCTGGGCGTCGAATGCGGCCCAGCTGAGCGCGGCGCCCTGGCGCGCGCGCCAGTCGCCGCGCCCTCCCCCGGACCCTCCCGCAGCGGCGCCCGTACCCCCGTTCACCGCGGGGGCGGAGATGGGGTCGCCGCCCGGCGTGAAGTAGTCGTCCACGAAGCTGCAGGGGTCGGCGAAGGTCTCCGTCGGGTCGGGCGGGAAGACCACGCCGCCCGCCACCCCCGTGAGCAGGAAGGTCGACTGTCCGAGGGGGATCCCGCCCGGCCCCGCCGAGACGTCGATGCACAGCCCGATCGGTCCGTCCTGCACGCTGAAGGCGGCGGAGACCACGAGACCGGCGCCCTCGAATTTCGCACCGAGCCGGCCGGCCAGGAAGAGGCTCTCCGGCGGGTTCTCGAAGCCGCCCAGGAACACCTTGCCGGTCAGGAACAGCGGCGGGATCTCCAGATCCTGGATGCCGAACCCCAGCCCCTCGAGGCGCGAGAAGTCGACCTCGGGAAGGCCGGTGGACGGATCGAAGACCAGCACCAGGTCGTCCACCGCTCCGGTGACGGGCGGGATGCTGGCGGTTCCGCTGACGGAGATCTCCAGGTTCGAGGGCGCAATCAGCGCGGGGCGTCCCTGGCCGTCGAGAAGAGGCAGGTCGGGATCGGCGAAGGAAAGGCTCGCGTCGGTGACGTTGACCGAGAGGCCGTCGAAGAGGGCGAGGTCGCCGGTGGAGACCTGCAGGCCGCCCAGGCCGAAGATGGGAAGCTGGTTGCGGCGGAAGCGGAAGGTCGCGCCCTGCAGGCCGAAGCCGGGACCGCCCGCTCCGACCTGGATGCCGCCGGAGAGGACCACGGAGAAGAGGTCCTCGCCCGGGGGTCCGAAGAGGTTCTGGAGGTCGGCCACCGCGAGGCTCGCCCCCCGGACGAGCACGCCCCCCGTCCCGTCCCCGGAACCACCGAGGCGGAAGTCACCCGCCACGAAGAGGCTTCCGGCCAGCACCTCGACGGTCGGCCCCGCCTCCACCGCCAGGCCGCCGCAGGTTCCGGCGCGCACCGTGGCGTCGCCGCCAGGCGGGTCGGCCAGCGCCAGGACCTCGCCGGGTACGGTGAGGTCGAGGTTGCCCACCAGCTCGAAGCGCGGAACGCCGCCCGCATCGCAGACGGCGAAGCCGGTCCCGGCGAGCGGCGTGCCGAGGCAGGTGTCCTCGGCGGAGATCTGGCAGCTGGTCGGGGACTGGCCGTCGTCGCTCCGGAGCGTGACCGCGAACCCCCCGTTCTCGAAGAGCGTGAAGTCCTCGATGAGGCGCACGCGGCCCACGGGGAAGCCGGCGAGGTCCCAGGTGGCGTCCTGCAGCGCCACCTCGAGGGTGTCCTCGGGGAGTTCCATCCGCAGCCGACCGTTCACACCCGAGAGGACCGGCGGCGTCGCGCCCTGGAGGGTGAGGGTGGCGCTGCAGACCTCGACCGTCAGGTTCGAGAGATCGGGGACCCGGAATCCGAGGTTCGCGAAATCCACGCTTCCGTTCACGCTCACCAGCGGGGGGTCGCCAAAGAGCACGTCCAGGGTGAGGGGGGAAGCGGTGCCGAGATTCACCACCGGTCCGTCGGTGGGGCCCGGAACGCCGCCCGCGCAGAGCGACGGGCTCATGAAGGAGGGGAGGTGCAGGAGGCCGTTGTCGAGGGCGACGGAGAAGCCCAGGGGATCGGCCTCGATCACGACGGTCAGGCCCTCGATGAACAGATGGAAGTCGTCGCCGGACACGGTGCTCGCCCCGAGCGGGTCGGGCGGGGGCAGCGGCTTCCGGGCGAAGAGGCCCGCCGAGCCGGTGAGCCCCAGGCGGCCCTGCGGTCGGACGGTGGAGAGGGCGAAGTCCAGCCCCGCCTGGAAGATCACGAAGTCGTCGCCGAAGCGGATCTCGAGGCCCTGCGCCAGGCTCGTGAAGGCGAGCACGTCCGTCTCGGTGTCGTAGGCCACCCCGACGTCCACGCGCTCGCCCGTGTCGAAGAGGAGGCTCCCGGTGCCGCTGACATCCAGGCTCGCCGTGGATCGGGCGTAGCTCACCGACAGCGCCGCGGTGGCGGCCAGGCCATCGAAGGGCAGCGGACCGGCGGTGGCGGCGTCCACGCTCAGGTTGCCCGCCGTATCGAGACTGGCCTGCGAGACCTCGAAGAAGGCCCCGTCGAGCTCGGGAAACGAGAGGCGCCCGCCGAAGGTTCCGGAGAGCAGCTGCTGGTCGCGGTCGTAGAAGATCTGGCCGAAGACCCGGTCGATCCGGAGATCGCCCGGCAGGACGAGGTCCACCGGCACGAAGGGTGCGTCGAAGATCTCGCTCTCGAATGCCGCCGCGACCCGCCCGGCGCCGCGCAAGGCATCGGCCGAGGCAGCGAGCAGTGCGGATTCGAGCACCGTCGTGGATCCTTCGACCTTCGCCGCCGCACCCTCCAGCAGAAGCTCGGTGTACCTCTGGAGCAGCCACCAGGCCCGCTGGGCCTCCGCGCTGCCGACGAGCCGGACCGTGAGCTCGGGGAGGACGACGTCGGGGATGCGAGCGAGGCCCGGGAGGTCGCGGTACTCGAGCCAGGTGGCGACGTCGAGCAGAAGGCCCAGGGCCGCGTTCGCGTCCCGCACCACGCCCGCGGGCCAGGGCTGGGTCGCGAAGTCCTCGAGCTCGTCCAGGAGCTCGTCGGCGAGGGCATCGAGCTGGGTGCTGGTGGCCGCGTCGAGATCCTGTCCCGCCCGGTCGAGGGTGCGCACGAGCCGGGTGTAGAACCGGTAGCCCGGCTCCCGCATCTCCCGCAGCTTCTCCTGTCTCGGAATCTGGGCGATGGAGGGAAGGGACAGTTCACCGGCCAGGTAGGCGAAGTCCTCCGTGGGGGTGTGGGCGGCGAACGAGCCATCGAAGAGCTCGACCTGGGGCGGATACTCGAAGTACCCCGCTTCGGCTGTGATGGCCAGTTCCATCAGCAGGTCGATGAGGTCCTGGCGCCGGCGGTGGAGCTGGGGCCGCTGCTGGAAGAGCTCCCGCAGCTCCGCCAGGGCCTGGGCCCGGATGCGCACGAAGAGGTGGCCGAGCGCGGTCCGGTAGGGGGTCACGAGATCGGCGCCGACCCCCGCGGCGGCCGCGGTGGCGGTGATCTCCTGCACGGTCTCGAAGCTCTGCCGGAGGCGCAGGAGGTTCTGGCCGTCGAGGATCGCGGGGTCGGACACCTCGCCGGTCTGGGGATCGAAACCCAGGTTCCGGAACTCCCCCTGGCGGACGGACTCCAGGAAGGCGGGGAGCTGGGGCGTGACGTCGTCGGCGTCCGGCCCGCGCACCTGCACGGTGGCGGCCACGCATCGCGTGGCGAGGTCGAAGACCCGGCGCCCCCGGCGGAGGCTGGAGCTCGAGCCCGGGCTGGCGAGCAGGTCCTTCGCCGCGTCGCAGGTCGCCTCCACCGCAGCCTCGAGCTCGGCCATGTCGAGGACCTCGGGGTCGAGGGCGTCCGCAGCCGCCGCCGCGCGCTCGAGCGCCCCGAGCGTCCTGGCGAGGGTCTCGAGGTCGGTGAGCTGGGAGCGGAGCTCCCTCACGCTCCCGGCGAGCGCCCGCAGTGATTCGCGGAGGGGCTCGCGGAGGGACGCATAGCTGCGGCTCACCCCCCGGGCCGCGTCGGCCAGCAGGGTATTGGCCCAGGCCTCGACCCCGTCCGTGGGGACGGTCAGCTGGAGATCGCGGAAGGCCGGCGGGCTTCCGGGATCGCCGACGAGGGGGCGCTCCGCCACCGCCGCCAGGCCCTCGTAGGTCGCGTTGAGCGTGGAGAGGGCGTCCGCGAGGGAGGTGGCCACGGCGGCCGTGAAGACCTCGCCGTCCGGGAGCTCGGGAACGTAGATCCGAAGCGCGTCGGCGAGGTCGAGGCGGAGCCCGCCCGCTTCCATGCCGAACCCGTAGAGCGGGTCGTCCAGCACCAGGAAGGCCTCGAAGAACAGGCCGCTGTCGAGCTGGACGCGGGCGCTGCCCGCGAGGGCGAGATCGTCGGGCGGGCGGAAGCGCACCTGGAGCGGGCGCCGGGGCGTGATCGACAGCGTGGCGGCGCTCCCGCCGGGGGGCAGCTGCACGCTTCCGTGGGCCTGGAGCGCGAAGGCGCCACCGGAGTCGAACGATCCGCCCACCAGCTCGAGAGTGGCCCCGAAGCCGGGGAGCGAGAGACGTCCGCTCAGGGTCCCGGCCAGGTACCTTCGATCGCGGTGGTAGGAGAGCGAGCCGGCGACGCGCTCGACCACCAGGTTTCCCGGGAGAAGGAGCTCCGGTCCTTCGTAGAGGCGATCGCCCGGGCCCTGGCCGCCCCCACCGCCTGCGGGGGCCCCGCCCGTACCAGCGCTCCCCTGCTCGCGGCGCTCGCCCTCGAGGAGCCAGAGCGCGAAGGACACGTTCCGCGCGCGCTGCAGCAGGTCTCCGGTGTGGACGAGGTAGCTCCGGCGCCGCACCTGGGCGCCCGCCTCCGCGAAACGGTGTGCCTCCGAGAGCAGATAGCGGGCGGCCCGCAGGAGGGACGTCCAGTCGCGGCTGGCCTCGGCCACCGCACCGAGCCGCGCCACGACCAGCGGAAGGCGAATCCCCTCCCAGTCCTCGTTCTCGGTGAGTCCGTGGATCTCCGCGAGCTCCTCGCTGGCGGTGCCCGCCTCCAGCAGCACCAGCAGCCGCTCGGGGTCCTCGATCTGCGGGAGGGCCGCCATCTCGAGGTCGAGGATCTGCTGGATCCGGTCGTGGTCGGCCAGCGCCAGGGGCTGGATGGCGCCGAAGTCGTCGGGGAAGCGGCGCACCACGTCGAGCCGCGTCCGGAGCTCGGCGGTCAGGCTCTCGAGAGACCGCTCGCCGCCGGGTCGATCGAGCTCGTTCCCGACGAGGGTGGCGAGGTCGACGCCGATCAGGCCCAGGGCGCACGGCAGGTCGAAGGACTCGGGATCGCCGTCGAAGCAGACCAGGCGCTGCTGCACCGCGGGGGGCAGGGAGCCGGTTGCCAGCAGGGAGGCGGCGGCCCGATCGACCTCCATGAAGTCGCGGAGCGCGACGAAGAAGGCGACGGCGTCGGAGGCCTGCCGAGCGTCGACCGCACGCTGGAACGTCAGGTCGCGCCAGCGCAGCAGCATCTGGGTGGCCGCCTCCGCCACCGGGAGGCCGGCCGGACCGCCGGCCAGGAGTCCCTCGCCCCCGGTGGAGAGCGAGCGGTGGGCCCGATCGAGCTCCAGCAGGGTCTCGAGCGCCGCCCGGGCCTGGAAGCGGTTGAGGGCCGCGGCGATCGGGTTGTCCTCGGGCAGAAAGACGCCGGACTCCACGCCGAGGTCCTGCAGGTGGCCCCCGAGGAAGCGGCGGAGCAGGCGCCGGAAGGCCTCGGCCACGTCCAGGTGGCCGGTCTCCTGGGGGTCGAGCCCGGCCTCGACGGCCAGCTCGTCGGCCTCGACCAGGCGCTCGAGGGCCTCGCGGACCGAGGCCGCGCTGCGGGCGGCCGCGGGGTCGTCGGCGCGCTGCAGGGCCACCCGGCGGACCCGCTGGAGCGCTTCGGCGAGGGCCGCCCGGTCCGCCGGACCGGCACTGGCCGCGGCCTCCGCCACAGCGGCCCGGGCGCGGACCAGGGCGCGGTGGTAGGCGCCCACCTGGGCCAGGTCCCGGGAGGCCTCGGCGGCCCGCCCGGCCTGCTCGACCACGTCGCGCACGTCGGCGAGGGAGAAGCCGGCGCCCGCATCGGCGAAGGCGGCGTGACCCCAGGCGTCGAGGGCGGCGGTGGCGAGGTTCACCCGCTCGAGGAGGGACGCACGGCTCGGGAGCGTCGGCGAGCTCCCGGAGGCTCCGGAACCACCCGCCGGCACCGCATCCGCCGGCGTCGCCCCCACCACCGAGGCGGTGAAGTTCTCGTAGGCCGCGGCGAAGTGCTCGAGACAGCGGGTGGCGCCATCGAGTGCCCCCGCCTCCCCACCCGCCGGCACGCACCCCGCGGCGCCCGCCGGAAGCACGGTGGCCAGCGCGTCGAGCAACGGGACCTGGAGGTTCTCGGCGTAGAACGCCAGCTCGTAGAAGGGTCCGTCCAGGGTGAGGTCGGCCCGGAAGCGGGGACCGCCCGGAAAGGCCAGGTCGACCCGGCCCTCGAGACCGAGGCTGCCGTCGGGCCTCAGGGTGAGGACCAGGGGCTGCGTCGGTGGAACCGAGAGGAGCGGCGGGGTGGTGCTGCCATCGGGCACCGGGGTGCTGCCGTGGAAGGCCAGCCGCAGCCCGTCTTCGAGCTCGAGGTCGGAGCCGACGCCGCCCTGGCCGAGCGCGCCCCCCCCGAGCCCGCCCTGGCCTCCGCCGCCTCCGCCGGGGAACGGGAGGGGCAGGGCCGAGGTGTCGGGGAGGAAGGCCGGTTCGCGCAGGACACCGCCTTCGAGGCGTCCGCCCACCCAGCGCAGGCTGTGGGTGCCGTAGAGGGTCACCGGGATGCCCTGGTTCGGGTCGATCCCGAAGGCCGCCATCAGATCCTCCACCGAGAGGGGGCCCTCGGCCGGGAGCTGGTGGGTGCCGCCGCTCACCGACAGCGGCGGATCCAGGGAAAGGGGCGACTCCGGGCCGAAGTCGGCCGTGGCCTCGCTGAACTCGATCACCGCGCCATCCGGGAGCTCCACCCGGCGGCCGCCAGCGGGGAAGCGGATGCCGAGTCCCTGCCCGATGCCCAGCGGGCTCCGCCCGCCGGGCCGGAGCTCGAAGGGCGGCAGGCTGCCGTCCGAGCCCACGCGCACCACGCCCCCCTCGAGGGGCTGGCCATTCGCGTCGATGGGCACGAAGCCCTCGGGGTCGAGGGGCGTGCCGGCCTCGGCACCGGGCCCGGCGGGTCCGGGAGGCAGCCCGAGGCGCGGGCGGAAGACGCGGAAGAAGTCGGCGACCCCCACCAGGCCGTCGCCGTCCAGGTCGGCGGCGGCACAGGCGGGCCGCGTCGAACGCCGGGCACCGAGACAGGGGCGGAAGAAGCCGAAGAAGTCGCTGGGCCCCACCAGGCCGTCGCCATCCAGGTCGGGATCGCAGAGGTCCCCGAGGCCGTCGGCGTCGGTATCGCGCTGGTCGGGGTTCGGCTCGGCGGTGCAGTTGTCGAAGAAGTCGTCGATGCCGTCCCCATCGGCGTCGCCGTCGGCAGCGCCCCGGCCCGCGGCCAGCTCGTGGTTGGCGCCCAGGCATTCGCCGGGGTCGCTGGCGCTCTCCACGCAGACCGCGTCGCCCACCGCGAAGCCGAGCGGATCGCGCTCGCCGTACCGGTCGTCGTCGTCCAGCAGGCCGTCGCCGTCGTCGTCCGGATCCACCGCATCCGGCGTGCCGTCCGCGTCGCGGTCGGGGAGAAGCGCCCGGAGTCGGGCCAGGGCCCCCTTCCCGGGCCCAGGCGCCGCCAGGCGGGTCTCCAGGCGCAGCGCCACGATGCGGCCCGCGAGCGGGCCGCTCGCGTCGTCGGGGGTGCCCACGGCGCCCACCAGAACCAGCGAGCCGTCCTCGGGCGAGAGTCGCGCTCCGAGGAGGTCGCCGAGCTGCTCCGGAAACCGGAACGGCTCGCCGGCGAGGCGCGCCGAGGCCTGGGCCGCACCGGTGGTGAGTTCGAAGGGCAGCAGGAGGGCGTGACCCTCGGGCGACTCGAGCAGCGCCGCAAGGCGCAGCCGCAACGCCCCCCGCTCGGCCTCGTCGCCGACCACGCGCAGCACGGAGACAGGCCAGCCGGTCGGCCCCGGGAGGCTGACCACGTCCTCGCCGAAGACGCCGAAGCCCGCATCCTCGTAGGCCCCGGTGCAGACGGCCTCCTCGCCGGCCGGAAGGGGATCGCCGGGAGCGGCTCCGCAGAGCGCGGCGAAGCGGAAGGCGTGGCCGGCGTCGTCGAGGGCGACGGCCTCCGGCAGCCGCACCTCCGCAACCTCCACGCGCAGCACTCCGTCGGGCTGTGCCGCGGGACCGAGGGAAGGCTCGTCGGATGCGCAGGGACGCTCGCCTCCCGAGGCGTCCCGGCACACCCGGAAGGGGGCCGGGGCCAGGGAGGGGTCGGAGGCATCGGGGTACACGCGCAGGAGGAGTCCGAAGCCGTCTTCCGCCCGGACGGTGCGCACGCCCTCCGCGGTACGCACCGAGAGGGGGTGGGACGCCACCTCGACGCCCTCGGGCCCCGGCCAGGCCAGCAGCACGGTGCCGCCGGTCAGGCGCAGCTCGATCTCCGCGGGGATCGGGGCGATGCCACAACGCGGATCCACGGCGGCCAGCAGCAGGAGGGCCACGAGCGGGAGCGCCGCGCGCCCGGGCCGGCGGCATTCGACAGGGATGCCACGGGCGTCGATCTGCATGCCACCTCCTGCGGGCCGCCCCCCGGGAAGGCCGGGAGTCCGGGCGCCGTGGAACTCCTTGTAGAGGAGGGCCGTTACCGGTCCGTTACTGGTGGGGAGCTGTCGTGTCCCCCCGGGCAGTTGGCCCGCTCTGTGAGGGGGGGGCCGTCCGTGTCCGGGGCAGCCGCCGCGCTTGACTCGGAGGCCTGGATGCGCCCAAACTTGTCTATGGCGCGGAACCGGCCAAGCCCTCTCCAGGGCCGCGCCCGCAGGGCGACGCCGCTCTGGCTTCTGCCCATCGGGGTTCTGGCGGCTGCACCCGCGGGTGCGACCCACCAACCCTGGGGGCCGCGCCTCTACGCGTACGTGGAGAACGACGCCGCCACCGCATGGTCGTCGGACGCCTGCAACGCGAGGGGTCACTGCGCGAGCGGAGGCTGCCCGGCCTCGGCCTTCTGTGCCCCCGAAGGAGACTCCCGGAGCGCCCAGGTGGTGGGGACCCGCGCCGAGGTCACCGCCGGGACGGCCCCCCCCGCGGAGAACGGGAATCCCGGTGCCCGATGGTGGCGAACCCACCTCCGCCTCGACCTCGACGGCGCACCCGCGGGCGGCGGACAGCAGGCCGACGGGGACATGGACGTGGTCGATCTCGTCCAGGTGGAGCCGGGGGACTCCGGCCTCGGCGCCGAAGACCGCATCCCGCTCACCCTCTACGCCCGGATTCGCGGAAGCCTCCGCAACGACGACGGAAGTGCCTCCCTCTTCTATGTCGCGGCCGCGGCCACGCTGTACGCGAAGGTTGCGGGGCGGACGACCACCTTCCTCCAGGCGAGCGTGCTTGACGCCGACTCCCCCCGACCTCGAGGAACAGACGACCTTCACGACCCGTCCGGTCCCGCTGGGCCAGCCCCTCACCCTCAAGCTCCAGCACTGGGGACAGGCGGCCCAGCAGGTGCCGGGGACGCCGAAGCTCGTGGATGTCGCGATCCGCTGGACGCTGTGCAGCGCGGTGCCCGGCACGCGGGTCGTGCACCTTCACTCCGGGGCCGTGACGGAGGGAGATACCGACGAAGACGCGCTCCCGGACTGCACCGAGATCGCGGGCGTCGACGTCGATGCGGATGGCCGGCCCGAGGTCGAGCTCTTCGAGATGGGGGCCGATCCCCTGCACAAGGACCTCTTCGTCGAGGTGGACTCCATGCTCGACACCGATCCGGTCACCGCCCACTCGGACGCCCCGGATCCGCTGGCCCTGAGCCGCGTCGCCCGCAGCTTCGAGCTCGCACCCGTCGACAATCCCGACGGCCGCACCGGCATCCACCTCCACATCGATGCCGGGCCGAAGAGCGTGATGGACCGGACCACGGGAGCGACCTGGGGCGACCGAAGCGAGTCCAACGCGCTTCCGCACCGGGAGGGGCTCGGCACCTGGATCCTCGGCGGCTACCGATGGGCCCAGTTCAACGCGATTCGGAAGGCCCATTTCCCTCGCGCCAGGCACCCCATCTTCCGCTACGCCGTGTTCGCGCATGGCCTCGGGACGGAGGGCACGACGAGCGGTATCGCCCAAGGCATTCCGGGCAGCAACCTGATCGTGAGTCTCGGCCGGTGGCGGACCCGCGGCGGAACCGTGCTCCAGCAGGCCGGGACCTTCATGCACGAGCTCGGCCACACCCTCGGACTCCGGCACGGCGGGGCCGATGACGAGCAGTACAAGCCCAACTACCTGAGCGTGATGAACTACAGCTTCCAGACTCGGGGCCTGCGCGTCGCGGGACTCGACGGCATCCTGGACTACTCGATCGCCGACCTCGGGATCCTGGACGAGGACACGCTCGATGAGATGAACGGGATCCCCGGTGCTGCGGGCCTCACCGGGTACGGCACCCGGTGGTTCTGTTCCGCGGGTGCGCGGGTCACGAACAGCGCCTTCGGCCCCCTGGACTGGAACTGCGACGGCGTCATCGATCCCGACCCGGTGTCGGTCAACGCCAACAAGAGCGGCGAGCTATTCGACCGCACCACGAGGCTCGGCACCCAGGAGGACTGGAGCCAGATCCGTTTCGCGGGAGGCTCCGTCGGCCGGGCCTTCGGGGAGACCGGTCCGGATGTCGAGGAGACCTTGGCGGACGAGCTCACCGAGGAGGAGAACGCCGTCCTTCCGACCGACTACGCCTTCTCCGTCGAAGCCCCGCCTCCCCTCGAGCTCGTACCCGGATCGGGTGTCGAGCTCGTCTTCCGGATCACCCATGCGGGGGACCTCGCGGACACCGCACGACTTGAGCTCAGCTCCAGCGCGGGCTGGGCCGCTGCGGAGGGTGTGCCGGACTCCGTCGAGCTCGCCCCCGGCGCCGAAGCCGTGCTCCCCGTTCGCGTCGACGTGCCGGGCGATGCCGTCGCCGGAGAGTTCGACGAGATCTCGCTTCTCGCCACGTCCGGACAGAACCCCTGGGTCCAGGACGTGGCGCGTGCCCGGGTCGCGGTGCAGGGCAGCGATGCCGACGGCGACGGCATCCTTCTCGGCCAGGACAACTGTCCGACCGTTCCCAATCCGAGCCAGGCGGACGCCGACCGGGGCCGGGACGACGACACCTCGATGCCCGGCGTCCAGCACTACGGGGACGCCTGCGACCTCGACTTCGACAACGACGGCACCATCGGGGCAGCGGACTTCTTCGCCGGTTTCCGGCCCTGCATCGGCACCGACCCCGACGCGGATCCCGCCTGCCGCGCCGCGGACTGCGACCGGGACGGCGTGGTGGGGCCGGCCGACTTCTTCGGGTGCTTCCGGCCGGCCATCGGAACCACACCGGGACCCGGCCTCTCGGAGTAGCGCGCCCGCCCCGAAACCGTGCGCGGCGCCCGGTGCGCGGGCGCAGGGGAGGGGAGCGCGTCGGAGACCCCACCGAGACGAGGTCCGATCGGCCTCGGGCGCCGCGGGGCACGGCCTGGGGTGCGGGAGGCACGGGTGGGGCCAGGGCGGGAGCGCGTCCGGTCGTCGACGTGCGGGCGGCGCCCGCACCCTGGCCTCAGCCGCGACCTCGACGACGTCGAGGCGGCCCACGGCGACCGGTGCCGCGCCGGTGCCATCGCGATGCACCTCGCCCGCGACCCGAGGGCGGGCCACCCCGCCTTCATCGGCGGGCTGGACCCG
>Ga0256839_1003825_pt1 | contig 15213 bp, 12 predicted proteins | sample 354166metaG_FD_185968 | JGI IMG/M metagenome (GOLD analysis project Ga0256839, IMG submission 185968) | Hydrothermal vent microbial communities from Mid Atlantic Ridge, Atlantic Ocean - 354-166 | ecosystem: Environmental > Aquatic > Marine > Hydrothermal vents | place: Atlantic Ocean: Mid... | reverse complement strand
GGCAGCCCGTTCCCTGATGTGTGATCGCCCCGTCGGTCAGCGGCGGACGACGACCCGCGTCCCTCGACGCAAGGGCGCCGGGATCGCACAGGACGGGGATGCGTGTCCGTCAACCTGGCCGTCGCATGAAATTATCGTGTTTTCGTGCCTCGATGCGGGTGTCAGGGATGTGATGGCGGGGCCATCGCCCCTTCCGCCGGTGCATTCGCGGGGCGAACGCACCCTACGTTCTCCACCTGCGACGCCGCCGGGTCAGGGGGGAGGCTGGCGGGTCAGCATGGCGAGCAGGCTGCTGATGCGATCGCGCATGTCGCGGCGGTCCACGATCATGTCCACCGCGCCGTGCTCCAGCAGGAACTCGCTGCGCTGGAAGCCCTCGGGCAGGGTCTCGCGCACGGTCTGCTCGATGACGCGCGGCCCGGCGAACCCGATGAGGGCGCCGGGCTCGGCGATGTTGACGTCGCCCAGCATGGCCAGCGAGGCCGACACCCCGCCCATGGTGGGATCGGTGAGCACCGAGACGTAGGGGATGCCGCGCCGCGACAACCGCGCCAGGGCGGCGGAGGTCTTGGCCATCTGCATGAGCGAGAACAGCGCCTCCTGCATGCGGGCGCCGCCGCTGGCGGCGAAGCACACCAGGGGGATGCCGCTGTCCAGCGCCGCGTTGACCCCGCGCACGAAACGCTCGCCCACCACCGCGCCCATGGACCCGCCCATGAAGCGGAACTCGAAGGCGCAGGCCACCAGCGGGATGCCCTTGACCCGGCCGGTCATCACCACCAGCGCGTCCTTCTCCTCGGTGTTCTTCTGCGCCTGGGCCAAGCGGTCCTTGTACTTCTTCAGGTCCTTGAACTTGAGCACGTCCCGGGGTGCCACCTCGGCACCGATCTCCTCGCGCGGTTCCGGATCGAGAAAGGCCGCCAGCCGCGCGCGGGCCCCCATGCGCATGTGGTGGCCGCACTTGGGACACACGTGCAGATTGCGCTCCAGCTCGGCGCGGTAGAGCACCGCGTTGCAGGCCGCGCACTTGGTCCACAACCCCTCGGGGATGCTCTTCTTGTTGCTGGCCTCGGTGCGAATGCGCGAGGGCAGGAGCTTGGAGAACCAGTTCATGTGTCTGCCGCCTGTCGTACCGCTGCCGCCGCCGGCAGCCCGTCCAGGGCCGCGCGCAGCTCGCCCACCAGCTCCGCCACCGCCGCCCGCGCCGCCGCCGGGTCGCCGGCGTGCTGCTCGATGCGGCTCACCACCGCGCTGCCCACCACCACCGCGTCGGCGAACGCTCCCACCGCCGCCGCCGAGGCCGCGTCGCGGATCCCGAAGCCCACGCCCACGGGCAGGTCCACGAGGGTGCGCAGGTGCTCCACCCGCCGGCGCACCGCGTCCACGTCCAGGTGGCCGGCGCCGGTGACCCCCTTGAGCGAGACGTAGTAGACGAAGCCGCGCGCCACCGCCGCCACCTGCCGCGTGCGCTCGTCGGAGGTGGTGGGCGCGAGCAGGAAGACGGGATCGATCCCGCCCCCGTCCAGCGCCGCCAGCAGCGGGCCGGCCTCCTCCGGCGGCAGGTCCACGGTGAGCACGCCGTCCACGCCGGCCTCCGCCGCGGCCCGGGCGAAGGCCTCGTAGCCCATGGTCTCCACCGGGTTGAGATAGCCCATGAGCACCACCGGCGTGTCCGGGTCGTCGTGGCGGAAGTCGCGCACCATGCTCAGCACGCCGCGCAGGCTCACGCCGTGGGCCAGGGCCCGTTCGCTGGCGCGCTGGATCACCGGCCCGTCGGCCATGGGGTCGGAGAAGGGCACGCCCAGCTCCAGGATGTCGGCCCCCGCCGCCACCATGTCGTGCATGAGCCCCACGGTGGCCGCCGGTTCCGGGTCGCCCGCGGTGACGTAGGGCACCAGGGCGCGGCGGCCCGCCCGGCGCAGCGCGGCGAAGCGCTGGGCCAGCCGGCTCACAGCGCGATGCCCTCGTGCGCGGCCACGGTGTGGATGTCCTTGTCACCGCGTCCCGACAGGTTGACGATGATCTCGGCGCCCGGCCCCAGCTCGCGCGCCAGCGTCTCCGCCCAGGCCAGGGCGTGGGCCGATTCCAGCGCGGGCATGATCCCCTCCACCCGGGTCAGGGTGTGGAAGGCGGCCAGGGCCTCGTCGTCGGTGACGGCCACGTAGCGGGCGCGGCCGGTGTCCTTGAGCCAGGCGTGCTCGGGGCCGACGCCGGGATAGTCGAGGCCGGCGGAGATGGAATGGGTGTGCAGGATCTGGCCGTCGGCGTCCTCCATGAGATAGGTGCGGTTGCCGTGCAGCACCCCGGGCCGGCCGGCGCACAGGGGCGCGGCGTGCGCGCCCGTCTCCAGGCCGCGGCCCGCCGCCTCCACCCCGTACAGGGCCACGCCCTCGTCGGCGAGGAAGGGATGGAACAGGCCCATGGCGTTGGACCCGCCGCCGACGCAGGCCACCAGCGCGTCGGGCAGGCGGCCGGTCTTGTCGAGGATCTGGGCCCGGGCCTCGCGGCCGATGACGGCCTGGAAGTCGCGCACCATGGCCGGGTAGGGGTGCGGACCCGCCACGGTGCCGATGATGTAGAAGGTGTCGTCCACGTTGGTGACCCAGTCGCGCATGGCCTCGTTGAGGGCGTCCTTGAGGGTGCGCGAGCCCGAGGTCACCGGCACCACCTCGGCCCCCAGCAGCTTCATGCGGTAGACGTTGATGGCCTGGCGCTCCATGTCCTCGGCGCCCATGTACACCACGCATTCGAGCCCCAGGCGCGCCGCCACCGTGGCCGTGGCCACCCCGTGCTGGCCGGCGCCGGTCTCGGCGATGATGCGGGTCTTGCCCATGCGCCGGGCCAGCAGGGCCTGGCCCACGGTGTTGTTCACCTTGTGGGCGCCGGTGTGGTTGAGGTCCTCGCGCTTGAGCCAGAGGCGGGCCCCGCCCACCTGCTCGCTCCAGCGGCGGGCGTGGTACAGGGGCGAGGGCCGGCCCACGTAGTCGCGCAGCTCTTCCTCCAGCTCGCGCTGGAACTGGGCATCGGCCAGGTAGTGCTCCCAGGCCGCGCGCAGCTCGGCCAGCGGTCCCATGAGGGTCTCGGCCACGAACAGGCCGCCGTAGGGCCCGAAGTGGCCCCGTTCGTCGGGCAGGCCCGCCACCGCCTCAGGCGCGGGCTGCTTGGTCTCCAGCATTCATCACCTCTTGCATGAAGGCGGCCATGCGCTCCGGGTCCTTCACCCCCGGCTCGCGCTCGATGCCACCGCTGACGTCCACCGCGTACGGCCGCACCCGGCGGATGGCCTCGGCCACGTTGCCCGGCTTCAGCCCCCCGGCCAGGATCACCGGCAGCGGCAGGTCGCCCGGCACCCGCTCCCAGTCGAAGCTCTCGCCGGTGCCGCCGGGCAGGTCACGGCGGTAGGTGTCCAGCAGCAGGGCCGCGGCCTCGGCGTAGCGCGCCGCCACCCGGTGCAGGTCGATGTCCGGCCGCATGCGCACCGCCTTGACGTAGGGGCGGCCGAATCCGCGGCAGTACGCGGGCGGTTCGTCGCCGTGGAACTGCAGCAGGTCCAAGGGCACCGCCGCCAGCGCCTCCTCCACCTCCGCGGCCGGGGCGTCCACGAACAGGCCCACCGTGGTCACGAAGGGCGGCAGCGCCGCCGCCACCCGGCGCGCGGTGTCCAGGTCCACCCGGCGCGGGCTGGGCCGGTGGAACACCAGGCCGATGGCGTCCACGCCCAGGGCCGCCGCGCGGGCGGCATCCTGTGCCCGCGTGATGCCGCAGTATTTTACCCTGACCCGCCCCGGGCCGCCTGCACTCATGTCACCTGCCCCCGCGAGCCCGTGAGCCTACCAGACCGCCCCGGCGGGCGAAACCTGCGGCAGGCGGTAGCGCTCCGGGTAGCGCACGCCGGTGAAGTACAGGCCCTCGGCGGGGGCGGTGACCCCGCCCAGGGTCCGGTCCCGCGCCGCCAGCACCTCCGCGCTCCACGCCACCGGCCGCTCCCCGGCCCCGATGGCCATGAGCACCCCGGCGATGTTGCGCACCATGTGATGGAGGAAGCCGTCCGCCTCCAGGTCCAGGAACACCAGGTCGCCCTGCCGGCGCACGTCCAGCCGGTGGAGGGTGCGCACCGGGCTCCTGGCCTGGCACTGGGTGGCGCGGTAGGACGAAAAGTCGTGCCGGCCCAGGAGGGGCGCCGCCGCCTCGCGCATGCGCTCGTGGTCCAGCGGGCGGTAGTCCCAGGCCACGCGGCCGGCGAGCACCGCCGGGCGCACGCGCCGGTTGAGGATCACGTAGCGGTAGCGCCGCCGCTCGGCCGAGAAGCGGGCGTGGAAGTCGTCGGGCACCTCCGCCGCCCACAGCACCGACACCGCCTCCGGCAGGTTGGCGTTGGCGCCGAAGACCCAGGAGTGCATCTCGCGCCGCGCCCCGGTGTCGAAGTGGACCACCTGCTCCAGGGCATGGACGGCGGTGTCGGTGCGCCCGGCGCACACCACGCGCACCGGGGCGTCGGCCACCCGGGACAGGGCGTCTTCCACCGCCTGCTGCACCGAGCGGCAGTGATGCTGGTACTGCCAGCCGCAGAACGGCCGGCCGTCGTACTCCAGACCCAGGGCGATGCGCATGGAGGCCGGGGATCAGGCGGGGCGGCGGAGGCGCCGCCCCGGTGGAACGGAACGCGAGGGACGGGAGCGCCGCGCCAGGCGCATGCACCTCAGGCGATCTGCTGCATGAGCTGCTGGGCTTCCTGCTTCTGGGCGTCGGTGCCCTCCTCCAGCACCTCGCCCAGGATGCTGCGGGCGCCGTCGGGATCGCCCATGTCGATGTAGGCCTTGGCCAGGTCCAGCTTGGTCCCCACCTCGTCCACGGCCGAGTCCAGGCCCACGTCCTCGCCGGCGGCGTCGGTGGCGTCCAGGCCGAGGTCGAGCATGCTCTCGTCGCTGCCGCCCGCGGGCGAGAGGTCCGCATCCAGGTTGAACTCCTGGCTGGACGCGGGGCCGGCCGGCTGCTGCAGGTCGTCCAGGTTGAACTCCTGCGACTTGGCGGGATCGAAGTCCTGCTTCATCACCAGCTCTTCGCTCTTGGCCGGCTCCGATGCCGCCAGGTCCAGCTCGAACTCCTCGCTCTTGGCCGGGGCGCTCTCGCCCACGTCGAGGTCGAACTCCTCGCTCTTGACCGGCTGGTCCAGGCCGCCCGCGGTGAAGGCCTCGCTGCCGGCCCCCTCGCTGCCCAGGTCGCCCACCTTGAAGGCCTCGCTCTGGGCCGACGGCTCGGCGGGCTGGGCCACCGTCTCCGTGGGCAGCTCCGAGATGTCCTGGCCGGCGTTGGCCAGGGTGGTGTCGGGCGAGGGCTCGGGGGCGTCGAGGCTGAAGTCCAGCTCGCTGCTGTTGGTGATCATGGTCTCGGCGCTGTTGACGTCGCCCGCCTGCATCTGCTGGCTCATCTCGGCGGCATCGAACACGCCGGTCTCCAGCCCGATGTCCATGATCTCGCTGTCGCTCATGTCGGCCCCCACCTTGATGGAGTCCGACGACGGCGTGCCGCCGGCGAACAGCGGGTTGTCCGGGGCCAGCTCCACACCCATGCTCACCACCTTGGCCCACTCGGGGTTGCTCTCGGCCTGCTCGCCCAGGGCGCCGTAGAGCTCGGCGGCGGCGTTCTCGAACGCGGACTTGTTCTTGGTGGTGTAGTAGAGCTCCAGCAGCTTGAGCTTGAGCTCCATGCGGCCGGGGTCCTTGCCGATGGCGTCCTTGAGCCGCTCCTCCGCGGCCTCGTAGCGGCCGTAGGCCATGAACACGTCGGCCTCGGTCACCGGGTCCACCTCGGAGTCCTCGGCCTGGATGGCGTTCATGCCGGAGATGGCGAAATCGGACAGGAAGGAGGACTCCTCCTTGCTGGTCACGTCGCCGCCGCCCTCGGCGCTGCCCTCGGCCTCGCCGGTGAGGATGCTCTCCTCGCCCGACTCCAGCGCCCGGCGCCGGCGGATGAGAATGATGCCCAGCAGCAGCACCACCAGGGCGGTGCCGGCCACGGCGATGAGGATGGGGCTGCCGCCGAGCCCGCCCAGCACGCCGGTGACGGCCGCCAGGACCGCGCTCACCATGGCGCCGAAGCCGCCGGTCTCCTGCGGGGCCTCCTCGGCTGGCGCCGGCACCGGGGCCTCGGCCACCTGCTCGGCCGGCTGTGGCGCCGCCTCGCCCTCGGCGGGGGTCACGCCCTCGGCCGGCACCACCTCGGCCTCCTCCAGCGCCGTCTCCGGGGCCTCGGTGGGAGGCGTCTCGCCGGCCGCGATCTCCTCCGGCGTCAGGCCGCCGGCCGCCTCCTCGGCCGCCGGTGCGGCCTCGCCGGCGGGCGCGGCCTCGGGTTCGGCCGCCGCCTGTTCCGCGGCGGGCTGCGCGGAGGGTCGTTCCGGGGCCTCCTGGGCTTCCCGGGCCTCCCGGGCCGCCTGCCCGAGGGCCTCCTCCGCGGGCGCCGGCGAAGCCGGGGCCTCGGCCACCTGGGGCGCGGGCCGGGCCCCTTCCTCGTGGAGGCGGGCCAGCTCGGCCTGGAGGGCGGCCAGGTCGGTGTCCTGCACGTTCACCGCGCCCTCCAGGCGCTTGATCTCGTCCAGCAGCAGGCTGAGGCGGCTGATCTGCTCGGGATTGGCATCGGGATCGGCCTTGGCCTGGTCCAGGGCCTGCTGCACCTCGTCGCGCAGGGCGATGAGGGCCGCCGACTGGGCCTCGGCCTGCTCGGCGGTGCCGGCACCGGGCGCGGGCTCGCCGGCGGGCGCCTCCACCGACAGCTCGCCCTCGGGCTCCGCCTGGGCCACGGTGGCGCCTTCGCCGGCCTCGCCGGCCACGATGGGCTGCGGGGTGGTCTCCACCTGCGCCACCTGCTGGCGGTACTCGTTCCAGGCCTCGGTCTGGCGGCGGTACTCGGCCGCGGCCTCCTCGGCGCTCATGGCATGGAGCAGGCCCGGATCGCTGATGCGCAGGACCCGCCCCACCTTGAGCCGGTGCACGTTGCCGTCCACGAAGGCCTCGGGATTGGACTGCAGCAGGGCCATCATCACCTGGTAGATGGACACCGAGTCGTCCCGCTTCAGGCGCTCGGCGATCTGCCACAGGGTGTCGCCCTTCTGCGTGATGCCGTAGTCCAGCTCACCCCGCACCATGGGCTCGGCGGGGGCGGCTTCTTCCGCGGCGGCCGCAGCCACCGCCTCGCGGTACTCGGTGAGCGGAATGCGCGGAAACAGCTCGCCCTCCTCTTCCACCGCCGGGGCCTCGGCCAGCTGCGGCTCCGGCACCGCCTCGGGGGCCGGCTCCGGGGTCAGGATGGGCTCGGGCTCCGGGGCCGCCTCGGCCGCCGGCTCGGGCACCAGCGGCGCCGGCTCGGCCGGGGCCTCCGCCACCCGGGGCTCGGGCTCCGGGGCCGGGGTCACGTCGGGACCAAACAGGGGCTCCGGCTCGGCCTGCGCCGCGGGCGCGGGTGCCGGCTCGGGCACCAGCGGCGCCGGCTCCGGCGCAGGTTCCGCCTGCGCCACCTGGGGCGCGGGCTCGGCGGTCTCCGGGGCCTCCACGAAGGTGGGCTGGCGGTGGAACAGCTCCGGCGGATCCAGCAGCACGGTGTACTCGCGCAGCATGCGCCCGTTGGGCCATTCCATTTCGAGCAGGAAGTTCAAAAACGGCTCGCGCACCGGCTGGCGCGTCTTGAGATGAATGTAATAGGTGCCGTTGGCCCGGCGCTCCACCGAGAACTTGATCTCGTGCAGCACGGCCTGGCGCTCGATGCCCGCGCGCAGAAAGGCCTCGCGCGGCGCCAGCCGCACCTTGAGTGCATCCACGTCGGCGGCGGTGGCGGCGAGGAGATCGATCTCGGCGTCGAGGGGTTCGTTGAGCGCGGACTTGAGCTTGATGGCACCGAAGCCCAGCGCCTGGGTGGAGAGCGGAAGCACCAATGCCAGGACGGCAGCCAGCGCCAGGGAGCGGCGCCTGTGCCGGGCGGAGACAGCCCCCATCCGCCCGGCAAACCACAAGGAAATCAGTTTTTTAGTCATGGACTTGGGCCTGAAAAACTAGAATAGTCCTTATAAATCTGCACTAACTATAGCTGATAAATAGGCTTTTTCAAAATCCCGCGTCTTCGCCCGGAAATGGCCCCGGCGCCGGCCGGGGTGGGATTTTGCCTTGGCACAGGGGATGTTATCGGAAAGTCCTCATGCAAACCTTAGTTCGCCGTGCCTAACCTTCAAGCAGGATGCGCAGCATGCGCCGCAGGGGCTCCGCCGCGCCCCACAGCAGCTGGTCGCCCACGGTGAAGGCGGCCAGGTACTCCGGTCCCATGGACAGCTTGCGCAGCCGCCCCACCGGGACCTGGAGGGTGCCGGTGACCGCCGCCGGGGTCAGCTCGCGCAGGGTCACCTCGCGCTCGTTGGGCAGCACCCGTACCCAGTCGTTGGCCGCCGCCAGCATGTCGTGGATCTCGTCCAGCGGCACGTCGCGCGCGAGCTTGATGGTGAGCGCCTGGGAGTGGCAGCGCATGGCGCCGATGCGCACGCAGATGCCGTCGATGGGCACCGGGTCGTCGGCCCGGCCCAGGATCTTGTTGGTCTCCACCTCGGCCTTCCACTCCTCGCGGCTCTGGCCGGAGTCCAGCTGGGTATCGATCCAGGGGATGAGGCTGCCCGCCAGCGGCACGCCCCAGTGCTCCCGGGGATAGCCGTCGCTGCGCAGGAAGTCCGCCACCCGGCGGTCGATCTCGAGGATGGCGGTGGCGGGATCGTCGTTGAGGTCCTTCACCGCCTCGTGGATGGCCCCCATCTGGCGGATGAGCTCGCGCATGTTGGCCGCCCCCGCCCCGGAGGCGGCCTGGTAGGTCATGGGCGAGATCCACTCCACCAGGTCGTGCCGGAACAGGCCGCCGACGGCCATGAGCATGAGGCTCACCGTACAGTTGCCGCCGACGAAGGTCTTCACCCCGCGGGCGAGGCCGTCCTCGATCACCTGCCGGTTGACCGGGTCGAGCACGATGATGCTGTCGCTGTCCATGCGCAGGGTGGAAGCGGCGTCGATCCAGTACCCGTCCCAGCCCGCGGCCCGCAGCGGCCCGTAGATCTCCCTGGTGTAGCCGCCGCCCTGGCAGGTGACGATGATGTCCATGGCCTTGAGCGCGTCGAGATCGCGGGCATCGCCCAGCGGCGGCACCTCGCGCCCGATGTCCGGCCCGGGCCGGCCCGCCTGGGAGGTGGAAAAGAACACCGGCTCGATGCCGGCGAAGTCGTTCTCCTCGCGCATGCGCTGCATGAGCACCGACCCCACCATGCCGCGCCAGCCGATCAGACCTACCCTTTTCATGTCCCGTCCCCGAAAGTGGAATTCATCGTCTCAGCCTCCTCGCCACTCGCCACTCGCCACTCGCCACTCGCCACTCGCCACTCGCCACTCGCCACTCGCCACTATCCCTGCAGGGCGGCCACCACGGCGTCGCCCATCTCCGCCGTGCCCACCTCGCGGGTGCCCGGGGCGGCGATGTCGGCGGTGCGCAGGCCCTGGTCCAGCACCGCGCCCACCGCCGCCTCCACCCGCGCCGCCAGCTCCGGCTCGTCCAGGCTGTAGCGCAGCATCATGGCCACCGACAGGATGGTGGCCAGGGGGTTGGCCACCCCGCGCCCGGCGATGTCCGGCGCCGAGCCGTGGATGGGCTCGTACATGCCGCGGCCCTCGGCATCAAGCGAGGCCGAGGGCAGCATGCCGATGGACCCGGTGAGCATGGCCGCCTCGTCCGACAGGATATCGCCAAACATGTTGGTGGTCACCATGACATCGAACTGCTTGGGCGCACGCACCAGCTGCATGGCGGCGTTGTCCACGTACATGTGGGACAGCTCCACGTCGGGATAGTCCGCCGCGGTCTCGGTGACCACCTGCCGCCACAACTCGGTGCACTCCAGCACGTTGGCCTTGTCCACCGAGCACACCCGGCGCCCGCGCCGGCGCGCGGCCTCGAAGGCCACCCGCGCGATGCGCCGGATCTCGTCCTCGGTGTAGACCAGGGTGTTGAAGCCGCGGCGGCGGCCGTCGGGCAGGGTCTCCACCCCCCGCGGCCGGCCGAAGTAGATGCCCCCGGTGAGTTCGCGCACGATGAGGATGTCCAGCCCCGCCACCACCTCGGGCTTGAGGCTGGAGGCCCCGGCGAGCTGCGGGTAGAGGATGGCCGGGCGCAGGTTGGCGAACAGCTCCAGCCCCGCGCGCAGGCCCAGCAGCCCCTGCTCGGGACGCAGCGGCCGGTCCAGCGCGTCCCACTGCGGGCCGCCCACCGCGCCCAGCAGCACCGCGTCGGCCTCCCGCGCCAGGGCCAGGGTGGCCTCGGGCAGGGGCGAGCCGGCGGCCTCGTAGGCCGCGCCGCCCACCAGCGCATGCTCGGTCTCCACCGCCAGCCCGTGATGGGCGCGCAGGCAGTCGATGACCTTCACCGCCTCGGCCACGATCTCGGGGCCGATGCCGTCACCGGGCAGAACGAGGATCTTCTTTGTCATCTGGCTTGCGTCCTGAATGCAACAGGGATTTTCAACGCAAAGGCCCGCACGCGCAAAGGACGCAGAGGATCAAAAATCCTTTCCGGTCCTGGCCCCTCCGGCGCCCCCTGCCGCTCCCGGTTCACCCCTCACGATGCGCCTTCGGTCCGGGTGCCCTGTCACCGGCCGCCTTCCACACCGGCGAACAGCCACGGGGCCTCCTGCCTCCGCCGTTCCTCGTAGGCGCGGATCTCGTCGGCATGCTGCAGGGTCAGGGCGATGTCGTCCAGCCCCTCCAGCAGGCGGTGCTTGCGGAAGGCGTCGATCTCGAACGGGATCACCTCGCCGTCGGGCGTGGCCAGGGTCTGAGCCGCCAGGTCCACCGTCAGGACGTAGCCCTCGCGGGCGGCCACCTCGCGGAACAGGCGGTCCACGGTGTCCGCAGCCAGCACGACGGGCAGCAGGCCGTTCTTGAAGCAGTTGTTGTAGAAGATGTCGGCGAAGCTGGGGGCGATGATCACCTTGAAGCCGTAGTCGGCCAGGGCCCACACCGCGTGCTCGCGCGAGGAACCGCAGCCGAAGTTCTCGCGTGCCAGCAGGATCCGTGCGTCCCGGTAGCGCGGCTGGTTGAGCACGAAGTCCGGGTTGAGCGGGCGGCGGCTGTGGTCCTGCCCCGGCCGGCCCTCGTCGAGATAGCGCCACTGGTCGAACAGGTTGGGCCCGAAGCCCGTGCGCCGGATGGACTTGAGGAACTGCTTGGGAATGATGGCGTCGGTGTCCACGTTGGGCCGGTCCAGCGGCGCCACGATGCCGGTGAAGGTCTCGAACTTTTCCATGACTCACAACCCCCTTGCCACCAAGTTGCAAAGATCCCCGGCGCCGCCGGCCCGGCCGGGCACCCCGCACCGGGCCCCGGGTCTCGGCGTCCCGTGCACTCCTGCGCCTGCGCGTCGAAGCACTTTACCGGCCCAGCTCGCGCACGTCGACGAAGTGGCCCGCCACCGCCGCCGCCGCGGCCATGGCCGGGCTCACCAGGTGGGTACGGCCGCCGGCGCCCTGGCGCCCCTCGAAGTTGCGGTTGGAGGTGGAGGCGCAGCGCTCGCCGGGCTCCAGGCGGTCGGCGTTCATGGCCAGGCACATGGAGCAGCCGGGCTCGCGCCACTCGAACCCGGCCTCGCGGAACACCGCGTCCAGGCCCTCGGCCTCGGCCTGCCGCTTCACCAGGCCCGAGCCCGGCACCACCATGGCCAGCCTGATGTTGTCCGCCACCCGGCGCCCGCGCACCACCTGCGCCGCCGCGCGCAGGTCCTCGATGCGCGAGTTGGTACAGGAGCCGATGAACACCTTGTCCAGGCGGATGTCCGTCACCGGCGTGCCCGGCTCCAGGGCCATGTAGCGCAGGGCCGCCTCCATGCCCTCGCGCTTCACCGGGTCCGGCTCCTGCGCCGGGTCGGGCACCCGGCCGCTCACCGGCACCACCATCTCCGGCGAGGTGCCCCAGGTGACCTGGGGCTCGATGGCGGCCGCCTCCAGGCGCACCTCGCGGTCGAACACCGCGTCGGGGTCCGAGTGGAGTTCGCGCCAGGCCGCCACCGCCCGCTCCCACAGCTCGCCGGTGGGGGCGTAGGGGCGGCCGCGCACGTAGTCGATGGTGGTGTCGTCCACCGCAATGAAGCCGGCGCGGGCCCCGGCCTCGATGGCCATGTTGCACACGGTCATGCGCCCCTCCATGCTCAGCGCCTCGATGGCCTCGCCCGCGAACTCGATGGCGTAACCGGTGCCGCCGGCGGTGCCCATCTCGCCGATGACGGCCAGCACGATGTCCTTGGCCGTGACCCCGGGGCCGGTGCGGCCGGCGACGGTGACGCGCATGGCGCGCGACTTCTTCTGCACCAGGCACTGGGTGGCCAGCACGTGCTCCACCTCGGAGGTGCCGATGCCGAAGGCCAGGGCGCCGAAGGCGCCGTGGGTGGAGGTGTGGGAGTCGCCGCAGACGATGGTCATGCCCGGCAGGGTGAAGCCCTCTTCCGGCCCGATGACGTGGACGATGCCCTGGCGCGGGTCGTTCATGGTGAACTCGGTGATGCCGAACTCGCGGCAGTTGGCGTCCAGGGTTTCCACCTGGAGGCGGGAGACGGGATCGCTGATGCCCGCCGCGCGCGCGGTGGTGGGCACGTTGTGATCGGGCACCGCCAGGTTGGCCTCCCGCCGCCACGGCCGGCGCCCCGCCAGGCGCAGCCCCTCGAAGGCCTGGGGCGAGGTCACCTCGTGCACCAGGTGGCGATCGATGTAGAGCAGCGCGGTGCCGTCGCCGTTGTCGCGCACCACGTGGGCGTCCCACAGCTTGTCGTAGAGTGTCCTGCCGCTCATGCCTGCCTGCCCTCCGCGGGGCGTGCCGGGTTCCGTGGAGACAATGTAGCCCTGGAATAACTATTACTCAAATTCATTATTTTCATATTTATTATAACTTTATGTTATCTTTCATAATCATGGACCTGGAGGACCTCCGCGCCTTCTCCGCCGTGGCCCGGCTGGGATCCTTTTCCGCCGCGGCCGGGGAGCTGTTCATCACCCAGCCCGCCGTGAGCAAGCGCATCCGGGCCCTGGAGGACGAGCTGGGCGTGGCCCTGTTCGACCGCCTGGGCCGGCGGGTGCTGCTCACCGAGGCCGGGCGCGCCCTGCTGCCCCGGGCCCGGCACATCCTGCAGGAGGTGGAAGACAGCCGGCGGGCGGTGTCCAACCTGGCCGGGCGCATCGAGGGCCCCCTGAGCCTGGGCACCTCCCACCACATCGGCCTGCACCGCCTGCCCCCGGTGCTGCGCCGCTACCGCGCCGCCCATCCCCAGGTAAGGCTGGACCTGCGCTTCATGGACTCCGAGGCCGCCCTGGCCGCGGTGCGCCAGGGCGACCTGGAGCTGGCCCTGGTCACCCTGCCGCCGGACCCGCCCCCGGAGCTGGAACAGCGCCTGGTGTGGCCGGATCCCCTGGCGGTGGTGGCGGCGCCGGACCATCCCCTGTGCGCCGCCGGCAGGCTCTCCCCGCAGGCGCTGGCGCGCCACGAGGCGGTGCTGCCGGGCCCCGGCACCTTCACCCGCGAACTGGTGGAGGCGGCGCTGGCCCGCCACGGCCTGGCCGTGCGGGTGGCGCTGACCACCAACTACCTGGAGACGCTGAAGATGCTGGTGAGCGTGGGGCTGGGCTGGTCGGTGCTGCCCCGCACCCTGGCCGCCGACGGCGTGGTGGTGCTCGAGGTGGACGGGCTGGCCATGGCGCGGTGCCTGGGCGCGGTGTGGCACGGGGCCCGCACCCTGTCCAACGCCGCCCGGGCCATGCTGGCGCTGCTGCCCGCCGCCGGGTGAAGGCGGGCGCGCGCCCTTCCCCGCCCCCCGGCGCTGTGTTACAACCGTGCCAGGCCGCCGCCAAACCCGCGGCCGCACCGGGTGATCATGTCGGACTACCAGAGTTTCAAGCTCCTGCTGCTGGATTTCCTGCCCCTGTCCAAGGACGCGGTCCACGTCTACATCGGCCTCACGGTGCTGCTGGTGTGGGTGGCCGGCCTGCGCCGCCCGCTGGCGGCGTGGACCAGCCTGGTGCCGGTGTTCGCCGTGGCCCTGCTCATGGAGACGGTGGACCTGGTGGACGACCTGCGCTGGCTGGGTCACCCGCGCTGGTCCGCCAGCCTGCACGATCTCGTCAACACCACCTTCTGGCCGCTGGTGCTGGTGATCACCGCCCGCCTGGGCTGGCTGCGGCAAAAAGGCGGCTGAATGACGGTGCCCGATGCCCGCGCTCCCTGCAGAAGACAGAAGACGGAGGACGGAAGACAGACCTGCGGGGCCCAATGTCAACGCAACGGCACCAAGGAACGCGAAGGACGCATCCATTTTGCGCGGGGCGGCCATTCTGTCGTCCGTCTTCTGCCGTCCGTCTTCTGTCTTCCGTCCTCCGTCCTCCGAACGCCGACACTCCCGGCGGTGTCTCCGGCGGCATCGCTGCGCGGTGCCGCCCTACGGGGCTGCCGTCCGCCACCTGTCTTCCGTCCCCGGTTATCCCGCTACGGTGTCGTCGTGGCGCGCCATGCGCCAGGCCAGCAGCGCGCCGAGACCGGCCAGGGCCGCGGCGATGAAGTACATCATGGGTCCGCCCGCCAGGTCCCAGGCATGGCCCGCGTACAGCGCCCCCACCGCGCCGCCGGCCCCGAAGCTGAGGCTGCTGTAGAGGGCCTGCCCCTTGCCCTGGTGGCGGCCTGTGAAGTAGGTGTGGATGAGCTGGATGGCGGCGGCGTGATAGACACCGAAGGTGGCCGCGTGCAGGGTCTGCGCCGCCACCGTCACCGCCAGCGAGTGGGCGAACCAGGCCGTGAGCAGCCAGCGCACCACCGCCAGCAGCAGCGCCGCCAGCAGCAGGCGCCACATGCCGAAGCGCGCCAGCCAGCGATGCATGACCAGGAACACCCCCACCTCGGCCACCACGCCCAGGGCGATGAGCCCGCCGGCCAGTCCCGCGCTGTAGCCGTAGCTCTGCAGGTAGGGCACGTAGAAGGCATAGTAGGGGCCGTGGCTGGCCTGCATGAGAAAGCACACCGCCAGCAGCCCGGCCACCCGGGGCCGGCGCAGCACCCGCGCCAGGGGCTCGTGGTCCAGCCGCAGGTGGGCCGCGGCCGACTCGGGCGCCAGGAGGCTCGACAGCCAGATGCCCACGAACAACGCCAGCACCACCCCGGGCAGGATGGC
>Ga0256839_1003824_pt1 | contig 15213 bp, 16 predicted proteins | sample 354166metaG_FD_185968 | JGI IMG/M metagenome (GOLD analysis project Ga0256839, IMG submission 185968) | Hydrothermal vent microbial communities from Mid Atlantic Ridge, Atlantic Ocean - 354-166 | ecosystem: Environmental > Aquatic > Marine > Hydrothermal vents | place: Atlantic Ocean: Mid... | reverse complement strand
GTGGGGCATGACCAATGGCTATGAAATGGAAACCAGCACCCGCATGGCCAACCTGGCCGCCTCCGAAATCATCAGCCACATCGGCGCGCGCCCCGAGGCTGATCTGAAGTCCCTGTTCAAAAAACACGACCTTCTCTGATCTTCTTTTTCGGGAAGTATCCTCGGGGGTGAATGGGCGCCGCCAGGCGACCAGAGGGGGCAGACAGCCCCCTGAGCCGGCAAATATCATGCGGGCGCAGCCCGCTCCGCCGGATCACCCCATTTCAGTCGCCCAGCCGGGCGTGCACCTCATCCAGGTCAATTTCGGCCACCGGCATCTTGTTGCCAGGGTCGTCCATGTCATATTTGAACAGGTCGAAGTCCCGCTTGTAGATTTCGCGCACCAGGTGCATCGAAAGGTCGTCGAAATAGTCCGCCACCGGGTGCATCCGCTTGGGGCCGTGGCCTTCGCTTTCGTTGAAGCGGGGAATTGTGTCCAGATCCACCTCTACCCGCGTCTCGATCGCGTCAAGCACATCCTGCATCCCTTCGTTGAAACGCTCGGTATGCACGATCTTGTCATAGTGTCCGCCGTTCACGATGAAGGTCGAGACATGGCCCGACATCGCCGACCAGTGAATGTCCGGGTCCATCGGTTTGCGCCAGCGGATCGTATCGCGGGCAAACAGCAAGAAGCGGCGGAACGAGGCGATCTGGTCAAACTCCTGCTTGCCATCCTCGCCCCCGACCTCGATCCCGTATTTCTGCGTGACCAGCGGCACGAGATTGCCCCGGTAACGGTTTCCGTTGCGCTGGATGCCGCATATCTTGTCGAAAAACGACGACAGCACGCGCGTGTAGGGGTTGCGCACGCAGGTGAAGGCGAAAGACGCATGGTCCTTCACGTTCTTCTCGATCAGCGGCTGGCTTTCGTCCAGCGCCCATTTGTGCAGCCCCGATGTGGCATCGTGGATGTCGCCGTCAAAGAATTCGCCGTGATCCGAATAGTACAGGATCTGCCCGATGGTCGAGCAGGCGCATTTCGGCACGACCCTGTAAACGGTGCTTTCGCTTTCGGTCATCCAAGTGCCGGGAAAACCCATTGTCGACGCCTACCTTCAATTTCACCCGCCACCGGCACTGTGTCGCACCGGTATACGGCAAAAAAACAAAGAAACCCTGTTTTTTCAATGGTTCTTCACGTTATCTATGCGAACAATGGTTAAACAAGGGGAAATTCGTTTCCGATATGGCCAAAATCGCCTTCATTCTGCTCTGCCACAAGGATCCGGCGGCGATCATCGATCAGGCGACGCGCCTGACGGCGGCGGGCGACTACCTGGCGATCCATTTCGACGCGCGCGCCAGCCGCGCGGATTTCGAGCAAATCACGGCCGCCCTGGGCGATAACCCCAACGTTGCATTTGCGCGCAAACGCATCAAATGTGGCTGGGGCGAATGGAGCCTTGTGCAGGCCACGCTCCATGCCGTCGAGGCCGCCGAACTGGCCTTTCCGCGGGCCACGCATTTTTACATGCTCAGCGGCGACTGCATGGCCATCAAGTCGGCTGAATACGCGCATGAATTTCTCGACCGTGACGATGTCGACTATATCGAAAGCTTCGACTATTTCGAAAGTGACTGGATCAAGACCGGACTAAAGGAAGAACGCCTGATCTACCGCCATTTCTTCAACGAACGCAAACGCAAGAGACTGTTTTACACCAGTTTCAACCTGCAACGAAAGCTCGGCCTGACCCGCAAGATACCCGATGACCTGCAGATCATGATCGGCAGCCAGTGGTGGTGTCTGCGCCGGCGCACGATCGAATGGATTCTCGATTTCACCCGCCAGCGGCGCGACGTGATGCGGTTCTTTCGCACCACCTGGATTCCGGATGAGACCTTTTTCCAGACCGTCGTGCGCCACCTGGTGCCAGAGCAGGAAATCCGCTCGCGCACGCTCACTTTCCTGATGTTTTCCGACTATGGCATGCCGGTCACCTTCTACAACGACCACTACGACCTGCTGCTCAGCCAGGACTTTCTATTCGCGCGCAAGATATCGCCGGAAGCCAAAGACCTGAAATCGCGGCTGGGTGATCTCTGGGCGGAAAAGGGCGCGACATTCGAGATTTCGAACGAAGGGCGCAGCCTCTACAAGTTCCTGACGATGCGGGGGCGCGAAGGGCGCCGTTTCGCGCCGCGGTTCTGGGAAACCGAAAGCACGCTGGGGCGCGACCGCGAACTGATGATCGTCACCTGCAAGAAATGGCACGTGGCCAAGCGCCTGTTGCACGAATTGCGGCAGGTGTCGAACCTTCCCGTCGTCGAATACGTCTTCGATGAAGAAGGCGCCCCGCTACCCGACCTTGGCGGCATCCAGAAAACCCTGGCCAAACGCACCCGGCACCGGCGGGCGTTGATGCGCATGTTGTTCGACTATTATGAAACCGACAGGTTGGTCTTTTGCCTCGATACCGGCAACATGGACCTGCTGCGTGATTTCTACACGGATCGTTCGAAAACCAAGCTGCTGCAGATCGAGTGTGCCTTCAGCGATGATTACCTGATCGGTCACGCCAAACGCGTCGGCCTGCTGGGCGAACGCGCCAGCCGCGACACGGTCGAGCAACTGCTGCCGACGATCCGGGCCGATGTCTACCACGAAGCCGATGAGATCAAGGATGAGAACTTCGCGCATTACTATCGCCTGCGCGAATGGGTGACACCTGAAGAAAATGCCGCCCCTTTGGCCGAGTTTTTCGGGCTGAGCCTCGACCAGGCGCAAGAGATCGCGGCAAAAGACTACCTGTTTGCAGACTGAGGAACCTTATGGCCTACACCTATGATGACCAGAATATCTTCGCGAAAATCCTGCGCGGCGAAATTCCCAACGACACGGTTCTGGAAACCGAGCATTCGCTTGCGTTTCGTGACATCAACGCCCAGGCGCCGACCCATGTGTTGGTGATCCCCAAGGGCCCCTACGCGACATTTGACCATTTCGCAGCCGAAGCCAGCGACGCCGAGATTGTCGATTTCAACCGCGCAATCGGTGAAGTGTGCCGGATGACCGGCGTGGCGGCCGACCGGGGCGACGGCTACCGCCTGATTGCCAACGCCGGCGCGGACGGCGTTCAGGAAGTGCCACATCTGCATGTGCATGTGATCGGCGGGCACATGCTGGGACGGATGCTGCAACCAGCGCGCTGAGCATGCCTTCGGTGTTGCGGCTGGCCGCGGGCTTGCTATCATGGCGCGGTGATACCTGGCGGCCTGGGCCGCGCAAGCATGAGGCATAGCATGAGCGTCGAAGCCCCGGAAACCGAGATTGTCGACAAGTGGCGCATTGCCTGCGACGGTGGCGAAGGCGCGCTGGGGCATCCTCGCGTCTGGCTGCAGATTCCGCATGACAAGGGCTGGGTGGAATGCGGCTATTGCGACAAGAAATTCATTCATCGCTCCAAGGCCGACGAGGTCAAGGCTAGCTGATCGGGATATCGACCGGGCCGCAGGGCAGCGACACCTCCGGTGACGCGCTTTCCGGGTCGCGCAGGTAATCGAGCACATTCAGCCCGGACCAGGCCCGGACGATCTCACCCCTGTTGCTGACGCCGCGCCCGATCGCGGTTCCGGTGTATTCGTCCTGATAGGTATAGAGCACGGTTACGCGCATGCCGTCATCGCATTGAACCATCGCCTGCCCCAACCCCACCGCATTGCGCGAGGTCCAGACACCGGTGCATTGCGCCCCGTCACTGGTCACCCCAAGCAGCGCGCCCTTGCCGCGGCCGTAGGCCCGGCCATTGAACCAGTTTCCTTGCTGGCCGATGCAGGCCAGGATGCGCACGCAGTTGTTCTGATCATCCGTGGTCGGGCAGGTGCGCGCCGACAACTGGCCCGATTGCGCAATCGCAGCCAGCGCCGCCAGTTGAAGAAAGACGAAAACACTTACTGGAACAAACAATCGGGGCATGGCACTAAGGGGCAATCGAACAGGAGCATCGGTCGGGAAATGGTAGAAAATGACACGTGTTTTGGCAAGGGGCACCACCTGCACCTGATCGACGGATCGGCCTTCATTTTCCGCGCTTACCATGCGTTGCCGCCTCTGACACGCAAGTCTGACGGGTTGCCGGTCGGGGCCGTGCACGGGTTTTGCAACATGTTGTTCAAGGTGATCGAAGACAATCGCGGCCCGGATGCGCCGACCCATGCTGCCGTGATTTTTGATTTTTCCGGCGAGACCTTTCGCAACGAGTTGTATGACAAATACAAGGCCAACCGCCCGCCGCCGCCCGAAGACCTGGTGCCGCAGTTTCCGCTGGTGCGCGAAGCGACCAGGGCGTTCAATGTGGCCTGTATCGAAAAGGAAGGCTTCGAGGCCGATGACATCATCGCGACCCTCGCCTGCCAGGCGCGAGACAAGGGCGGGCGCGTGACCATCGTGTCATCCGACAAGGATCTGATGCAGCTTGTCGGCGATGGTGTCGAAATGCTCGACCCGATGAAAAACACCCGCATTGATCGCGAGGGTGTCGAAGCCAAGTTCGGGGTGCCGCCGGAAAGGTCGTGGATGTTCAGGCGCTGGCGGGCGACAGTGTTGACAACATCCCCGGGGCTCCGGGGATCGGGGTCAAGACCGCGGCGCTGCTGATCAACGAATACGGTGACGTTGAAAACCTTCTGGCCCATGCGGAAGAAATCAAACAGCCCAAACGCCGCCAGTCCCTGCAGGAAAACGCCGAGCTGATCCGCCTGTCGCGCGAACTGGTAAAGCTCGACTGCGACATGGAACTGGATTTCACCCTGTGCGATCTGGAAGTGAAAGAACCCGACCCGGAGAAATTGCTGGCGTTTCTTGCCGAGATGGAATTCCGCACGCTCGCAAAGCGCATTGCCGAAAAACTTGGCGTTGAGCCGCCTGCCATCCCCGAGCCCGAGGTTGAGCCCGACCCCGAGATTGCGGCCGTGCCGTTCGACCCTGATGCCTACGAATGGGTCAAGGATGCCGATGCCCTGCAGGTCTGGCTTGACCGGATCAATGCGCGCGGCTGGGTGGCGGTGGATACCGAAACCACCGCGCTTGACGAAATGCGCGCCGACCTCGTGGGCATTTCGCTGGCTGTGGAGCCAGGGCAGGCCTGCTACATTCCTCTGACCCACAAGGCTTCGGCCACCGACGACCTGTTTGGTTCGGATGAATTGGCCGAAGGACAGATGGACCCGTCGCAGGTGCTGGACATGCTGCGGCCCGTTCTGGAAGACGACGCGGTCATGAAGGTCGGTCAGAACATGAAATACGACGCCAAGATATTTGCCCGTAACGGGGTCAGCGTCGCGCCGATCGACGATACCATGCTGTTGAGCTATGCCATGCATGCGGGGCTGCACAACCACGGCATGGATGCCCTGTCCGAGCGTTATCTCGATCATATCCCGATCCCGATCAAGCCGCTGCTCGGCTCGGGCAAGTCGGCAATCACCTTTGACCGGGTGCCGGTGAAAGATGCCGTGAAATACGCAGCCGAAGACGCCGATATCACCCTGCGCCTGTGGGAGCTGTTCAAGCCGCGCCTGCACCGCGAGAAGGCCACCACGATCTATGAGACCGAAGAGCGCCCGTTGGTTCCGGTGCTGGCCGAGATGGAAATGGCTGGCGTCAAGGTTGACCGCGAAGTGCTCAGTCGGATGTCGAACGCATTTGCGCAGAAAATGGCGGCGCTGGAGGCCGAGATTCATGAACTTGCGGGGCAGGAGTTCAATATCGCGAGCCCCAAGCAGATCGGCGAGATCCTGTTTGACAAGCTGGGTGTCGAGGGCGGCAAGAAGGGCAAGACCGGCGCCTATGCCACCGGTGCCGATGTGCTGGAAGACATTGCGGCCGAGGGCGGTCCGGGGGCCGAACTGGCCGCGCGCATTCTTGACTGGCGGCAATTGGCCAAGCTGAAATCGACCTACACCGACGCATTGCAGGAGCACATAAATCCTGAAACCGGCCGTGTTCACACATCCTACATGATTGCTGGTGCCAATACCGGGCGTCTGGCCTCGACAGACCCGAATCTGCAGAACATCCCGGTGCGCACCGAAGAAGGCCGCCGCATTCGCGAAGCCTTTGTGGCCGATGAAGGCAAAGTGCTGGTTTCGCTGGATTATTCGCAGATCGAGCTGCGCATTCTTGCCCATATCGCAGACATCGACGCGCTGAAAGAGGCATTCCGGCAGGGCTTGGACATTCATGCGATGACTGCCTCGGAAATGTTCGAAGTCCCGCTTGATCAGATGACGCCCGAAATCCGCCGCAAGGCCAAGGCGATCAATTTCGGGGTGATCTACGGCATCTCGGGCTATGGGCTTGCGCGAAATCTGCGCATTCCGCGCAAGGAGGCGCAGGAATTTATCGACCGATATTTCGAGCGTTTTCCGGGTATCCGCGCCTATATGGACAACACCATCGCCTTTGCCAAACAGCATGAATACGTCCAGACACTTTTTGGCCGGCGCATCCACACGCCACAAATCAATGCCCGCGGCCCGCATGCGGGTTTTGCCCGGCGTGCGGCAATCAACGCGCCGATCCAGGGAACGGCTGCCGATGTGATCCGGCGCGCGATGGTGAAAATGCCCGAGGCGATTGCCGGGTTGCCGGCGAAGATGCTGCTGCAGGTTCATGATGAGCTGATCTTCGAGGTGGATGAGGCCGCGGCCACCGATCTGGAGGCCACGGCGCGTGCGGTGATGGAAGGCGCGCCGATGCCGGCAGTTCAGTTGTCGGTTCCGCTGACGGTGGACGCGGGGCGCGGCAAGAACTGGGCAGAGGCGCATTGATGGCGCCGGGGTTGGCAGTGGTCTGCCATTCTTGATGATCCACTCATTGAAGGAGTCGGGGATATGAACGATGTCGTCAAGATTACCCGTGAAGACGGTTTGGCAATCGTCATGCTGAACCGGCCCGAGAAAAAGAACGCCTGGACGCTCGAAATGTTTGACGCGCTGGCGGCGGCAAGCGCCGGTCTGGCCGGCGACGATGGGGTGCGTGCTGTGGTCCTTACCGGCGCGGGAGGGTGCTTCTCCTCGGGATTGGACTTTTCGGTGTTCGGTGAGTTTGCTGCCCGCCTTGACGAAATCAAGACCGAGATGCTGACCCCGCCGGAAGGGCGCGCTGCGAACCGGTTTCAGCAGCCTGTTGTGGGTTGGCAGGAACTGGAGGTGCCCGTAATTGCGGCGATCGATGGGGTGTGTTTTGGGGCCGGCATGCAACTGGCATTGGCGGCGGATTTTCGCATTGCGGCCCCGAATGCACAGCTGTCTGTGATGGAAGCGAAATGGGGGCTGGTGCCTGACATGGGCATCACCCGAAGCCTGCCGCGGCTGGTGCGTGCAGATGTTGCGAAAGAACTGATCATGACGGCGCAGATTCTGGATGGAGCGCAGGCAAATGAGATCGGCCTGGTGACGCGACTGGCGGCAGACCCGATGGCCCAGGCGCGGGTGCTGGCCGGCGAACTCATGACACGGTCTCCGGATGCGGTCCGCGCAGCCAAACGTCTTGTAGATGGGGGATGGACCGAGGATGCGAAGACTTCACTTGCCCTGGAAGCACGGCTGCAGGCAGACCTGATGGGAGAGCCAAATCAGCTTGAATCGGTGATGGCCGGACTGCAAAAACGTGCGCCACATTTTCGCTGACACCGCAGGATTGCGGTGCCTCCGGCACCATTTCCATGCCTCGCCCCGGATTTCATCCGGGGCTCAGTCATTGCCTCCGGCGGGGATACTTGTCCGAAAAAGAACCTCCCCGTAAAAGGCGCGCCCCTGCCCGGGAACCCGGACAAGGGCGGCTTCTTCTTCGACGGCCATCGGCTTCCCAGCCTGTTCCGCACGGGTATTTTTGTCGGCAGTAGTTTCTTTTTCGTTAAAATATCCCTGCCGGAGGCATCGCGACGGGCCGAAGGCCCGGCGCAAACTAGACATGAGAGCGGCAGGGTCAACTTGTTCAGGCCGAAACCTGTTCGCGCAGGATCGATGCGGTGAGTGAAGCCATAAGGTAGAGCCCTGAAAATATGAGAAACGCAACGACCGTATTTTCGAATTTTCTCGGATAGGTCGGCTCATCCGGTGCCGTCGGGCTGACCCCGAGCGAAAGATAGCGCACCTGCCTGTTGGCTTCGATACGCGCGGTTTCAAGCTGTTGCAGCGACTGCTGCATCAGCAGTTGGCGTGTCTCGAGATCAAGTTGCGCCATTTTCAATTCGGCACTGATGCGGGCAAGGGACGCATTTTCCGAGCCGCTGGTTGTAAGCTGTCCGCGCAGCTCGGCGACCAGTTGCTCGAGTCGTTTGATGTCGCCGCGGACCCCATCGACCCGCGCCTTGTTTGGCCGGGAATTGTCCAGTAATTGCTGCAGTTGCAGGTTCTTTTCCTGCAACTGGGTCTCATAGTTTCCGATCTGCCCCATCAGGGCGGCGCTTTCCGAGGCGGGATCAAGAACGCCCAGCTTTTCCTGCAGTTCAAGAACGCGGTTTTGCGCCGCAATCATCTTGGCTTCGGCCTCCTGGAAGCTTTCATTGGACCCCTTCATCTGATCTTCGCGCAGGCGCTGGGTCAGATTGTCAACTTGTTCTTCCGCGTATTTGATCAGTGCATTGCTGAAGTCGACGCTTGTCTGAGGGTTTGCCGCGATCACCTCCATCTTGATCAGGCCTTCTGTCGGATCAAAGCCGATACGGACCATCTTCTTGTAAAGTCGATACGCTTCCTCGTTGCTGCTGTCCGGTTCGAGCCGGCGTAGCGGGTCAACAAAGTCCTGGCTGAAGTGGTCCTTGAATCCTATGTCCTGGTCAAGCCGCAACATGGCGGCGCGCGACTGCAGGTAGCTCTGGACCGTGATCGAGTCTTGCGAATTGGCGAACCCGGTGCCCGAGAACAGACCGCTCAGCGCACTGCCCCCGCCATCTGCCTTCTGGATCAGGAATTCCGATTTGGTGGCATAGAGCGGGGTTGCATAGTTGTAGTAATAGACCCCGACGAGAAAGGTCGGCAGAAAGACGAAAACCGCAAGCCGGGCAAACAGCATGGCGATCTTGATGCGGCGTCTGCGCGCAATGTCTTGCTGGATCTTGCGGATCTCCCGGGCCCGGACCTCTTCGGCCATGACTTCGGTCGACGGCATCTTGTCGCCTTCGACCTTTGTAGGGAGGTTCTTTGTGCCTCCGACAGGCACGACAAGTTCCAGCATCGTGGAGCGTTTGAACGGGTCGATCCCACGCTGTCGCAACAGGCGGATTGCATCAAGGTCATTGCGGGGTTCCAGGTTGTGTTTTTGCGCAACACGACGGGCCATGCGCAACTGGCGCGCGGTCAGGCCTTCTTTCTTGATGGCCTCCAGTTCGGCCTCGATCGCTTTTTCGCTGGCGTCGGTTGCAGGTTTGGCCGTCGGGTAGCTTGCATCCCCAAACCCGTCTTCATTATTGCCGAACGGCATCTCGTCCTTGTTTTTGGCTGAGGGCGTTTCTGCCTTTTCATTGCCGGCCCGAGTTTCGTCGGGCTTGTTCAACGGCTCGGCCAGAGACGCACTTCGGCGAATGCGGTATTTTTTGCCTTTAGGTTTGGTAGTCATAGACTGCCTTGGCCTCCTCGAGTGTATCAAACAGCAGGAACTGCCCGTCCCGCACGACTGCCGCGGACCGGCAGAATTTTTCCAGAGTCGATGCCTGATGGGATACGATGACAACCGTTGAATTCTCAAGTCGTTCGCGCAGCACCGTTCCGGCCTTGCGGTTGAATTCCTTGTCGGTCGTGCCCGGCATGCCTTCATCGATCAGGTAGATGTCGAAATCCAGAGCCAGAAGCAATGACAGGCTGAAACGCGCCCGCATGCCGGAACTGTAGGTCCCGACCGGCATGTCATAGTATTCTTCGATCCCGGTAAGCCAGCGCGTGAAGGCTTCCATGTAGTCGGGATCAATCCCGTACAATCGCGCCACAAAGCGGGCGTTTTCGCGCGCCGTATGTTTGCCGACCAGCCCACCCATGAACCCCAGCGGGAAAGAGACCCGAGAGGTTTTTCGAATTGTCCCCTCGTCAGGCTTTTCCAGACCGGCCATCATGTTGATGATCGTGGTTTTTCCGGTTCCATTCGGGGCAAGGATACCAAGCGAATTCCCGAGTTCCACGCGAAAAGAAGCGCGGTCAAGGATGACCTTGCGCTGCTTGCCTGTCCAGAAGGACTTGCTGACGTTATGAAATTCTATCATGGCGAATGGCTTGGTTTCCTGCCTCATGTCCACGCATAGATGCGCTGATCGTTGTCGTCCACCTTGGCATGCCGGCCGCTCGGCGGTTTTACGCACAAGAAAGCGCTTTTCTTCGGCCGAAAGCACTGGGCCGCCTGCCTTTGTGCGCGGTGTGCCGCGCGTGTCCATCAGCCTCGGCCGGTTGCCGTGTTCCAATCCGGCGCGACGAAAGTTGTCGCCATCATACCAGTGCAATGCCAGGGATTGCCACGCAAGCCGGCTTGCTCTCGTGGAAAAGATCGGGCAACAGAGGTTGCGAAACGCGTATCGACCACCCAAGTCTAGGGGGCAATCCCTAACGGGGGATGAAACCAGACGGAAAACCCGGCGCAGTTCGGGAGGGAACAGGGGGAAATCTTGCGAAAAATCATGACATTGGCCGGCCTGTTTGCGCTTTGGTTGTTGATGTCAGGCTTGTTCAAGCCCCTGCTGATCGGTTTTGGGCTGGCATCGGTTCTGGTTGTGGGCTGGATAACCAGCCGCATGGACGCGCAGGATGGCGATCATCTGGACATTCGCCTGTCGCCCCTCAGACTGGCCGGATACCTGTTGTGGCTTCTGGCCGAGATCGCGCGGGCAAACTGGTCCGTCATGCGAATCATTCTCAGTCGACGAATGCCCGTGCGACAACACTTGTTCCGGGTGCCGTTTTCGCAGAAAACCGACCTTGGACAGGTCATTTTTGCCAATTCGATCACGCTGACGCCGGGCACGATTACCGTCGAGACAGAGCGCGACAACTTTTTGGTGCACGCGCTGGGCTATGATGAAAACGATGATGAGGCACTCGCCGAGATGGATCGCCGCGTCGCGCAAGTCGAAACCGCCGGAGGGGTTTGATGTTTCTGGTCGCCGCGGTTTCGCTGTTGGTTTCGATGGTCATCGTGCTTGCCCGCCTGTTCGCCGGGCCGACGCTGTATGACCGGGTGCTGGCGGTGAATTCCTTCGGCACATTGACCGTTCTGTTCATCGGGGTGCTCGGGTTTCTGACCGGGCGGCCTGATTTTCTGGACATTGCGTTGCTCTATGCCCTGATCAATTTTGTCGGAACAATCGCGATCCTGAAGTTCTTTCGCTACCGCGCCATTGGCGATGTCTCGGCAAGCCGGGAGCTGGGGCAATGAATGCCGTCGACGTCTTCCTCGAGGTGCTGAGCTGGGCGCTGATCGTATCAGGCTCGGTCTTCGTGATCATCGGCTCGCTCGGTCTCTGGCGCCTCCCCGATTTCTGGGCGCGCCTGCACGGCGCATCGGTGACCGAAAGTGCCGGGGTGATTCTGCTGATCTGGGGCATGTGCATCCAGGCCGGGTTCACCTTGATCACGGTCAAGCTGATCATCATCGGGATATTCCTGTTCATTACCGGACCCACGGCGACCCATGCCGTTGCCAACGCAGCGCTGGTCACTGGTTGGCGCCCCAGCGAAGCCGAGGGGCTGACCGGGGCAGAACCAGAGCCGCTGCGCCCGGAAAATGAAGACGACGCGCTCGACGGGGGCGAGGAATGATCGAAACCGCGATCAACTTTGCCCTGTTCACCATGTTGGTGGTGACAGCCATCGCCGCGGCACGCATCCGCCATCTGTTTGCGGTCGTGATGCTGTCGGGGGCATTTTCACTGTTGTCGGCCTTGCTGCTGGTCACGCTGGATGCCGTCGACGTGGCCTTTACCGAGGCCGCGGTCGGGGCGGGAATTTCCACGGTTCTGATGCTGGGCACGCTGGCACTGACATCGCGGCGTGAAAAGATCCCGAGCCATCGCCCGACCATCCCGCTGATCGTGGTGCTGGTGACCGGTGCCGCGATCATTTACGGCACGCTCGACATGCCGAATTTCGGCTCGGCCAACAGCCCGGCACAAACCGGGGTTGCCGCCGAATATATCGAACGCAGCCCGCATGAAATTGGCGTGCCCAATATCGTGACGGCGATCCTCGCCAGCTACCGGGGCTACGACACGCTCGGCGAAACCGGGGTGGTGTTCACGGCGGGCGTCGGCGTGCTGATGCTGATCAGCGGGTTGCGCACGCGCCGTCGGCGCGAAGACGAGGAAGACGACGACGAAGCAGAGGAAGCCGGCTGATGCGACATCACCTGATCTTGCGCGTCATTACCAAGCTGCTGGCCGGCGCGATCATGCTGTTTGCCTTTTATGTGCAGTTCCACGGCGACTACTCGCCCGGTGGCGGCTTTCAGGCCGGGGTGATCCTGGCGGTGGCCTTCGTGCTCTACGGTCTGGTCTTCGGACTGCCCGCGGTTCAGGCGGTTCTGCCGCCCTGGGTCGTGCACAAGATGATGGCGCTGGGGGTTCTGGTCTATGCCGGAACCGGGGTGATCAGCCTGTTCACCGGCTACGCCTTTCTTGACTATACCGCGCTGAACCCGGCGCACCCCGAGCACGGGCAGGAACTGGGCATCCTCTGGGTGGAAGGCGGCGTCGGCATTACGGTGACCGGCGTCATGGTGGCGATCTACTACGCTTTCGCCGGACGACCGCCACGCATCAGTGACGAGGAATGGTGATGGATTGGGCTTACCTACTTGGCCATCTCAACTATTGGCTGTTCATCGTGATGATGATGACGGGGCTGTATATCGTGATCGCCCGGGGAAATCTGGTGAAGAAGATCGTCGGGTTGAACATCTTCCAGACGGCTGTGTTCATGTTCTACATCTCGATCGGCAAGGTCACCGGTGGCACGGCACCGATTTTCCCGACCGACATGAAGATCGACCCGGAAACGGTCTATACCAACCCGCTGCCGCATGTGCTGATCCTGACGGCGATCGTTGTCGGTATCGCCACGACCTCGCTGGGGCTGGCGCTGGTTGTGCGCATTCGTGAAAGCTATGACACGATCGAGGAAGACGATATTCTGGATATCGAAACGCGCATCGCGCGCGAGGAAAACCGCGAATACGGCGACGCGATGGGCGGGCGCGCCTGATGAGTGTGCAGGATACGCAACAGGCCGCGATGACGTTGGCCGACCACCTGCCGCTTCTTCAGGTGCTGGTGCCGTTCATGGCGGCCCCGTTGATCGTGGTGATCGGCGCGCGGCGACTGGCCTGGGGCATTGCCTTTGCCGCGAGTCTTGCCAGCGCCGGGATCGCGCTGGCCATCCTGTTGCAGGTGCTCGACAGTGGCATGATCTCGTATCATATCGGCGGCTGGGTGCCGCCGCTGGGGATCGAATACCGGATCGATGCGGCCAATGCCATCGTGCTGCTGCTGATCGCCTCGGTCTCGACCGTGGTGTTGCCATTCGCGGCGCGCAGCGTGGCCGCGGAGATTGCTCGCAAGCATCAGACGCTGTTTTACGCCATGTGGCTGCTGTGTCTGGCCGGGTTGCTTGGCATGGTGGCGACGGGGGATGCCTTCAACGTCTTCGTGTTTCTCGAGGTCTCGTCGCTGTCGACCTATGTGCTGGTCTCGATGGGTGCCAGGCGTGACAAACGCGCGCTGACGGCGGCCTATGACTACCTGATCATGGGCACCATCGGCGCGACCTTCTTTGTCATCGGCATCGGCTTTCTCTATGCGGCGACCGGCACGCTGAACATGGCCGACATGGCCGCGATCATCCGCGAAAACGGCGCCGACCGAACGATCCAGACGGCGTTTGCCTTCATTGTCGTGGGCATGGGGCTGAAGGTGGCGGTCTACCCGCTTCACCTGTGGCTGCCCAATGCCTACACCTATGCACCCTCGGTGGTCAGCGCCTTTCTGGGTGGCACCGCCACCAAGGCCGCGATCTATGTGCTCATGCGTTTCATGTTCACCGTTTTCCGGCCCGAGTTCCTGTTCGAGGTGCGCGCGCTCGATCTCATCATGGTGCCGCTGGCACTGGTGGCGATGTTCGCCGGTTCGATCATCGCGATCTTTCAGCGCGACATGAAGCGGATGCTGGCCTATTCCTCGATCGCGCAGATCGGCTACATCCTGCTGGGTATCGGGTTTCTGACCGAAACCGGGCTGAGCGCGGCGGTCATTCACCTGTTCAACCACGGCATCACCAAGGCCGCGCTGTTCATGGGGGCCGGGGCATTGATCTTTCGCTCGGGCAGCTCCTTCTACCGCAGCCTCGAAGGGCTGGGCCGGACCATGCCGTTCACCGGCTTTGCCATCGTGATTGCCGGGCTGTCGCTGATCGGGGTGCCGGGCACGGCCGGGTTCATCAGCAAATGGCTGCTGGTGCAGGCGGCCATCGAAAAGGGCTGGTGGCCGATTGCGCTGGCGGTTGTCGCTTCGTCGCTGCTGGCCGTCATCTATGTCTGGCGCGTTGTCGAAGTGCTCTACATGAAAGAGCCGAAGAGCGCGGGAACGCGCGATGAGGCGCCGGTGTCGATGCTCGTGCCGCTGTGGATCGCGGCCGCGGCCACGGTGTATTTCGGCTTTGCCACCGAGCTGACGTTGGGCGCGGCGCAAAGCGCTGCCGATAGCCTGATGTCGGGCTTCAGCCCGGTGCATGCGGGGGGCGGATGATGATCGCATGCCCCTCTCTTGACATCGCCCGGGGCGCACCGCGTCCCGGGCAGCGCCCGAACAGCCCCCACGGGGCGGGCACCACCCTCGCGCATCTTGCCCCCCCCACCCACCGGAGGCGCCCGTGGACGTGAACACCGCCATCCTGCTTGCAATCCTGATCCCGGTCGCCGCCTCGGTGATGAACTTGGTCCTGCGCAACCATGCCGACCTGCGCGACGGCATTACCCTGGCCGCCGCCTTTGCCACGTTTGCCGCCGTGCTGTCGATCCTCGACGCGGTGGGCAGCGCCACCACGGCCGAGCTTTCGCTGTTCGAGGTCTTTCCCGGCCTCGACATCGCCTTCAACGTCGAGCCGCTCGGGCTGATGTTCGCCATCATCGCCTCGGGCCTGTGGATTCTCACGCACATCTACGCCGTGGGCTACATGCGCTCCAACAACGAGCAG
>Ga0256839_1003823_pt1 | contig 15214 bp, 9 predicted proteins | sample 354166metaG_FD_185968 | JGI IMG/M metagenome (GOLD analysis project Ga0256839, IMG submission 185968) | Hydrothermal vent microbial communities from Mid Atlantic Ridge, Atlantic Ocean - 354-166 | ecosystem: Environmental > Aquatic > Marine > Hydrothermal vents | place: Atlantic Ocean: Mid... | reverse complement strand
GTCACCGTTGATGTCGAAAATGCCTCTGCCACCATTACCATGTCGGAGCACATTCCACTCGATACCCTGCAAGAAGTGCTTGTTAAAGATAAACTGCACTACACCATCGAACTTCCCGAACCAGACAATGGCACCAAAAAATCTTGCTGTTGCGCCTCGTCTAAAAAAGGAGGCTGTGGCGGTGCTAAGCCCCCAGAAACAAAAGAGGCAAAAACTCCCGAAACGAAAGAGAAGAAATCCTGTTGCAGCGCCTCTCATTCAAGCCACTCTGCACCCCCAGTCGAAAATGGCAATGGAATTTTCTACTGTCCCATGCACTGTGAAGGCGATAAAACCTATGACCAAGCAGGGGACTGTCCCGTCTGCGGTATGGATTTAATTGAGCAAGTCAATTTACTGCAACCCACACAATACACTTGCCCAATGCACCCCGAAATCATTCGCGACAAACCCGGAGACTGCCCCATTTGCGGCATGGACTTAGTCCCACTCGATCCAACGGAAGCCAATGAAAAAAAGGCCTATCAAGAACTGGTGACCAAAATGAAAGTCGCCACCGCCTTTACCATTCCCGTGTTCATTGTCGCCATGAGCGAGTTCATTCCTGGTCAGCCGTTAGCTGGCATTATGAGTCAAGAAAAATGGAATTGGGTACAGCTCATATTAACGCTTCCCGTGGTGTTTTACGCCTGCTGGATGTTCTATGAACGCGCCTATAAATCCGTGATTACTTGGAATCTCAACATGTTTACACTGGTTGGTTTAGGTACCGGGGTTGCGTTTTTATTCAGCGTAGGCGCGATGTTTTTTCCCGAAGTATTTCCCGACGAATTTAAAACCGAAGCGGGTACGGTGCATCTCTATTTTGAAGCCACCGCCGTGATACTCACCCTAGTCTTACTCGGACAACTGCTTGAAGCGCGAGCGCACTCACAAACCAGTGGTGCCATTAAAGCGTTACTCAAACTCACCCCATCCGAAGCGATTTTGATTGAGAATGGCGAAGAGCGCGTGATCTCCATCCACGACATTAAGGTCGGCGACTTATTACGCGTAAAACCTGGGGATAAAATAGCGGTCGATGGTGAAGTCACTCAAGGGCACAGTAGCGTAGATGAATCGATGATATCAGGCGAACCCATTCCCGTTGATAAGCATGAAGGTGATAAAGTTCGAGCAGGTACCATTAATGGCACCAAATCGTTTATCATGGTCGCACAAAGAGTTGGTTCAGATACCCTACTTTCACAAATTATTCAAATGGTAAACGAAGCCAGCCGATCGCGTGCGCCCATTCAAAAATTGGCTGACACCATCTCAAAATACTTTGTCCCTGTCGTTGTGGTTATCGCCATCATCACCTATATTATTTGGGCAAACTTTGGCCCCGAACCCGCACTGGTTTATGGATTTGTAAACGCCATTGCGGTACTCATTATTGCTTGTCCCTGTGCTGTTGGTTTAGCCACCCCCATGTCCATCATGGTGGGCGTCGGCAAAGGGGCACAATCGGGTATTTTAATTAAAAATGCCGAAGCACTTGAAATCATGAACAAAGTGGACGTGCTCATTACCGATAAAACCGGCACCATTACCGAAGGAAAACCTTCGGTCGAAAAAGTGTTTGCACTGCCGGAAAGCAACGCCATTCAACTGTTGCAAAAAATCGCCTCACTCAATCAATACAGTGAGCACCCTTTAGCCGATGCCGTCATGAAGTACGCAAAAGAGAACGATGTCACCTTAATTGAGGTACACGACTTTGAAGCGATTGCTGGAAAAGGGGTAATCGGAACGATTCAAAAGCAAAAAGTGGCGCTGGGAAATTTAGCCTTAATGCAAAGCCTAAATATCTCCATACCAGAGAGCTTAAATACACAAATTATTGAGCAGCAAAAACGGGGGAAAACCGTCTCCTATATTGCCATCGAACAAACCGCTTTAGGTTATGTGGCGATTTACGATGCGATTAAAGAGAACAGTAAAAAATCCATTGCTGAACTCATGAGCAAAGGCGTTGAAGTCATTATGATGACCGGTGACAACCACAACACCGCACAAGCTGTTGCCAGTGAACTGAATTTAACCAGCTTTATTGCCGACTGTCTGCCCGAAGACAAACTCAATAAAATAAAGGAACTGCAAGCGCAAGGTAAAATTGTTGCTATGGCAGGTGATGGCATTAACGACTCCCCCGCCTTAGCACAAGCCAATGTGGGTATTGCGATGGGAACCGGAACCGATGTCGCTATCGAAAGTGCCGAAATTACCTTAGTCAAAGGGGATTTACACGGCATCGTAAAAGCCAAAACCCTCAGCATGGAAGTGATGAAAAACATCAAACAAAATCTGTTTTTCGCCTTCATCTACAACAGCTTAGGGGTTCCCGTTGCAGCAGGAATACTCTTTCCCGTGTTCGGAATTTTACTCTCACCCATCATCGCCGCCGCTGCGATGAGCTTTAGCTCCGTTTCAGTCATCGTGAACTCATTGCGGTTGCGAAACATTACATTAGATAAATAAATCCCACTATTGACAGGGCTAATTACTTAGCCCTTAAGTTGTTAAACCCACTCTTATTTTCCAAACAATCATTTACAACCCTCTTCCAAACACTATTAATACGCTGGAAATAAATGTGATTTGTTTTCTACCTTTAGGTAGTTACATTACGTTTTTACTCTACGCTACCGTAAGGAAGATCAAACATGAACAAACAAAACAAAGGCAAAAACATCGTCAAAACAGGCGTTACTTTATGTTTTTATGGCCTTTTAAGCCTGTCGATTTCAGCCGCTCAAGCCGCGCCTCTAACCTCTCAAGAACGATTAGGAAAAATGCTGTTTTTTGATAAAAACTTATCTGAACCGAATGGTCAATCGTGCGCCAGTTGCCACCACCCTAAGGCTGGATTTGCCGATCCTGATACCCACCTACCGGTATCGGAAGGTGTTATTCAAGGACTATTTGGTGGTCGAAACTCGCCAACAGCCTCTTATGCTAAATTTTTCCCTGAGTTCAGCTACACCAATGGCGTTGCGATCGGTGGACAGTTTTGGGATGGTCGAGCTGCAAACTTAACTGAGCAAGCGAAAGGGCCTTTTTTAAACCCTGTTGAAATGGCAAATCCAGACAAAGAGACCGTCATTGCCGATGTTCGTGCTTCGCGTTACGTCAGCCTGTTTAATCGAGTTTGTGGCGCAACAGCCGATACAGAAGCAGCTTATCAGTGTGTTGCAGAGTCAATTGCAGCGTATGAAAAAACTGACGAAGTCAGCCCATTTACCTCTAAGTTTGATGCGGTAATGGCAGGAGAAGCTACTTTTACCCGTTTAGAGCGCCAAGGTCGCATGTTATTTAATGGTCGCGCACTGTGCAGTCAATGTCACACCGATCGTGGTGGAATGGGAATGGGCAATGCCAATAATGCTTCTTCAAGCCCTGTTTTATTCACCGACTTCAAATACTATAACTTAGGTCTTCCTAAAAACAATGAGTATCCATTAAACCTACAGCCAAGCACCATTGACTTAGGACTGGGCAGCGTTCTGAATGAAGCCTCTGAAAACGGTAAATTCAAAACACCACACTTACGCAACATTGCAAACACGCCCCCTTATATGCATAACGGGCTATTAAAAACCTTAAAAGAGGTGGTTCACTTCTACAACACGCGTGATATTCCAGGCTTATGGGATGCGCCAGAAGTCTCACAAAACCTTGAAACCAGACTGTTAGGCAATCTTAGACTCTCTAGTCGCCAAGAAGATGCGATTGTTGCTTACATGATGACATTTACCGATGGTTACACTCCTGAAAGTAATGAGCCTGTAACACCACCGGCTTCTAAAACCCCTAACACGGGGCAGCGCCAAGGAATGATGTTTTTTGGTGCACGTCACTAAACAAACATAAAACCCACTCAATGAAGATTATTCATTGAGTTCACGACTAGGAGTCGCTAAACAGTGGCTCCTTTTCAGTACACCCTCCTTACTTTCTTCCTTCCATTAATTTCTTCCAAACACGCTGTACCGCTTCACGCTGTGGTAAATAACAGTCGTTTGAAACTAATGGTTTTTCGTTTTGTAAGGCGACTCGATGGTATTTTGAGCGATAGGTTTTGTAAGCATCCAATAGATCGCCTGTTTCTTGCTGAGTCAACAGTTGTGCCGTTGCAACCGTTTCTAAAATGCGTAAGTTATCGCTAAACTGACATAAAGCGGGATATTGGGGCGCGTAACTTAACACCAAAAATTGCATCATAAATTCAATATCCACAATGCCACCACGACCTTGTTTTAGGTCAAACACGGTATCGCTGCTTTTATCGAGTTCATCCATCATTTTTTGACGCATCTCGACCACTTCTTGCTGAATGATTTTCACCTCTCGTTTTTGCTGTAAAAATTCTACTTTAAAACGGTTAAAGTGCGCAATACTTTGTGCATCCCCTGTTACGGCTCGTACCCGTACGAAGGCTTGATGCTCCCACACCCATGCCTTATTTTTTAGATAGTTCTGATACCCATCCAAATCAACCACCATCATGCCCGATGCGCCATTCGGTCTTAATCGTGTATCCACTTCATACAAAATACCCGCTGGCATCATCGTGGTCATTAAAGAGATTACTTTTTGTCCCATTCGAATAAAATACATTGAGTTATCCAATGATTTACCCGATGGACTCACGGCTTGGTCGCTCGATTTAACCCCTTCATAGACAAACACCACATCTAAATCGGAGCCATAACCCAGTTCAATACCGCCTAATTTTCCATAGCCCAATACCATGAAAGGATTACGTGCATTGTCGGCATCCATGCCGCCTGGTAACCCATTTTTTTGTTGCATCAATCGCCATGCACACTCCACAACGGTCTTTAACACCGCCTCCGCAATCCACGTTAAATAGTTACTCACCTCTGTTACAGCAACATTGCCGGTCACATCCGCCGCCGCCACTTTAAATACCTGCGCGTGTCGCCATTGGCGTAAGGTGTTCATAAACTCCTCTTCATCCAAGCTGCCATCTAAGCTCGCATGTTCTAAAATAAGGTGTGCCTCGTGCTGTAAAGCATCCGCTTCCAACGGTGAATACAAACTTGCTTCATCCAACAGTTGATCCAGCAGTGCAGGGTATTTCACGAGCATATCCGCCAACCAAGCACTGACATGACACAACTCAATCAAGCGTTGCAATGCCTCAACATTCTCTTTTAACAGCACCAGATACACACTGCGTTTGGCAATGGATTCAATGACCGCCAATACCCGTTCAAAACACACGATACTGTACTTACTGCTTAACACTTCCCGTAATAACAGTGGCATCACCGCATTTAAGCGATCAACGCCCTCTTTCTCTAAGGTCTGAACCGTTCGTCCCGCTTTAAAGGCTTGCAATGGTTTTAAAAAGGTTTTGGCGTCGGTTTCAGAGAGTCCGTACTCCATCACTAAATTTAGATCATCGACCTCTCCCAGCCACAAATCCGACAAACTATCTGCCTCTTCACACGCCTCATCCTCTGCAAACACCAAATCAAACTCTGCTTGTACCGCTTCTCGGTGCTGGTTTAAATCGGTTAAAAAGTCGTCGTAACACGCATACGCCATCGAATTCGCCAGCATCAACTGTTGCTGCTCGTCCGTTGGCAAATCATGGGTTTGTTGATCATGCCACATTTGCAGACGATTTTCGGCACGTCTTAAAAAAACATAGGCGGACCGTAGTGCTTGATAGGCGGGCTCACTTAAAAATTTACGCTCAACCAGTAAATCTAAGGTCGGTAACAGTGAACGAGTTTGCAATGCTTTATCACGTCCGCCATGAATTAACTGAAATGCTTGGACGATAAACTCAATTTCTCGAATGCCACCACGCCCCAACTTAATATTATCCTCCATGCCTTTTTTCTTCACTTGCGCGGCAATCATCTGTTTTAACTCACGCAACGAATCCATGGCGGTAAAGTCAACATAACGCCGATAGACAAACGGCCGTAAAATATCAAACAGGTAGGTCGCCTCCTCTGCATCGCCCGCAATTACGCGACCCTTGACCAGCGCATAACGCTCCCATGCACGACCGTGAATTTCGTAATAATGCTCCATACCTGAAAAACTAATCGCCAACGAACCGCCATCACCAAACGGACGCAAGCGCATGTCGACTCGATAGACAAAGCCATCTTCTGTCATCTCCACCAACGACTTATTCACCGCTTGTCCCAAGCGCACAAAAAACTGATCGTTAGAGATCGCACGTCGTACAGGCTGCCCTTCCGCAATCTGCGTTTCACCCCCTTCTGGGTAGGCAAAAATCAGATCAATATCCGATGAAAAATTCAGCTCCTGACCGCCCAACTTACCCATACCAATCACCAGCATCTTTTGTGGCAACCCTGAGTCACGACCCATGGGCGTACCATAACGCTGGCAAAATCGTTCATAGTGCCAATCCAAGGTGGATGCCACCAATGCATCCGCTAAATCCGACAGCGCACGCAAGGTTTCATCCAGTGAGGCCAAACCCAATAAATCCCGAATCGCAATGCGCGTCATCTGCCAATTACGCGCTTTTCGCAAACACGACTTTAATGTCTCCTCCGTCTCTGAAGCTAAAACTGCGTCATATACCTGCTGATACAACACGCCTTCAGACCATCTATCTTCCCAGTTTTTTGGTTCAACAATTTCAGGAAAACGCTGACACATCTGCACAACATAAGGACTCCACTGTTGAATCTGCTCTAATGAATAAAGGGCTTGTTTTATCGTCATCTCATTTCCTTTTAAACTACCTTACTCTGACCCCAAACTTATTACGCTTAGCTTGTAGGCATGCATTAAATTTGGTAAAGATACAAAACCGTTTCTCGCCCATCGGACAGTTGCCAAATATCACTCGGCTCAATATCGGGTACCGCAAAACTATTGGTAACAAAGAGACTGCCTTTTGGCATTTCGCTACTCACTTTTTTCCATAATTTTGGCATCGGTTCTGGGGATAAAAAAGCATACACAAGATTGTATTCACTTAAATCGGTCTTCCAAATATCTTGCGCAAAAATTTCCCCTCCCCCTATCTTACTGTAGAGCTTTGAGAGGGCATACGGAATGGGCGCGGTTTCAACGCCTGTCGCTTGCGCCACGCCTCGTTGCTGTGACATAAAAACGACGTTACCACCTAAGCCGCACCCTAAATCCATAAACCGTACATCCTCTTGTGTTTCGGTTAAGGATTTCGTCAATTTTTTCAACGCTTGCCGAGTGGTTGAGTTGGTTAAATACAGCGGTACGCGTTCAGTGAGTGCATTACGAAACAGCAACCATAACACAGCAAATAGCAGAAGTGCCCATACAGGATTAAACGCAAGGGCAAGCCCTGCATATAAACCAATCGGCAGTAAAAACTGTATCACTAGCCACCATACTGGCAAGCCAATCCATCGACTGATCAGCACAGACAATACTGCCTGAACCAACACCAGAGCCCAAGACGAATAGGGAGGGGAGAAAAAATAAGGCGCGAAAAAAACGCCCAACGCTAATATCGCTAACCCCAATAATTGAATCAGCAGCGCCAATACAATTTTGGGCCACTTTGATAAAAATACGCTCACTCTCTGCACCACATCATAAAACTTTCGCACCATTTTTAAACAGACTCAGCAATACGCGCTCAAAATAGAATCTCTTACACAATAAAAAACAGACTAAATACTTGAATTTATATAAAAATAAAAACATGGCATAGCCTAGGCTTAACAAATCCGAAAACTTTTTTAAAATTATCAACGAGGAGGTTAGTATGAAACTGGTTGTTGCAATTATCAAACCTTTTAAGCTTGATGATGTACGCGAGGCCTTACATGATATTAATGTGCATGGCATGACCGTTACAGAATCCAAAGGGTTTGGTCGCCAAAAAGGCCACACAGAGATCTATCGTGGGGCGGAATACTCTATTGAGTTTTTACCCAAATTGCGCTTAGAAGTTGCGGTCGCTGATGAACAGGTCGAAAACGTGATCGAAACCATTGGCAACGCAGCGCGAACAGGTAAAATAGGCGATGGTAAAATTTTTATCATGCCTTTGGAACAAGCAATTCGAATTCGTACTGAAGAGTCCGGCGACGTTGCTCTTTAAAACATAAAGGAATATAACTTATGGAACAAGTTCTACAACTCAGTTACGCACTGGATACCTTCTACTTTCTAATGTCTGGCGCATTAGTCATGTGGATGGCCGCTGGTTTTGCCATGCTCGAAGCAGGCTTAGTGCGCTCAAAAAACACCACTGAAATCTTAGCCAAAAACATTGGTCTCTTTGCCATCGCTTGTATTATGTACATGCTGGTCGGTTACAACATCATGTACCCAGCCGAGGCGGTCAACAGCTTCTTCCCTGGAATGAGCTTCTTACTGGGTGCGGATAATACCACCGCCTCCGTCATCGCTGGCGGTGATGATGCGCCTTACTACTCCGGCATGTCTGACTTCTTTTTCCAAGTGGTCTTTGTTGCCACCGCAATGTCCGTCGTGTCTGGTGCGGTTGCGGAACGCATGAAGCTCATGGCTTTCTTTGCGTTTGTTATCGTATTTACGGCATTTATCTACCCAATGCAGGGGTTCTGGAAATGGGGTGGCGGATTCTTAGATGAGCTAGGATTCCTAGACTTTGCAGGTTCTGGTGTGGTTCACATGGCAGGTGCTTCCGCCGCTTTAGCGGGTGTTTTACTGCTTGGCGCACGTAAAGGGAAATATGGTCCGAATGGTGAAGTTCGTGCGATACCGGGTGCAAACTTACCTTTAGCCACATTAGGTGTCTTCATTCTTTGGCTCGGTTGGTTTGGTTTTAACGGTGGATCGCAATTAATGGTTTCAGATGTTGAAAACGCCAATGCCGTTGCCATGATTTTTGTGAATACACTCTTGGCCGCCGCGGGTGGTGTCGTGGGTGCATTAACCTTAGCCAAGCTTAAATTTGGTAAAGCCGATTTAACCATGATGTTAAACGGTGCGCTGGCGGGTCTCGTCGCCATTACCGCAGAACCACTAACGCCAACCGCACTTGAAGCGACCTTAATTGGTGTTGCAGGTGGTGTGATTGTTGTGTTCTCAATTCTGTTTATTGACTCTAAACTAAAACTCGATGATCCAGTGGGCGCCATTTCTGTCCATGGTGTTGTAGGTGTCTTTGGTCTAATCGCCGTTACCTTCACCAACCCTGATGCAACCATCGTGGCACAGTTAACCGGTATTGTGGTAATTTTTGCATGGGTCTTCGGAACCAGCTTAGTCCTTTGGTACATTCTGAAAGCCGTCATGGGTATTCGAGTCTCAGAAGAGGAAGAGTACGAAGGCGTGGATCAATCCGAATGTGGAATGGAAGCCTATCCAGAGTTTAAAAAGTCATAACAACTCAGCTAGGAGGCTGTCCGAGAACTAAAAATCTACTACGAAAAATTCATTTTGGTCATCTTTTCAGTTCATTCTCGTTAAATAGCCGTGCTATTCGCCTTAAATGTACTAAAAACCTGCCTCAAAATGACTTTCTCTCGTTACGATTCTAGTTCTCGGACAGCCTCCTAGCACCTGAAAAGAGTCATCTCTGTGTTAAAAAATGGACATTTACGCATGTAAACTCACATTTTTCGCCTTGATCTGATCTCTTTTCAGGCACTATCTGAGTCGTTATCTTTAAGTATTTAAAGAATAGACACTCTAAGCCCCGCTTTATGCGGGGCTTTTTTGTGCCTTAAAATTTTTCTCCCCCCCCTTCTAATTTCTTTCCAAAAAAACTGAAAAAAATACCCATGAATTTACAAGGTTCGATACAATGAATTCTTTATAAATTCAATGATGAATCACTATGTTTAAAAACACCTTTGCGCTACTCCTTGTTATCCTACTCAGCAGTCTCTCTTTTCAAGCGCTATCCGAAGAGGAAGCAGCCGCTATCGACCAAGGAAACCCTGCTAAATTTAAACAATTTGAAACCCCTGAACAGAGCGTACCTAAATATTTTTCAATGGATAAAGTGGTAGTGAACTTCAGAGGAGAGGGTAAAGCGAAGTTTTTAGCGGTCGACTTAAAATTTATGTCGTACATGCCGCAAGTGGTCGAAGTCGAAATGGAGCATTTACGCCCTATTTTAAAAAATGATATTGATCGTTTACTGCGCAACCAGACTTACTCAAAACTCAAAACCCCAGACGGTCCTGACCAGCTAAGAGCCGAAATATTAGACGTGGCACGAAAGATCCTTAAAGAACACCGAATCTACCCCGACCTATTAGAAGATGTTTATTTAGGCCGTTTTGTGATGCAGTAAAATTTTCTCCCTCCCCTAATAAGCTTTGAATAAGCTTTATAGATTTCGAATCTTATATAAAATATTCAATAACTTCATTTTTAAAGAGGGTTTCACCTCAATGGGGTGATTAAACTTTAACAGCACCGAGGTTTCATTCGGATTATAAAGCGTGTGCTGTTTCCAACCCATGATATCTTCATACGCCATGCCGCTGTCTAACGCCACCAACTGCCAAGGAATACCCGTTCGTCCATCCACGGCTTCAGGCCCTGAATCGGTAATCACTAACGGAATTTTCTCTTCCAAAATAACCGTTTTCGTCTCACCCGACTCCTTCCAAATGCGAATCACCTCCTCCTCTTCCAATATTGTGCCGTAAGGCAAAAATTGGTATTGAGCATTTAAATCGGTCACCGAGTTATCCACCAAAGGCGGCCCCTCTTCAAACTGAAATTTGCAACACCCTTTAGAACAACAAGACATATTTTTTTCCTTTAAATACACAAAGCACTTGGAACTGAAATTAATTAGGCGTAAGATTAGAAGTAACCTTTACACGCTTACAAGGAGATATTAACATGAATATCAATGCAAACAACCTTGGCGTCAGTAGCCTTTATAGCTCCAACCTTACATCCGTAAACCAAAGCCTTGCCAGCGGTCAGCGCATAAACTCTGCCGCAGATGACCCAGCGGGTCAGGCGATTATGACCGCGCTTAATTCTCAAATAAATGCACAAGACATAGGCGTTCAGAATGCCAATATGGGGATTTCCATGTTGCAAACCGCCGATGGCGCCAGTGATATGGTCACACAATCCCTACAACGCATGAACGAACTCAGCCTGCAAGCGATGAACGGTACCTTAAACCCCTCACAACGTGACATGCTTAACAATGAGTTCCAACAAAACCTACAAAACATCAACCAAATTGTCGAGTCCACCCAGTTTAATGGTCAAACCCTGCTCAATGGTGACACCTCAACGGTCAATATTGCATTGGGCGCTGAGAGTAGCAGTACCCTTAACTTACCCACACTAACCACCGATGCTTTAAGCATTACAGGATTAAGCATCAGTGATCCCGCCAATGCATCCACCGCATTAGCGGGCGTCACCACCGCCATTGAACAGCTCAGTACCGCACGTGCCGAGTTTGGTGCGCAACAAAATGGCTTAACTAGTAGTGTAGAGAACTTGCAAAGCCAAAATATCGCCAGCTACGCCACCCAAAGCCAGCTCAGTGATACCGACTTTGCAAAAGCCATTGCCGAACAGTCGCGACAAAATATTTTAAATGAAAGCGCGATTGCCATGCAGTCTCAAGGCAATCAATCTAAAGCAGCCGTATTGCAACTGCTCTCATAATGAGACCTTTGTACGAGAGAATACACAAATAAAAAACCAAGGATTTATAACGAATGCAGCCATAAAAACAGAATGATTCCATCCTGCCCTCCTAAGCAACCAACGACTCAGGTCATTTTAATGGCCTTTTTTTTTGAGCACCATAAAATTCAACTCCATTTCTTTCTTCTCCCCCATCAGCAAAAACAAAATTTAAAAGGGGACGCTACCCTTTTTTTAGCGGAGCGCAAAAAAGGGTAGCGTCCCCTTTTAAAATTCGGACTTCTTACCTTGTGATTGCTATAATCGTGCGCATTATTTTTTAAAAAAACACAAGCAGATAAAGACTCTTATGGAAAAGCATTTCGACCCCAACGCAATTGAAACAAAATGGTATCAAACATGGGAAAACAAAGGGTATTTTAAACCCCAAAACCCCAACGCCGAACCTTACAGCATTATGATACCGCCGCCAAATGTAACGGGTAGTTTACACATGGGTCATGCGTTTCAAGACACCATTATGGACACCCTTATTCGCTATCACCGCATGAAAGGCGACAGTACCCTTTGGCAACCGGGTACGGATCATGCAGGGATTGCCACGCAAATGGTGGTCGAACGTCAATTAGCGGCACAAGGATTAAGCCGTCATGATGTTGGGCGTGAAAAGTTTATTGAAAAAATTTGGGAGTGGAAAGAGGAGTCTGGCGGCACCATTACGCAACAACTGCGTCGCATGGGTGCATCATCTGACTGGAGCAGAGAGCGTTTCACTATGGACGATGGTTTGTCCGAAGCGGTAAAAGAGGTCTTTGTAAAACTCTATGAAGAGAACTTGATTTACCGTGGCAAACGCTTAGTCAACTGGGACCCAGTGCTACACACTGCCGTCTCGGATCTGGAAGTGGTCTCCACCGAAGAGCAGGGAAATCTATGGCACATGCGCTATCCACTGAGCGATGGTTCAGGCCATTTAGTGGTCGCTACAACCCGCCCTGAAACCATGTTAGGCGATCAAGCCGTTGCCGTGCATCCTGATGATGAACGCTACCGACACTTGGTTGGCAAAACCATCACCCTGCCATTAGTGGGGCGTGAAATTCCGATTATTGCCGATGATTATGTCGACTTAGAGTTTGGAACGGGCTGTGTCAAAATTACCCCCGCACATGATTTTAACGATTACGAAATGGGCAAACGTCATAACTTACCCATGCTCAACATTCTCACCGTCGATGCCACAATTAACGACGAAGCCCCTGAAAAATATCAAGGCTTGGATCGTTTTGAAGCACGTAAACAAATCATCGCCGACTTAGAGTCTCTAGGCTTAATGGAAGCGATTAAACCGCATACGCTAATGGTGCCACGTGGCGACCGCTCTCATGCGGTGATTGAACCGTTTTTAACCGATCAATGGTACGTAGCGGTTGAGTCACTTGCCAAGCCTGCGATTGATGCCGTTAAAAATGGCGACATTGAATTTGTGCCTAAAAACTGGGAGAACACCTACTTTGAGTGGATGAACAACATTCAAGACTGGTGTATCTCGCGTCAAATCTGGTGGGGACACCGCATCCCAGCTTGGTACGATGACAACGGCAAGGTATACGTTGGGCGCACTGAGTTAGAAGTTCGCGAAAAACACCAGCTTGGCAGTGATGTCACACTCAATCAAGACGAAGATGTCCTTGATACCTGGTTTAGCTCCGCACTTTGGACTTTTTCCACGTTGGGCTGGCCAGAGAAAACCCCAGAACTGGAAAAATTCCACCCCACCTCGGTGCTGGTCACTGGCTTTGATATTATCTTCTTCTGGGTTGCCCGCATGATTATGATGGGGCTTAAATTTACCGGCGAAGTGCCCTTTAAACAAATTTATGTTCACGGACTGGTGCGCGATGGTGAAGGGCAAAAAATGTCCAAATCCAAAGGCAACGTACTCGATCCGATTGACCTGATTGACGGCATTGAGCTAGAAGACCTCGTTACAAAACGTACCTATGGTCTAATGCAACCTGAAAAAGCGGCCAAAATTGAAAAATCGACCCGCAAACAATTCGCCGATGGCATTCCCGCGTTTGGAACCGATGCCATTCGCTTTACCTTCGCGTCACTGGCATCAACGGGGCGTGACATTCGCTTTGATCTGAACCGTGCCGAAGGCTATCGCAACTTCTGTAATAAACTGTGGAACGCCACCCGTTACGTACTGATGAACGCTGAAGGCTACGATACGGGTGTCGATGAAAGCGCTGAAGCCCAACTCTCGCTCGCCGATCGCTGGATTGTTTCACGTTTGCAACAAGTGGAAGCCGAAGTTGCCAAACACTTTGACAACTACCGTTTTGATTTAGCCGCCAATGCGCTCTATGAATTTACCTGGAACGAATATTGTGATTGGTATTTAGAGCTCGCCAAGCCGATTCTTAACCAAGAGAGCGGTGACGCCGAAAAACGTGGTACACGTAAAACGCTGGTACGCGTATTGGAAACAATCTTAAGACTGCTCCATCCTATCACTCCATTCATTACCGAAGAAGCATGGCAAGCCGTTGCTCCGCTCGCAGGCAGAGAGGGCGACACCATTATGTTAGCGCCCTATCCTCAAGCAGACGAGTCCAAAATTGATCTTGAGGCGATGGCGGAATTGGAGTGGGTGAAAAAATTCATTATTGGTGTCCGTAAAATTCGTTCAGAAATGGACATTGCACCCGGCAAGCCGTTGCCCGTCTTTTTAGACGGTTTAAACTCTCAAGACAAACAATGGCTAGACAACAACCAACATTACCTGTTATCGTTAGCAAAATTAGCCGGTATTGAGGTATTAGAGCCCAATGCTACAGTGCCAGAATCGGCCGTAGCCTTGGTGGGGGAGATGAAAGTTCTAATACCCATTGCCGGTTTAATTGATAAAGATGCCGAACTGGCTCGCCTCTCCAAAGAGATGAGCAAGTTGCAAAATGAAATTAAACGCCTTAGCGGTAAATTAAAAAATCAGGGCTTTGTTGCCAAAGCCCCGGAAGCCGTTGTGGCAAAAGAGCGTGAAAAATTGGCTGGTTACCAAAGCGCACTCCATAATTTAGAGACTCAATATGAAAAAATTCAACAAATTTAATCTCGTACTCGCCCCCATTGCCAAAGGCTTGGTTATTGCCAGCCTAGCGAGTCTAACCTTAACAACCCACACCGCCTATGCCGCGGTGACCCCTGGCTACACCAACTACGTAAGCGATACCTTTAAAGTACCGATGCGACGTGGCGGTGGAACCAACTTTAAAATCAGCCGAATGATGCCTCCTGGTGCAGCCGTTAAAATACTGGAAGCCAATGGAGAAGGCTGGGCAAAAGTTGAGTACCGAAAAGGCGGTAAAACCTATACTGGCTGGATGCACACCAGTACACTACAAAATACCCCTATCGCACGCGTTCGTCTCGAAAAACAGATTAAGAAAACCACCGCATTAGAAGAGAAACTCAATGCGCTGCAACATGAGCTTAAAACACTAAAAGAGCGGCATGAAGAGACCAACCAAGA
>Ga0256839_1003822_pt1 | contig 15216 bp, 14 predicted proteins | sample 354166metaG_FD_185968 | JGI IMG/M metagenome (GOLD analysis project Ga0256839, IMG submission 185968) | Hydrothermal vent microbial communities from Mid Atlantic Ridge, Atlantic Ocean - 354-166 | ecosystem: Environmental > Aquatic > Marine > Hydrothermal vents | place: Atlantic Ocean: Mid... | reverse complement strand
GCAAAAGAAACCGCAAAATGTAGTCATGTATTTTACGTAGATTACCCCTTGGCAGTCGGCCATAATCCGATACAATGTCGGCATGTACATCGCCAAAATACCCAACCGAAACTCCCGGCCGGCCTACCTGCTTCGCGAAAGCTACCGCGAAGGCGGAAAAGTCAAAAACCGCACCCTGGCCAACTTGAGCAAACTCTCCCTGGAGCAAATCGAAATCATCCGCCAGGCGCTCAAAGGGCGGCAAATGGTGCCCGTGGACGAGGCCTTTCAAATCCGCCGCAGTCTGCCGCATGGGCACGTGGCGGCCGTGCTGGGCCTGGTTCGCAAACTGGGCCTGGAGCGGATGATCGCCTCACGCAACTCCCCGCAAGCGTCGGCTGGTCGTGGCCATGATCGTGGCCCGGATCGTTCGCCCCGGCTCGAAGCTGGCCACGGCCCGCGCACTGGACCAGGCCACCCGCACCAGCACGCTGGGCCGTTGTTGTCCGCTGGCGCGGTTTGGCCACAGTCGCCCGCGGCAAGTGGGCCTTCCGCTGCCTGAAGACGGTGGACTTGAACTCCACTTTTACCCTTTTCCGGCACCTCGCAGGGCGTGCGCAGCTGCCGCGCAAGACACAACCCGCACGGCGCAAGCCGCAAGCCGATTCGCCTCCCGCGGCACGCTACCACGCACCCAGCCGCTTCCAGCGCGGCAGCGTGCAAAACGCCTCGGCGGCGGCCACGCCACTTTGGGCGCCTCGCCACCGGGCTTGCTGCACCAGCAGTTGGTCCAGGTCGGAGAAGCCTTCTTCGTCGGCCCGGGCCAGTTGGCTCCGGTGGCAGCGGAGCATGCGCCGCTTCAGCTCCAGGTACTCGGAGATGTCGATATAGAAGTGTGGCTGGAAGTCCAGGCCCAGCACCGTGTCGGCCTGCCAAAGCTCCGGCGGGCAGGGGAGCGGCTCCTGTCCGTCCTGTTGCCCCGGCGAGGCGGCCATCCAGCTTGCCGCCTGGGCCAGGTGGGCCACGGCCTGGTGGTCGGCGTGGTAGTCGCATGCGGTGTGGGTGACAAGCAGCGTGGGGCGGAAGCGTCGCAGCACGCCCAGCAGGGCCTGCCGCAGCTGGGGGGAGTCCTGGGCTTGGGAGTCCGGCACGTCCAGCCAGAAAAGCTCCGCCTCGGGCGAAAGCAGCCGCAGGGCCGCTTCGGCCTCGCCGCGACGCACGGCGGCCAGCTCCTCCGGGCCGGAGACGCCCGGCGGCGCCCCGCCGCGATCCCCCCGGCACACCACACACACGCCCACCGCCGCCCCGTCCTGCACCGCCCGGGCCAGCGTGCCGGCGCAGAGCAACTCCAGATCGTCTGGATGGGCCATCACGGCCAGCACCCGCTGGGCGACAAACTGGATTCGCATGGCGGCTCGCTTCTCCAGAAGGCGTTCTCAGGCAGTCGTGCCGAAGTCTCGGCACACTACGGGGCGGGCAGGTCCTGAGCCTGCGGGCGGATCGTCACCTGGATTGTGCCTCGGTTGTTGGCCAGGTCCCAAGGATAGTCGTTGATCCGCAAGTAGAGCGTGCCGGTGTGCTTGGGCTCCAGCAACTGCCGCCGACCCACCACACCCGGGCGGAGCAGGGCACTGGGCTGCCGGGCATCATAAGGCTCGGGGCGCACCGCCCCCAGCAGTATCCCCAACGGCAGCCCCTCGTGGTAGCGGTAGGTGATTCCGTTAGGCTCGCACCACCAGGGCTTGGGGTGCTGGTCCAGTTGGAATCGGCCTTGGGCGGTAACCAGGTAGCGATTTCCCTGCTGAAGCAGCACGCCGGTGCTTTGCCAGCCGCGATCGGTGCGGATGGTGACGGTCACACCTTCGGCCGGGCAGGGCTTGCCCGGGGCGTAGAGCACCGCGGTCCGATGCAAGTCGTAGCCGTAGTCCAGGTGCACGGCGAACAGTTGCCAGCCCTCGCTCACCCGCGGCCAGTCGGGAGCAAACAGCCGCTGGAACTCCGCCTGCACGTCCGGGGCGCGGCTGCGGCAAAGTCGCCCGAAACGCTCTCGCAGCTCGGGGTGCCCGCTCAGGTAAGTCACGGCGGCCCAGCACCAGGAGTAGGCTTCCTGTTCGTCGTGGGCACCCGGCCCCAGGCGGAACACTTCCTCCAGGGGCATGCCGCGGCCTTGGCGGACCGCATCCCGGATCAGCTTGATCCGCCCGTGGTAGGGCACCTCGTCGCGGGTGCGGGGGAAAAAGCCCATCCGCAACCGCTCCCCGTCCCAGGAGTGCGTGCCAAACCACTCGGCCAGCCCCTCCACGTACCAGGGGGGAGCGGAGCCGGAAAGCAGCGTGAACATGAACCCGTGCGTCCCCTCGTGCAGCATCAAGTGCCGCCGGTAATAGGCCGAGGGCTGCTCGTACATCCAGAACTCGAACAAGCGGTTGTAGCCGTTTTTGAATCGGGGCAGCTCCTCCCGGGGAAAAAGCCCGCTACGCTCAAACCGCTCCGGATCCCGCATCAAGTAGCCCACCATCCGCCACAAGGCGTGCTTGCGGGCATCTACGCCGAAGTAGTCGCACCAGTGGGGAAACGCCGCGTCGAACACCCGCGGAAGCTCTTCCACCTCCGGCCGCGGCGGCAGGTCGGTAAACAGCACCAGGCGGCGGCCCTCCAGGCGGCGAATCCCCGCGGCACGGACCCGCTGCATGTCCACTCGCTGGAGCACCTGCTGAGCGGATTTGGGGAGTGGAGTTTCTCGCTGCGGCGTCTCTTCCCCGGGGGTAAGCAGATCGCTCAAGTCGCCCGGCAGGCGGCCGCCTTTTTCATAGGGAAGGTTTTCTTTCGGGGGGCGATTCTTCGCCGGGGGGGATTTCCGGGACGGCTTTGTCCCGGGGGCAGGGTCCTGCGATTGGGAGCCGGGTCGGGCCGGAGGCTTGCGCTGCCGGGGGCCCACCCGGGCCGAACGCCCCGGCCGCGGCGGCGGCACCTTGGCCTGGGGACGCGGCCGTTCCCTGTGCCCGCAGCCGCCCAGGGCCACCCCCAGCAACAACAGCCCGGACAAGGCCAGCACCGCAGGCCAACCAACTGCGAGCCACTTGCGAATCAAAAGACGCTCCATTGCCAGGGGGCCTTGCTACTGGGGGAGAGGAACAGGGACAGGCGTTCCTTTAGTAGTATGCTAGCACCTCGCCGGGGAAATCGAAACGCGCAGGGGGGGCTTGGGGGTCAGAGCCCCGCACGTCAGTGCGGGGAGAACGGCGAATCGGCTTGCGACTTGCGCCGTGCGCCGGTGCGCCGGTGCTTCCGCTCCGATGCAAGAAAAAACGTTTCTTCTCGCAAATCGGCGAGCCCGCAGCTTCAGCCACGGGAGGTGCGGCGAGCCGCCGACTTCAGTCGGCGGAGAAAATCGACATGCGTTTTTTCTTGGCTCTCCGGGCGGCTGAAGCCGCGGCTCACCCAAGACCCAAGACTTCGCACCAGTGCAAGCCACCGGCGTTTCGTGCTCACGGCAGCAACTTGTTTTCCCGCAGCACGCGCTTCCAATAGGCCCTCAAGAAACGCATTTGCCGCTGCGGGTTCGGATACATTTCATTAGGCTCGCCTGAAACAACTAACCCGTACCAGTGATCTATTATCTTGCCGCCGCGATCCACAATCGGCGCTCGCTCCACATAGAACGTCAACATAACATGGGCGATGGCAAACCGTTTTTCGTCGGAAAGAAGGTCGTAAAGTGCCTGATAAAATCTGGGATCATCCGTAAACTTTTGATACTTCTCTAGTATCTTCTTGTCGACAAAAGGAATCAGCCCGATAAACTGATGGTCCCAGCGAATCACGCGATTATCTACGGCGCGAAGCTCTTTGTGATACGGGAACAGTTTCTCCGGCAGAGGCAAAGCAAACGCCAGCAGCAAAGCCGAGAAAGTCACGGCTGTTTCCCCCGTAAAGCGCGTGCAAGCAGGAGGTTATTTAAAGTTTACGGTTACTTTTTCTTTGACGAGTTTTCAGAAAGAACTTTTCGCCAGTATTTCTGCAAGCGTTTCATTTGTTCCCGGGGGTTGGGATAACTTACCGCGCCGTTTGCCGCTATGTTCACTTTGAGCCCGTACCAGCGATCTGCGCGGTTGCTGATCGTGGCGCGTTTCTCCACGCAAAGGGCCAGCAGAACATGCGCCACGGCAAAGGTCTTTTCGTCTCCCAACATCAGCAAAAGCCTTGTTTTCAAGTGGGGATCATCCGTCAACCGGCGACACCTTTCCAAGAGCGATTTGTCGATTTCTACTTGCAGTCCGAAATAACACCCATCCCAACGAAGCGCGGAGTGGTCGACTTTTTCCCAGAAGTCGTCTTGGACTTCCGGCAGAACGCCAAGGAGCAAAACGGTTACGAGTAAATCCCGGAGCATATGTTGGAAAACTGCACACCATCACAAGCGATCATGGAAGCAACTTGTTTTCCCGCAGCACGCGCTTCCAATAGGCCCTCAAGAAACGCATTTGCCGCTGCGGATGGGGATAATACACTTTGCCGTCGGCCCCTACAGCGAGTCTCAGGCCGAACCAGTGGCTGGGCACTTTTTCGCCGAAGTCCACGCCGGGAACTCGCTTGACAAAGCGGGTTAACAACACATGGGCAATAGCAAACCGCTTCTCGTCCTGCAGCAGATCATAAAGTGCCAGGTAAAACAGCGGATCGCGGGTAAACTTTCTGTACTTTTCTTCTATCTCCTTGTCCACGAGAGGCACCCAGCCGAAGAGAGTGCCATCCCAAAAAATTATCTGGTTATCCACGCTGTGCAGCTCTTTATAATACGGGGAAGGTCCTTCCGGAATGGTCATGATCAAAATTGCAAAAAGAGCCATCATATCCATAATGCGTTTCCCTTATTTGGCGGGTTTTCTTTTTATCGAACTCGCTGCGTGATAACTTGTTGCACATTTCCAAAAATAATAGTGGAACGCTGCCGATATTTAGTTCCATTATGAATCCAGATAACATCCACAACCCATCGTACTAACCGTCCATTTTTCTCTACCTTCTCTATATCTTTTTGCGAATCAAACCGGCTGTTGAGGTATAACCCCTCTATGCCCAATGCCATTTGGTGGAGACGTTCATATCCTTGAAGTCCTCTCCACTTGTTTTTCTGCTTATAATATTGTTCAACTAGTTCGTGTAAAAGGGCACTAGTACGAGTCCGAGCGGGGCCTTTTTCCGGAAGTTTGAGCAGATCAGCAATATCGATTGTGGATAGTGCATAGGAACCGCCCAAAACCCTGCTGTCTCTTGCCACCACACGAATCACCACACCTTCTCTCTCCATCTCCGCCAGGAGCGTTTTGATCTGCGGCGGGGCGGTTTGTTTCAGCTTGGCCAGCAGCTCGTAGGCCTTCTGCACATCCGCCTTTCTTCCCGTGAAGCGGATCCCTTTTTGTTGCTGGGGGCCGGGTTGAAGTAGCAGGTCCGGAGGGCGTTGCCCGGATGGCTGCTGGGGCAAGGGAGTGGGCGAGCCGGGATCGCCCTGCTGGTCCTGGCCGCTGCCGCCACCCCCGCTTGACGGGACATCCTGCTGCTGGCTCCCTTGGCCCCCGCCGCCGGAACCAGCTCCCAGGGACGGCGAACCGGACGGCTCTTGTCCAGGCCAGAGGAGCAGGTCGGCCAGGTTGAAAATCTCCGCCGGATCGCCCAGGGGGCCGGGATCCGAAGCAGGGGCGATCAGTTGCGGGGCCTGGCCCACGGCTTCCCAAACCTCCGGCGGAACCTCCTGGCAGGAGACATCCGTCCCACCACATGCACACGATCCGGCTGGCGGTTCTTCTTCCTCCACTGCGGAGCAATCCAGCACCAGCGTCGGCGGGGCCACTTCCTGTTGCACCGATTGCATCATGGGCTGGGTGTCGTCCACCGGCTGGGGCAGATCGCCAAAAAGCAGCACTCGCTGTTCCAAGGGCTCCAAGCCGTAACCCAGGCGGCGGGATGATTTACGCAGACGGCCTCGCTTGGCTATCCACCCCAATTGACCAGACTCTCTAGGAAGAACGCCAGCATGATGCCTGCTCCCTAAGATGTGATGCTCAAAAGTGCCCCTGAAATGTGTTCTGACCCAGGTAGAAGTAAAACTAGCGATTCCGGGCGGGCGATGTCAAGCAAATTTTTTGCTTTCGTCGTGGGTGTAGCCATGCTGTTCTCTGCAAGCTTACGGTGCCGGCTCGCCGTTCTCTTGGGCTCTCCGCCGACTGAAGTCGGGTACGTGTTTAGCGTGCTAGCATTAAGACAAAGCGCCCCCAGAGCAAAAAGCAAGCCGAAGGCTTGCCAGCCCTGTAGCCGGTGGTCGTAGCGAAGCGGAGACCACCGGAAAGCGACGGCCATTACCCCACCCAGCACCCCGGCAGGGGTGCCAGAAACAGCCAGCGGTTCCTCCCTCTGGCATCCCTTCGGGATGCTCAAGGACAAGGAAAAACGCTGCCTTCCGGGGGTCTGGCGACCACCGGCTACAGGAGCTGCGACGCCTGCGGCGTCGGTCTTCCGGCTGCTAGCTGGCTAAACACGTACCGCACGTCAGTGCGGGGAGGAGCAGTATCGGCTTGCGCCGTGCGCTATTGCGCCGGAGCTTTCGCTCCGATGCAAGAAAGCGGCCCAACGAGCCCGCCGCGAAAGTATAAATTTGTTGGGCGTTCACTCACCCGTGCGCCTCTTCAAAGCATTCGATCCTTGATAGCACGCTGAATCGGTACGCAAAACCGATCTGGTTCCCCGGGGGCACACCCCCTAGAATACGCCCCGGTTCGGAAGCCACCAGGCGGAAAGGTCTTGCTGATGAGGCACCCCAACGCGCGACGGATCGCCGTGCTGGCAGTGCTAGCTGCAGCCGCAGGGGCCGGGGCATGGTTCTGGCTCTCTGCCGAAGAATCCCCCCATCCGGTCTTGCCGGTGCAGCTGGGGGCGGTGTATCGCAGCGGGCGGTTGCCCCCGGAGGTGCTGGCCCAGGAAATCCGCAAGCGGAACATTCGCGTGGTGGTCAACCTGGGCGATCCTTATCCGGAAGAAGCCGAACTTTGCCGCCGCCTGGGGGTGCAGTACTTGGAGCTTCCCGTGGGGGATGTGTGGACCATGTGCGGGGTGCCGGGCCCTGCGGGTCCGGTCCCGGCCCCCTACGACCTCAGCGCGCTTTGGTCGGTCTTTGAGCGGGCCGAGCAACAGCCGGTGCTGGTGCACTGCAACGGGGGCGTGCATCGCACGGGGGTGGCCGTGGCCATGTACCGCATTCGCTACCAGGGGTGGGACGCCGAGGACGCCATCCGCGAGCTGGATTTGTTCGGGTTTGAAAGCCACAAGGCCAAGTTCGCCACCGTGCTGGATTGCCTGCGTGGGATGGAGCCGGGGGAGGCACGCCGGGCCTTGAGGGCCGGCTCCTCGCCGCAGCGGCACTGAACCCCCCGGCCTGCTGCTGCGGCCAGCAAGGATGCCACAAGATGAGCAAGAAGAGCGAACGACCCTCTGCCGAAACCACGCGCTGGAAACCCCTGGCCGACCCGAACCCCGGCCTGCCGCAGCAGACCTTGCAGCGGTGGCTTTGGTTTTTGCTGGGCCTGGGGCTGGCTGCCCGGGCGGTGCGCTTCCTGCTGTGCTTTCCCCTTTGGGACGATGAAGCGTTCCTGTGCGCCAATTTTCTGGGCATGTCGTTTGCCGACTTGCTCCAGCCGCTGGATTACCACCAGGTGGCCCCGGTGGGCTTCCTGGCCGTGGAGCTGGCGGCGGTGAAGCTGCTGGGTTTTCACGAGTGGTCGCTGCGGTTGTTTCCGTTTTTGTGTTCCTTGGGCAGCATGGCGCTGTTTTACCACCTGGCGGCCAGGCTGCTGCAAGGCTGGCCGCGGGTGATGGCCGTGGCCCTGTTTGCCGTCTCCTACCCGGGCATCCGCTATGCGGCCGAGGCCAAGCAGTACGCCTCGGACCTGCTGGTGGGCCTGGTGCTGGTGGTGTTGCTGGTCCAGTGGCTTTATGATCGCCGCCCGTTCTGGCTGGCCGCGCTGGTGGCCCTGGTTCCGGTGGCTTTGCTCCTCTCTTATCCCAGCGTGTTCGTGGCCGGAGGGGTGAGCGTGGCCCTGGGATGGGTGTTGCTGCGACAGGGGGAGCTGCGCAGCTGGTTGCTCTGGGGAGCTTACAACCTGCTGCTGGTGGGTTCGTTTGCCGCGGTGTTGTGGCTGGCCGCAGGCAAGCAGACCGAAGCGGAGCTGCAGTGGATGGTCCAGTACTGGCACTACGCCTTGCCGCCACGGGAGTGGGGCGCGTTTTTCCGCTGGCTGGGCCTGACCCACGTGGGCGACCTGATGGCCGTTCCCGTGGGCGGGGGCAACGGCGGCAGTTCGTTCAGTTTTTTGCTGTGGCTGCTGGGGCTGGGCGTGCTGCTGCGGCGCAAGCAAGGCACGCTGCTGTGGCTGGCGGTGGTGCCCCTGGCGCTGCATTTCACCGCGGCCCTGCTGCGCCGCTATCCGTACGGGGGGCATGTGAAGTTTTCCCAGTACGCGGTGCCCATGATGTGCCTGGTGATGGGTCTGGGAGCCGCCGCGTTGGTGCGCATGCTTTCGCTCAAAAAGTGGACCACTTGGAACCTGCACCTGGCCACCGCCGCCTTGGCCGCCATCGCCGTGGGCAGCATGGCCCGCGACTTCTGCTTCCCCTACAAAAACACCACCGATCGCCAGCATCGCGACTTTGCCCGCTGGTTCTGGAAAGCGGCGCAGTATCAAGGGGAAGTGGTTTGCAGCATCCGCGACATGGGCAACCCGTTCATCCCCCAGCGCACCAGCACGCTGAACTGGACGGCCATGTACCTGTGTAACCAGGCGATCTACTCTCCCCGGCACCATCGGGGCGAGGCGGCGCGCTGGGATCAGCTCAGCCAGCAGCGCCCCATGCGCATCGTGGTTTATCGCCCGGGCAACATCCCGTTCGATCACCAGTTGTACCGCCGCTGGCGAGCCCAATTGCAGGAAAAGTTCCGCATCGTGGCCTGGGAACAGTTCGCCATGCCCTGTTACGGCAAGCGGGAACGGGAGCCTTCCAACGTGGACCACATCGAGGTGCTGACGATCATCCCCCGCCTGCGCTACCAGCCCCAGGTGCCGCCGATCCCGCTGCCTGTGGCCGCCCGGGACGATCCCCGGCACACTCGCCAATGACCTGCGGGAGGAGCCGCTTCCACCGCGCCCTTTGTTCCGTTCTTCCCACCCTGGGGGAGCAACCCATGCCATCCAACCGCACGCCCGGTGGTGCTTCGTTGAGGAGGCGTTTGGTGTGGGCCATGCTCTGGCTGGCCGTGGCCCTGCTGGGTCTTAGCGGGATCAGCCTTTACGGGCTGTACGCGTACCGTTCGCTGGTCAAGAGCCTTTCGCGGATGGACGCATTTCGCCGCGCCTCGGCCTTGATCCATTCAGTGAACGACCTGCGGGTGACGGTGGCCGGACTGCGGACCGTCAGCCAGCTGGACCCGGGAGAACTGGCCCTCCAGGAACGCCAGCGGCTGCAACTGCGGTTTCTGCGGCTGCTGTTGCAGGTGCAGGAGGACCTGAATCGCTACCGGCGTCACGTGGACCGCATGGCCCAAAGCAGCTTCGGCATCGGTGGCAGCCAGGAGGAACAACAAACCCTGTGGGCCATCCAGCGGGCGTTGCAGCGGCTGCAAAAGCTGCCCCTGGACGCCCATCGGCAGGACGCCCTGGACGTGCAAACCCTGGAAGCGGAGATCCACCAGCTACAGTCCCAGGCGATCAAGCTGCCGCACTTGTTGCGGCGGGACGTGCTGGGCTTTACCCAGCGGATGCACCGTCGCTGGCGGACCTTCTTCCTGCTGGCGACCCTGGGCACCGTCTGCACGCTGGTGGTGTTTGCGGGTTTGATCTGGGGGAGCTGGCGCGAGTTGGTCCATCCCCTGCAACAATTGCTACGCGGAGCCCAACGCCTGGCCGCCGGACGCTACCAGTACCGGCTCTCCCTGCCCCGCAGGGACGAACTGGCCCAACTGGCCGCCGCCTTGAACCTGGTGGCCGAGCGGTTCTGCCAGGTGGAACGGGAGCTGGAGCAGAAGGTGCAGCGGCTGGTACAGCAGGCCGGCCGCAGCGATCGCCTGGCCGGTATCGGCATGCTCGCCGCCGGGGTGTCGCACGAGCTGAACAACCCCCTGGCCTCGATTGCCATCAGCGCCGAGTCGCTCCAGCGCCGCTTGCAACCGCACCAGGGAAACCCGGTGCCTCGGGACTGTCTTCTCCAGGTGCATCGCTACCTGGAGCTGATCCCGGCCGAGGCGGCCCGTTGCCACCGGATCGTGCAGAAGCTGCTGGAGCCTGCCGCCCCAGGCCAGCAACCTCCCCAGGAAGCAATCCCCCTGGCCCCCCTGGTGGAGCAGGCCGTGGCCGTGGTGCTGCAACTGGTCCCCGATCGGCAGCGGCGCGTCCACTTGGAGCTGGACCCGCAGCTGGCCGCCCCGGTGGACCCGGGAGCCTGGAAGCAAGTGGTGATGAACCTGGTGGCCAATGCCCTGCAGGCCACCGGTCCGGAAGACCGGGTCCAGGTGCACTTGTTCCGCGAGGAAGAGGAGCTGCTACTGGTGGTGGAGGACACCGGCTGCGGTATCGCCGCGGAGAGCGTGCCCCGGCTGTTCGAGCCCTTCTTCACCCAGCGGCGCGGTCGCCAGGGGACGGGACTGGGATTGTTCCTGGTGCATCGGATCGTAGCCGGCTGGGGGGGCCGGGTGGAAGCGTTCAGTGCCGGGCCGGGCCAGGGAGCTCGCTTCGTTGTCCGCCTCCCCCGGGCCCCCAGGACCCAGGCCGCATGAAACTCGTCGGCTGGGATCACCCGGGAGGGCTTTTTCCGTTGTCTCCAGATCGTGGTGGGGACTTTGGCAAGGCACTGCCGGGACACGCCGCAGCCAACGCGCATCCCTGGTGGCAACTGGTGCATCCCCCGGCACGCTCGGTACCGCACTCCGGACCGCAGCCCACTTCGGCGGCGTGCAAGAAATCTTGGAATCGCACCTGGGCCTCGAACTCGCAGGCCAGCTCCCCCAGCAACTCCTTCAGCCGGGGCGAAGTTTCACCCAGGAAGTAAAACACCAGCGTGTTGCCGTCCAGCAAGTATTCGGCGTCGATCAGCACATCCGGCACGCCGTGCTGCTCTAGCAGTGCCTCGCAGCGACGCAGCGCCTGGGTGCGGCGCTGTTGGGTGCGGGCCAGCAGCAGGTGATCTTCCACGCTCATCCGGCGGAGAATCTCCCCGTGGCCGCTTGCTCCCTCCGCATCCGCTTCCTGGCAGGGAGCAAGCACCTGGCCACATTCCAAGCCCCGGACCGAACGCACCACCACCTGGGTGCCGCGGGAAAACTCGGCCTCCTGCGAGGCAAAAAACACCCCCAGCTGACCCATTGCCCCATATCGCACAAAGTAGCCGGGCCGCTGCTGCGAGTGGGCCGAAGTTGGTGCCGCAAGAGGCTCCATCGTCATGGCATCCCAGTGAAAAACGCCGGGGGGGAACCTCCTCGGCCAGCGGCACCTGCGCCGCCGGGGAAGGCTCCTCCTGCGGCTGGCTGGTTTTCTCCCTATCAGAGTAGCTGGGCTGCTTGGCCGGGGTCAACGCCGCCGGGAACCGCGGATCGCCAAGTCCACGGCTCATTCCACCTGCAAAGTGCCCACGATCTGCTCCACCCGGGTGCAACCGGCCTCTTGCAGCCTCTGGGGGAGCTGTTCCAGCAGCTCCATCGTCACCCGGGGCCGGAAGAAGTTGGCCGTGCCCACCTGCACCGCCGAGGCTCCCGTGACCAGGAACTCCAGCACGTCGTCCACCGTGGCGATCCCCCCTACACCCACCAGCGGAATCTCCACCGCCTGCCTGGCCCGATAGACCGCGGCCAGGGCGATCGGCTTGATGGCCGGGCCGCTCAGCCCCCCGGTCACCGAGCCCAGCACCGGCCGACGCCGCCGCCAATCCACAGCCATGCCCACGCAGGTGTTGATAAGCGTCAGCGCGTCGGCCCCGGCTCGCTGGGCCGCCTCGGCCACCGGGCGGATGTCGGTCACGTTGGGGCTTAGCTTCACCCACAGCGGCTTGTGGCACGCCCGACGCACCTGGGACACCACGCGATGGCACAGTTGGGCATCGGTGGCAAAGTCCACTCCGTGGGCCACATTGGGGCAAGAGATGTTCAGCTCTACGGCAGCGATCTGCTCCACCTGGGCCACCCGGGCGGCCAGCTGCACGAAGTCCTGCTCGTTCTCCCCGGCCACGCTCACGATGACCGGAGCCCCGGTGGCCAGCAGCTCGGGCAACTGGTGGGCCAGGAAATAGTCGATCCCCTCGTTGTCCAGCCCGATGGAGTTGAGCATCCCCGAGGCCGTCTCCACGGTCCGCTGGGGGCGGTTTCCGCGGCGGGGCTTGCGTGTGACCGTCTTAGGCACAATGCCGCCCAGCCGCCCCAGATCGACCCACCGGCTCATCTCCCCGGCGTGGCCAAACGTGCCGGAGGCCACCAGCACCGGATTGGGCAGCCGGACCGGCCCCAACGAAACGGAAAGATCGACGCCAGGGGAACCCTTCATATCCGACCACCTGCACCTGCTTCTGCGGAAGCTTACCGCCACGGGCCCCTCGGCTCAGTCCAGCGTGCCGATACGGAAGCGAATGTCCCGGATCGCCTTTCCCGGCACCCGGGACTGCATGGCCTGAAGGAGTTCCCCCTTGCGGAAGGCCAGCTCCTGAAGCACTACCGAGCTGGAAACGACCACTTCCAGCACGCCGCGGGAAAGACTCGCCACCCGGCACTGCGAAGCCAACTCCACCCCCACCAGTTGCTCCCAGGTCCGGCGGAACTGTTCGACGGTGCCCACGCGCCCCAATCCCCGCCGTATGGTCAATTCCGAGACGACGCGGGCAATCGAAACAGGCCCCCGCCCCCTTGTCGCACCACCGGAACGCATCACGCAGGTTTCCTTGTTATCCGGACGTCGACTTCGCTCTTACAAAGCCATCGGCATGATGACATAGCTGGATCCATCCTCGGTTTCGATCAAAACGGGAGCATCGGAAGAGTGGAAGTAAACCGTCAGGCTCGTCTCCGGCGAAAGCACCCGCAGGAAGTCGAGCACGTACTTGGGATTAAGCCGGATGACCAGCTTTTCGCCTTCCCAGGCCACCGGCAGCCGAACCTGGCCTTGTCCCACCTCGACTCCCTGGCCCGAAATAACCAGCTCGCCGGAGTCGAACTGCCACAGCACCCCGCGATCGTCCGGGCCCAGCAGCGCCGCGGCCTGCCGCAGGGCGGCTCCCAGCGGGCCGGCCACTAGCTCGGTCTTGCGGGCGTCGGAGCGGCTAGGGAACACGTCCCGCCACTTGGGAAACCGTCCTTCCAGCAGTCGGGCATGCATCGAAACCGCAGCCAGCCGCACGTGGATGTGGTTGCTCTCCACGTAGAACTCCACCTGGCCTTCGCCACCGGCCAGGCGCTCGGTCAGTTGCAAAAACCGCGGGGGAACAATAACATCCTGGGGCCAGGCGGCCGGGGTGCCGGCCCGCTGCACCGGGGCTTCTTTTTTGGCCAGGCGGCGCCCGTCGGTGGCTACGGCCACCAGCTGGTCGTCCTCCAGCTCCCAAAGCACTCCCGAAAGGGCCTGCCGGATGCTTTCGCTGTCGGCGGCAAACGCCGTGCGGCGTACTAGCTCCGCGTAGGCCTCGCTTTCCACCGCGTAGCAACTATCGGCCTCGAACTGGGCTACGGGGGGGAACTCCTCCGGGTCCTCGCCCAGCAGCTGAAACTCGGCGTTGGCCAGCCGCAGCCGCGCCCCCTGGTCTGTGGACTCCAGGGCGAATTGCTCATCGCGGGCCTCCCGCAGAATTTGCCCTAGCTGCGCCGGAGGAAGCATCACCTCCCCGGGAGTGTTTACATCCACATCGGGCAGGCGGATGCGGATACCCAACTCCAGGTCCGTGGCCAGCAGGAAAGCCGCCTCCGAGCCGACCTCCAACTTGACTTTTTGCAACACGGGCTTGGGGCTCCGCGAGGCGGCGACCGAGGCGGCCGACTGCAAGGCTTCCAGGAAAGGCTCCCGGGGACACGAAAACTTCATGTTCGTTCTCCTCGCGCAATGAAACGGGACAGCCCGGGCAGATTACTACCCTATCTTGTTAATGGTTGTTGTAGGAAAAGGGAAGCGTCCTGGGGAACTCTGCGGCGGATTCTTCCGGAAGCGGCGTGCGGGAATCGGAGCCTTCGCAGGAGGATCCGCAAGGAGGCTCGACGGTCCGGGTGTGAAAAAAGTGTTCGCAAGTTATCGATTTTCTGCTGGAATTAGTAGGCTTTCCATCGATAGATAGCTCTCGGGAAGGGGGACTCCCGACTTTTCTACGATCCGGGAAAAGGATCTCGACAAAGAGCCGACAGGCTGGTTTCGGTCTCCTGTCACCCGGCGGCCAGGTCCTGCGTTTTTTGGAATCCCAGCAGCCGCTCCAACTGGCGAAGTTCGTAGCGTGCCTGGGCATCGCGCCGCAGCTGTTGCTGGAACTGGCGGCAGTGATAGAGCACCGTGGTATGATCCTTGCCCCCGAGGACCTGACCGATCTGGTCCAGTGTGGCCGAGAGGTGACGGCGACTAAGAAACATGGCCATCCGTCGGGCATGAACCACCCGGCGTTGGCGGGAGCTGCCGCGAAGCTGGTGGAGTGCAAGCCGGTAGAACTTGGCGGTGGTCCGGGCCACCTGTAGCACTTGCTGGCGGGCATTGCCCGAAAGGGGAGAAGGTGCCGGAGAGAGGGCCTGCGGCTGGGGGACGAACCCTTGGGCCAGGTTTAGCAGTTGGGTCTCCAGCATCCCGGCCGGCAACGCCCATTGCCTGGCCAAGCGTCGCGCATGCCTTTCCGGCAGGGAGATGTTGTGCCGCCGGGCGAAGTGGCAAAGCAACAGGTAGCGGGTGCTTGGACCGGGGTCCTGCAACTCCAGCGAGGCCAGCTGTTGCAGCCGATCCAGCAGGGGGGGCGGCATCCTGAGCCGCCGCGGCGGCCTGGTGGTGGTCAGCAGCACCCGGGGGCAAAGGTCCAGCAGCTGCATTGTCTGTTCCGGGGAAAGCTCCTTTCGGCCTAGCTGTCGGTCCAGATCATCCAGCAGCAGCAGTTTCCCGTGGGGGAGTTCGCCGTGTTCCAAGACCAGGGGATGCCTCTGCGAAGGATACCACCCGAGCTTGCAGGCCACCTGGGCGATGCCGCCCACCA
>Ga0256839_1003821_pt1 | contig 15216 bp, 12 predicted proteins | sample 354166metaG_FD_185968 | JGI IMG/M metagenome (GOLD analysis project Ga0256839, IMG submission 185968) | Hydrothermal vent microbial communities from Mid Atlantic Ridge, Atlantic Ocean - 354-166 | ecosystem: Environmental > Aquatic > Marine > Hydrothermal vents | place: Atlantic Ocean: Mid... | reverse complement strand
AAACAGGCTTGTACAAACTTCTTCGACAACCTCGATGAGCATCATGCTCCTTTGCGTGCATTGTTGAATGAAAAGTTTCAGATTATTGAGGGCAAAGCCGGGTATTCTTGATCGTGGATAGTATAATTTGATTACGCAATTTGATATTATCCGCTTCTCCTGTCACCAGCACTTTGCCATTATAGGCGGTCACATTTATATGGGTATTTTTTCTGAGTGCTTCGTTTTTGTTACGTTCAATATCCGCCTGCATTTCAATCGCTTCATCACGCATAATTGCTTCGCTGTTTCGGCGATCATGAAGCAACGCCAAGCCTGTTGCTTCGGCGCTACCGGTTGCAACGATTGAAGAACACCCCGCCAAAACAAAGATAATCCCAATCAATATTGCTAAACGCACGCTAACCACCAAATAACTGAAAATCAATCAAATCACACAAACAATGCGATATCAATAAATGCACCTCCTGGATTCTCGCCGTAGAAAGCGAAGGCACTCTGATTTCAATATCATCCTCACTCAGCAGGCTTGCTACGGTGCCACCTTCTTTGCCAGTCAAGGCAATCACATTCATTTCCTTTTCATGGGCAACCCCGATAGCTTTAACTATATTGCCAGAATTTCCGCTTGTGGTATAAACCAGCAGAATATCCCCAGCCTGTCCCAAAGCCCGTAGTTGTTTGGCAAAAACATCATCGAAATGATAGTCATTGGCAATCGAGGTAATTGTGGATGTATCCGTTGTTAACGCAATTGCAGGTAGTGCCGGTCGTTCTCTTTCGAAACGATTTAACATTTCTGAGGAAAAATGCTGTGCATCACCTGCCGAGCCACCATTACCACAGCACAATACCTTTTTATCATTGAGCAGGGCATTGACAATTTTCTGGGAGGCAAATTCGATACTCTCCGGCAGATGCTCCATGGAATCCTGCTTAGCCTGAATGCTGTCTGCGAAATGATTAATGATTCTGTTTTGTATGCTCATTCGTTAAAAATTTACCTGAAAGGCGTTTTTCACCCAATTCAATTGATTATCTCCCGTCATCGCCACGACATCAAAACGAACTGACTGCCCAGACAATTTATTATTGACAAGATAATGTTGTGTCGCTGCTATTATACGGGATTGTTTTTTTTGTGTGATTGTTTCAAGCGCACTACCGTAATGACTGTTCTTGCGATATCTGACTTCGACAAAAACCAGAAAATCAGCATCGCGCATGATCAAATCAATTTCACCTTGTTTGCAACGATAATTCTGTCCAACGATTGCCAAGCCCTGACCCTGCAAATATTGCAGCGCTTTCTGCTCTGCCTTCTCACCTTGAGCAAGATGAGCCGGTTTATCATTCATCCTGTGGAGTAGCTTCAGTGTTTTCAGCCTGTTCAAAAATATTTTCATAATAGATGCTGCTGTTCTCGGGAAATTCCATTTGCTGAGGAATGCCATCGATAAATTTTGCACACATTAGCTGTCTTTTGATGCGATTATCACCCGTGAGTAACAAATTTCCAGTTGCACCCTGATAAAGAATACCGTCCATTTTTCCTAAATGCGCAACAATATTGTAGGCATCAATACCCATCGCAATCAGTCGCAAATAAATACTGGGGAATTGTTTCCAGGTGTTTCGTAATGTATCCATACTGAGTTCACCTTCAAAATCATCATCAAGCAACCAGGGAATATCACAGAACTGGACACCATCCAAATCACTATCTTGTCCCGGATTGGGCCTGCCATTGTAAATTCTGGGAGTAGCATAAACCGGGACATTCTTGGCCCTATAAAATTTCAGCTGCGGATTAATCAAACGTGCTGATCGAGGATATCCGGAAATAAAAATAGCATCAACATCCGCTCGTCTTCTGGGCGTAAATTGAACAGTAGAAATAACCCTTCGTATTTTTTTGTACCGTTGTTCACTTTCATCAAGATTGAGTAACGTTTTAATAGGTTTTGAATAGTCAGCCTCTTTCGGTTCATAAGTCTGGGATTCCAGAACAACACCGCCAATAGTTTTCCAGACACCCGCTATATATTTTGCTATGCGCCGCCCATACCCCGTATTCGAGGTCAATATGAGTATTTTTCGATGACCATCCAACCAGGCCTTGGTTGCAACCTGGCCGGCGTCATCTAGCAAACTCAAGCCAAATTGATACAACTTGGGATGATGCAGACCAGGGATATGGTTCAAAGCTAAAACCGGTACGGTTAGATCAGCTAATGAAGCCAAGGTCTGGATTTTATCTTTTCTGAGAGGACCAATAATCAGTTCCGCGCCATCAGAAACCGCTTGCTGATAAATTGCAACAATATTGTTAGCGGCAGTGTCATAAAACCTGATATCCGGCTTATCACCTATATCAGGCTGATTATAATAGGCTGCCATAAAACCTTCTCTTATAGCCTGTGCAGCACGGGCGTAACCTCCTGATTCTGGCAATAAGATGGCTATTGAGTTTGGCAGTTCAAAAACATGCTTGGAACTGACAAGATACTCCTCGATAAAAGCCGACTTTGTCACCGGATGATTCGGGTACATTTGATACCAGTCATTGAGAGCAGCATTAAAATCTGGCGAATGCCTGTGTTTTAAAAGCCGTGTCAAGGCAATCCAACCACTTAAAGTATCATACGAACCTTCAGTTGTTTGCAGTGCATGAGAAGGAAGCAAACTTAATGTTTCAAGGATTGCGGTATTATTTTCATAAATCTTTTGCGGATCCTGAAGAATCTCGCCCAGCTTGATGCGCTCATTAGCACTGGCAAGCAAATCGCCCGCTAAAGAATAAGCAAAAGCTTTAGATTGAAAGTAGCTAATTTGATCATCCCGATTAAAATTCCGCAAAGAAATTTTATCCAGCATTGCCAAAGCCCTTTCAGTATCGCCGGAATTCAAATAAATTTGTGCATATAATAATTTCAGTTTATCTTGTGCTTGCGGGGCTAATTGGGCTGCATCAATGGTATTGGCATAGGTCAAGGCATCCTCAGACTTGCCCGATTTAATTAATGATTCGATAACCAGCAAACGATATTGATTCTGATGCGGGGATTGCTGGTCGGCAAGACGCTGGTAATATTTTGTTGCCTCTTTGGATTTACCACTGCGCATCAATTTTTCAGCGGTTACAAGTTCTTTTGAGGAAGGTAATTTTTTAGTCGAACTAGCGCATCCGGAAATGACTAAAAAACTCAAGGAAAAAATAACGATATAAATATATTTCATAAATTTAACAAACTGCCGCTACGCACTATTGAATGCAAGAAGTATACTATGGCAATGCCAGAACAAAACGGAAAATTATACGTTGTTGCAACCCCAATAGGCAATTTATCGGATATTAGCCAGCGTGCGCTCGATTTATTACAGTCTGTGGATTTAATTGCCGCCGAAGATACCCGGCATATTCGCCAGCTGATGCAGCGTCATGGAATCACTAACAAACTAACTTCCCTGCATCAACATAACGAAGCCGAGGCTTCCAAAGTGTTAATTAAAAAAATGCAGCAAGGGCTTTCCATTGCTCTGGTTTCCGATGCCGGCACGCCATTAATCAGTGATCCCGGCCTGCCATTAATCAAACTGGCACATGAAGCTGGAATGATGGTTTCACCTGTTCCCGGAGCTTGCGCATTAATCGCTGCACTTTCAGCATCAGGCTTACCCGCCAGCCGGTTTATGTTTGAAGGATTTTTACCCCGCACATCCTCGACACGTAAAAGTTTTTTTCACGATAAACTTGATTGCCCTTACACTTGGATTGTATACGAATCAAGCCATCGTATTCAGGCAACAATCCATGACATGACAGAAATTTTTCCTGGCCAACGCCCCATCGTTATCGCCAGGGAACTCACTAAAATGTATGAAACCATAATCAATACCACAATCAGTCAAGCCACTGAGCTATTCGAACAGGATAAAAACATGCTTCGGGGCGAATTTGTTATAATAGTTGCCGGCGCTAAAGCTGAAGATAAAAACAAGGATATTTCAATTGAACATGAAAAATTACTACGCACTTTATTAAAAGAATGTTCCATCAAGTCAGCGGTTGCTATTGCTGTTGAATTAACTGGCTTAAAAAAAAGAACTCTCTATCAAGCTGCACTAAAACTTGCCGATTCTCCGTAGCAGAGGCTTTAGCCACAACCCAAAAAAAATCGAGGCTAAAGCCTCTGGTACTTGAGTGCCAGATATTGAACTATTTGGCATCCAATACCTCTTATGTTTTCATCTTAACTGAATAAAAAATCTATTGTTGTTTATGAAACACCATCAAATCATTTCAATGCTCCCGGGTAAACTGACTTTCATTTTCATCCTGTTGTTTTGTTTCCAAAATATCAGCTCTGCTCAAGATGCCCGCTCCTTTCAACATGGAATTAATTTTTTACAGCGAGCTGACCAACAATGGCTTATGATTTGGTCCAGTTCGGGCAACCCACCTACTGGAAAGGACAAAAATGGTAGTTGGACCCATGATATTTATTATTCCTTAATTGACTCCAAAAAACCTATTATTCGGCCGACTACTCTGATCTCCAACCCTGAGGCCCAGGAACCAGCCAGTTCTGCCATAACAGATGACGGTCATATCATGGTTACTATGGAAGATGGCTGGAATACCGAGCGAAATGTGGCACAACGATACGGAATTTATGATTCGGCTTTAAAACCGGTGAAACCCTACCCACAACTGGTGCATGACGGCGGCCATTCTGGTCACGTTACAGCTGTCAAAAATAGGTTTGTTGTCTTTTATTCTGACGAATGGGTGACTGGTGGAGGCGTTGATAATCTGGGTTCTGGCGATGATGTTCTGGTAAAAATCTACACCAGCAAAGGAGAACTTAAGCACACCATCCCTGTTGCTGCCGGTAAAAAAACTCGAGACTGGTGGCCATTGACCGCTGGATCGAAACAAACAGCAATGCTGGTCTGGCAGCGCTTTGTTGATAAAGAAACCTGGAGCCAGTTAATGATGGCTGTACTTGACCCAATAACGGGCGAGATGCTTAAAAAACCGATACGAATTGCCGACAAACTTAAATACTATACCTATAACGTAGCTTACTTATCAGCGCTGGATCGTTTTTTGGTCACCGGCACTAATAGTAAAGGTGAAGGCTTTGCCCAACTATATTCCAAAACTGGAGAATTGATAAATGTTCTGAAAAAGCTCCCCCCCGTAATGCGTGAAGCGCAAATTATTCAGCGACAACGAGGTAAAAAAGTGGTTATCGCACAAGCAGTTGAACCCGCAGGGGTTATGCTATTAACTGCAACGGCAGATCGTCTTACTTTTCAGGACAACATTGCCGGCACTCAAAAATGGTCTATTGCAGGAACAGATGGTATTTTTGTGAATAATACCCATCTTTTCCTGGTAGGCTTATCTGAACAAGGGCTATTGCAACAGTTTTTTGAACTTAAAGACATTGCCCAATAAAAAGGTCTCGTAAAAACAGGATGGAAAGAGTCTCCTTGTTCTCCCCATCCTGAACTTAAAAATCGGCGATTAAGCAATACTCCTTTTAACTTCAAACACTTCGCTAGCTATTAATTTTACCGATTTTCGTTTTCTTCTAAGCCAATTTCCCACTTTTCAACAGAAACCTCAATGATTTTTCCAGTAATGGCATTCACTTCAACTTTAGTTTCGACCCCATCTTTTCCCAAAATATCAATCTCATAAGTTGGCTCATTGTTCTCTTCTATTTCATATTCGACTTCTTTAACCTTTCCTGGATAGGATTTAAGAGCAATTTTCAGTGCATCTTCCTCTGTGACTTTCGCTTTTTCTGCAAAGGCTTTTGATTTTGGTGAAGAAACCTCTGTTTCAGTCTCTATGATTTTTCCAGTCTCCGTATCACACATTAATTCCCATTCAAATCCATTTTCATCAGCCACTTCAAACTCATAAATTGATTTTCCTTTGACATCCAAAGACTCCAATTTAATAATATCTCCTTTAACTGACTTACGAACAGCATCAATACATTGGTCAATCGCTTGCTCAGCTGCCATACTTGTTAAAGGCGCTGCAACAGTTAATATAACTGCAAATTTTAAATATCTTTTTTTCATGATTCCCCCTTTTGGATAAAGTTTTTTTTAAAACTGTTCCAATTTAACTGATTATTGATATGGGCAGCAAATTGTCTGTGTAATTATACACTGAACCTATTCAAGCTTTCGAACACATTCTGAGAAATTCCTTAATCTGCACATCAACCAACTCAGGGGTAGTTACTAATTGTTCATCGCGCCAGAAATCAAATGTTTCTGACCTGTCAAATTCAGACCGATATTTTTTTTCTAGGATTAATGTTGACGCGGTTTTTAATTGTTCTGCAAATTCAATAGCTTCATATCCTTGCGGAATATCCAGCGTCAGCGATAAATAATCATCATTAACCATACAATCCACCAACTCAATGCTGAATATGGAACAGAGCACCTTCATAATAATCCTGAAATCGTTGCCAATTTTATTAAAAAGAACTTGCCGTTTTTTGACGGGTAAAAAAGCCACAAAAATTCTTTCTAATTCTTGTTCGGATTGCTCATCTTCAAGCGGTACAGAAGTACAAACAAAAAAATCATTAATGTCTATCTGTGTCTTTGTTTTGGTTTCTTCGTTTTCAATGACCAATTGCTTACTTTTTTGCCAAAATTCTATTGCCAACGACGATGAATTGTTTAACGTCTCAGCTTGTAACTGTCTATTGTTTGCTGCTTCAGCTTCACTTTGTTGTTTGTCAGAATGCAATTTCTCGAAGAACTGACGAATCTCTTGACCCGTTAATTTAGCCGTAGTGATTAATTGTTCTTTACGCCAGAAAACTGAACTACCTCCCATCAAATCGGATTCCACTTCATACTTGGACTGAATAATTGATGCTGACGCCGTTTTCAATTGATCCAGAATTTTTTCGGCATTGTATTTATCCGGAACATCAAAGATTAATGCCAAATGATTTTTTTCCGGTGAGCAGTGGACCAACAGTGTATCAAATGAGTTGCACAATACCTTCATCATAACTACAAAGTCATTGGATACGCGTTTAAATAAGAGCTTACTATGACTATCCGGCAACAGAATAACGTAATAACGTTGAGATTGCTGTTCGTTAACCTCTGATTGCGCATTCGTTGGTTTAAAGGTAAAGGAAAACAAATCATTAATATCGATTTCCTGTATTTCCCCGGCATCATTATGCTGAATGACCAAACATTTACTCTGTTGCCAATTATTCAGTTTTTTGTCATCAACTGTAAAAAAATGACTTAACTCTTGATTACTCAACAATGATTGTTTAATTCGCCGGCCGCGTTTTTTAAATCGGGCCAGGTTATAGTGCAACCAGCCAATGTGCCATGTTGCCAGAAAAAACAACATCGCAAAAAACACAATCACATAGGTGGCAGGGCGCCACGATATTTCAGAAAACCCTTTGTCGATTAACTTTATTACTAGCTCCGGCAATGGTGTCCACAGATATAGCCAAATTGCCCAAAAAATCAAAGTGAGTAGAAAAAAGCCGACTCGCTTCCAAACAGCTTGCTTTTCTGGACTGTTGATAATCAAGTCCTGAAAATTTACTGTATGCAAGGAATTCAATCGTCGTTGTTCAATGTTCGTCATCTTAACCCTCTGTCAGGACTAGTCCAAACGGCCCTCACGCCACTACGTTTAAACAAGGCTTTAGGTAATGCCACTATTGCAGTGGAAACACTAATCAGCCAATAAACAATCGGATACCAAATTAACCAGTAATATGTTTTACCCACGTCTTTTTCATAACGTGAATCTATGATCAAGCTGACAAAAAACTGCAATGCGAAAGTCATGCCGAATAACAAACCCAACCATTCAGGCATATAAAGTTCAGATTTAAGCATCGATGGTAAAGGCATAAATTGACCATACACCCATAACAAAAAAACCATTACGATAGTATACGACCACAATAAACTGGCGCAATAATCTGCAAATACTGGCCACATGCGTCTTGCCCGCCAGTTCATCATTTTTTTTAAATAACGAATCATGACCTCAGCGCCACCTTGCGCCCAGCGCAAACGTTGTTTCCATAAACCTTTGAAGGTTTCAGGCATCAAGATCCATGCTGTTGCATTTGCCTCAAAACGAACATCCCAGTGATCCATTTGCAATTTCCAGGTAATATCAATGTCCTCAGTAATCATATCGATCGACCAATATCCCACCCGGTGTAATGCTGCTTTACGGAACCCGGTTATCACACCTGAAACGCTGAACAACCGGCCATAATTTCGTTGTGCCCGCTTAATCAAGCCGACCACAGATGAAAACTCCCCAACCTGTATTTTTCCAAGCAGAGTGGAACGAGTTCGAATTCTTGGATTACCGGTTACTGCTCCAACTCTGGGACTAGACAAAAAGTGTTTGATAATCCAAGTTGAAGCATTGGGAGACAACAAAGCATCACCATCGATACAAATCAAAAATTCATATTGAGAGAGTAACGCACCCGCCCGTAATGCCATTGCTTTACCTTGGTTCTTTGTAAACTGAATCACCCTGACATTGTCATAACGATCAGCTAAACTATCAAGAATTTCAGCAGTATCATCCGAACTGCCATCATTGATGGCGATAACCTCGAAAGTTGGATAATTTTGCTTCATTAAAAAAGCAATAGTTTCTTCCACAATCGAAGATTCATTAAAACAAGGAACTAAAATTGACACGCCTGGGTACTCAGCCAGTTTTGGTGGATAATCCACAGTATGTCTTTTGCCTCTTTCCCTGCGCCAGTAATAAACCAGAGCGCCAGTAATCCAGACATAAGACATAAACACCGGATAGAAAAAGGCAAAATAAAAGCCCCCATGGAAAAAATTTTCCAGCGTAACCTCAGAAAAGGCCATATTCAATAATTGCTGCAACTGACGAACAACCGCTATAAAATCAGTCATTTTTAATTTCCAAACGGAAAGTCATTTACTGAAATTTTAGACTTGATTAACTCTAGAGGCGGATAATTACCTGCTTCATCATCTGGAAAATGACTAAGTTGCAAAGCATTTTTATGCAATAAAAAATCAATTTCTGAACTCAACAAGTCAGGTGGGATTTTTTCACCGGTTTTTTTATTGACTGTTTGTAATTCAAATACAAAATTTTTGAGATTTTTTCTTGATGGTAACGCATTCAGGACAGCTTCTATATGATTCTCTGGGGACTGTGCACCTGGTTCAACATTGATCACAAACGAATTATATTTCGCCTGCAAATCAGACCAAAATTGAGTTTGGTTCTGTGCCTTTAAGATTCTTTGGTCGGATAATAATAAAGCTGCATTTTTTACTTTTGAACGGTAGTACTTCACTTTTTCTGTCAGTTTTTTTACGAAACCTTCTGATCCCTGCCCTTTTTCATCCAAAAACAAGAGCCCCTCAGTAAAGGAAAATTTTGCAACATCTCCATAAAGTTCAAGAATTTGCTTTTCAGTTAACGGTTCTTTTTTATTTTTGAATGCAGTAATTGGCATGACCGTGTAAATTTGAATGTAATTAGAGTCATCTCCTGCTCTGGTTTCGATCTGCCAGGAAACACGGTTTAAAATATCAGCCCTTGTTGGTAGATATCGGCTGGGAAAATAAACGCTATCCGCATACCCGTCATGATCAGTATCTGAAAAAGCAGAGATATAAACCGCATTAATGTTCATCGCTTTAATTCTGTCCAACATCCGATCAAAATTATGTGTAAATATTTTTTTGTCTTTATGATAAATATCGTCCAGATTCAAACGAACTGCCCGTATTGGGGCTAGCTTGGGCTTTTCTTCTTCTATTTCATAAACAAAATCACTTAATGTTGGATTACTCATGACTAATATTCGTCGAATTGCAGAAATATCGTCTAAATTACTTCTTCCTGTCTTTAAGGTCATAGTCACCGGCATCCCAAGCTCTTTGGCTATTTCGATAGTCCATTCTGAATGAGCACCATAGGGCCAAACGATTGACCGGGGACGAAAGCCGGTATATTTTTCAATCAGATCAGAATTGGTTTTAAGGTCGGTTTTTATTCTCTGGTAATATTCCTGATCAGTTTCATAGCGACCTGCTTGTTTGTAATATTTACGTGTTGTTGCGGCTGGCTGGACATTGCCTTGCGGATTACCTAATTCACCATGATGCAAATCAAAACTGTGGGAAGCAATTTCGATATAGCCTGAATCTTGCATTTCCTTGAGTTGTTCCCAGGTAAGAAAAAAATCCCGCGGCTTGGTATCTCTATCTCCATACTTGACTGTCTCCCCGGGTTTTGCCGACAGCCATTTCCCCACCACCGCAACGACCGCTGTGTAGTCATACATTTTCAACAATGGATACAAATACTTATAAACACTGGCATACCCATCATCAATAGTGATTAAAACCGCTTTTTCCGGTAAATCTTTTTTCCCTTGTTTGGCATACAGAATATCCTGAAGACTGATGACGTTATAGCCATGCTCTTTAAGCCATGAAAACTGGGCAACCAGATTATCAGTACCGATAGCCATCTGGTCTGAGTCAAGTTTATCTGTCAATCCTTCGACAATGTCGTGATAGCATAATGTGATAAATTCATTTTTTGCCGCATAAGCAGATGAAACATTTAACGAAACCACTAGGGTTATAAAAATAAATAGTCTTGTCATCTTAGAATCTCCAGTTCAAACGTAAATAAGCTTCCCAGCCATTTTCTCGAACACCATCATATAATCGACTGAACCCAGTAATGCCATAAGCCAAATTTATTTGATCCCATGCACTCCACTGGTGCTCGTATAAAATGCTGCCAATAACGCCAGTATTAAATCTTTCCTGCCAATATCCCCCAATATTGAACTTCAAGTTCTGATACATGGTGAAATCATAATGTCGATAAGTCAGATATTGATTGTCCAATGTGACTCCAAATGACAAGTCTTTGGTAGGACTGTAGTATGGCCCTTGATTGGAACTGTTTCCGGAATGATAGACTTCCAAGTTGGTGGCCAATTTGTAGCGGGCACTTGAAAACCAACGTTCGTAATAAGAACCGGAAACACTGTATCGGTCATTATCATCACTGAATGCCATATAACCAGCGCTTAACCTAAACTGCCTGGATTCAGAAACTCGATAACTGAGGCCTCCATTTACCGATTTGGCATCAATATTACTGCTTAATGCCCGCAACGGCGTTTCAGCACTTAAAGAATCAAAACTGGCAAAAAAACTTAAATAATCATCATAAGCGTATTCAGCAGCAATCCGTCCACCAAAACGATTATTCCTAGCAAAAAAGTTGTGGTGTAATTCTGCGGTTATCCGCCAGTCAGGCATTGAATATTCAACACCCAAACCTTCCCGGTGAGCTGACCCTTGTCCTTCAGGAAACAGTCCCTGCCCCCATTTATAATGAATAAAAGGCCGATAGTTATAAGCAACAGGTGGTGCATATAAATAGCTTTCAAAACCAAGATCTCTACTCCCTTCCTGGGATCCTGAACTTCGACTGCCATTTACCTCAAAATTAAACTCCCAACTATTGTGAATATTCCATAGCCTGGATTGCCTTTGCAATTCAAGATGATAAGAATGTTTTTTGTTCAGGCGGTTAAGCTCAGATTCAACTTGCTGATATTCTCGAAGATCAACCAGATTCTGAATATGACTGATCTGAATTTCTATATTATCCGGTTCTTGGGCCTTGGCTAATTGGTACAGTTTTTCAGCTTTTCTTGGCCAGCCACGCCAATAATAAACGTTAGCCAACGAATTTCTGATATCCTGATTGTAAGGGGCATTATTTAACAATTTTTCCAAGCGTGTCTGCGCTTCCTGTAAATCGTCGTTATAGGCCCTGTCCATAGCCAATAACATTTCCACAGTCAGTTTTCTGGAATTGTCCTTTTTCCTCGCCGGTTTTTTGCCTTCTCTTCTTAATTTGATTTTGACTGGTTCACTGGCCGCCAATTTTTCAACCCATGCAGTTGCCTCAGCATTTCTCTCAGCTTCCAATAACGCAAAATAAAGTGAAATCTTGGCATAGAAAATTTGATCAGTGATTTTCTGACCTTCAGTTTGTTTTAAAGCGGCCTGATATAAATTGACCGCATCATCTGGCTTTTGCAAATAAAGTAAGGCATCGGCAACCGGGAACAAAACATAAGCGGGAAAATTTACTTTTTGCTGTTTTAGCTGTTGATATAAATCAACCACTTCCTGCATCCGGTAACGTCCATGCAAAGCGACGATCAAATCAAATTTTGCCCTCGTCAACCAGGTTTTGGATGCTGGTTCTAGCATGCTTTTGGCAAATTCAATATTTTCTTCGATATGTTTAATCGCCTCATCCATCTCCTTAAAACGTGGACTCCCGTCATTCTTGCCAATTTTCCCCGCACGAACCAAAAAAGCCGCCCTGTTCCAACGAATTTTTGCCATTTCCTGTTTGCTGAATAAAGGTGCAAACTTTTTGGTTTCAGCCATAGCCGTTGAAGAGGCGCCAACTTTATCCAGAATGAAAATCCGGTTTCTTTGAGCATATTTATTTTGGGGATCAATACTCAAAATGCGCTCATAGGCTGCTAAAGCCTTAAACCAGCGTTTATCTGTTTCATGGGCATAAGCCAAAGCAGAAAATACATCAATATTTTGTGGATGTTTTTTCTTTAAAAGCTTAAGGATCTTAAGTGCCTCTGAAGTTCTGCCTTGATCAATCAGCACCAGTGCCAATCCAACTTTAGACTGAATTCGGTCTGGGATTTTTTTTATTGCTAACTGATAAATTTTTTCACTTTCTTTAAACTGTTTTTTATTACGCAACGCCCTCGCAACTGATTCGAGCACATAAACTGGTGCCTTTTCTAGGACTATTTTTTTTGCCTCGGCCAGAACTTCATCATTCATTCTAGCCCAATTTAAAATTAAAATGTAATCATAGTGATACCGTAAATTACCCGGCTGACGCGCCAAAATATCCTGAAAAATATTGATTGATTTATTTAACTTACCTTCACGAGCCAGTTTTAATGCTGTTTGATAACTGGTATCGCTTTCATTAGCCATTGCAAGCGATATAAAATTAAATAAACCAACGGAGAAAATAACAACAATTAGAATTTTTTTTATAATCGGGTTAAACATACAATATTTGCTTCCATTAACTTTTTTTTGGAACTAAATTTTGATTTAAAGACAGCAATCAAAAACACCTAGTAATCTCTTATAAAGGTAGTTAAAATTCCATCCTATGCAAGCAACTCAGAATAAAACCAAACCACGGAAGCACCCATGGAAACAATAAAATCTTGTAATTCTGGATTCTGTCAGCTAGATGTCATAACCTTTATAAAAAAAAGCTTACAAGGTTATTAATGACAATTTGAAATCCGCCTCACATAGCGGTAAGGCTTGGATATTTTTTGTACAACTAAAAACATATATTCATAATTAAGAAGAAATATAGAGGAAATTGTTATTTTTATAGCAATCTTTCGCCTACATTGTAATGCGGCATTCTTAAACCTTAATGAATATTGTCTAATCTTTCTGCTTTTTCCATTTCTTAATGAAGCTATGCTTTCCTGCTCACTTCAATATCGTCAATACCTTTAAACTAAATTAAACATGGTTGATTTGTCTAAATTTCATCCTGTATGCAACAAAAAATACTTTGCCTAGCATTCCCAAACCAGAAAATGAAACAATCACTTAATAGGACTGGAAAACCAACTGTTCGGATAGGTGCTCTGAAGTATCAACACTTTTCTTGACAAACAATCAGACCCAGTTTCTCATCAGCAGATTTTACCTACGCTTTATCAACTTTTTTCATCAGCCTTACGGTTGCTTTATTAATGTTAAAGAAAAAGTAACTTTTCAATGACATCTTGGCAGCTTTGCATTTTTTACAAAAAAACCCACCTAATATTAATCTTGACAAGGAAACATCTTCTGAAACAAGAAAGACAGTACCCCATGGCCCATGCTAATATCAGCAAAACTATTCAGCATCTTAAGGCTGGCCAGGTTACCCGTAGATTAATTATACTGAGGGAATAAAATGCCAAAACCACTTAAAATAATTTTAATTGCTGCCGCCATTATTGCTGTTGTTTTTGGCATTTGGTATTTCACTTCTAATTCTGATAGTGATCAATCCTCCCTGACCTTATATGGCAATATCGATATTCGCCAAGTCGAACTTTCTTTCCATGACCCAGAACACATTGCCGAAATGAAAGTCAAGGAAGGTGATTTAGTAGCCAAGGATCAATTACTAGCAATCCAAGATCTTGAACGGTACCAATATAAGATGGAAATTGCTGAGGCAAAACTCGAAGCGCAACGACAGCTTGTGGAGCGGCTTATCACAGGAACTCGTCCTGAAGACATTCGCAAGGCGGAAGATGAAATGAAAGCGGTTGAAGCCGAAGTTATTTTTGATAAAAAAGAATATGACCGATTGAAAAAATTGGTCAAGAAAAAACTGACATCAGTGGAGTCGCTTGATCGTGCCCGTGCTCGACTAGCCTCAGACCGACGAAAATTACAGGCATTGAAAGAATCCTATCAGCTTGCAGTGATTGGGCCACGTAAAGAGGATATTGCACAAGCCAAAGCCTTATTAAAAGCTAACGAAAGTGAGTTAATGCTGGCTAAAAAAATCTGGCATGATGCTCATCTTTATTCCCCTTCCAAAGGAATTATACAGGATCGAATTCTGGAGCCAGGTGATATGGCAGATAATCGTACACCGGTATTTACCTTAGCTTTAATTGACCCGGTTTGGGCCAGAGTTTATGTTCCCGAGCAACGTTTAGGTCAGATTAAATACGGTATGCCAGCCATCATCAAAACGGACAGTTATCCAGATAAAACCTATCAAGGTTGGGTTGGCTTTATTTCTCCGACAGCTGAATTCACTCCGAAAACCGTCGAAACTCCGGAACTTCGCACCAGCCTGGTTTATCAAGTCAGAGTTTTTGCCTGTAATGCCAATAATGAATTGCGCCTAGGAATGCCAGTTAGCGTAGAAATAGATATACTATCCACGATCAAGAATACCCGGCTTTGCCCTCAATAATCTGAAACTTTTCATTCAACAATGCACGCAAAGGAGCATGATGCTCATCGAGGTTGTCGAAGAAGTTTGTACAAGCCTGT
>Ga0256839_1003820_pt1 | contig 15219 bp, 10 predicted proteins | sample 354166metaG_FD_185968 | JGI IMG/M metagenome (GOLD analysis project Ga0256839, IMG submission 185968) | Hydrothermal vent microbial communities from Mid Atlantic Ridge, Atlantic Ocean - 354-166 | ecosystem: Environmental > Aquatic > Marine > Hydrothermal vents | place: Atlantic Ocean: Mid... | reverse complement strand
AGCGACGTCATCGAGCCGAGCACCCGCACCGCCAAAGTCCGTTGCGTCGTGGCCAACCCGGGCAGGCGGCTCAAGCTGGAGATGTTCGCCACGGTGAACATCCCCACCGGCAGGGAACGCAACGTGCTCGCCGTGCCCGCCTCGGCCATCCAGCTCATCGACGGCAAGCCGGTCGTCTTCGTCCAGGTCTCCCCGGCGGAATTCCGCAAGCAGGAGATCGAGACCGGCGCCGAAGCCGACGGATGGATCGAGGTGCTCTCCGGGCTGCGGCCTGGAGACCGCGTGGTCACCCAGGGCAGCTTCTATCTGAAGTCCGCCCTGTTGCGAGAGCTCATCGGCGGTGAGGAGGGACACTGATGCACCGTCTCGTCGAGATCTCTCTGCGCTACAAGTTCCTCGTCATCGTTCTGACCCTGCTGGTGATCGGCTTCGGCATCGACGCGATGCTGAAGCTGCCCATCGACGCCGTGCCCGACGTCACCCCGAATCAGGTCCAGGTGCTCACCCGCGCCCCGGCCCTCGGCCCCCTCGAAGTCGAGCAGTTCATCACCTTCCCGGTGGAGACCGCCATGAGCGGCCTGCCGGGCATCACCAAGATCCGGTCCGTCTCGCGTTTCGGCCTCTCGGCGGTCTACATCTACTTCGAGGAGGACATGGACATCTACTTCGCGCGCCGGCTCGTGATGGAGCGGCTGCCCGAGGCGCGCGACGCCATCCCGGAGGGCTTCGGCGTCCCGGTGATGGGGCCCATCAGCACCGGCCTGGGCGAGATCTACCAGTTCGAAGTGCGCGGCGATGGCTATTCGCTGATGGAGCTGCGCTCCATCCTCGACTGGGACATCGCCTTCAAGCTCCGCTCGGTGCCCGGCGTGGTCGAGGTGAACTCCTACGGCGGCGAGGCCAAGACCTACCAGGTGACCCTCGACGCCGACCGCCTCACCGCCTACAACCTCTCCCTCGACCAGGTCTTCCAGGCCATCCAGGAGAACAACGCCAACTCCGGCGGCGCTTACATCGAACACAACCAGGAGCAGCGCATCATCCGCGGCGAGGGTCTCGTCGAGTCGCTGGAGGACATCGCCAACATCGTCGTGGCTACCTCCGACGACGGCACCCCGATCTTCGTCAGGAACATCGGGCGCGTCGAGTTCGCCCCCCTGGTGCGCCAGGGGGCGGTGACGCGGGACGGCCGCGGCGAGGCGGTCACCGGCGTGGTGATGATGCTCATCGGCGAGAACTCCCGCATCGTCGCCCGGCGGGTCCACGAACGCCTGGAAGAGATCCAGAAGACCCTGCCTCCGGGCGTCGTGGTAGACACTTACTACGACCGCACCGAGCTCGTCCAGAAGACGATCCGCACCGTCCAGAAGAACCTCGCCGAGGGGGGTCTGCTGGTGATCGCCGTCTTGCTCCTGCTGCTCGGCAACCTGCGCGGCGGCTTGATCGTCGCCTCGGCCATTCCCCTTTCGATGCTGTTCGCCTTCACCGGGATGGTGGAGGCGGGCCTCTCGGGCAACCTCATGAGCCTCGGGGCCATCGACTTCGGCCTCATCGTGGACGGCTCGGTGGTCATGATCGAGAACATCGTCCGCAAGCTGAGCGAGAAGCGCTCCAGCGGCCAGAGCCGGGACGCCCTGGTGCTTGAGGCCGGACGCGAGGTGGCCCGCCCCGTCTTCTTCGCCGTCGGCATCATCATCATCGTCTATTTGCCGATCCTCACGCTCCAGGGCGTCGAGGGCAAGATGTTCCGGCCCATGGCCCTCACCGTGATCTTCGCCCTGGTCGGCTCGCTGATCCTCGCCCTCACCCTGATGCCGGTGCTCGCCTCGCTGCTGTTCCGCGGCAAGATGGCCGAAAAGGAAACCCGTATCATCCGGGCCATCAAGCGCGTCTATCTGCCGCTCTCGGAAAAGGCCATCGCTCATCCGAAGCTGGTGGCGGGAATCGCCGCGCTGACCTTCGCCTCGTCGCTGCTGCTGGTGCCGCTGCTCGGCGCCGAGTTCATCCCGAAACTCGACGAAGGGACCATCGCGCTGCAGGCCTGGCGGTTGCCGAGCGTCAGCCTCTCGGAGTCCATCAACAGCACGACGATGATCGAGAAGAAGCTGCTCGAATTTCCCGAGGTGACCACCGTCATCTCCCGCACCGGCCAGGCCGAGATCCCCACCGATCCCATGGGGATCGAAACCAGCGACATCTACGCCATTCTCAAGCCCCGCGACGAATGGACCACGGCGGAGTCACAAGAGGAACTCGTCGAAGCGATGAACGAGGTGCTCGAAGAAAGCATCCCGGGCAACATCTTCAGTTACTCGCAGCCCATCGAGCTGCGGGTCCAGGAGCTGATCGCCGGCGTCCGCTCCGAGCTGGCCATCACCTTGTACGGGGAAGATCTCGACGACCTGCGCACCACCGCCGAGGAGATCGCCCGAGTGGTGCGGCAGGTCCCCGGAGCCGCCGACGTCAAGGTGGAGCAGACCGCCGGGCTGCCCTTCCTGCGGATCCGCGTGCGGCGGGCCGAGATCGCCCGCTACGGCATCAACGCCGCCCAGATCCTCGACGCCGTCGAGACCATGGGCGGCAAGCAACTCGGCGAAGTCTTCGAAGGCCAGCGCCGTTTCCCCATCCAGGTGCGCTTCGAGGCCGAGGACCGTACCGACCTGGACAAGATCCGCATGCTCAAGGTCGCCGATCCCCGCGGACGGCTCATCCCCCTGAGCGAGCTGGCCGATATCTGGATCGAGGAGGGCCCGGCGCAGATCAGCCGCGAGAACATCCACCGGCGGATCACCGTGGAGGCCAACGTCAGAGGCCGCGACCTGGGCAGCTTCGTCGCCGACGTCCAGGAGGCCATCGCCGCGCAGGTCAAGCTGCCGACGGGCTACTGGATCGAGTACGGGGGCCAGTTCGAGAACTTGCAGGCCGCCTCGCGCCGGCTCTCCATCGTCGTGCCGCTGGCCCTGTTCCTGATCTTCGTGCTGCTCTACACCACTTTCCGCTCGGTGAAGCTGGCGGCGATCATCTTCCTGAACGTGCCGCTGGCGGCCACCGGCGGCATCGTGGCCCTGTACCTGCGCGGCATGCCCTTCAGCATCTCGGCCGGGGTCGGCTTCATCGCCCTGTTCGGCGTGGCGGTGCTCAACGGCGTGGTGCTGATGAGCTACATCAACCAGATGCGGGAACAGGGCGCTTCGGCCCGCGTGGCCGCTCTCGAAGGAGCCAAGATCCGCCTGCGGCCGGTGCTGATGACCGCCCTCGTCGCCAGCCTCGGATTCGTCCCGATGGCCCTTTCGACCAGCGCCGGGGCCGAAGTGCAGCGGCCCCTGGCCACCGTCGTGATCGGCGGCCTGATGACCTGCACGCTGCTCACGCTTCTGGTGCTGCCGTCGATCTACGCCTGGTTCGAAAAGGAACGTCCCGAGGTGGAGATCTAGAAGGAGGAACCGGTGAAAGAAATCAAGGCGATCATCCAGCCGTTCATGTTGGCGCCGGTCATCGACGCCCTTCGGGAACTCGGAGGGCTGCCGGGCGTCACCGTCTCGGAAGTCCAGGGCTTCGCCAAACTCCGCCCGGCGGACACCGAAGGGGAGGTCCAGACGGACCCGATGGGTTATGCCAAAAAGGTGAAGCTGGAGATCGTCGTCGCCGAGGAGGACGTGGAGCGGGTAGTGGACGTGATCGCCTCGAAGGCGCACACCGGCCGCGCCGGCGACGGCAAGATCTTCGTTCTCCCCGTGGACGAGGTGGTCAAGATCCGTACCGGAGAACGCGGGCCGGCAGCCATTTGAAGCGCCGGCCGGGCCGGCGGGCCGGAATGACAAACTGGAAAGGTAGAATCGTGAGAGTCGGCTGATGAAATCCCGCGAGGCGCCGCTCCAGTTCAAGATCCACGGCATGGACTGCGCCGAAGAGGTGGCCGTCCTCAAGCGCGAAGTCGGCCCGGTGGTCGGCGGCGAGGAGCACCTCGCCTTCGACATCCTCAACGGTAAGATGACGGTCCTGCCGCAGGCGCCCAAACGGGACGCGAACGCGATCCTCGCCGCTATCGCCCGCACCGGAATGAGGGCCGAACCGTGGCGCGAGCAGGAGACCGAGGGAGCCGGATTCTGGGAGCGCCGCGGCCGCGCCGTGATGACCGCCCTCAGCGGCGTCTCCCTCGCCGCCGCCTTCCTCGTACACGCGTGGCTGGCCGGCGGCGTCGTCGCCGCTCTGGTGGCCGAAGGCTCCGGCATCCCCGTTCCGGCCCGCATCCTCTACGGGCTCGCCATCGTCGCCGGGGCCTGGTTCATCGTTCCGAAAGCCTGGATCGCCGCCCGGCGGCTCCGGCCCGACATGAACCTGCTCATGACCATCGCCGTGGCCGGGGCGGTGGGCATCGGCGAATGGTTCGAAGCCGCTACCGTGGCGTTCCTGTTCGCCCTCTCGCTGCTGCTCGAATCCTGGAGCGTCGCCCGCGCGCGCCGGGCCGTCGAGGCGCTCATGGACCTCGCCGCTCCGATGGTGCGCGTGCGCCGTGAGGACGGGACCGAAGAGGAGTTGCCGCCCGAGGCCGTCGCGCCCGGCGCCCGGTTCATCGTCCGCCCGGGCGAGAAGATCCCCCTGGACGGCCGCATCGTGAGCGGCGCCAGCGAGGTGAACCAGGCCCCGATCACCGGCGAGAGCCAGCCGGTGTCCAAAGAGCCCGGCGAGGAGGTCTTCGCCGGCACCATCAACGGCTCCGGCGTACTGGAAGTGGTCTCGACCCGCCCGGCCGGCGACACGACCCTGGCGCACATCATCCGTCTCGTCGAGGAAGCCCAGAGCCGGCGCGCTCCGGCCGAGCAGTGGGTGGAACGCTTCGCCCGCATCTACACGCCGGTGATCATCGGGCTCGCCGTCGCCGTCCTGATCGTGCCGCCCGGCCTCTTCGGGGCCCCGTGGCAGGACTGGATCTACCGTTCCCTGGTGCTGCTGGTGATCGGCTGTCCCTGCGCCCTGGTCATCTCCACCCCGGTGAGCATCGTCGCCGCGCTGGCGGCGGCCGCCCGCAACGGCGTTCTCGTCAAGGGCGGCCTCTACATGGAGGAACCGGCGCGGCTGCAGGCGGTGGCCTTCGACAAGACCGGCACGCTCACCGAGGGCCGCCCGAAGGTGGTGGAAGTCGTACCGTTGAACGGCCATACCGAGACGGAGGTGCTCGAACGGGCCGCCGCTCTCGAAGCCCGCAGCGAACACCCGCTGGCCCGCGCCATCGTCGAATACGCCGGCAGCCGCGGCATCGCGCCGAAGCCGGCCGAGGATCTGCGGGCGATCCCCGGCAAAGGCGCCACGGCGCGCCTGGACGGGCGCATCTTCTGGCTCGGCTCCCACCGCTACCTGCACGAGCGCGATCAGGAAACCCCCGGCATCCACGAGCGCCTGGAAGAGCTCTCCGGCGCCGGCCGCACCGTCGTCATCTTCGGCAACGACACCCACGTCTGCGGCATGATCGCTCTGGCCGACACGGTGCGTTCGGAAGCCCGCTGGACGGTCGAGTCGCTGAAACGCCTGGGCGTCCGCCACATCGCCATGCTCACCGGAGACAACGAGCCGACGGCCCGGGCCATCGCCCGGGAGATCGGGATCGAAGAGGTCTACGCGGAACTGCTGCCTGCCGACAAGGTCCGCACCGTGGAGCGGCTGGTGGAAAGATACGGCCACTGCGGTATGGTGGGGGACGGGATCAACGACGCCCCGGCGATGGGCCGCGCTTCGGTGGGCATCGCCATGGGCGCCGCCGGCAGCGACGCCGCCATCGAGGCCGCCGACATCGCCCTGATGTCGGACGACCTCTCGAAGCTTCCCTGGCTGGTCGCCCACTCCCGCCGGACACTCTCGATCATCCGCCAGAACATCACCCTCTCGATCGCCATCAAGGTCCTGTTCGTCGTCCTCACCTTCGCCGGCCACGCCTCGCTCTGGGCGGCCATCGCCGCCGACATGGGCGTCTCGCTGCTGGTGATCTCCAACGCGCTGCGCCTGCTGCGCCGGGGCTGAAGCCTGCGGACGGAGACCCCGGCTCCGGCAGCCTCGCCTTCCGTGTCATGAAGATGCCGGCAGCGGCGGCTTGCTGGGCCGCGCGCTCGTAGTGGCGCTGGGCGCGGAGATCTCCGCGGGATCCCCCCGGCCGGTTCCCTTCGCAGGCCGTACGGCGGCCCGCGGAGCCTTTCTCGAGTTGGAATGGACAGGGCCGGACCGCAGCGCCCGGCCCCTCGGAGAGATCAGAACACGAAGCTGATGCCGGCCATCGGCGCCAGGTTGTGGATCCAGCCGCCGAGATCGGCCCCCGGTCCCGGCAGGATCACCTGCTTGGGGACGGGGGTCGTGTAGTCCAGCAACTCGATGTGGAACCGCACGTGGTCCCCGGCGCGGAACTTGACGCCGGCCCCGAAAACCACCAGCGGCTTCCACTCCGAAGTCCTCGTCAGGATGGCGTAGTCCTGCAGCGGCTGGGTCGGGCTCTCGGTCCCGGTGCCGGCGTACCGCTTCATGCCCCCGCCGATCGCCACATACGGCCGTACGCTGCTTCGCCGGTCGGTGAAATGCAGGTGAACGCTGTAGGAGAAGGCGTGGGAGCGGCCGTCCATGGTTACCTCATCGCCTCCGGCCTTCAGCCGCAGTCCGTTCTGCTGGAAGGCGTAGCGGATCTCGCCGCCCACCTTGCCGTAGAGATCTTGCGTCAACCACGCGCCGAGGACGAAGCTCGAGCCGAAGCCGGCCTCCGCCGAACCCGGCGGGGCGGTGAAGCTCTTGTCGAAGTAGAAGCTCCCGCTCCCGCCGAAGCCCAGGGCCCAACCGCTCCGCTGCGCCGCCAGCGGCGCGGCCGCCGCGGTCATCAGAACCGCCAGACACACGATCCGTGTTTTCACTCTAGCCTCACGCATTTCTCTTCCCTGTGCCGGCCTCGGGCCAGCGAATCCGTCACTCGACGACGCGCACGTAGACCGTCGTCGTGGTCGAGCCCTGGCTGATCACCAGCGGCTGCCGCTCGCCTTTCGGCGTCCACCACGGCACGTAGGCGTTGATCTGATAGACGCCCACCTGGCCCGGCGCCAGGCCGGCGAAGCTCACCGGCAGCCCGGTCGGCCCGATGTGGACCTCCACCGGAATCAGCGTCTCCGCCAGCGGATCCGCAGGAGCAGGCGTACCCTCCTTCACGAACGGATTCGTGGCGCCCAATCCGGTGAGGTAGATGGTGATCGTCTCTTCCCGATGGATCGGGTTCGCGTCGGTCACGATCTGGCCGTTCTTGGCCCGGACGATCGTCGGATAGACCTTCGTCGTCCCCGGCACTCCCAGAGAGAAGACCGCCGGGGCCGCCGGCTGAATCGTCAGCCGGTAGCTGTCGCTCACCCCGCCCGGGGTCCGCAAAATCAAGGTCGTTTCGCCCATCACCTCGAAGGGCAACTGGGCGTTGATCTGCGTCGGCGAGACGAACAGCACCGGCACCGGCACGCCGTTCACCGTCAGGCAACTGTTGCCCAGCGCCGTCGGCAGCGGGATCTGGCTGGTCGCCTCGTTGGTCGGGCTCAGGTCCTCCCCGAAGATGCTGATCAGCCCGCCCGGAGCCACCGGCTCCTGGTAGTCGGCGGCGTTCACCACGGCCCCGATCTTCGGCGGCGCCACGCTGGCGTCGTAGTTCCAGGGCAGCACGGTGAAACCGGACCGCGTCAGGCTGATGATCACCTGCCGGCTGTAGAGCGCGGCCAGCGTCCGGGTGAAGGGGAAGGCCTCGTCGCCCAGCAGCGGCGCCTCGGCCATCCGCGTGGCCCCGGTTCCCTGTCCCGTCTGGATGTCCACCCGCTGGATGACGCCCGGCGAAGAGACGTCGGGAGCCGTCGTGCGGATGCCCATGTCGTCAACGAAGGCGAACCCCGAAGGCGCGCCGGTACCCGTCTCCATGATGGCCGTGGTCACCAGCGAAGCGTTGAGCAGCCGGTCGCCCACCACATACTGCCCGAAGGCCGAAGCCGCGTAGGCGCCGCTCAGCTCGTCGGTGTCCTGCCGCGAGATGGTGAAGGTATCGGCGTTGGCGTCATAGAGCATCACCTGGCCGTTGGCCATGGCGATCAGGATCGTCGCCCCGTTCGGCGAGGCCACCATCACCGTCTGGTCGTCGATCTCGTTGGCGTAGACGCCCAGGCTGGGCAGCTCCACCGCCCGCCGCGAGAACAGGTCCACGCGGTCGATGCCGTGAACCCCGTCGGCGTCCCGGTTCGCCGTGAGAATGGCGTTGCCCGAGGCGGCGACCGAGCGCGGATAGTGCCCGCCCGGCGTCATGATCGGCATCGAGGGCTGCAAGGTCTCCAGATCGTAGACCGCCACGTACTGCGAGTTGTCGTGGCCCACCAGCAGCCACCTCCGGTCGAAGGTGATCGCCATCTGCGTCGGCGTGTTGCCCGTCGGCAGCGCCGCGATCTGCCGGTAGCTGGCCCCGTCGAAGACCAGCACCTCGTTGGTGTCCTGGCGCAGGATATAGAAGCGGTCCCGCGTCGGGTCGGCCAGCACGTCCACCAGCTTGCCCGGCACGCTGACCACCGTCCCGCGCTGGTCCGGCTCCGGCGTGTGCACCAGGACCCGGACCGGGTCCGGAATGCTGATGGAGGCCGCCGAGGCGACTTCGATCACCACTTCGGCGGTGCCCGAGACGAGCTGGAACGCCGCCGGATCCACCTCGACGGTGATTACCGCCGGCGTCCGTCCGTTCACCGGCCGCACCACCACTCCCGGCGCGTTCACGGTGAGCGAGAAGTCGGTCTGCCCGCCGCTCGGATCGAAGAGGCGGAACTCCTGCGTCTGCACCGAGCGGTCGCAGAAGCTGCCCTCGAAGAGCAACTGCTTGCGGTCGGCCCGGAGCCGCGGCAGCCGGTCCAGATCCCCGATCGGCAGGAACATCACGCCGCTGTCCGAGATCGAGTACATCATGCTCCGGTCGGAGTTCAGAATGCTCTTTCCGGCCAGGTTCTCAGGCAGCCGCAGCCTCTCCAGCACCGCGAGGTTATCGCTGCGCAGCACCTGCAGGATCGCCGGCCGGTTCTTCTCGTTGGCCGTGGCCGCCGTGGTCACCTGAGCGTAGACCACCCGCCGCGTGTCGTCGATGGCGTGGCTGCCCACATGCAGCAGGCCCTCGGCGTCGGGGAACTGCGCCAGGTTCCACACCCCCACGCCGGGGTTCCAGATGTTCATCCCGTGCAGGGTCCAGCCGGCCAGGTACTTCGAGCCGTCGTGGTTGACGCTCACCACCCGCGGGCCCTGCGGCGGCGAGGAAGTGTAGTTGAGAATCCGCAGCCACCCCGACACCACGTCGTAGGCGAATTCGAAGGTGTCCGTCAGGCCGTAGATCTTCGTGCCATCGCCGGAAACGTTCAGCGAGGTGGCGATGATCTGCGGCGGAAAGTTCGGCGGCGGCGCCGGCAGACTGGTCGCCGCCAGCTCCGGGATGGTCCCCAGAGAGTCGATGACGCCGGAGACCGGGTCGAACAGCAGGAAGTCGGTGGTGGTCACCACGAGCGCGCGGCTGCTGCGGCCGAATGCCACTCCGAGCGCCGGCGACCCCAGCGCGTACGTCTGTTTGCCGCGGGTCTCCAGGTCAATCACGGTCAATGCGTTGGTGCCCGAAGCCGGCGGCTCGAAATTCCCGAAGTGAGTCACCACGAGATAGCGGCCGTCCGGCGACAGCGCGATCGAACTCGGCTGCGGGGCCACACTCATCGATGTTTCCACCCGGCGGCTCTCCAGCGGCACCACGTCGATGCGGTTCGCCGTGAAGTTGGCGATGTAGAGCACTCCTCGCGCCTCATCCAGGGCAATGTCGGAGGCGTGCCCCCCGATGGCCACGACCTCCCCGAAGACGCCTCCCCAGGCGGGGACGGCGAGGGCGGCCGTAACCAGCCAGGCGCTGAGCGCGGTGATCAACCTCCTTGACTTCCGTTCCATAACCTAAACTCCAGACTGCCTTTTGTTTCGTCTCCACGGGACCGGAGGCGCTCACGCGCCCCCGGCCCGCTGCCGTGGACGCCCTATTCGACGTCTTCGGCGTCTGCGTTCTTCCGACGGCGCAGCACGATCAGCCCCAAGAACAGAACCGCCAGCACTGCGCAGATGATCCGAATCATCGTCGTATCCATCGTCGTTCTCCTTTCGCACCAATAATCAAGCTCTTTCCCCGGCCCCCTTTCCGGAAGGCCGCCGCCACCCGGCGCTCCGTCACGCCGGCGCTACATGTTGTTCATCATCGGGAGCAAGTCCCTCATGATCCGGACAATCACCGGACCCACCGTCACCACGAACAGCGACGGCAAGATACAGAAAAAGATCGGGAAAACCAGCTTCACGCCGAGCTTCGCCGCCTTCTCCTCGGCCGCCTGGCGCGCCTGCACCCGCATGAAGTCCGAGTGCGCCCGCAGGCTCTGCGCGATCCCCGTGCCGAAACGGTCGGCCTGAATCAGCACCGCCACCAGCTTCTTGAGATCGTCTACCGCCGTCCGTTCGGCCAGGTTCCGCAGCGCCTCGGCCCTTCTCTTTCCCGCCTTCAGCTCGAGATTCACCAGGCCGAACTCCTCGGCGATCGGCGGATGCGCGTGCTCGAGCTCCTTGGCCACCTGCAGGATCGCCTGATCCAGACCAAGACCCGACTCCACGCACACCACCATCAGGTCCAGGGCGTTCGGCAGACCCTTGCGGATCTCCTTCTGCCGCCGCTTGGCCTTCAACCGCACCCACTCGTTCGGCCCGAAGAAACCGATCGCCGCCGCCGCGATCACCGCCAGCGTCTTGTTGCCCGGATCCCCCGGCGAGCCCGCCACGGCGATGCCCACCACCACCGGCAGCAGCACCCCGAACAGCACTTTGGTTCCATAGAGCACCTTCAGGGCGTTCGGGCCGCGGTAGCCGGCCCGGATCAGGCGCCGGCGCACGATGTTCACGTCGCGCGGCGAGGCCGGCAGCACCGAACCCAGCTTGCTGACCAGCTCCCGGAACACCAGGCTCGGGTGCGTTTCCGCCTCCTCGGTCACCGCCACCGCCGCTCCGGTGACCCGGTCGATCGCCTCCTTGGGCCGCACCCACAGCTTCATGCCCACCAGGGTCAGCGTCACCGACAACATCAAGAAGAGGAGGACGGTCAACAGGATTTCCATGGCTCACACCTCGATGGTCACGATCTTCTTGATGATCAGATAGCCGATCACCTGCAGCACGGCGGCCGAGATGGCCATCACCTGGCCGGTCGGGTCGGTGAAGAAGAACCGCACGTAGTCCGGGTTCACGTAGAACATCAACAGGGCCACCGCCAGCGGAATGCAGGTCAGCGCCACGCCGGTCATCCGTCCGTGGGCGCTGATGGCCCGGATCTTGCCCCGGAGCTTGAACCGCTCCCGAATCAGCGAAGCCAGCTTGTCGAGAATCTCGGCCAGGTTGCCGCCGGTGCGCCGCTGCAACAGCACCGCCGAGACGAAGAAATGCACGTCCATCGACGGCACCCGTTTGGCCAGGTTCTGCAGAGCCGTCTCCAGCGGCAGGCCCAGGTTGTGCTCCTCGAAGGTCCGGCGGAACTCGCCCGCCAGCGGCTCCTGAAACTCCCGGTGGATCATCTCGAGCGAGACCGAGAAGGCGTGCCCGGCCCGCATCGACCGGGCCACGAACTCCAGACTGTCCGGGAACTGCTCCTCGAACTTCCGGATCCGCTTCATCCGCAGCCGCAACAGGTGCAGGATCGGCAACACGCCGGCTACCAGCCCCAGCGGTACCGCCGTCCAGCGGTAGGCCGGGAACCCGTACCAGCCCACCATGAAGCCCCCCAGGAACAGGGCCAGGCAGGCGTGCGCCAGCCGCGGCGCCCGCCACTTCAGCCCCGCCTGCTCGATCAGCGCCTGCGCCCGGTCGTGATACTCGAACTTCCTGAGCAGCCGCATCACCAGTTGCCCGGTGGTCTCGTCCCGCTCGAGCAGCGCCGGGCTCTTCTTGGCCCCCTTCTTCTTCTTGCCGGCGCGCTGCTGCGTGCCGAGCAGGCGGCTCTTCATCTTGTCCGCCTCGGCCGACCGGAAGGCGTTCATCACCGCCCAACCCGCGATCAGGGCGACGATCCAAATCACCGCGAATATGGCGACGTAGCTGCCCATCACTCCACCGTCAAATCTCGACCACCTCGTCGAACAGGTCCGGCCGCAGCCGGATGCCCGCGGCCAGTAGCTTCTCGTAGAACTTCGGCCGGATGCCCGTGGCCGCAAACCGGCCCACCACCTTGCCCTCCGGCGACAGCCCCCGCTTCTCGAAGACGAAGATGTCCTGCAGCGTCACGATCTCGCCCTCCATCCCCGTCACCTCCGTCACGCTCGTCACCCGGCGGCTGCCGTCGCTGAACCGCGCCGCCTGGATGATCAGGTCCACCGCGCTGGCGATCTGCTGCCGGATCGACTTCAACGTCATGTTGGCGTTGGCCAGCGACACCATCACCTCCAAGCGCGAAACCGCGTCGCGGGGGCTGTTGGCGTGGACCGTGGTCAGCGAGCCGTCGTGGCCGGTGTTCATCGCCTGGAGCATGTCCATCGCCTCCTCGCCGCGCACCTCGCCGACGACGATCCGGTCCGGGCGCATGCGGAGGCTGTTGATCAGCAGCTCGCGCTGCCGCACCGCCCCTTTGCCTTCCAGGTTCGGGGGCCGCGTCTCGAGCCGCGCCACGTGCGGCTGCTTGAGCTGCAGCTCGGCGGCGTCCTCGATGGTCACGATCCGTTCCTTCGGCGAGATGAAGAACGACAGCGCGTTCAGCAGCGTCGTCTTGCCGGCGCCCGTGCCGCCCGAGATGATGATGTTCAGCCGCGCCTTCACCGCCGCCTCGAGCAGGTCCATCATTCCCTGCGTCAGCGCCTTGCGCTCCACCAGGTCCGGCGGCATCAGCTTGTCGGTGCTGAAGCGGCGGATCGACAGCAGCGGCCCGTCCACGGCCAGCGGCGGGATGATGGCGTTGACGCGGGAGCCGTCCCGCAGCCGGGCGTCCACCATCGGGTTGGACTCGTCGATCCGGCGGCCCACCTGCGAAACGATCTTGTCGATGATCCGCAGCAGGTGCGCATCGTCGCGGAAGGTCACGTTCGTCAACTCCAGAACGCCCTTGCGCTCCACGTAGACCTGCTTGTGCGTGTTCACCAGGATGTCGGAGACCGTCGGGTCCTGCAGCAGGGGCTCCAGCGGCCCCAGCCCGAAGACCTCGTCGAGAACCTCCTCGCAGATCTGCTGCTTCTCGATCGAGCTGAGCAGCGTCTGCTCTTCGTTGATCAGCGCCAGCAGCGCCTGGCGCACCTCGGTGCGGACCCGCTGGTTGTCGATCGTCGCCAGGGCCTCGAGGTTGATCTTGTCGAGCAGCTTGCGGTGGAGCGTGAACTTGAGCTCCTGATACTCCGGCCGCAGCGCCGTCTTCGGCCGGCCGGCGTTCTTCAGCAGCCGCTGCTCCCAGCTCATGTACTGTCGTTTCTGGTCAACGCCTGGTAACATCTGCTCTCCTCACTACGCTGTCTTCGCCTCCAGCGCCGCCGCCGAGCGCTGGCTCTCCTGGCGGGCGTTCTCGATGAGCTTGGCCGCAAACTTCTCCAGCGCCCGGCCCAGCTCGGTTTCCGGTCCCAGGGCGTGGCCCAGCGAGATCACCCGGTGCAGCGAGAAATAGTCGTTCGGAAACAGGTGGCTCACCGGACAGTTGAAGATCTTCTCCATGTCCGAGGCCGTAATCCCGTCGCGCTTGCTCGCCCGGTTCACCAACACCCGGTAGCGCTCCTTGGTGAAGCCCAACTGCTCGAGCAGGCTCACCGCCCGGCGGGTCAAATGCAGGCTGGCCAGCTCCGAGGTGGTCACTACGAAGGCCTCGTCGGCTTCCGAAACCGTCAGCAGACTGGTCCGGTGGGGCAGGGCCGGGGCGTCGAGAATCACCCAGGAGTACAGCATCCGGCAGAACTCCAGCGCGTCGTGGAGCCGGTTCGGCTCCACCGGCCCGCCGTCGGGCTCGTCCGGCGCCGGAATCACGTCCACCCCGTCGCAATGCGCCACCAGCGAAGCCCACACCGCCGGATCGAGCCCGTCGGAGCGCTCGAACAGGTCGGTGACCGAGCAGGTGTGATGGAGCTTCAAATAGAAGGCCAGCGTGCCTCCCATCAGGTCCAGATCCATCACCAGGACCCGGTCGCCGGTGGCCCGCCGCAGGGCGAAGGCCGTCTGCACCGCGATGGTCGAAGAGCCCGAGCCCGGCTTCGCGCTGGCGAATACCAACACCCGGCCGCTCTCGGCCGTCTCGGCCGTGGCCGGCTGCCGGAGCCGCTGAATCCGCGCTACCGCCTCGCGCTGCTGCTGGACCTCGAAGGGCATCCACAGGAATTCGGAAGCCCCCGCCCGCAGCGTCTTCACCACCGCCCGGGAGTCGTTCGAGCGGTGCAGCCCCACTACCTGGGTCACCGGACGGTAGGCGGAGACGAACTCCACCAGCCGGATCGCCTTGTCCAGGTCCGTGGCCACGTCGATGAGCACCACGTCCGGCTTCACTTGCCGCAACCGGATCTCCAGCGTGTGCTCGGAAGGGTAGGACTTCAGTTCCGCCAGCACCTGGAAGGTGCGCAGCTCCGAAGCGCTGCGCTGGAACTGTTCGCCCAACTCCCTGTCCGGAGCGATCAGCAGCGCCGTCAGTTCCGTCTTGCGAGCGTGGGAATCCATCTCCGGCCTCCGTCCGGTTCTCTCTCCTTACGGCTTCTTCTTGAGCCTGCCGTCGTAGCGGAACTGGTCCCCCGGCGCCAGGTTCTCCAGGAACTTCATCGGCATCACCGGCATCGGTTTGGGCTCGCCCGCCTCGATGGGATCCACGATCTCCGGCGTCACCATGACGATCAGCTCGGTCTTCGACTTCTGCTTGTCCCGGCTCTTGAACAGCTCGCCGAGGATCGGGATGTGCGAGAGGCCCGGGATCCGGTTGAAGGTCGCCCGCGCCCGGTCGTCGATCAGCCCGGCGATCACGAAGCTCTGGCCCTCGCCCAGCTCGATGTTGGTCTCCATCCGCCGGGTGGCCAGCGCCGGAATCAGGAAGCCACTGAACTGGATCGCGTTCGTCAGGTCGATGGTGGAGACTTCCGGCCTCACGAACATCCGGATCGTCTCGTTCGCCGTCAGCTCGGGACGAAACGTCAGCCGGATGCCGAACTCCCGGAACTGAATGGTCACCGCCCCGGC
>Ga0256839_1003819_pt1 | contig 15220 bp, 14 predicted proteins | sample 354166metaG_FD_185968 | JGI IMG/M metagenome (GOLD analysis project Ga0256839, IMG submission 185968) | Hydrothermal vent microbial communities from Mid Atlantic Ridge, Atlantic Ocean - 354-166 | ecosystem: Environmental > Aquatic > Marine > Hydrothermal vents | place: Atlantic Ocean: Mid... | reverse complement strand
CCATAGAAATACCAACTTCTTTCATGGCATCGGCATAAGCTGTCATATCCGTTGCCAAAACCAAAACACGCTTGCCCTCTTCTACTGCAAAACGCTCGGCAACAGCCAGTGCCATATCTAAAACCAATAAACGCTCCACAATTGGATCGGAAGCTTGGTTACAAAACATGACGGTACGCGCAAACACGCCTGCCTCTTCAAATTGAGTACGAAAATAGTGATAGTCATCAAAAATCAACCCCAAACCGGCAAAGACCACCACATCAGCATCGGCTTGAATACCAATGCGTGCTAAAAAAGGATTATACGGCTCACCTGAAACAGAAAAAATAGGAATTTTTTGACTCTCCACCAAACAATTGAAAATATCAATCATAGGAACATTGGTGCGAATCATTTTGGAAGCCAAAATACGCTTAACGGGATTAACCGAAGGGCCATCTATCCCTACTTTAGGGTCGTGTGCCAAATCTGAGCCACCATCCATTGGCTCCCCCAAGCTATTAAAAATGCGTCCCAAAATATCAGCCGAATAAGTCACTTTCATCGCCGTGCCTAAAAAGCGAATGGAAGCCGCATTAGAAATTCCTTGTGTCCCTGAAAATACCTGTAAGGCAATTTCATCGCGATCTATTTTAATGACCTGTGCAATAGAGGTATTAAACTCATCTTCTACGATAGCCAAATCACCAAATCGAGTCACAGCATCATTGCTATCCTCAGTTGCTGTCACACTGACCGTAATAATATTACCGACGATAGAAAGGATATTATGATGTCTGACCATTTGTCGAATCATTTAAAACTCCAAAAATATTAAAATTACCACTAAGTTACTTACCCTATATGGGGGTTTAAAACGCCTCACTTTATGCAGTCATTTAGTTAAATACCCGAATCTGACAAACTTACTTAAATAAATTAGCTAAAGCCATATGATCGGAAATCACGCCCGCCGACACCACTTTATCGCGGCCTGAATTTTTTGCACTATATAAGGCAGCATCTGCTTTTTCAATTAAATCCACACCGACTTGGCTTGAGTTTATATGTGTCCCTTTTGAAGGTTTATACGTTACGCTACCAATAGAAATGGTTATCGTAACAGACTCTCCTTTAGCTTCAACCACAATACTCTTTATCTTTTTCCTAATCCTTTCCGCAATATCAAAGGCCATGCCTTCTTCAATATTTGCCAGTAAGGCAACAAACTCTTCCCCCCCATAACGCGCCAATACATCATTATTGCGTAATTGCTCACGAATAGTTTTTGCGACTAAAGTTAAGACTTGATCGCCTACTTGATGACCGTAGGTGTCATTTACCTTCTTGAAAAAATCAATATCTAAAAAGAAGCATGATAAAGCCTCAACACTACGCTGCGCTCGGTCAATCTCTTCGCCTAAGCGTTGTTCTAAAAAGCGGCGGTTATTAACACCGGTTAAGGTATCCATCAAGCTGGTACGCTTCATTGCTTCATAATTTAAATGATTTTCCAAGCAAACACTCACCACAGAGGTCATATGCTCAATAAAATCGGTTGCCATGGTATTTTCAAAGCGATGTGCATCAAGACTGCCCATACTTAACGCACCTAAAAATTTGCCACGCCGAACTAATGGAATAATCGCAACGCTGGCAGGTTTATGTTTATCAATCGTAAAAAAATGCGCGCACTTAGCTGTTTTATACAAACCTAAATAGGGATTAATCGAGCAACCAAACGTAGCTTGCAATATATCATTATTTTTTAAAAGGATAAGACGTGGTTGCTTATCTATATTAAAACCATCTTCCATTAAATAAGTTTGCAATTCTCCCTTTGCATCAATCAGACAAAATCCAATATAATCAAGATCAAAAAAATCTTGAGAGGCTAAAATATACTCAAGCATTTCCGCCAAAGAATTAAGGTTAAGCAAACCCATTTCAAACATTTGAAAACGCCGTAACGTGTTACCATTAGATTTTACACGCTCCAACATACCGTCTAAATGGCTTTGCAACACCATTAAATCCGTCGTTAGGTCTTCTTCCAAAATAATTCTCAACTGATTAAAAAGCAATTACCCATAAGGGTAGCAGTTTCTACATAAAAACGTAACCATTTATCATATGCCTGATTCAATCGCCCAACAAATATCTAAATTACGTCAACAAATTCAAAAATATAACTACAACTATTACACATTAGATTCTCCAAGCATTACCGATGCAGAATATGATAGGCAAATTAAATTGTTGCGCGAACTAGAAGCACGCCACCCTGAATTTGCCAGTAGTGACTCCCCAAGTCAAAGCGTTGGTGGAAAGGTACTTGAGGCATTTAGCAAAGTACAACATGAATTACCGATGCTATCACTGGGTAATGTTTACTCCGCCTCTGAATTACACGATTTTATCGAGCGCATTACTAAGCGTTTAGAGCATGCTACTGAGCTGGATTTTTGTGTCGAACCCAAATTAGATGGGCTTGCCATCAGCTTATTATACGAACAAGGTAAATTGGTACAAGCCGCGACACGAGGCGATGGCTCTGTCGGTGAAGATGTCACCCATAATGTCAAAACCATTCAAAATATCCCGCAGACCTTATCCGGCTCAGATTTCCCGGCGCGATTAGAAGTCCGCGGCGAAGTCGTGATGCCGATTGCCGATTTTATTCGCTTTAACCAGCAAGCCATCAGCGAAGGCAACAAAGGCTTTGTCAACCCTCGCAATGCCGCCGCCGGCAGTCTACGCCAATTGGATGCTACGATTACTGCACAACGCCCTTTAGCTTTTTATAGCTATGGTATTGGCATCGTTGAGCAAGGCCAATTAGCAGATAGCCACTACCAACGCCTGCAACAACTTAAAAAATGGGGCTTACCACTAACAAATGAAATCAGTTTAGAAACAGGGGCGGAAGGCTGCTTAAACGCCTATCAAAAACTACGACAACAACGTGCAAACTTGCCTTATGAAATAGATGGCATTGTGTATAAAGTAGACAATATCATGTTACAAGAACGCTTAGGATTTGTCGCACGCGCCCCCCGCTGGGCAACTGCTCATAAATTTCCTGCACAAGAAGAGCAAACTAAATTATTAGATGTTGAATTTCAAGTCGGACGAACGGGAGCCATTACCCCTGTGGCCATTTTAGAGCCGGTTTTTGTCGGCGGTGTTACCGTCAGCCGTGCCAGTCTACATAATGCGGATGAAATTGCGCGTTTAAACCTAAAAATTGGTGATACCGTCATTATCCGCAGAGCCGCCGATGTCATTCCGCAAATAGTCCAAGCACTACCTAATTCTGGTGTAAGTAGCGAGATTATATTCCCAACCACTTGCCCTATCTGTTCTTCTGAAATTGAACGCTTAGAAAATGAAAGTATTGCACGTTGTACAGGCGGCCTATATTGTGCGGCTCAGCGCAAAGAAGCCATCCGCTATTTTGCTTCGCGAAAAGCCATGAATATTGATGGCTTAGGTGTAAAAGTGGTTGAACAATTGGTCGATGCGCAACTTATTAACACACCGGCCGATTTATTTAATCTAACCGCTGAGCAATTAATTCCCCTAGAACGGATGGGACAAAAAAAAGCGGACAACTTAATACAAGCGATAGCCCATTGTAAACAAACCCACTTTGCCAAATTTTTACTGGCTCTTGGTATTCGAGAAGTAGGCGAAGCAACGGCTAAAAATTTAGCGGAACATTTTTTAACCCTGGAAGCACTGCAAAAAGCAAATAAGGAAGCACTGCAAGAAGTGGATGATGTCGGTGAGGTTGTCGCTCAACATATCGTGACATTTTTTCGCCAACCTCATAACCAAACCGTTATCCAAGCCTTATTAGCAGCCGGCATTCATTGGCCGGACATGCCGGCAAAAACAACACAAGCACACACATTATCCGGCAAAACCTTTGTACTCACGGGTAGCTTAACGCATATGAGCCGCAATGAAGCCAAACAAGCATTACAAGCACTTGGGGCAAAAGTATCCAGTAGCGTGTCCAAAAAAACAGATTATGTCATTGCAGGAAAGGATGCCGGCTCTAAGCTCAACAAAGCCGAAGCGCTGGGCATAGAAGTTTTAAATGAAGAGGCTTTCTTAAATTTATTAAACCATGCTTAAAACATAATTCATGAAGCACTGGCTCATTAGTGCAGAAAGTGTTATTGTCCAATAAACGAAAATGCAAGCAAAACAGGCCGTCAGTTTACTTGAAATGAACAATTATTATTACCCCAAACAATTAAAGGTTTAACATATGAAGCAACTCTACACACTCATTGCAGTAGGTCTCTTATCAGTCGCTAGCCTATCAGCTTTTGCCGAAAATAAGCCCATGAAAATGCAAATGGACATGGGGAGCATGTCTGAAGAAATGAAAGATAAACAAGCGCGTAAAAAACAACAGTATATTTTACAGATAGACGAACTTTCATCCCAAATCAGACATGAAAAAAATACCAGAAAAAAGAAAAAACTAATGGATAAGCAATTACAGCTAATAAAAGACCACCAGGAAGCGCACCGCCAAATGAAAAAGAAAATGATGCAAAAACATATGCAAAAAATGATGCGTCAGAAAAAAGCGATGCAAATGTAAAAACTACCACGCCGAAGGCAAGCTTCGCTCAATTATAATTTGCTGAGCTTGCTTACGGAGATAACCGCCCTTTTTTAAATCTTGCATAATCCGACCGACCATTTTTTGCGATGCCCCCACTCGATTGGCTAAGTCGGCATAAGTAAGCGACTCCTCAATCACCCAAACACCCTCACTTTGCTCACAAGCAAGTTCCATCAGAGTACTCACGACCCGACCATAAACATCCATTAATGCCAAACTACGTACATTACCACTTAAAGCACGTAATCGCTGTGTTAATCCACGAATAATTGCTAAAGATAAGTCGGGGTTGTTACTTAACGCTCTGCTAAATTCCTGTTTAAGCAAAACGGCAAAATAACAATCATCCAAAGTCATAATACTAGCAGACCTAGCACCCTCATCTAATAATGACACTTCACCAAAATATTCACCGACAGATTGTACGTTTAAGATAACCTCTTTACCGGACTTATCATTAAGATAGACTTTGACTCGGCCTTGTAAAATGATAAAAAGGGAATTAGTCTCATCACCTTCATTAATGATAATCGTATTTTTTGTATGGTTCCGGGCAATAAAATGTTGCGCAAATTCACTGCGTTGCTCAGGGCTCAGCACTGCAAACAAAGGAATGTTTTCAAAAAGATCAATATCCATGCTCTGGCCTTTTAGGACTAACAAGTAGGTTGATCTTACACTACTTAAGGGATCGAGGAGACAATAAATCCCGAAACTAGCGCAGAATGTTTGTACTGCCCCCATCTAAAATCTAAAGTTGTGCATTCTGCCTATCATTTAATTACGAAAAATTACGTAACCTTCCTTTAAGCTCAATACATAGACGTGCGCTAAACATCTATCCATTCATACAACTCAGTCATAGCAGGATCGCACTTACAACAGCTAGTGCCACAAGCCTTATCAGTCGATAGTTTTCTGACCTTGCCTTTATTAACCCATTTAACCAACATCCCTCTTAAAGCATCAGCATCCATATCAAAATGATTAGCCATATCCAATAAAGAAAGCCGACGCTGCTGCTTTAAATAATCACGTAACTCAGATAAAATCATGCTAACTCCTGCTTTAACTCTGCTCGCCCTGCCCACCAGAAACCTAAAATAACCATTGCAAAAGCGGCCAACAAGCCTAACACCCAAAATAATGATGCTTGTGGATGTTGCACATAGGTCGCAAGCTGATAAAAAATAGTCGCGGTCATATACGCAATACCGGTTGTCCAGGCTACAACAAAAATAGTCCATTTAGTGCCTGTTTCCCGCTGAATAGCTGCAGTTGCAGCAACACAAGGGGCGTATAACAAAATAAACAACAAATAAGCAAACGCGCCGGCCTGTCCATCAAAACGCGCCTGCATTTCACCAAAAGTACCGTGTTTGACTGCTTGCTCATCAGCGGCTCGCTGCATATCGCTCACATCACCAATATTTAATCCTAAAGGATCTAATAAATTATCAGCCACCGCAATTAAATTCTCAGGAATAGTCTGCACAGCGGCTAATAATAATTGTGGTAAATCATAAGCTTCCTTTGGTAATTCCTCCCCCTTCATCGCCAGCTGACTATATAAAGCATCTAGCGTGCCGACGACCGCTTCTTTTGCTAATATGCCGGTAAAAATACCCACCGTTGCCGGCCAATTATCTTCTTGTATTCCCATAGGCTCAAATACCGGCACTAAAACACGCCCTATTTCACTCAAAACGGAGGTTTGCGTATTTTCCTGACCAAAGCTACCATCTGTTCCTAATGAATTTAAAAAGTTCAACACCAATACCATCGGTACAATCACTTTACCGGCATTCACCAAAAAAGTTTTTAAACGATCCCAAGTACGAATCATAATACTTTGTACAGTGGGTAAGTGATAATTAGGCAACTCCATAATAAACGGCATAGAATCGCCTTTAAAGAGAGTATGACGCATAATTAAACCCGTGAGTATTGCCACGGCAATACCTAAAACATACAAGCCAAACACCAAATTTTGCCCACCGACCGGAAAAAATGCCGCGGCAAACAGTGCGTAAACAGGCAAACGCGCACCACAGGACATAAATGGATTCATAATATTAGTTAAAATACGGTCACGCTGACTTTCTAAGGTGCGAGTGGCCATAATAGCAGGCACATTACAGCCAAAACCGACAATCATCGGCACAAACGACTTCCCCGGCAACCCTATCATGCGCATAAAACGATCAACGACGAAGGCGGCACGTGCCATATAGCCGGAATCTTCCAGTATGGATAACACCAAAAATAAAAAGCCAATAATAGGAATAAAAGTTGCCACTACTTGTATGCCACCACCGGCACCATTAGCTAATAACACCACCAACCATTCCGGAAATTGTAACGCGACCAAGCCCAACCCCAAGCCTTCTACAAAAATGGCGCCGGCCACCTGGTCAAAAAAATCAATAAAGGCACTGCCGATATTAATGGTAATCATAAACATGATATACATGACCAATAAGAATATAGGGATACCTAAATAACGGTTCAACACCCATTTATCTATTTTATTTGTCGTATCACGGCTAATTTCATTTAATTTATTAACACAGCTCTTAGTCAGTTCATTGACAAATCCATATCGTGCATCAGCCGCTAAAATATCCACCTCTTCATCAGCAGCAACCTCTATATCCAGCTCTATTGCCGAGGCTATTTTTACCATTTCCATGCCGGCAATTTGTTGCGCCAAAGTATCACGCTCTAATAAGCGAATAGCCAACCAACGCACATCACAATGGTGCTGCTTAGCTTGCATTTGTAAAGCGGGCAATAATTCATCAATGGCCTTTTCAATAGCCGAGTGGTAACGTATCTCTAATGAGGGTACAGGTTGTGTTATGACCGCCTCATTAATCTGGGTTTTAAGCTCCGCAATACCTTGCCGAGTTGCCGCAGAAATTGCCATCACAGGACAAGCCAATAATTTAGATAATTGCTTAATGTCAATTTCCAAACCACGTTGCGCAACAACATCCATCATATTCAACACAATAATCATCGGTACGCGCATTTCGATTAATTGTGAGGTCAAATATAAATTACGCTCTATATTAGAAGCATCTAAAATATTAATCACTAAATCTGCTTCTTTAGCGGCAACATAATCTCTGGCAACTTGCTCATCTAAAGAAATATCATTATCGGCCTCTAATGAATAAGTTCCCGGTAAATCAATTACCTCAACGCGCTTCCCTGCATGCGCATATTCCCCCGTTTTTTTCTCTACCGTTACTCCCGGCCAATTTCCTACATGCTGCTTAGCCCCTGTTAATGCATTAAATAAAGTGGTTTTGCCGCAATTAGGATTACCCACCACAGCAATCGTAAAATCAATAGCCATCAAAGTTTCTCTATATTTAATATATCCGCTTCATCCTTACGTAAAGTCAATGAGAAACCACGCAAAGCAATTTCAATAGGGTCACCTAACGGCGCGTAGCGTACGATAGAAAATTCCGTACCGGGTGTCAACCCCATCGCTAACAAGCGTTTCCTATAACTACGCTCTTGTTTATTAAAGCCTTTTACGCGACCTTTATCACCAATCGCAAGATCCTTTAAGCCATATAGTCTCATATCCATACTTTACCTCTTATCAATAACTATCTAATTAATAATCATTCTCATTTATGAAATTCAATATAGCATATTTACCCTAAAAAAAATACTCTAACCCTCGTTTTTAGCTCCGTTTATTATAAATATCTAAAAAACATAAGACGCAAGGTCTCAGCCTTAAAAATATCCAAGCTAAATTTAAAAACGTACTAAGGACAGAGAAAAGGACTGAGAAGAAGAATACCCTATACGAGACTGCATGCGTGAGATATTTGCGCTGAAAGAGGTAACAAAACTTACCGCTGACCGCTTTTACTTTGTATACCTGATATATCAAAGAGTGACAAAATAAGTTTTCTAAATAATTGCTAAATTTTCAATCAATATTTCCTGCAATATAATTATGATTTTCACTGCTTTTACTGCTACGGCATCACCGTATAAGTCTTACTATAAGTACGACCCGCTTCACATACGGCACGGCTAATGGGACTATCACAAGAAGTATCCGTAAATTCAGCCTTTAATTCCCCTTTTTCAGTGGGTACAAAGTAAAAACGAAAATTGGGGTCTGAGCTAATGGCAATATCAGTTTTAGCTGTCAAAACCGGCTTGCCGTTAAAGGTTACTTTAATTTGTTTAATAAAATGTGCTCTACGTTTAAAACGGGTCACTTGATCAATTTGCATGCCGGTAATATTAGGATGGCTAATTAATAATTGTGCCATCGTCGGCTTACCATCCACTATCTTGTCATCTAACCTAAATTTCATTTTACCTAAACGCTGCATCGCCGCATCATAATCTGCTCCAATCGGTGCCGAACAGCCACCACTAGCTTTAACAAAGCGTTTCACCATAAACAACTTGCCATCATTCATTTCAGCAATGGCGCGAATATAGCTATAAGTATTTACTCGCACCCGCATGGCAATATCCGCCCGGCCACTTTCGGGAGTAAACTCAAATTCACCCACCATAGGAAATGGGTTTTTATCAATTAACAGCAAAATACGCTTGATATATTTGGCTTTGGTTTGTGGAAAATTTGCCGTAATTTTAATCGGTACCAGTGCTGGGTCTTCTGCCCGTATTGGAGCCGTTAATTGCATTATCTCTGTACCATCGGCAATCATTTTACCAGGGAAAAATTGCTCTTTTAATACACGCTTCCACTGCGTCTCATCTTTAGCGGCATTAGCCAAATTTGACAACATAATCAATACCAATACCCATAATATTCTGGAAAATATTTTCATTTTTTACTCCTTAATCCAGCTTGCGAATTTAAATTTATAAAAATGCCAAAACAGCTTGCAAATCAGGCTCATCAACAAACACATCGGCCTGCTCCCTAACATTATCTCGTGCCACTACGCCACCAAAACCAACACAAAAAGCACCTGCTTTTTTCGCTTCCATATCGGTATTCCCATCACCGACTATTGCTAATTTTAAATTATCAGGATTTAATTGACGGCACACCTCGGCTTTACCACCATTTCTGGCTAACGGTGATTGCTCATTAAATTTTAAATAATGCCCCGCATCGTCAAATAAAATATCAACTGCATGCACATGGCCGGCATCAATATTTAACTTAGCCGCTAAAGGCAAAATAGCCTGTTTTAAGCCACCACTAATGATATGCACTTGTTTGCCTTGTGCTTGTAATTGCTGAAAAACCTCTGCCGCCCCTTGCACCATACGCTCTATATACAGTTCAGCGACCCACTCAATGGCTTGTTTATCGGGTCTAATCAAATTAAGACGCTGCCCATAGACAGTTTCCAAAGCCACTTCACCATTCATCGCTGCATTCGTTAACGCCGCCATGGCCGCGCCGCAACCTGCTCGCTCTGCTAAGGCATCAATGCCTTCTATTGCGCTTAATGTGCTATCGCAATCAAAGCAGATAATATCAAAACTCATATTTAATTAACCTAAAAAATTATCTATATGCCAAAATATCCAAGTGGTCGCCTAGGTGGGTAGCACTCCCCGGACTATCAAGTCGGGGAGTGCTACCCATCTTACGATTCTGTATATTAATGTTGTATTACAACTCGATTTGAATGGCCGATTCAACAGCCGTTAAAGCACAAACATCTGCTAATAAAGCCGCATCCAATTTTTCAGAAATGCTAATGACCGCCATCGCTTGTTGATGATTATCTGCAATGCCCACTTGCATACGTGAAATATTAATATTGGCCTTCCCTAATACCGAGCTAATGGCACAAATCACACCCGGTTTATCCGCATGTTGAGTGACCAATAAAATCCCTTCCGGCACGACTTCAATTTCATACTGATTAATATTAATTAAACGGGGGTGCTTATCACCTAATAAAGTCCCGGTTAAGCTAACTTCTTCTCCCCCTGCACAGTAAGCCGTCACTTCCACTAAAGAAAGGTAACCGGTTATTTCTTCTGTTTTCGATTCAGTTAATGCAATGCCTTGACGTTTGGCAATATTTTCTGCATTTACGCTATTAACGGGCGTAGAAACACGGCCTGATAATAAACCTACCAATGCCCCTACCGAAACAGATCGCGCTTCTGCTTCACAAGCGTTACCTAGCAATGATACTTTAATGCGCTCAATCGGTTGTGTGACTAAGCCGGCAATCACTTTGCCCAAGCTATTGGCCAAGCCAACATAAGGCTCTGATTTTTTAATCTCTTCAGCCGATAAACGGGGCACATTTAAGGCGTTAACCGCTTCCCCTGTTTTTAAGTAAGTAACGGCTTGACGAGCAATTTCCACACTTACCGCCACTTGCGCTTCTTTAGTAGACGCACCTAAATGTGGTGTAAACACAATATTGTCTAGTTCTAATAATGGTGAATCTTTAGGTGGCTCCTGTGCATAGACATCGAGTGCTGCGCCGGCAATATCGCCTGCTTTTAGCGCATCATACAATGCCGCTTCATCAATTAAACCGCCTCGGGCGCAATTAATAATACGTGCCGACTTTTTCATCATCACCATTTTTTCCCGGCTGATAATGCCGCGTGTTTTTTCTAACACCGGACAATGCAAAGTTAAATAATCGGCTTGTGCCACCAATTCATCTAAGCTCACAGGTTCAGCACCACATTCGGCAAAAATCTCAGGCGTTACGAACGGGTCATAAGCAATAACACGCATACCCAATCCCACACCACGACGCGCCACAATACGACCAATCGTACCAAAACCTAAAATGGCTAACGTTTTATGCGTAATTTCTGCGCCCATTAATTGCGAACGCTCCCATTTACCTTCGCGAATGGATTTATCGGCTTTAGGCAAGTTACGACTTAAGGAAAACATATGCGCTATCGCCAACTCTGCCGTTGTCGTTGCATTCGAGTCCGGTGTATTCATCACGATAATGCCCTGCTCGGTTGCCGCAGGAATATCAATATTATCAACACCAATTCCGGCACGACCAATGACTTTTAAATTTTTACCCGCTCGAATAACGGCTTCGGTCACCTTAGTATCACTTCTAATTAACAAAGCATCATAATCAACAATGGTGGCGCACAACTGTTCGGGGGTCATGCCCGTATCAATATGAATTTGAATGCCTTCCTGCTCATTTAAAAAGTTAACCCCAGCATCGGCTAATTTGTCGGAAATAAGAATCTTTTTCATACTCTAAAATAGTATCTCTATAAAAGTTAGGCTAAATAAAACCTTACAGCTTACCGGTTTTGTTATAATTGCAACAATGAATTTTTGCAAATACGCCTTATAAAGACTGTGTCCGAATACAGCAAATCCTTTTTTTCCCTGAACTCATGGAAGCAACGCTTAGTTTTTTGGATTGGAGCAGTTGTCATTGGCTTATTAATCGCTACCATGACCTTATTGAGCGAATGGGCAGCGGCTTTTTATCGCTCAATTTCTCTGCAATACCCTTGGTTTAATTTTGTCGTTGCCCCTTTCGGTTTAGCACTAACAGCTTGGATAACGGTACGCTTTTTTCCGGGAAGTCAAGGTAGCGGCATTCCACAAGTCAAAACCGCTTTAGAAATCCCGCATACACTCGCGGAGCGTTCCAAACTGGTTTCACTACGTATTGCCTTTGGCAAAACCTTTTTACCGATTATGGGTTTATTATCAGGGGCTTCTGTTGGTTTTGGCGGCCCTGCTACTCATGTCGGTGCCTCACTGATGGCTTCTCTCGGTAAAGCCGTTAAATTCCCCGCGCACTATATGGCAAAAGGCCTACTCTTAGCGGGAAGTGCCGCAGGATTTGCCGCGATGTTTAGTGCCCCCTTAGCAGGCATTATGTTTGCTATCGAAGAAATGGGACGTACTTTGGAAGAGCGTATCAGTACCTTAGTTTTAACCGCCATTATTTTTGCCGGTATTACTGCCTATTCCATTTTAAATCACACTTTTTATTTTACCGATGAAACTTTAAAATTTCCTTGGGGAGAAAGCTGGCTCGCAATTCCTTTATGTGGTTTTGTCGGCGGTCTATCGGGCGGACTCTTCAGTAAAATTGTCGTCAACGGACAATATTTTATAAAACGTTTAAACACCTCCATTGTCTTAGTCGCTTTTGTTTGTGGCGGGGTGATTGCATTACTTGGTTATTTATCCCACGGTGATAGTTTTGGTACCGGCTACCAAGTGGCCAAAAATATTATGCAGAATGCCACTAATATTGACCCGCTCTTTCCTCTGTACAAAATGCTGGCGACCATTGCGACGTTTTTTAGCGGTATTCCCAGTGGTATTTTTGTCCCCTCTATTGCCACAGGTGCAGGAATTGGAGCCAATTTAGCTACATGGCTTCCTATTGCGCCCGGCTCTGTGATGGTGCTATTAACCATTACCGCCTATTTTTCCGGCATGCTGCAATCGCCATTAACTTCCTTTGTTGTCGTATTGGAAATGACTCATAGCCATGAAATTTCCATCCCCATTATGGCCGCAGCCTTTATTGCCTCCAGCACTTCCAGGTTAATTAACCAAGAACCCTTATACCGTGCTTTATGTAATGCCTACCAAGTACACCGCCACAATGATGCCATCAATGCCGATCTCGCCAAACAAAAAGCCGATAGCCATGACGCACCCTAAAATCTATCAATCCCTGTTTATTTTACCTCTTATATTGCTGATGCTAGGGGCGTATTATCTCTTCTTACCTAAGCCTTCGGCTCCACAACTTAATTTTAGAACCATAAATAATCAGCTAGTCAATTTAAAACAGCTACAAGGCCAACCGGTACTGATTACTTTCTGGGCGAGCAACTGCCCGAGTTGCTTAAAGGAAATTGTGCATTTTAAAAGCCTATACCAAGACTACCACGCACATGGCTTGGAAATCATTGCCATCGCCATGCAGTATGACCGTCCCAACTACGTTGTCGCCGCCGCCAAAAATCACCAAATCCCCTATCATATAGTACTAGACCTGCACGGACAGTTTGCACAAGCCTTTGGCGATATTCGCTTAACGCCAACCACACTATTAATTAACCCACAAGGAAATATTGAATATCAAATAACAGGCCTGTTTGATTTACAGGCCATGCAGAAGCGTATCGAATCTTTATTAAAAAATAATACAACTTCTTCCCTAACCCTATAAGGAACTAAAAAACAATGCTTTGGTTAAAAGCCCTACATCTTATTTTTATGGTCACCTGGTTTGCAGGACTGTTTTATCTACCTAGATTATTTGTCTACCATGCGATGAGTGATGATGCCATCAGCAATGAACGCTTTAAAGTGATGGAACGTAAATTATTCTTTGGCATCATGACTCCCGGCATGATCATAACCTTTATCTTTGGCATATGGATGTTGCTTGATTATGCTTGGGGCATGTATGCCTCAATGGGCTGGTTACATGCAAAGTTAACCCTACTCGCACTCTTGCTTGTTTATCATTATTACTGTTATCGTTATTTAATGGATTTTAAAACAGACAATAATCAACGCAGTCATGTTTTTTACCGCTGGTTTAATGAAGTGCCAGTGGTATTTTTAATTGCGATTATTATTTTAGCCGTGGTCAAACCCTTTTAAAGTCATTTAGGAATATTGTATGAATCAAAGCGTGCCACAAGTCGCGGTGTTACTTGCTGTCTATAATGGCATAAGCTTTTTAGAAGAACAGTTGACCAGTATTTTGCAACAAGATGGCGTTATCTGCACCATTTTTATAAGTGTTGATTTATCTACTGACGATAGTTACCAATGGTGTTGTCGCTACGCGGCCACTCACCCGCAGATTAAAGTATTGGACTATGGGCAGACATTTGGAGGGGCAGCGGCTAATTTCTATCGCCTTATCAAAGACGTTAATTTTGCAGGCTTTGATTTTATCGCCTTATCTGACCAAGATGATATTTGGCTAACTGACAAGCTCCGCCGTGCCTGTGCGCGACTCAATACGGAAAATTTTGCTGCCTATTCCGGCAATGTCACCGCTTTCTGGGAAGATGGTAGGCAATTACGCATTCATAAAGCGCAACCACAACGTCAATATGACTACTTATTTGAAGCCGCAGGCCCGGGTTGTACTTATGTCTTACGTACGGCTCCGATGTTGCAATTTAAAGCGTTATTACAAGCACAGAAGCAAAAAACGGCACAAATAAGTTTGCATGACTGGTTTATTTATGCTTTTTTTAGAGAAAAAGGATTGCAATGGTTTATAGACCCGGAGCCGATGCTACTTTATCGCCAACATTCACATAATCAAGTAGGCATTCATAAAGGCTGGCAAGCCATTTGCAAAAGATTTAAGTTATTACATAAAGGCTGGTGCAAGCAACAAGTCCTTAAAATTGCCGACTTAGTTGCTCACCATGACTTAAATGTACATTCAAGATTAACCATTTTAAAAAATATCTCACAACTGCGCCGACGCCGGCGTGATCGTTGGATATTATTTTTGATTGCTTTAGTGGGACTGTATTAATCATGCAAAAGATATTAGTCACCGGTGCGACCGGCTTTATTGGTCAGGCAGTCTTACAAGCCTTACATCAAAA
>Ga0256839_1003818_pt1 | contig 15221 bp, 12 predicted proteins | sample 354166metaG_FD_185968 | JGI IMG/M metagenome (GOLD analysis project Ga0256839, IMG submission 185968) | Hydrothermal vent microbial communities from Mid Atlantic Ridge, Atlantic Ocean - 354-166 | ecosystem: Environmental > Aquatic > Marine > Hydrothermal vents | place: Atlantic Ocean: Mid... | reverse complement strand
TTCACAATCTGCCCATGCGCGCCGCGCTCGCTTTTGGCCCCCGTGCCCGGATATAGCGGCGAGCCGTGGCTGGAAAAAAACCGGATGCGTGGCTCGTTCCACAGGATATCCTGCGTGCCGTTGCCATGATGCACGTCAAAATCCACAATCGCCACGCGCGACAGCCCGCGCGCCTCCAGCGCATGCAGGGCGGCAATCGCCACATTGCCAAACAGGCAGAACCCCATGGATGTCTCCCGCTCTGCATGGTGGCCCGGCGGGCGCATGGCCACAAAAGCATTGCCCGCCTCGCCATCCAGCACCATATCCACCGCCCGCACAATGCCACCCACCCCGCGCCGCGCCGCCATAAGCGAGCCGCTGGAAAGATGGGTGTCCGGGTCCAGCGCCATGCAGCCCTCTGCGGGGAGCTGCGCCTCCAGCCCGTCAATATAGCTTTGCGGATGGGCGCGCAGAATCGGGGTGTCGCCCGCCAGCGGGGCCTCGATGCGCAGCAGGTCCAGATCATCGGTCGCGGCATAAATCGCCTGCATCCGCGCCACGCATTCCGCATGGCCTTCGGGGTTTTTGTGGTTCAGGGCGTCGGGGTGGGTCAGGAAAGCTGTTGTCATATTTCAGAGCCTAGGCAATACTCGGGCTTTCATCAAGGAGATCCGATGCGCCTGTTTCTTTTGTGGCTCTTGCTGCCGACATGGGCCGCTGCCCAGCCCGCCAGCATCAATCCGCTGACCGTGGCGGGCTATCTGCGCGCCGATCTTGGCGGCAGCGCCGAAAAGGAAAACGTGCTGCTGGTCTATGATGAAGAAGGCGCGATCGACCTTTATATCTATACGCGATTTCAGCAAAACAGCGTATTGCGCCCCTCCGGGATCTATGTGCCGAATTTCTCGGCCTCCACCCGCAATCCGCCTATCCTGCGCCTGCTGCCCGATAAAAGCTTCACGGTGATGGTGACCCAAAGCTCGGGCCTTGGCTATAGCGCCTATGCCACGCGGATCGCTTATGTGAATGGCGAATTCCGTATCGTCGGGGTGCTGGACGAATTCGCGCCCAAAACCGGCGAAGGCACGCGCCGCTGCGCCTATGATCTGGAGCGCGGGGTCGCGATTTTCACCCCGATTGCCGACGAGACAACCGAGATCCCCACCGAGATTGGCCCGCTGCCTGTGGATGGCTTCCTGCCAGCCACCCTCACCGGTTATTGCGAGGATTAAATGCCCGAGCTGCCCGAGGTCGAAACCGTGATGCAAGGCCTGATGCCGGTGATGAATGGCCAGCGGATCACCCATGCGGAGGTTCGCCGCGAAGGGCTGCGCTGGCCCTTTCCCGATCATTTTGCCGCGCGGCTGGCGGGGGCGCGGGTGTTGGCCATGCAGCGGCGGGCAAAATACATCCTGATGGAGCTGGATCGCGGCGAATCATTACTGGTGCATCTGGGCATGTCGGGCAAGGTGACGATCGACAAAAGCGGGGCCGAGCCGCCCGCCAAGCATGATCATGTGGTGCTGGACATGGAAAACGGGGTGCGGATCCTGTTTAATGATCCCCGCCGCTTTGGCTCGCTGGATCTGGTCCCCTCGGCCAATCCCGAGGCGCATAAGCTGCTGGCCAGCCTCGGGCCGGAGCCGCTGGGCAATGGCTTTAATGCCGCCTATTTCGGCGAACAGCTCAAGCGGCGCAAAGCCCCGATCAAATCGGCAATGCTGGATCAAAAGATCGTGGCAGGCCTTGGCAACATTTATGTATGCGAGGCGCTCTGGCGCGCCGGGATCTCGCCGCTTTCTAGCAGTGCCGCGCTCGCCCCGGCGCATGTATCCGCCCTGACGGGGCATATCCGCGATGTGCTGCGCGAGGCGATCAAGGCCGGCGGCTCCTCGCTAAAGGATTATCGCCAAGCCAATGGCGAGCTGGGCTATTTCCAGCACAGCTTCAAAACCTATGGCCGCGAGGGCGAGGCTTGCCAAAAGCCCGATTGCGGCGGAGAGATCGCGCGGATCACCCAGGCGGGCCGCTCCAGCTTTTATTGCCCCGCCTGCCAGAATACCCTCTGATATAAACGCCCGATTTTCGGCGGCGCGGGCCGCATCCCGTGCTATACCCGCCAAATGCTATTTGCCTTGCCCGATGATAAAACCCTCTATCAAGCCCTGCTCGCGCGCGATGATCGCTTTGAGGGCCTCGCCTATGTCGGGGTGAAAACCACCGGCATTTTTTGCCGCCTCACCTGCCCGGCCCGCAAGCCCAAGCCCGAAAACTGCACCTTTTTTGCCACTATAGGCGAATGTATCGAAGCAGGGTTTCGCGCCTGCAAGCGCTGCCACCCGCTCGCCCCCGCCGCCAAGGCCGACCCGACGATTGCCGCCCTGCTGCAAGTCCTGGAGGATCGCCCAGGCTATCGCTGGTCCGAGGCCGATCTGGTGCGCATGGGCCATGATCTTTCCACCGTGCGTCGCGCCTTCAAGCGGCAATTCGGCATGACCTTTCTGGAAATGGCGCGGCAAAAGCGGCTGCGCGAAGGGTTTGAAACCATCTCGAGGGGCGGCAGCGTGATCGAAGCGCAGCTTGATGCGGGGTTTGAATCGCCCAGCGCCTTTCGCGCCGCCTTTGCCGCGCTTCTGGGCCGCCCGCCCGGCAGCTTGCGCAAGGATGGCCTTTTGCTGGCGGACTGGATTCCCACCCCGATTGGCGACATGATCGCGCTGAGCAGCCGAACCCATCTGCATTTGCTGGAATTTGTCGGCCGCAAAGCCCTGCCAGCCGAGCTGGCCAAGCTGCAAACCATGGCCAAGGGCCGGATCGGCATCGGCCAATATGCCCCGACCACCCAAATCCGCGCCGAGCTTGGCGTCTATTTCAGTGGCAAATCAGCGCATTTCACCACCCCGCTTGCGCTGCAGGGTAGCGAATTCACCCGCGGGGTATGGGCGGCATTGCAAGATATTCCGGCAGGCGAGACCCGTTCTTATGGCCAGATCGCTGCCCAAATAGGCCGCCCGAGCGCCAGCCGCGCCGTGGCCCGCGCCAACGGGGCCAACCAGATCGCGCTGGTCATCCCCTGCCACCGCGTGATCGGGGCGGATGGGTCGCTCACCGGCTATGGCGGCGGCTTATGGCGCAAGCAGCGCCTGCTGGAAATCGAGCAGCAATATAAAAATCAAAGCCCGAAGGCTTGACCACCCCCCCCGCCATGCTACACCTTTCGCCTGAACAATTGAGGATTCCTTCATGGCGTATGAAACCATTCTTGTGGACACCGAGGATCATGTAACACTGATCACGCTGAACCGCCCCGAGGCGCTGAACGCGCTGAATGCCCAGCTTTTGAACGAGCTTGGCCAAGCGCTGGCCGCGGCGGATAAAGACAAAAAGGTGCGGGCGATCATCATCACCGGCTCGGAAAAAGCCTTTGCGGCAGGGGCAGATATTAAAGAGATGGCCGAAAAAGGCTTTGTCGATATGTTTATGGAGGATTATTTCACCGCCGAAACCGAAGCCCTGCTAAAAACCCGCAAGCCCATTATTGCAGCGGTTTCCGGCTTTGCCCTTGGCGGGGGCTGCGAGCTGGCGATGATGTGTGATTTCATCATCGCATCCGACACTGCCAAATTCGGCCAGCCCGAGGTCAATCTCGGCGTTATGGCCGGCATTGGCGGCACCCAGCGGCTGACCCGATTCGTCGGCAAATCAAAAGCCATGGAAATGAACCTGACAGGGCGCTTTATGGAAGCGGCCGAGGCCGAAAGCTCGGGGCTGGTTTCGCGTGTGGTGCCCGCCAAGGATTTGCTGAAAGATGCCAAAGCCACCGCTGCCAGAATCGCTGAAAAATCCATGCTGACGGTGATGGCAATCAAGGAAACCGTCAACCGTTCATACGAAACCACCCTGCGCGAGGGGCTGCTCTATGAGCGGCGGGTATTCCACGCGCTATTCGCCACCAATGACCAATCCGAAGGCATGGCGGCATTTTCCGAAAAGCGCACGCCGCAATTTCGGGATAAATAACTGCAACGCTGTTGACTCTGCCCCCAAGCAGGGGTAGAGGATCGCTTCAACGAATTACATGAAAACCGGATCATAAATATGGCTAACTCGCCCCAAGCAAAAAAACGCGCCCGCACATCCGAGCGCCGCGCTGCAATCAATAAAAACCGCCGCACCCGGATCAAGACTTTTATCCGCCGCGTGGAAGAAGCCATCGCCGGTGGCGATCAGGCCGTAGCCGCCGAAGCCTTCAAAAATGCCCAGCCCGAAATCATGCGCGGCGTAACAAAAGGCATCTGGCACAAAAGCACAGCCAGCCGCAAGGTTTCCCGCCTGGCAAAGCGTGTGAAAGCAATGGCGGCATAAAGCACCCGCCTTTCGGTTTTCGGAAAAGCACGCTTTTGGCGTGCTTTTTTATTTGACACAAAAAAGACAAATTTTTGTGATTCGCGCTATTGCCCGAATCTCCGACCCCAGTATAACTAAGAAACATAGCTTGGTAATCTGCCGCATTCTGCCTGAAAGCGCCGTCAGTAAAATTGTTATCTGCCCTTCCGAATCTATTGATTTCGGCAACGGTATTTTATTGTTTGTGCCTTGCCAAAATCAATAATCAGCCCGGTTTCGGGCGGCCTGCCCTGTGGCAGGCGGGATAACGGGATAAAAATGGACGCCATAAACCATATAGATTGCTGGGGACGTATCCGGACCGAATTGCGCAGCTCTATCGGCGTAGACGCATTCAACAACTGGATCGAGCCGCTTGAATTCGAAAAGGTGGGTGCCGGACATGGGCATTTTGTGGTGCCCAACAATTTTATGGGGAACTGGATTTCCCGGAATTACGCTGACCTCATCAAAGATCTGTTTCGGGCTGAAGGCATCCCGCTCACCCGTTTGAGCTTTACCGCCCCCGAGCAATCCGCGCCCGTTCCCGTCCCCGCCGGCAAACCCAAAACAGAAGCCAAGCCCGACGGGAAAATCGAGCTGCCCACCTCGCCGCTCGACAGCCGCTTTACCTTTGATCAATTTGTCGTCGGCACCCCCAACGAGCTGGCCCATGCCGCAGCCCGGCGCGTGGCCGATGGTGGCGATGTTACCTTCAATCCGCTTTTTCTTTACGGAGGTGTCGGCCTTGGCAAAACCCACCTGATGCATGCTATTGCCCACGAAATCCGCGCCACCCGCCCGGATGCGCGGGTGCTTTATCTTTCCGCCGAGCAATTCATGTTTCGCTTTGTGCAGGCGCTGCGCTTCAAGGATATGCACAGCTTCAAGGAGCAGTTTCGCTCTGTAGATATGCTGATGGTGGATGATCTTCAGTTCATCGCCGGCAAAAATTCCACCCAGGACGAATTTTTCCATACCTTCAATGCCTTGATCGAACAGGGCAAGCAGATTGTTATTTCCGCAGACCGCTCCCCGGGCGAGATTGAAGGCCTGGAAGAGCGCATTCGCTCGCGCCTGCAATGGGGCCTCGTGGTAGACCTGCACCCGACAAATTACGAGCTTCGCCTCGGTATATTACACGCCAAGGCCGAAGCGCAGGCCAGAGCCTACTCCAAGGTCGGGCTGGATGTGAAGGTGCTGGAATTTCTGGCGCACCGGATCAGCTCGAATGTGCGGGTGCTGGAAGGTGCGCTTACCCGTCTTTTCGCCTTCGCCGATCTTGTCGGCCGCGATATAACGCTGGATATGGCGCAGGAAACCCTCGCGGATATTTTGCGGATATCGGATCGAAAGGTGACCATCGCTGAAATCCAGCGCAAGGTGGCCGAGCATTATAATCTGCGGATTTCCGACCTGCTATCACCCCGCCGCGCCCGGGCCGTAGCCCGCCCGCGGCAGATATCGATGTTTTTGTGTAAATCCCTGACCGCAAAATCCCTGCCCGAGATTGGCCGGAAATTTGGCGGGCGGGATCACACCACGGTAATTCACGCCGTAAAGCGGATAGAGGAATTAATGCAAACCGACAGCCAGATCACCGAAGATGTGGAATTGCTGCGCCGGATGCTGGAAGCCTAGGCCCACAGTCCGGTTCCGGGCCGCCAAACCACCATTACTGCTTGAACTTCCTGCGCTTTCCGCTAGGGTTATTCTCCAATAAAACCAAATACGGTGAGGATTATGAAAGCCAGTATTGAACGCTCTGCCCTGTTGAAAGCCATGAGCCGTGCGCAGTCGGTTGTGGAGCGGCGCAATACCATTCCGATCCTCGCCAATGTGCTGATCGAGGCCGAGGGCGATACCGTCAATTTTCGCGCCACCGATCTGGATATCGAGGTGATCGACAAAACCTCTGCTGTAGTAGAGCAAGCGGGAGCCAGCACTGTTCCGGCCCATATGCTGCATGAAATCGTGCGCAAATTGCCTGATGGTGCCATGGTAGAGCTGCTGGATGACGGCACCACCGGGCGGATGGAAATCACCGCAGGGCGCTCGCATTTCAGCCTCGCCACCCTGCCGCGCGAAGATTTTCCGGTGATGGCAAGCAGCGAATACGAGTGTAATTTTGCCGCAAAATCCGCCGTGCTTCGCCGCTTGTTTGATAAGGCCAAATTCGCAATTTCCAATGAAGAAACAAGATATTATCTAAACGGTGTCTATATGCATGCCTCGCAAAGCGCTGATCAGATGGTGCTGCGCTGCGTCGCCACCGATGGCCATCGTCTGGCCCGAATTGACGCGGACCTGCCGGTCGGAGCCGAAGAATTGCCCGGCGTAATCGTGCCGCGCAAAACCGTCACCGAGCTGCGCAAACTGCTGGATGATGACGATGCCAGCATCGCCGTTTCTGTTTCCGAAACCAAAATCCGCTTTGCCACCCCCGAAATCACCCTCACCTCCAAGGTGATCGATGGCACCTTCCCCGACTACACCCGCGTGATCCCTACCGGGAATAACAAGCGCCTGGAGGTCGATGCCGCCGAATTCGCGCAAGCCGTGGATCGGGTTTCCACTGTATCCTCGGAGCGCTCCCGCGCTGTCAAGCTCAGCCTTGAGGAGGATCGGCTGGTCCTTTCTGTAAATGCTCCCGATAGCGGTGCAGCCGAAGAAGAACTGGCCGTGGCCTATGGTGACGAAGCGCTCGAAATCGGATTCAATGCCAAATACCTGCTCGAAATTGCCAATCAGGTGGATCGGGAAAACGCGGTATTCATGTTTAATTCCTCGGGTGATCCCACCCTGATGCGCGAAGGCAATGACGACAGCGCGATCTATGTCGTGATGCCGATGCGGGTGTAAATGGCCCGGCTTGCCGTCACGGCGCTCACGCTTTCACATTTTCGCTCTTACAAGCATACCCGCATTGAATCCGATGGCGGGATAATGGCGCTGCATGGCCCTAATGGCGCAGGCAAAACCAATATTCTGGAGGCCCTGTCCTTGCTCTCTCCGGGCCGCGGATTAAGGCGGGCTGCTCCTGTGGATCTTATGCGCCGGCCAGAAGCTTTGGGCTGGAAGGTATCCGCCGAGCTTGACAGCCTGTCCGAAGCTCACGAAATCTCCATCCGTTCTGAGGGGGACAGCGCCCGCAACGTCGAAATCGACGGTAAAAAAGCGCCGCAGGTGGCATTGGGGCGCCTGGCCCGGATCGTCTGGCTGGTGCCGGCCATGGACCGGCTCTGGGTAGAGGGAGCCGGAAATCGACGGCGGTTTCTCGACCGTATGGTTATGAGCTTCAATCCCAAACATGCCGAAGCGGCCCTTGCTTACGAAAAAGCGATGCGGGATCGCAACCGCCTGCTCAAGGATCAGATAAATGATCCGTCGTGGTATAAGGCGCTGGAGGCGCAAATGGCAAATAGCGGCGCAGAAATTATCGCGCATCGCGCCGAGGTGCTGTCCAGGCTGCAAGCCGCACAAAACAATGCCGACAGCACCTTTCCCAAGGCCGAGCTTCGCCTTGTCGGCGTATCGCATACCACATCGGACGATCTTGCGGAGGCTTTCAGCGCGGGCCGTATGCAGGATCTTCGCGCAGGTCGCACGCTGGACGGCCCGCATCGGGCAGATCTGCATGCCATCTATGCCGCCAAAGGGGTTGAGGCCCGCGCCTGCTCCACCGGCGAACAAAAGGCGCTTCTGGTTTCGCTTATCCTCGCCAATGCCCGTGCCCTTCGCGATGATTTTGGCGCAGCCCCCATTCTGCTGCTTGACGAGATTGCAGCCCATCTCGATGCCGGTCGCCGCGCCGCGCTTTATGATGAAATTCACGCGCTTAAAGCGCAGGCCTGGCTTACAGGCACTGGCCCCGAGCTTTTTGAATCCCTTGGCCAAAGAGCCACGCATATATCGGTTCAGGAGTCAGGTGCCGGCTCACGGATCGATTAAATAAGCGGCACCAGAGGCACATTGAAACAGCCGGACAGCCCTGCAAAAAGGATGAGGGCTAAAGGAATTTTAATGGACATTTCTGGCTCCGTTACATTTGCAGATGGAGCTACCATACGAAAATTCAAAGCAGAATGATATAGTTTCCTAAAGCACAGGCAAAACCGTATAGAGGCATCCGGACAAGATCGACACCACCCCGACAAGAAACAGCGCACGCAGAACTTGCGTGCCTTTCTTTTTTGTCAGGAAGCTTTTTTCCATCATGCCCCGTTTTAGCACTTTTTGCACATCTGGGCCAGCATTCTATAATTCCCGCTGCAAAACAATATTTTGCCGGAGATGCTTTGCATATTCCGAACCAGAACTTTGTGTATATTTCTGCCGCAAGCCCGTGACATTCCTGCATATTTCTCATATATTGCGGGTAACAATCAGGGGATATACCAGATGTCTGACGACACACCGAAGCCCGAAGAATACGGCGCTGATTCTATCAAGGTTCTCAAGGGCTTGGAGGCTGTGCGCAAGCGCCCTGGCATGTATATCGGTGATACGGATGACGGCTCGGGGCTGCATCATATGGTCTATGAGGTGGTGGATAACGGCATTGACGAAGCGCTGGCTGGCCATGCCGATACCGTGACCGTGATTATCCATGCCGACGAGAGCGTTTCTGTGAAGGATAATGGCCGGGGTATCCCTGTCGGCATCCATGAAGAAGAAGGCGTTTCGGCTGCCGAGGTGATCATGACCGAGCTGCACGCCGGCGGCAAGTTTGACAGCAATTCCTATAAGGTATCGGGCGGTTTGCACGGGGTGGGCGTTTCGGTGGTAAATGCGCTTTCCGATTGGCTGGATCTGCGCATCTGGCGCGATGGTAAAGAGCATGTGGCCCGCTTCGAGCACGGGGTTACCGTGAAACATCTCGAAGTGGTCGGCGATACCGCAAAAACCGGCACCGAAGTGCGCTTCATGGCATCGACCGGCACTTTTACCGACCGCGACTACAAATTCACCACGCTGGAGCATCGTCTGCGCGAGCTGGCGTTTTTGAATTCAGGTGTGCGGATTACCCTGCGCGATGAGCGCCCGGCCGAGCCGCTGGAAGTGGAGATGCTCTATGAGGGTGGCGTAAAGGAGTTTGTCCGCTATCTTGATCGCTCGAAATCCCCCGCCTTTGACGATCCGATCTATATCATCGGAGAAAGCAACGAAATTGTAGTCGAGGTCGCTATGTGGTGGAATGACAGTTACCACGAAAACGTGCTGCCCTTTACCAACAACATTCCGCAGCGCGATGGCGGGGCACACCTCGCGGGCTTTCGCGGCGCGCTCACCCGCACGATTAACGCCTATGCCGCATCATCGGGCATTGCCAAAAAGGAAAAAATCACTTTTACGGGCGATGATGCCCGTGAAGGGCTTACCGCAGTATTGTCCGTTAAAGTGCCGGACCCGAAATTCTCAAGCCAGACCAAAGACAAGCTTGTCAGCTCGGAAGTGCGGCCAGCGGTTGAAAGCCTGATGAACGAAAAACTCGGCGAATGGTTCGAGGAAAATCCGGCGCAGGCCAAAGTGATAGTCAGCAAAATCATCGAGGCGGCAATGGCGCGGGATGCCGCCCGTAAAGCCCGCGAGCTAACCCGGCGCAAATCGGCAATGGATATCGCCAGCCTGCCCGGCAAGCTGGCGGATTGTCAGGAAAAGGACCCTTCTAAATCCGAGATTTTCCTCGTGGAGGGTGATTCGGCCGGCGGCTCTGCCAAGCAGGGGCGCTCACGGCATAATCAGGCGGTTTTGCCGCTGAAGGGCAAGATTCTCAACGTCGAGCGGGCACGGTTTGATCGTATGCTTGGTTCGCAGGAAATCGGCACGCTTATCACGGCGCTGGGCACCGGAATCGGGCGCGACGAGTTTAATATCGATAAGCTGCGCTATCATAAAGTGGTGATTATGACCGACGCGGATGTGGACGGCGCGCATATTCGCACCTTGCTGCTCACCTTCTTTTTCAGACAGATGCCAGAGCTGATCGAGGGTGGATACCTTTATATCGCCCAACCACCGCTCTATAAGGTTTCTCGCGGTAAATCAGAGGTTTACTTGAAAGACGAAGGCGCGCTGGAGGATTACCTTATCGAGCAGGGCTTGAATGAAACAGCGCTTGTGCTTGGAGATGGCTCCAAAATTGCGGGAGCGGATTTGAAGCGGGTAGTGGAGGAGGCGCGGCTGACGCGCACGATCCTGAACGCCTTTCCGACCAATTATTCCCGCCGTATTCTGGAGCATACCGCCATTGCCGGCGCGCTGCTTGACGGTGTGCTTGATAGCAATACCCAGGGCGCAGCGGATGCTGTAGCCACACGGCTGGACCTTGTTTCCACCGAGTTCGAGCGCGGGTGGCAGGGGCGGCCCACCCAGAATGGCGGGTTGCGGCTTTCACGCGTGCTGCGCGGCGTAGAAGAGGTGCAGGTGCTGGATGGCCATGCGCTACGCAGTGCCGAATCCCGCAAGCTGGCGCGGCTCACCGGTAACCTGCAAGAGGTGTATAAAACCACCGCCAAGCTGGTGCGCAAAGAGCGTGAAACCGTGATCAATGCGCCCTCGGAGCTGCTGGAAGCCGTAATGCGCGAAGGTGAAAAGGGGCTATCAATGCAGCGCTATAAAGGCCTTGGCGAAATGAATCCCGGGCAGCTCTGGGAAACGACACTTGACCCGGAAGCGCGCACATTACTGCAAGTGACGGTGAATGATGTAGCCGAGGCCGATGATATTTTCACAAAGCTGATGGGAGATGTGGTGGAGCCGCGCCGGGAATTCATTCAGGAAAACGCGCTCAGCGTGGCCAATCTGGATTTTTAGGCGGGCTTCACGCGCTCGCCAAAAATTGCCGACCCAACCCGCACATGGGTGGCGCCAAGTGCAATGGCGCTTTCAAAATCGCCGCTCATGCCCATGGAAAGGCCCGTCAGCCCGTTACGCCTGGCCATTTTGGCCAGCAGGGCAAAATGCAGGCTTGGCTCTTCGCTAACCGGCGGGATGCACATCAAGCCGCCGATCTTCAGATCGTATCCAAGGCAGGCCTTGATAAAGCCATCCAGATCAGCGGGCAGCACACCCGCCTTTTGCGGCTCTTCGCCGGTATTGACCTGCACAAACAGCTCGGGAGAAGCCCCGCGCGCCTGCACTTCGGTGGCCAGCTTGCGGGCGAGTTTTTCGCGGTCCAGCGTGTGGATGGCGTCAAACAAATCCAGCGCAGGTTTTATCTTGTTGCTTTGCAAAGGGCCGATCAGGTGTAGCTGCACCCCCGCAAATCGCGCCTTGAAACCGGGCCATTTTCCCATGGCTTCCTGCACCCGGTTTTCACCAAATACGCGATGGCCATCCTGCAACACCGCCTCGACCCGGGCCTCGGGCTGAACCTTGGATACTGCAATAAGCTGCACAGTGGCGCCCGATCGGCCTGATTTATGGCAGGCAGCATCAATTCGGGTCTGAATATCGGCAAGGGGCATAGCGGTCTCCGTTTTTTGAATACCTACCCGCTAGTGGCTTTGCCTTCAAGCCAAAGAAAAAGGGCGAGCCTTGCGACCCGCCCTTTCTATAATACCTATAATCCGGATGGATTAGAAGCTAGCCGAAATGCTGGCGGTCATGCCAGGCTGGAAGCCGCCGCCCAGCTTTTTAGCTGTGGCGAAAGAAGCCGTCAGCGATACATTGTCGTTAACAGTGTATTTCACGCCAGCGTAGTAGTTAAACGCTGCTATGGACGGGATGTTGCCAGTCGCAGCGGAGCTTTGGCCGCCAACAAGAACAGACATCGCATCATTTACAGCGTAAACAATATCAGCCGAAATGGTGGTGGTCTGGGTGTAGCCAGGTGCCGCAGCGATAGTGGTCGAAACGCCGTCGCCGTCTGCATCAACACCGGTATTGGCGAAGCCGAGCGACGCTTTGTTAGCGTAAGCGCCTTTAACGGTCAGAGCGCCAGCAGTGTAGGAAGCGCCAATCGCATAGGAAGTGGCGCGAGCTGCGGTTACCGTGTCTGCATTGGTGGCAAAGGAAGCATCAACAGAGAATGCATCGCTAATGGCATAAGCAGCCGAAAGGCCGATGGAAACCGATGTGCCAAGAGCATTTACAGTTGCTGTAGGTGTAACGATGTTGAAGTAATCAGCATCATCACCATCGGTTTTGCCCGAAGCGATAATACCGGTTGCGGTTGCGTAAGATACACCAACGCTCAGCGCACCGAAGGTAGCGTCTGCGCTAACACCAATGGCGCGGGCACCATTGTTGGCATCGTCAAAGCCGGCACCGAGGGTAATCGAACCGAAGGTTGCGCCCAAGCCATAGTTCAGGCCGTCGCATACACCGTCGCCAACGCCGTTACAGCCTACTGCAAGGGAGAAATCGCCAAAGCCCAGAACAGCGAGGATATCGGTGTCGGATTTGGAAGCGCTTTCAAGACCGGTGGTCATGCCGGCGCGGCTTTTGTAATATTTGCCGGAAGCCACTGCAAGCGGGCCATATTCCAGCGACGCATTCATGTTGTTGCCGGTGTAAGCGATGCCCACAGTCGGGAATCCGTTCCAGCTAACGCCATCATCGTCGGTGCCGCCATTCGGGTTGAACAGGCCAACAGCCGCAATGTCGTTTGCGTCGTTGTTGAATTCGAACGAAGCGCCCCAGGTGATGTATGCGGTCACGTTGTCGCCAAGATCAACATCGCCTCTCAGCGTGAAAGAACCGTCGGAATACAGACCACCCATTGCGGTGTTGTTATAGCCGAAAGTGGTTTTACCGGAAACGGTAACCTGCGCGGAAGCGGCGCCGGCAAGAGCAACCAGTGCGGTGGTTGCGAAGAGAACGTTTTTCATCGTTATTCCCTCATTTGTGTTAAAATCATAGAACCTCAACTGGATTGCCCAGTAGGAGTAAGTCTTTCTTCACGCATCTGCCGGATCGGGTCAAGCTTGTGACCAAGACGGAAACTATTGTTTTTCAACCCGTTGCAATTTTAGCACAGTTTGCGCCACCAAGCCTGCCATAGTGCAGAATTTCGGCAAATTGCCGCTCATCATGGCCGCTAGCTGCCGGCAGCTGTTTCGCGCCCTGCATGGCCGATTCGAACAACACAGCGGAAGCCTTGCCGTATCTTCCGAATAGTGCAAATTGCCCGGGCCCGAGCCGGAAATATCAAAAGCTGCTCGAAAACCACAAGGTCATCCCGTCCTTGAAATCCTTGGGGCCGTGCTTTTGATCACTCGCGTTTTGCGCTACGGAAAGCCCGATCTGGATATCCTCACCCGCCTCCATTATCGCCCCGATATAAAAACCGTCCGCCTGGTCATAGCCAAGATAGGAGCGGACATTCTCGGCGATATCGAACTTCAGATCTATACCGACATTTGAATATCCGCTGGCGGATCCGCTCCAGTAAACTCCGGCATCGACCTCGCCGAGCCTCGCACTGGCCGATGCGCCAAATACATCCCAATTCGAGGAATTGACCGAATAATACGCCGCAACCCCGACCTGACCAATGGATCCATCCAGCGCCACACCAAAAGCCGTGTCGCCTTCTCCATCTTGCTGATAGGCCATTTCCACAGCAAAATCTCCGATATCAAAGGCGATATCGGCCCCGATCACGGTTGTTACATCCTTATCGCCCAGCTCGTCAAAGGCAAGGTTGAAATCCAGCTCCCCGATCGAGCCGGACAGCCCGATGGACGGGTTTTCGATAGGGCCCTCAATGCTGAAACTCGGGGAATCCCCCGATATCGAAAGGGATATATCGCCGATATCCACATCAAAGCGCACGACATACTCGCCGCTTTGCTTGAAAAATCCGGTTTCGTCGCCCGTAACCGCCGAATTATTCAGGTTCATTCCCGTCACGGAGTTGAAATAATCTTCTGCAGCAGAATCGACATTGCCCGCAGACAGGGTCGCATCCCCCCAGCTAAGCTCGAAGGTGAAAAATTTATCCCAGTTCAGATCCTGGTTAAAGCCGCGAATATCGCCATCAAGCGAAACTTTCAGCCTGATATTGTCGCCCAGCTGGAATCTTCCGATAATATCGGCGTCACCGGTAATATATAATCCGTTCTCGACAAGATCGTTCAGCCCGAACTCGAAATCCACCGGAAATTCGAAGCTCATATGGGAATCTGCATATGCCCCACCCGAGAAACCCAGCGCCACCGCCACAATCAGAGCTTTCCGCATTTTGCATACCTTACCCGCAACGCCGCGCGTTCCGGCCTTCGAGCTGGACCAACGGCATTGATTTTGAACGACCTTTCGCACCGGGTCAAGAATATCGCGCGCCATGCCCGAAATACCGGCTTGCCGTGTTAAATATAGCACAGACCAGCCGGAATAGTTTGCAAAACCGGCTTGTTTGTAAAGGAGGCAGCCGATAAACCGAACCCTATAGCCCATGTTTACGGAGATCCCGCCAGTGTCACGTTATAATGCCCATATTACCGAGCCGAAATGGCAAGCCAAATGGCAGGAATCCGAGGTCTTCAAAGCCGAGCGCGACGAAAGCCGGCCTAAATATTATGTGCTGGAGATGTTTCCCTACCCCTCGGGCAAGCTGCATATCGGGCATGTGCGCAACTATACTATGGGTGATCTCGTGGCGCGCTATAAGGCTGCCAAGGGTTTTAACGTGTTTCACCCGATGGGCTGGGATGCCTTTGGTATGCCCGCGGAAAACGCGGCGATGAAAAACAACACCCATCCCGGCAAATGGACCTATAAAAACATCGCCGAGATGAAAACCCAGTTTGCCGCTTTGGGGCTTTCGCTGGACTGGTCACACGAATTCGCCACCTGCGATGTGGAATATTACGGCCAGCAGCAGGCGCTTTTCCTGGATATGCTGG
>Ga0256839_1003817_pt1 | contig 15230 bp, 11 predicted proteins | sample 354166metaG_FD_185968 | JGI IMG/M metagenome (GOLD analysis project Ga0256839, IMG submission 185968) | Hydrothermal vent microbial communities from Mid Atlantic Ridge, Atlantic Ocean - 354-166 | ecosystem: Environmental > Aquatic > Marine > Hydrothermal vents | place: Atlantic Ocean: Mid... | reverse complement strand
GGGCCAGGTGTTTGACCCGTGTCTCAATATGGTTGAACTCGGTCTTCTCCCGCTTCAGAAACTTGCGCCGGGCAGGGGTGTTGTAGAAGAGATCGCGCACCTCCAGCGTCGATCCGACAGGGTGTGCTGCGGGTATTGGCGTATCGGCTCCAGGGGGTAGCTGGAAGGCGTGCTCGGCCTCCTGTGCGCGCGAGGTCAGTGTCATGCGTGATACCGAACCGATGCTGGGCAGCGCTTCACCACGAAATCCCATGCTGTTGATCCGCTCCAGCTCCTCCAGGCTCGCCACCTTGCTGGTGGCATGACGCGAGAGTGCCAGCAGCAGGTCGTCGTGGTGGATGCCGATGCCATCATCGCGCACACGCATCAGCTTGATGCCGCCCTGTTCTATCTCTATCTCGATCTTTTTTGCCCCGGCATCGAGGCTGTTCTCTATCAGCTCTTTAATGACAGATGCCGGGCGCTCAACCACCTCACCGGCGGCGATCTGGTTCACTAAAACGGAGGGGAGTGTCTGAATGCGCATTGGCAGCTTATTTTGCCACTTGTGCAGCTCTCAAACTAGGAGGCTGTCCGAGAATAGGAATCATGGTGAGGGGAAGCTGGTTTGAGTCAGGTTTTTTCATTATTTGAGGCGAATATTGGGCATATTTAACGAAAATAATGGAGAAATCTGGCCAAATCCAGCTTTTTCTCACTGTGGTTCCTATTCTCGGACAGCCTCCTAGTACTCCTTCAAGGTGATAATGTCGGGTTCAGTTGGTCTGTCAGCGTTCATGGCAAGGCGCACCTCGCAGCTAATGGCCGTAGTCTTTAGCAAGAGGCGCAACGCAGCCATGGGCGCTGACAGGCCAACCCTTCGGGCACTCCTGTGGTGTCCCGCTGCTGCGTTACAGCGCTTGACAAGGGCTATGGCCATTGCCTGCGCACTGTGTCTTGCCGCGAAACACCACAGGAGTGCTGAACCCGACATTATCACCTTGAAGGAGTACTAGCGCTCAGGCAGTTTTTCTACCCTTCAAACTGGAGTGCAATATTATTAAATTCTTCTTGCAGGTCGAGAAAGGCCTCGACAATTTCAGGGTCAAACTGTCCGCCGCTCCCTTCACTGATAATCGCTACGGCCTGCTGGTGTGGCATCGGCTCTTTATAGACGCGTCGGCTGATCAGTGCATCATAAACATCAGCAACCGCCATTAGTTGGCCAGAGAGCGGTATATCATCACCCCGCAGCCCCTGGGGGTATCCTGTGCCATCCCAACGTTCGTGATGGCTGTGGGCTATCTCTCGTGCCAGGCGCAGAAATGAGGTGCTGCCCAGCTCCTTCTCTGCGGTGAAAATGGCATCCCGACCATGTTGTGCATGTCGCTTCATCTCTTCCCAGTCTTCACCCTCCAGTTTGCCGGGGTTGAGCAGGATTCTGTCTGGCACCCCCACCTTTCCAATGTCATGCAACGGAGCAGATTTAAACAGCAGGTTGATAAATTCATCATCAATCCGTTGGCGAAAGCGGGGGTGGTTTTGTAGATAGGTTGCCAGCAGTTTGATGTAGTGCTGAGTGCGTCGAATGTGGTTGCCTGTCTCATTATCACGGGTTTCAGCCAGGGAGGCGAGGCAGTAGATCGCTACATCCTGCGTCTGTTGAATCTCGCGGGTTCGTTCCTGAACCCGCTGTTCCAGCAGCCTGTTTTGTGCTTTAAGCTCTCTACGCGCTCTATCCAGTGCCAGAATGGTGCGGATTCTGGCTTTAACGATAGGTGGGCTCATCGGCTTGGTGATGTAGTCGGATGCCCCCAGATCGAAGCCTTTGATCTCATCGTCCACTTCGCTCTTGATGGTAAGAAAGATGATTGGAATATCGCAGGTGTCGGGGTGACTTTTTAGCCGGCTACAGACCTCATAGCCATCCATTCCAGGCATCAGTACATCCAGCAGGATCAGGTCGGGCGGTGTGCTGGATTGTGCTCTTTTGAGCCCTTGTTCTCCATCCTTTGCAACGACGATGCTGTATTCATTATCCAGCAGGTTGACCAGCACATCGATGTAGAAGCTCTCATCATCAACGATCAGGATTTTATTCTTGCTGTTTTCCACTGTGCACTCCGCTTATAACCTAAATCCTGCAAGTGCTCACACTCACATAGCGCAAGCTATTGATCCGTATAGCGATATGAAACTTTTCGGCCATCACAATAAGGATGACACTCAAAGTTGTCATTCACTCTATGAATCAATATCTTACACTCTGCAAGCACGATCACTTGCAGGATTTAGGTATAACTTTATTAGTCAGTTGCTGCAATGTCACCGCTGCCTCATCAAAATCGTAGTTTGCCACCTGCTCTTGCAGCGTGATCAACGGCTCATCCAGCCCGGTATTGTTTAACCCGGTTCTTATTGTGTTCACGATGGTTGCTGCATCCGGGTTGCCATCTTCAAGCATTTTAGAGAGCTTTTCCAGCAATGGCTTGAGATCATTCTGGTTCAATCCTGTCGGGTCAGTTGCTGTCTCTTTTTGTACTGAGGGCAGATCATCTATAAGCGTGGACAGTGATGCAAACAGTTCACTGAAGGCGGTGCAGAAGGCATCTGACAATCTAATGTCTGCCTGCTTGTTAATGATGGCTTTCTCCAGTTCATGGGCCTGCTGCTGAACAGCTTTACCTCCAATGTTGCCTGCGACCCCTTGCAGGGTATGCACTAAACGACGTGCGCTTGTGGCATCTCCTTCATGCAGATAGTGCTGTATCAGTTCCAGATCCCCATGGTGACGCTCATAGAATTCACCCAGCAGCTTTCTGAAAAGTTTGCGGTTGCCACCTACCCGTTGTAGCCCCCACGGCAGATCAATGCCAGGCAGTGACTCTGGCAGTACGGTATCATCCTTTCTATCCTCTGGCTCTGGTTGCTGTGTGGTATCGACCGCCTCCTGCTTTAGCCATTTGCTTAGCATTTTGAACAGCCTGTCAGGGTCGATGGGTTTTGCCAGATGGTCATTCATCCCCTTTTCCAGACAGCGCTCCCGATCACCGGCCATGGCGTGTGCGGTTATTGCAATGATGGGCAGATCGGCAAAGCGGCCATCCTCTCTTATCAGCCGGGTAGCCTCAAAGCCATCCATCTCTGGCATCTGAATATCCATCAGTATCAGATCAAAGTGGGTCTCTTGAATGGCTTCGATGGCTTTACAACCATTTTCTGCAATCCCCACGACCAGACCGAAACCCTCCAGTAGCTCCTGTGCAACCTGCTGGTTGATGGGGTGATCCTCAACCAGCAGCACCTGCCCTTTGAGTCGCCGTTTAATGCGTTGTTGCTGCATCAGCAGGGTGTTGGATATTGGCTGTTTCTTTGTGCTGAAGGTGCGTGCAATGGTGTCAAATAGCAGTGAGGGGTTGACTGGTTTGATCAAAAACCCCTCCAGCCCTATCTTGTCAGCCTGCTGCATCACCTCTTCACGGCCGAAGGCGGTCACCATGATGATGGTCGGCAGATTGGCGAGGTTTGTGCTCGATTTAATGCGGCGGCTGGTTTCGATACCGTCCATCCCGGGCATGCGCCAATCCATCAGCACCAGATCAAAGTGCTGGCCTGACTCTAGCTTTGCCAGTGCAGCCTGACCGGAATCTGCCAGCGTCACCTGGAACGAGAGGGATTCCAGCATCTCCTGCAGTACCTGGCGTGCGCTGGCATTGTCATCAACCACCAGTATCTTCAGATTGGCCAGATTCAAGCTGGGTGGCGGCTCTAGCTTTGGGCAGCTGGATGAGCGGTCAAAGGTGAGGGTAAAGCTGAAGGTGCTGCCTCTGCCCAGCCTGCTTTCGACGCTGATTTGACCGCCCATCAGCTCAACCAGCTGTTTGCTGATGCTAAGCCCCAGGCCGGTGCCGCCATATTTGCGGGTGGTGGAGCCATCAGCCTGGGTGAAGGCGTTGAACAGGTCGGCAAGTTTTTCATTGTCGATACCGATGCCGGTATCACGTACGCTGAACAGCACCTTGGTTCGCCCATCATCGCAGTTGATCTTGCGTGCGCTGACTAAGATCTCACCAGACTCGGTAAACTTGATGGCATTTTGTGTCAGGTTGGTCAGCACCTGCCCCAGGCGCAGTGGGTCGCCATGCAGATGGCAGGCGAGGCAGGGGTCGCGGGAGAAGAGGATTTCAATCCCTTTCTCCTCCGCCTTTATGCTGACCAGGTTGGCCAGGTTCTCCATCACCTCATCAAGTTTGAAACGGGTGTTTTCAATGGTCAGTCTGCCCTCTTCAATCTTTGAGAAGTCGAGGATGTCATTGATGATGTTGAGCAGGGCGTGGGCTGAGACACTGATCTTGTTGATGTAGTCTTGCTGCCTTGGATTGAGGCCAGAGTTCAGCGCCAGGTAGCTCATGCCGATGATGGCATTCATTGGCGTGCGGATCTCGTGACTCATGTTGGCCAGAAACTGACCTTTGAAGCGGCTTGCATCTTCTGCCTTCTGTTTTGCCTGCTCCAGGGCACGTTCAGCCTCTTTACGCTGGCTGATGTCGATTGAAACCGAGAGCCCACCGTAATAGTCGCCATTGCTGGAGAACATGGGATAGAGGGAGTAGAGCACTGGAAAGCTTCGCCCATCCCGGTGTATCAGCTCGGTCTCGCCAGTGAGGGTGCGCTGCTCTTCACGCAACAGCCGTACAGTTTTTGGGATGGTCTGTAGATCCTGCTGGCGGTAAAAGTTTGCAGCCGGCAGGCCGATGGCCTCCTCCCGCGTATAGCCAAACAACCTTTCGGCACCGGGGCTGAATTCGATAATCTTCGGCTCTTCCTCCCCATTGGCAATGATGAATGAGACAGATTTCGAGGCCTCAAAAATGGCTCGCAGACGCGCCTCTTTCTCTGCCAGCGCCTCGCGCTGCCGCCGCACTTGCAGCGCCCACAGGGTGCCCAGGAACATGATGAGCAGTGCGGCGGCAACCACTCCCCACAGCAGGGTGTAATCAACATTCAGATCATAACGAATGGCCAGCCACTTCTGTTGAATGGCCATTTTCTGCTCAATCGTCAGGTTATCCAGTGCGCGTTGTAACAGGGGGATCAATTCAGGCCAGTCTTTGCGTACCGCAATATGCAGGTCGTGGGTGTATTGAGTGGGCGCGGCAACCTTAAGGTTGGTGAACCCTCGTTGAGCAATCACATAGGTCGTCACCATCAGGTTGCTGATGAAGGCGTCTCCTGACCCTTGTGCGAGCAGCTGTAGTGCATCCTCAGTGGTAGAGACGGGTGTAAGCAGAAGATCGGGATGGTTTTGTCTCAGCAGCCCATGCACAAAGCCGGATTTTATAACAATAATTCTTTTGCTCTTCAGGTCATCCAGGCCATTGATGTAGGAGGCGCTGTCCTGGGTAAAGATAACCAGCGGGTAGCTTAGGTAAGGCTTTGTGAAATTAAGATATTGCTCCCGTGATCTGGTCTTGCCAACAGCGGGCAGTAGATCAACCTCTCTTGCCTTGGCTTTTTGAATAACCCCCGCCCAATCAAGGCCTCTCAGAGGGGTCATATTGATCTCCAATACCTCACTCAGGTATTCAATATATTCAGAGGAGATGCCCTGATATTCATTCTGTTCAGAAAGAAATTCGATGGGCGCCCATGCCGGGTCGATACCAAGCCGGATCTCTTTATGCGTCTTCAGCCATGTCTGCTCGTCTGCTGACAGTTTGATAGGCGAATGGGAATGGGTGGATTCCAAGGGGGGGGGTGTTGCATTCGTCTCGGCGCAGAGTTGTCCAGAGAGTAGTATGAGAATAACAACCAGCTGCCAGTAAACCCGAATCATCTATATCCCTTTTATTGTGCTAATGCCGGTGTCAGACTATGGCTATAGCACTGCGCCAACAGCCAATGTTTGCCAAAAGCAGTCGGCTCTACCCGGTCTAAATCCAAAGCAGGTATCTGCAATCTTGGCTTATCCATGATTTATTAAAGCCCATTCCAGAGATATTTGCTGCCACAGTAGCCAATATATCGCTTTGCATGGTTCAATAGAGGGCAGACGATTTACAGATGAACTATGCCAAAGAAGTTAATCAAACGCTACACGCCTGATAAAGAGACAATTCGCAGCCATAAATATCTGCGTATATTCGGGCGGCGGCTCCGTGATCCAAGTCTGTGGCATCTCAATCGCCGTTCGGTATCCGGAGCCTTTGCAGTGGGGTTGTTCTGGGCCTTTATCCCGATCCCCTTTCAGATGGTGGTCGCTGCGGCTACGGCTATCCCGGCACGGGTCAACCTGCCCATATCGGTGGCCTTGGTGTGGATTACCAACCCGCTCACCATGCCACCCATGTTCTACTCTACCTATCTTGTCGGCACCTGGATTCTGGGTGAACCCATGCAAGAGGTTGAGTTTGAACTTACGGTGGAGTGGTTGATGAACAGCCTCGGCGGGATCTGGCAGCCGCTCTACCTGGGCAGCCTGTTATGTGCCACTGCTGCTGCCTTTGTTGGGTATACCTTCATACGGGGTTACTGGCGCTGGCATGTCATCAGCCAGCTTAAAAAACGCCGGAAAAGGCAGCAGGCTGTCAGCACTCCGATTCCTAAATGAGATGCCACCTAAATCCTGCAAGTGCTCGCACTCACATAGCGCAAGCTATTGATACGTATAGCGATATGAAACCTTTCGGTCATCACAATAAGGATGACACTCAAAGTTGTCATTCACTCTACGAATCAATATCTTACACTCTGCAAGCACGATCATTTGCAGGATTTAGGTGTCATTCAGGAGTCGGACTACTGGTTCTGAAAGAGGCCATCATCCAGGTTCAACACGCGATCCATCCGTTCTGCGAGGCTGTGGTCATGCGTCACTACGATAAAGCTGGTGCCCTGCTCCTGGTTTAGCTCCAGCATCAGCTGGTAGACCTGTTCCGCCGTGTTGCGATCCAGATTGCCCGTGGGTTCGTCTGCCAGTACACAGCGGGGCCGGTTGACCAGTGCACGGGCGACAGCTGCACGCTGCCTCTCTCCGCCGGAAAGTTCACCGGGTTTGTGTCCGATGCGCGCTGCGAGGCCGACCTGCTCCAGCATCGCTGTCGCCTGCGTCCTGGCTGTTGGGATGTCAGCGCCCCCAATCAGCAGCGGCATGGCTACGTTTTCCAGTGCGGTAAACTCCGGCAACAGATGGTGAAACTGGTAGACAAACCCCAGTGCCTGGTTGCGCAGGGTGCCACGCTGGCGTTCATTCAGTGCCACCATGTCGACTCCATCAATCAATACGGTGCCGGAGGTGACCTGATCCAACCCGCCCAGACAGTGCAGCAGGGTACTCTTTCCCGAGCCGGATGAGCCTATAATCGCAAGGCGCTCGCCTGCCTCAACGCGCAGATCCACACCTTTCAGTACCTCAACCCGCAGCTCGCCATCGGCAAAGGTGCGTACCAGATTGCGGCACTCCAGTACCGGGTGGTCATTCATAGCGCAGTGCCTCGGCCGGTTGAGTCCGCGCGGCTTTCCAGGCGGGGTAGAGGGTGGCGAGAATGGTCATTATAAAGGCGCTGGTGCTGATCAGGCTGACATCATCCCAGTGCAGGTCTGATGGCAGCTCGCTGATGTAGTAGACGTTGGCATCGAGAAAATCGTAACCAAAGGTGGTCTCAACCCACTTCACCAGCGCTTCCAGATTCAGTGCCAGCGCAACGCCTCCGGCGATGCCCAGCAGGGTGCCGATAAAACCGATCATCGTCCCCTGTACCATAAAGATGGCCATGATGCTGCGCGGAGAGATCCCCAGGGTGCGCAAGATGGCAATATCAGCCTGCTTGTCAGTCACCACCATGACCAGGGTCGATACGATATTAAAGGCCGCCACCGCTACGATCAGTGAGAGGATGATGCCCATCATGCGCTTCTCCATCGCCAGGGCGCTGAAGAAATTCTGATGCTGGCGTGTCCAGTCGCTGATCCGGTAGAGCCCTGGCAGCTCACTGGCCAGTTGGCGTGAGACCTTGGGCGCCAGATAGAGGTCATCCAGCTTCAGTCGTACGCCGGTAACGGCATCGCCCAGCCGCTGGAGTTTGCGCGCATCGCGCATATGCACCAGCGCCATGCCCCGGTCATATTCACCCATCCCCACCTCAAACACCCCGGTCACGGTAAAGCGCTTGAAGCGGGGCATGGTGCCCATTGGGGTGATGGTGGTTTGCGGCGTGACCACGGTCACCTTGTCGCCCGGGCTGACGCCCAGTACAAAGGCCAGCTCTTTGCCAATAACGATATTATATTTTCCGGGTTGCAGGTCGGTCATGGAGCCAAATTCCATGTGCTCTGCTACATCTGAAACCTCTGGTTCATACTCCGGCAGGATGCCACGCAGGATCACGCCGCTGACATTCTTTCCGTTGACCAGCATCACCTGCCCCTCGACAAAAGGGGCCTGCCCGACAACATGGGGATGATCTTTTGAGAGCTGGATAACCTCTTTCCAGTTCTTCAGGCCGCCCCGAGCCGAAGTGATCGTGGCATGAGATGCCATCCCAAGGATGCGTTCACGAACCTCTTTGTGAAAGCCGTTCATAACGGACAGTACGGTGATCAACGCCACCACCCCCAGCATGATGCCCACCATCGAGGTCAAGGAGATGAAGGAGATAAAGTGGTTGCGCCGCTTGGCACGGGTATAGCGCAGGCCGATGAAGAGTTCGAGGGGTTTATACATAGCCGCGCATTAGAGCATATTCCAGATGGGTTATCTTAAAAACAGCAGCCGTGAATTCAGCTGGTTTTTTTCAGGATCATGGCAGTTGGCGGGAGATGTTCAACCTAGATTCCGCAGATTCTAGGTTTAATCATGAAAATCGAGTGTGAACTGTTTTTTAAACTCCTTGATCTCTTCAAGAAAGGTTGCATCTTCTGAGTGCAGATGGGATAGCCGGGCATCCGGTTTGACCCGAAGCTCCCAGGGGGTGACATGCTGGTTGATAAAGAGGGTTTCGGTCTCTGGGAATACGGTTTTGACCCCCTCTACAATCTCCTGAATGGTGAGGTTGCGTGCCGTTAGATCATAGGTGTCAGGCTTGAGCTCTGCGGTGAGCAGCGCCTCCAGGCAGTCGGTTGTATCATCGATATGAATATAGGCTCTGGTTTGACTTCCTGAGCCATTCACCGTGATGCGTTGGCCAGAGGCGGCCTCGAACATGTAACGGTTCAGCCTTGCATCAAACCGCATGCTTTTGCTGTACCCATATACATTGGCGGTGCGCATAATATAGGCGGCCATCTTCTGCTGCAGTCGAACCACATGCTCTTCGCCACGCAGCTTGGATATCCCGTAATAGGTTGACGGTTCAGGCGGTGTATCGATGCTAACCTCCTGACTGGAGGTACCGTAGATGGCAGAGCTGCTGACATAGATGAAGCGGGAGACCTTGCTCTCTTCAATCGCGTAGACAACCTCGGCCGTTCCCCAATGATTTACCTGCTCCAGCAGGTGTGGGTTATGATCTGAAAAAGGTTTTGTCACCTTGGCGCCAAGATGGTAGACCACATCAACGTCGTTCAGTGACTTGCGCAACTTGCGGGAGTCAAGCAGGTCGCCGTTGATAAAGGTCACCTTGTCTCTGGGGAATTTCCTGACCCCAATAAACAGGTTGTAGTTACCCCGGCTCAGATTGTCATAGATAATGACCTGTGTAACATCTGTCCGCTCTGCCAGCCGATAGGCCAGTTCAGTTCCGATATAACCTGCGCCACCTGTGATCAATACTCTCATCTATCTGTTCCCAACCAGCTCTGTGTGTAGACCGCACTCGGTCTTTTTCATGCCAAACCATCGGCCAGCCCGTTCATCACCCGATGGGTCAACCTTTCGTGTGCAAGGCTCGCAACCAATGCTCAGGTAGCCCTTCTCTTCCAGAGGATGCGGGGGCAGATTATGCAGTTTACGATAATAGAAAATGTCTTTGTTCGTCCAGTGCAGTACCGGGTGATAACGCAAGGTATCGAACGGCCCCTTTATCACCAACCCCATCTTTTTTCGATGCGCACTCTGTTCTGCCCGGATGCCGTTGATCCAGACATCATGTGCTATCAACACCGGCTCAAGAGGCTGTATCTTGTTCAGATAGCAGCAGTGGTCAGGGTCTGATGCAAAATAGAGGTTGCCATCGGCATCGCATTGCAGGTTTTTTGAAACCACAGAGTGGGTATTGATCACCTCTATGCCAAACAGCTCTGCGATCTGATCCCGGTAGATCAGCGTCTCTGGAAAGTGAAAACCTGTATCGATAAAGTAGACCGGAATCTCTTTTGAGATCGAGGTCACAATGTGCAGCAATGGGATGCTGTGGGTCTGAAACGATGAGCCGATAAACAGTTTAAGCCCATCGTCCATGAACCTGTTGATACGCTCTTCTATCTCAGAGGTCTTCTCTTTGAAATAGTCTGCATCCATAAAAATCTCTCAGCAACCGTGGCAATTACAGGTTGATTACGCCTCTATTACGCAAGAGTTTGATGATTTGATCGGCACAGGCCTCCAGCTCCTGCGTGCCAGTATCGACATGTGCTTCAGGGGCAGTAGGCTCTTCGTAGGGAGAGGAGATGCCGGTGAACTGTGGGATCACACCAGCGCGCGCCTTGGCATAGAGCCCTTTGACGTCCCTCGACTCACAAACCTCAAGTGGTGAATCACAGAAGATCTCATAGAAATCGCCGTGTGGCACCACACTGCGAGCCAGTTCGCGATCCTGTCGAAAGGGGGAGATAAATGCGGTGAGTACCACAATGCCGGCCTCTAAAAACAGTTTTGCAAGTTCACCAATGCGGCGGATGTTTTCGGTTCTGTCATCATCAGAAAACCCCAGGTCAGAGCAGAGGCCGTGCCGGACATTGTCACCATCCAGCACGAAGGTTCGAGCCCCCATGGCATGCAGTTTGTCCTCTACCGCATGTGCCAGCGTTGATTTGCCGGAGCCGGAGAGCCCAGTAAACCATAGCACGGCACTTTTGTGACCATTCTGCTGTTCGCGCAACTCACGCGTTATCGTTGCATGGTGCCAGACAACATTGGTGCTTTTTTCACCCATTATTTTATCTACCCTAATTGAATATAAATATGGAACTGCAAGAACAGGGCATTATCCCATCTTCAAGGTGACAAAGCAGCAGTTACGCAGATATATCCATAGGACAAATAGTTATGACAGGCGTACACGCGGATCAACCAGTGTGTAGGAGATGTCGGTCAGGATCAGCCCCAGGATGTAGAGCACAGAGCCCAGAAAGACCATGGAGCGGACAATGGCAAAATCCTGTCGGTTGATCGCTTCGATGGTGTAGCTCCCCAACCCCGGGATGCCAAAAAAGTTCTCGGTAATCAGGCTGCCCATAAATAGCAGAGGCAGAATCACCACCACCCCGGTCAGGATGGGGATCATCGCATTCTTCAATACATGCTGAAACAGCACCCTGTTTTCAGAGAGCCCTTTGGAGCGTGCGGTGCGCACATAATCCTTGTTGATCTCTTCAAGAAAGAGGGTGCGATACCAGCGTGTTCCAGAGCCGATGCCACCAATGACGCCAATGATAACCGGCAGGATCAGAAACTTTACCGCGCTCATGCCGGTGTCATAACCGGAGATAGGCACCAGATGCAGCAGCTTGCTCACAACATATTGACCGCCAATAATGTAGAACAGAGTAGAGATTGACATCATGACGACACAGAGCACCACGCTCCAGTAGTCGATGTAGGTGGCTCTAAAAAAGGCGATCAACAGTGCAAAGGTGATATTGATTGCCAGCCCCACGATCAGTGTTGGCAGTGCAATAGCCAGGCTGGGCCACATGCGTTGGCTGATGTCGTAACCAATGTCACGGCCACTGTCGGAGGAGCCAAATTCAAACTGAAACAGTTTGATCGATTTTTCAAAGAAGATGGTGTCCGTCAGACTTTTTGTGCCCGAAGCTACGGCATTGTATAGCAGCGGCTTGTCGTAGCCGTGCTCCTGCTTCCACTTTTCGATCGCTTCGGGTGCCACCCGCTTCATCCCCAGATGCATACGCGCCATATCATCCGGTGAGTTGACAACAAAAAAGAGCATAAAGGTGATGATGTTGACACCGATCAGGATGGGAATGCCATAGAGGGCACGCCGAATGATATAGGCCATCATTTTGCGGCACTCCTCTCTCGTTGGCGGTGCAGTATGGCTGCCGGAATTACCGATAGCACCAACAGTATCAGCAGCACCAGGATGGGCCAGATAATCGGTGGATTCCATTCCGTGCGTTTCTGTTTACGCAGTTGCGGATCAAGCCGCTTATATTTCAGAGTGTTGTTGGCCATGAGGTTTGGTTTGGCATTATGGTACCAGGCGTGGTAGAGCGTGAACCCTTTGGGGTGGAAGCCAAATGCCCAGGGTGCATCCTTTCGCACCAGCGCTATGATCTGGTCGATAACCGCCTGACGCTGTGGGCTGTTATCCATGTTTTTCATCTGATCGAACAGCCGGTCAAACTCCGGGTTGCTGTAGTTGGCGGCATTCTCTCCACCGTTGCCTGCCTTGCTGTTCGGGCCATAGAGCAGGAACAGGAAGTTTTCCGGGTCAGGGTAGTCAGCATTCCAGCCCCAAGAGAAAATCTGCCCTGTCCCCTTGAGCATCTTCTCCTGAAAACGGTTGTAGTCCGTTGCGCGAATAACCAGCTGGATGCCCAGTTTTTTGAACTGTTTTAATATCCAGTTAAGGCGCGCCTTTTCGTCTGGTCCGGAACCTATCGCCTCATAATGCAGCACCAGAGAGCTGCCGGTATTTTTATCCTGCCCTCCGGGATACCCTGCCTGCGCCAACAGTGCCTTGGCTTCCTCGATCGACTTGCGTTTTGGCTTGCCATTGATCAGATCATAGATATAACGGTTAATGCCGGCCTCACCCTCTCTGAAACCAAAGATACCCGGCGGGATCGGCCCTTGTGCGGGTACGCCGCGGCCATTGTTGAAGATTGAGATGTACTCCTCATAATCAACTGCAATCGATATGGCTCTGCGCAGCAGCCGTCCCCGCTCATCAAGCCCGCCAATCACGGGGTCGCGCATGTTGAATCCCATGTAGAAACTTGAGGTCTGCACCGCTGTGACCAGCTTGATCCCCCGTTGCTCCATCTCATCTGTCAATGTCGCCTCACCCTGGTTGCCAAGCTGAACCGCCTGGTCAAAGCTGTCTGATGAGATGCCGGATGCATCATAGAACCCCTGCAGGAATTTATTCCAGTAGGGGATGCTCTCCCGTTCCAGGCTGTAGACCGCCTTCTCGATAAATGGCAGGGGTCTGCCGGCATCATTGAGCAGGCCATTGGCTCGATCTTCTGCTTCGCCTTCAACGGGATAGCGTTCGCCATGGAAGTTGGGATTACGCGCCAGGGTCATGCGTAGATTGGGGTTGTTTTCAGTCAGCATAAAAGGGCCGGTGCCCACGGGATACCAGTTCAGCGTGATGTTGCGTTTTTTCATCCCTGGCTGGGAGTAGAAGAGGTCGGCCTCCCAGGGCATGGGGGCAAAGAAGGGCATGGCCAGCCAGTAGACCAGTTGCGGGTATTTTCCTTTTATTTGGATGCGGTAGCGGTAGCGATCCAGCACCTTCACGCCCTCCATCTCATGCTGCCGAAGATCCAGAAAGGGTGTTGTATCTGTCGGCGTTTTCAGTGCGCTGTAGATCTCTTCAAGGCGTTTTGAATAATCAGCAAATCCAATGATATAACCTCCCAGCATACCCCGTAGCGGGGAGTGCAGGCGTGCATCTGCCAATCGTTTGATCTGGTAGACATAATCTTCAGCCGTTGCCTCGCGGGTTGAGGTTTTGGGGAAGTCGCCCAGTGTATTAACCGACTCAATATAATCAGCGGCCAGCTCATGGTAGAGATGGTGGCCATCTGCATCCCTGGCAAATGCGGGATGCGGCTGATAGCGGATTCCCGGCTGGATGGTGATCTCATATTCACTGAATGCAACCTGTGCTGAATCGACATCATTCGGCAGTTGCGTACCTGCCGCATCAAAATAACGCGCCTGGGGCACCTCGGTTGCGGTTAGCGGGATGAGTTCATAGGGTCGCTTGAGAAAGTGGTACTGCAACGGCGGCTCATAGATCTGTGCAATAAAAAGATACTCATTCGAGCTGTATGAACGCACTGGATCGAGGTGCTTTGGCCGCTCGGAAAATGAGCTGTAGAGGATATTTTTATCCGACTCTTTGGCAGAATAGGGGTTATTCCAGGAGTCATTGCCACAGGCGGCCAACAATGAAACCAGGATCAACATCCCGCTATATTGCACAAATCGCTTAATTGTATTGCTGGCTAATGACATAGGTACTATTGGAACCTATCTTTTCTCAAGCCACAATCCTTTTCCAAACAGAGTTTTTCCGGTAACGTACCAGCTTTGAATCAACTGAGGAAGGGTTTTCCCCATGGGTTTCCTACAAGACAAACGAATTCTCATTGTTGGCGTCGCCAGCGACCGCTCTATCGCCTCCGGCATAGCCGATGCCATGGCACGCGAGGGCGCTCAGCTTGCCTTCACCTATCAGGTAGATAAACTGAAAACACGTGTCGAAAAACTTGCCCAACGGTGCAGCTCCGATATTGTGCTGCCACTGGATGTCTCCAGCGATGCGCAGATTACCGATGTGTTTAAAGCGCTTGGCGATGAGTGGGATGGGTTGGACGGTATTATCCACTCCGTTGGCTTTGCCCCGCGTGACCAGCTTGAGGGGAGCTATGTTGATGCGGTCACTCGAGAGGGCTTTGCCATTGCTCACGACATCAGTTCATACAGCTTTGCCGCACTGGCCAAAGAGGGGCGGGAGATGATGGAGGGGCGCAATGGCGCGCTGCTCACCATGAGCTATCTGGGTGCTGTGCGCACGGTGCCAAACTACAATGTGATGGGGGTGGCCAAGGCCAGCCTGGAGGCCAATGTCCGCTATCTGGCCGACTCGCTGGGGCCAAAAGGTACCCGGGTAAATGCCATATCGGCCGGCCCGATCCGCACCCTTGCAGCCTCGGGCATCAGTGACTTCAGAACCATGTTAAGCACGGTGGAGGAGCGCACGCCGCTACGGCGCAATGTTACGATTGAAGAGGTCGGCAATGCCGCTGCATTCCTCTGTTCAGATCTCGCATCAGGCATCACCGGCGATATACTCTATGTCGATACCGGATACCACGTTCTGGGAATGGCTTGATTG
>Ga0256839_1003816_pt1 | contig 15231 bp, 14 predicted proteins | sample 354166metaG_FD_185968 | JGI IMG/M metagenome (GOLD analysis project Ga0256839, IMG submission 185968) | Hydrothermal vent microbial communities from Mid Atlantic Ridge, Atlantic Ocean - 354-166 | ecosystem: Environmental > Aquatic > Marine > Hydrothermal vents | place: Atlantic Ocean: Mid... | reverse complement strand
GGCCCAGGTGGCCAGCTTCGTCGCCACCTTGGAGCATCAGCGCCGACGCAAGCGCTTGAAGAAGCGCTCCCCCCTCAAGCGACTGCGCAAATGGCTGTTGAAGAAGAACGAAGTTTACCGCCCCCGTTCGCCCTTGGCCCCCGAAATGCGCGCCGAACTGCTGCAGTCCTTCGAGGAAGACATCGAGCGCCTCGAACGCCTGCTGGGACGCGACCTGAGCCACTGGAAACGGCCTTAGCGGAAGGCCCCCCGACGGTACAGGCGCCACAGCACCCCCCAACCATAGATCAAGGGGTGCCGGTATGCTTGGGGAGGCACCTCGATGGTCCGGCCGGTATGACGCTCCAGTTTCCAGACGATGTAGTCCACCCCGCCCTGGAAGGTGAACAAAGCCTTGATCAGGCGCAACAGCGACAGCAGCTTGCCCTGAACCTGACGCAGGCGCCACCGCTGTCTGGCGAGAAACCGCCTCGGCGGCGGGATTTCCAGGCAGAACTCCGTCGAGGACCGCTTCATCGGGTAAGGCAGCCGGGCCAGCAGCGGCGGCGTCAGCCGTTCATAGAAAGCGGCGGCCCAGCGATGCAGCTCCCTGGCACGCACCTCGGCTTTCTCGGCCCGCAACTCGCTGCGATAACTGAGCGCCAGACCGGTCCGCCAGAGGGTGGAAATGTCGAAACAGGGCGGCAACACCGGCACGGTCTCCCGCACCACCCGCTCGGCCGCCCCGATCAGGGATCGAACCACGGCGTCGGCCACGGCCGGATCCCGGCTATAGATCAGACGGCAGGGTTGGGAAAAGCGGCCCCAGAAATAGGAGTGGAATCCGCGATGGATCCCCCGCTGAAAGCTGTCGAGGGTGACGACCGCATACTTGCTCCTGACTTTCCGCCCCCGATGCTCGCTTTCGAGATAGAACACGTTGGGCGGAAGCAGGCGATTGGCCAGGGCCGGCCAGCGTCGCCGGTAGACGGACCCGTAGTCATCGACCAGAACGTACAGGTCCACCAGTCCCTCGTAGGGATCACCGGTGCGCAGACAGGAACCGTACATCAGAATCGCGGTCACATGAGGCCCGTACCGATCCAGCAACTCGTCGGCCAGTACCTGGACCGCCTCGGCGACCGGTTCCCCGACCACCGTCATCATCCAGGAGTGTAATTCATGTCCGACGGATTCTGTCTCGCTCATTTAACCGATCCCCATCTGACTCGTCCGGTTCCCGATCATTGGCGCCAGTTGGCCAACAAGCGCCTTTTGGGTTTCCTTTCCTGGCACCTGAGGCGCCGCCACGAACATCGCCCGGAAGTGCTGGCCGCCTTGACCGCCGATCTCCGCCGCCGACGGCCCGATCACACCGTCGTCACCGGCGATCTGACCCAGCTGGGCCTCCCCGGCGAGTGTGAACAGGCGGCCGCCTGGCTCGCGGAACTGGGAACGCCGGAGGACGTCTCCGTCATTCCCGGCAACCACGATCGTTATGTCGCGGAAAACCGGGCCACCACCTTGGAAAAATGGCGGCCCTATTTCCACCTGGCGCCCGACGAGCCGTTCCCGTTCGTACATACTTGCGGACCATTGGCGCTGATCGGACTGGATTCCGCCCCACCCAGCCCGCCACTGCGGGCGACCGGCACCCTGGGGGAACACCAGTGCCGCCGCCTCGACGAACTGCTGGAACGAAATTCGGACCGCTGTCGCATCGTTCTCCTGCATCACCCCCCCCACCGGGAGGCCGTCGCCGCCCGCAAACGCCTGACCGATTCGGATCGCCTGGTCCGCCTGCTGGCGCGCCACGGCTGCGGTCTGGTGCTGCACGGCCACAGTCATCGCTGGCAGTTGCACTGGCTCGACGGACCCCAGACCCCCATTCCCGTCATCGGCGTCCCTTCCGCATCGGCCCGGGGAAGGCGACGCGGCTACCGCGCCCGTTATCACCTCTATCGTTTCCGGCGCCGATCCCGCGGTTGGGAGGTCGCGGTGGAAATCCGTGGTCTCGACCCGGACACCGGCCGTTTCCGCCTCGAAGGGGAATGGCACGTCACCGTGGCCGGCTAGGCGAACACACACCGGACCACCAAGAGAGACAGCAACAAAACGGCGACGGTGGGAAGCAGGGCGGTCAGCGGCGGCGACAGATCCAGCAACAATCCCAGATTGCCGATCACCTGGGTGGCGAGGAAATATAACACGCCGACGACCAGAGCCAAAACCACCTGCCACCCGAAGCCGCCGGCCCTGGGGCTGGACACCGCGACGGGAAGGAGAAACACCAGCATCACCCCCATACTCAGGGGCAGTAAGAGGCGCTGCCACAACATCAGTTCGTAACGTTCCGCCTTTTGATCGGTGGCCTTCAGATAATCGACGTAGGACCAAAGGCCGCTGAGTGACAGGGTATCCGGCGGCATTTCCAGGGTGGCGAGCTGGCGCGGGGTAAGAAAGGGATGCCAGGACAGGGCCGGGAGTCGCTCGGTGGTCAGGATGCCCCCCTGCCAGCGCTTGCGATGGACGTCCTTCAACCGCCAATCGCCGTCGCGGCCGACTTCGGCCTGACGGGCATAGACGAAGGATTGCAGCCGCCCGGCGGCGTCGAAGCGGTAAATGGCGATTCCCTCCAGCAACCGGCCGTGGGCGATGGCCCGGATGTTGAGAAACCGGCGCCGGTCCCGCGACCAGAATCCCTGGAAGGTTCTCAAGGTATCGGTGCCCGCCAGGGCCTGTTGCCGGTGGACGAAGCCCCATTGATGAATCCGCGGCGCCAGGAATTCCGCATCCAGGAGCAACAACGCCGTCAGAAACAGAATCACCTTGACCAGGGCCGTCATCACCTGGGCCAACGACATGCCGGCGGCACGCATCGCCAGCAGCTCGCCGTTGCGCGCCAGGGCGGCCAGCGCCAAACTGCCGCCCATCAGGGTGCAGACGGCCGAAAAATCCAGCACCTTGGTGGGAAAGGTGGACAACACGTACAGCAGAGCGTCACCGATGCGATAGTCGCCCTCTCCCACCTCGCTCAGTTCTCCCACCAGGTCGAGAAAACCGAACAGAGCCAGCAATATCAGAAGGACCAGCAGATAGGAACGCAAAAACTGTCGCCCCAGATACCGTTCCAGTATGTTCATCCGTTCGCCCGACCCCAAATCGACAACCGCCGGGCGCGCCACCAGGTCAACGCCGCCGGCGCGTACCAGACACCCACGAGCAGAAGAAGCAGCAGATCCGGCCACCACACACCGGGCACCGGACCGACGATCCCTTCCTTGACCCAGGTCTTGGCCACGCCGGTGAGATTGTAATAAAGGGCGAACAGCAGGATGGCGCCGATGGTCTTGGCATAACGCCCCTGGCGGGGAGCGGTACGGCTCAGCGGCACCGCAGCCAGGGCCAGCAGCAGGGCGGAGACCGGCCGCAGCAGCCGCCATTGCAATTCGGCGACGTCCTTGGGATTCGGCGAGCGCCACAGCCGCCCCAGCGAGGCGGCCTTGCTTTTGTAACCCACCGGCTCGGGAACCCCGGCCAGCACCAGGGTGAAAGTCTGAAACCGCAACACCGTATCCCCCTGCCCCACGAGATCGAGGTCGTAGGCGTAGCCATCGTGAAACTCCAGAACCGACCGGCCGTCGCCGGCGATACGGTGGGTGAGAGAGCGGGCGTAGATGGCCTGCAACTTGTCGTCGCCCTTGGGGTGGTTGAAAAACACGCTCTCCAGTCGCTCCCGCCGGCGGTCGATCGCTTCGGCGAAAACGACGTAGCCGCCGCTTTCGCTGCCGTGGAATTGCCCCGGTTCCAGTCTGTCGATATCGAACCGGGCCTCGGCCTGATTGCGCAGGGCGTAGCTCCGCTGATAGGCCCAGGGGCGGATCAGCAGCGCCAGGCAGGCCACGATCACCGCGACCAACAGCGCCACCCTAAGGACCGCCCCGGCGACCCGGCCCTCACCGTAGCCACAGGCGGCCATGGCCGTCATCTCGGCATCGTTGTACAGGCGGCCGAGTCCGAGCACCACCGACAAATACAGGGCGATGGGCAACAACACCTCCAAGGCGATCAGGATCTTCAGCCCGATCAACTGTCCCACGATGTCCATGGGCAATTCACCGTCCACCGCATCGGCCAGCAGATCGGCGCTGCTGTACCCCCCGAACAGAAGAACGAACAAGGCGCAGGTGGCCAAAAACGGACGCAGAACTTCGTAAGCCAGATAGCGGTCCAGAATGCGAAAACGGAACGGATTGATCATCGAACAGAGAAAAAGCCTGATTTGCGGGCCGATCACCCTATAATTCCCTCGAGGGGGAAAGCAACGAAAGCGCAGTCCAGCTTCCTTGTCACCGACGGTGGTGAGAGGAAAATTCCCCAAACCCCTGTGGCAAGAACCCCATGGCGATTTATCATTGTAACAACGCCGCTTGCCGGGAGCACCGCGATCATCACCCCATCTGACGAGGGAACATGAGCGTATCATTGGCCCAATGGCTACAGTCCACCCCCTTTTACGGCGGCAACGCCGCCTTTCTGGAGGATCTCTACGAGCGTTTTCTCCAGGACCCGGAAAGCATCCCTCCCCACTGGCGCGAACAGTTCCAGCGGCTGCAAAGGCAGGCGCCCGGCCGGCTCGACGTTCCTCACCGGGAAATCCGCCAGCGTTTCCGACGATTGGCCTACCAACACAAGGCCGCCATCGTCCCGGAAGAGGTGGCGGAATGCGCCAAACAGATCGCGGTCAACCGCCTGATCGAACAATACCGTTTGCTCGGCCACCGGGTGGCCGACACCAATCCCCTGCCTCTGTCGCCCAAACCCTACCTGCCGGAACTGGACCCGGCCTTCTACGGCCTCGGTCACGAGGATCTGGATCGGGAATTCGACGCTTCTCTGATCAGCGGTTGCGGCCGGATGACCCTGCGCGACATCCTGGACAAGCTCAAGCGCGTCTATTGTGGCAAGGTGGGCAGTGAAACCATGCACATCCTGTCCCGGGACGTCCGCACCTGGGTTCAGGAGAAACTGGAGCGCAGCGAATGCCGCCTGACCCTGTCCGGAGAACAGAAACGCTGGCTGCTGAAGCTGCTGATCGCCGCCGAAGGCATCGAAAAATTCCTCCATCGCCGTTACGTGGGGCAGAAGCGCTTTTCCGTGGAAGGGGCGGAAAGCCTCATCGCCATGCTGGACGAACTGATCCAGCGGGCCGGTGAACGGGGAATCGAGGAGGTGGTGATGGGCATGGCCCATCGCGGCCGTCTCAACGTCCTGGTCAACATCCTGGGAAAACGGCCCGAGGCCCTGTTCGAGGAATTCGAGGGCAAGACCACGCCCAGCCAAGGCACCACCGGCGACGTCAAATACCACCTCGGCTTCTCCTCCGACATCGCCACCCCCGGCGGGCCGGTCCATCTGGCCCTGGCCTTCAATCCTTCCCATCTGGAGATCATCGACCCGGTGGCGGAAGGTTCGGCGCGCGCCCGCCAGGACCGCATCGGCAAGGAGGGCGCCAACCGGATTCTACCCTTGTTGGTCCACGGCGACGCCGCCTTCGCCGGCCAAGGGGTGGTCATGGAAACCCTGCAGATGGCCCAGACCCGGGCGTTCCACACCGGTGGGACCGTCCACATCGTGGTCAACAACCAGATCGGCTTCACCATCAGCAACCCCTTCGACGCCCGCTCGACCACCTATCCCACCGACGTGGCCAAGATGATCGAGGCCCCCATCTTCCACGTCAACGGTGACGATCCCGAAGCGGTCTGGTTCGTCACCCGCCTGGCGCTGGAATTTCGCATGACCTTCAACCGCGACGTGGTGATCGACCTGGTCTGTTACCGCCGCCACGGCCACAACGAAGCGGACGAACCAGCGGTGACCCAACCGGTGATGTACCGCCACATCCGCAAACACCCCAGCGTCGCCTTCCTCTACGCTCACCGGCTGCTGGAGGAAGGGATCATCGAAGCGGCCGACCCCCACCGGATCGAACGCGAGTATACCGAAGCCCTGGAAAAAGGCGACCAGGCATTGCGTCCTCCCCTGCCCAAGACCACCTTCCGCAACCGGGTCGCCTGGCATCCCTATCTCGACAAGCGCTGGGACGTCCCCTACGATTCCAGTTTCCCCTTCGACAAACTGCAACAACTGGCCCGGCTCTGGCTGCAATTGCCGGAAGGCTTCGAGCTCCATCCCCGGGTCGCCCGCATCTGGGAGGAGCGGCGCAAAATGACCGCCGGCGAGATCCCGGTGGACTGGGGTTATGCCGAGAACATGGCGTACGCCACCCTGCTGGCCCAAGGCAAGACCGTGCGCCTGACCGGTCAGGATTCCGGCCGCGGCACCTTCTTTCACCGTCACGGCATCGTCTATCACTACCGCACCGGCGAGCCTTTCATTCCCCTGAAAAAGGTGGCCTACCAGTACCAGAGCCGCTTTTACCTCTACGACTCCCTGCTGTCCGAGGAAGGGGTGCTCGGCTTCGAATACGGCTACAGCACGGCGGAACCGGAAGCCCTGGTCGTCTGGGAAGCCCAGTTCGGCGATTTCGCCAACGTCGCCCAGGTGGTCATCGACCAGTTCATCAGCTCCGGCGAGGCCAAATGGGGCCGGCTCTCCGGTTTGACCCTCTTCCTGCCCCACGGCTACGAAGGGCAGGGCCCGGAACATTCTTCCGCCCGTCTGGAACGCTTCCTGCAACTGTGCGCCGAAGAGAACATGCAGGTCTGCGTGCCCACCACCCCCGCGCAGATCTTTCACCTGCTGCGCCGGCAACTGCTACGACCCTACCGCAAGCCCCTGATCACCCTGACCCCCAAAAGCCTGTTGCGCCACCGGCTGGCGGTCTCCAGCCTGGAGGAGCTCAGTCGGGGCCGCTATCGGCCGGTCATCGACGAAATCGACGCCATCGAACCGCGCCGGGTCAGGCGATTGATCCTTTGCTGCGGCAAAATCTACTACGAACTGCTGGAGGCCCGGCGCCAGGCCGGCATCGACGACATCGCCATCCTGCGTCTGGAACAACTGTACCCCTTCCCCACCCGGGATCTGAAACAAGCCCTGGGACGTTATCCCCATCTGACCGAACTGGTCTGGTGCCAGGAGGAACCCGAGAATCAGGGAGCCTGGAACCAGATCCGCCATCGCTTCCTCGAAGCGCTCGCTCCCGGCATCCGCCTCACCTACGTCGGACGCCCCCCGGCCGCCGCCCCGGCCGAAGGCAGTTTTCCCATGCATGTGGAGCGGCAACACGCTATCATTGAGACGGCACTGCATTCTCAGCTCGAACTGAAAAAGGCAGCCGGTTGATGGAAATACGCGTCCCCCCTTTGCCGGAATCGGTGGCCGACGCCACCGTCGCCGCCTGGCACAAGCGTCCCGGCGACGCCGTCCACAAGGATGAAAAGCTGGTCGATCTGGAAACCGACAAGGTGGTTCTGGAAGTCCCCGCCCCGGTAGACGGCCGCCTGACGGAAATCCGTCACTCCGAAGGGGACACCGTCACCAGCGGGGAAGTGCTGGCTGTCATCGAGCCCGGCGAAGTCGCGGAAAGCGAGCCCGCATCCGAGGAATCCGGGGGTGTGGCTGGGGCCGTCCCCCCTCCCCTCAGCCCGTCGGTGCGGCGCCTCCTGGCGGAACACGGGCTCGAACCCGGCCAGATCAAAGGCACCGGCAAAGGGGGACGCATCACCAAGGAAGACGTGCTGACCCATCTGGAGAAACACAAGACACCGGCGGTAGAAGCGCCGGCCCCTACAACCGCGCCCGCTACCCGACCCGAGCAGCGGGTGCCCATGACCCGCATCCGGGCTCGGATCGCCGAGCGTCTCCTGGAGGTGCAGCGCAACACGGCGATGTTGACCACCTTCAACGAGGTGGACATGGAGGCGGTGATGAACCTGCGGCGCCGTCACAACGAGGCTTTCGAGAAGAAACACGGCGTCAAACTGGGATTCATGAGCTTCTTCGTCAAAGCCGCGGTCGAGGCACTCAAACAATTCCCGGTGGTCAACGCCAGCATCGACGGCACCGACGTCGTCTACCACGGCTACTACGACATCGGCATCGCCGTTTCCACCGAACGCGGACTGGTGGTGCCGATCCTGCGCGACGCCGATCGACTGAGTTTTGCCGACATCGAGCGGAAGATCGCCGACCTGGCCAGACGCGCCCGGGAGGGGACGCTGACTCTGGAGGAGCTTCAAGGCGGCACTTTCAGCATCACCAACGGCGGCGTTTTCGGTTCCCTCCTCTCCACCCCCCTGCTCAATCCACCCCAAAGCGCCATTCTGGGTATGCACGCCATCAAACCCCGTCCGGTCGCGGTCGACGGCCAAGTGGTGATCCGCCCGGTGATGTATGTGGCCCTCACCTATGACCACCGCCTGATCGACGGTCGGGAAGCGGTGCTGTTCCTGCGTACCGTCAAGGAGATCGTCGAAGCGCCGGAACGGCTCTTTCTGGAACTGTGACCCGGGACTTTTCCCGCCGAAGCGGTTTGTGTTAGCTTGACCACGAAAACGATCAGTCACAGGAGGCCCGGTCATGTTTCCCATTCGTGACGAAAATCCGGTCATCCGCACCCCTGTCGCCACCATCGCCATCATCGCCATCAACGTCATGGTATGGGCCACGATGCAGGGCTTCGGCACGCCCCTCGCCCTGCTGCAATCGTTCTGCGATTGGGCCCTGATTCCCGGAGAGCTGCTGGGATACGTCAAAGCCGGGGAAAGCATTCGGTTGGGGCCGGAGGTCGAATGCGTGCTGGAAGACCGCGTCCCCTGGATGACCTTGATCACCCACATGTTCATGCACGGCAGCTGGCTCCATTTGCTGCTGAACATGTGGTTCCTGTGGATTTTCGGCGACAACGTCGAGGACGCCATGGGTTCCGGACGTTTCGTCGTGTTCTATCTGTTGTGCGGCCTGGCCGCCGCCGCCGCGCAAATCCTGGGCGACCCCGCCAGTTCGGTGCCGATGGTGGGGGCCTCCGGCGCCATCGGCGGCGTCATGGGCGCCTACGCCCGCCTCTATCCCAACGCCCGGGTGGAAAACATCGTCCCCATGGGTTTCTATCTGGCCATCGTCGCCGTGCCGGCCTACTTCATGCTGGGTTACTGGTTCGTCATCCAAATCCTGTCCGGCCTACTGAGCGACAGCAGCGCCGGAGGCGTCGCCTTCTGGGCCCACGCCGGCGGTTTCCTGGCCGGCCTCGGGTTGGCCGGTCCGATGCATCGTCCGGACTACCTGGCCGAACACATCGCCCAGACGCCCCGGCAGCGCAGCCGTTATCGTTGGTGAAACGATGGAACGGCCTTTCTGGGAGCGCAAGTCCCTGGGGGAAATGACCCTGGAAGAATGGGAGAGCCTGTGTGACCGCTGCGGCCGCTGCTGCCTGCACAAAATCGAGGACGCCGACACCGGTGAAATCCTATTCACCAACGTGGTCTGCGCCCTGTTCGATCTGGCAGGGGGCCGCTGTACCCGCTACCGTATCCGCCGTCAACTGGTTCCGGACTGCCTGGACCTCAAGGAGGGACTTCCCCCGCTCCACTGGTTGCCCGCCACCTGCGCCTACCGTCTGCTGGCCGAGGGAAAACCGCTACCGCCCTGGCACCCCCTGGTCTGCGGCGATCCCGATCGGGTGTTCGAAGCCGGAATCAGCGTCCGCAGCTTCGCCGTCTCCGAGGAGCAAGTGGAAGAAATCAGCGACCACGTCATGGAAGGACTGGACTAATCCTCACCATTCCAGGATACGCCATTGGTGTATCCGCACCCCCTCCTCCAGATCGCTGCGCTTCATGTCCATGATGCTGTCGCCGTCGGTGTCGATCAGGTAATAGGGGAGACCTATCGGGGGAATGACCTTGATCATGTATACCTGACCCCCTATCCGGTATTCCTCGATGACGTTCTCGCCGCGCTTGCGAATGACGACCTCCGGCTGCAGCGCCTCCTCCTCCACCTCCGGTTCCGGCAGCGGTTCCAACGGGGGCGGCGCGTCCTCCGCCGCCTCGGCGAGACCGACCGCCATGGCGATGATCAACGTCCTCCATTGGCCCATAGGCTCCCCCTCACGGCTGTTCACCCTATCCGGAATGCGAAAAAACGAAAAAGCGGGATCACCATCCCGCTTTTTCGTTTGAAATCCGGCTTGCTGAATACCCCGGCCGCCGAATCGATCGGGCAGCCACCCTTTTCGGAGGTATGGTACCGATACTAACGGACCGGGGATTACTGACCGCCTTTGTCCTGATCTTCGGGCTCAGCCGTTACCCACTTGTAGAAGAAGTAACCAGCCGCAATGACGATCAGCGTGACAACGATGCCAGCCGGGCTCCGCATTTTTTCAACTAAGTCGAGTATAGCTCCCATTAGAACCTACCTATGCAATTATTTTCGAAATTTGTTTTGCCGCGCAAAACGCCAGCATTTTTATTCTACGATTCTCCCCTGGGGTGTCAAGGATTGTTCCGAAGGCCAGGGCTTCTGTTTCCCATGGGGAAAATTCTCTACAATGGTGATTTTTTCGAAACTCCGAATCGATGACCGACACCAAGACCCGTTTCGCCCCCAGCCCGACGGGATTGATCCATCTCGGTAACGCCCGCACCGCCCTGTTCAACCGGCTGTTCGGCGAAACTTTTCTGCTGCGTATCGAGGACACCGACCGCCGGCGCTGCCGTCCGGAGTTCGTGGCAGCGATCCTCGAGGACCTCCGCTGGCTGGCGCTGGACTGGGACGAGGGGCCCATTTCTCCCCGGCCGGACCGCTATTTTCAATCCCGGCGTACCGACCTCTATGCCGGGTATTATGACCGGCTGGCGCACGAAGGACTGGCCTATCCCTGTTTCTGCAGCGAGGAAGAACTGGCTGCGGCCCGGGAGGCGCTCCGGCGTCAGGGAAAACCGCCCCGCTATCCGGGCACCTGCGCCCACCTGAGCGTGGGTGAAATCCAGGCCAAGCTGGACCAGGGTCTGCGACCGACGTTGCGCTTCCGGGTCCCGAAGGGAAAGACGGTGGTATTCGAGGACCTGATCCGCGGCCGGCAGCGCTTCGCCACCGACGACATCGGCGACTTCATCATCCGCCGTGCCGACGATACGCCCGCCTTCCTGTTCTGCAACGCGGTGGACGACGCTCTGATGGGCGTCACCCACGTCCTGCGAGGCGAGGATCATCTGGCCAACACGCCCAGGCAGCTGTTGATCCTGGAGGCCCTGGACCTGCCCGCCCCCCGATACGGTCATCTGGCCCTGATCCTGGGCGCCGACGGCACTCCCCTGTCGAAACGCAACGGTAGCCGCAGCATTCAGGAACTGCGCCGGCAGGGTTATCTGCCCGCTGCCGTCCTGAACTTTCTGGCCCGCCTGGGACACCCCTATCCGGAAGACAAGTTGTATTCCCTGGAAGAATTGGCACACAGCTTCCAGTTGCAGCGCCTGAGCAAATCGCCAGCCCGCTTCGATCCCGCCCAACTGGATCACTGGCAGAAAACCGCGGTCCGCCAAAGCGACGACGCCACCCTGTGGCAGTGGCTCGACGACGAAACCCGCTCCCGGATTCCGGAAGAACGGCGCCGGGACTTTTTGGATCTGGTCAGAAACAACTGGTCGTTTCCCAGTGAGGCAGGGCAGTGGGCGGCCATCCTGTTCGGCGATCGGGTCGAACCGGACGAGGAGGCCAGGCGCATTCTGGCGCAGACTGACCGGCAATGGTTCCAGCACGCTTTAGCAGCCGCCCGACGACATCCGGCCGATTACCGCGACTTTCTGACGGAATTGAAAACCACGACCGGCGTCAAAGGGAAAAAACTGTTCCAGCCGTTGCGGGCCGCGCTCACCGGTCGCCTCGACGGTCCCGAGCTGGAACGCATCTACACCCTGCTGGGCCCCGACCGTATTCGAACCCGACTGTCCCGCTGGATCTGATCATGACTTTCACGCTCTACAACAGCCTAACCCGACGAAAGGAAGTCTTCACCCCCCTGGAACCTGGCAAAGTCCGCATGTACGTGTGCGGCATGACCGTCTACGACTACTGCCACCTGGGACACGCCCGGGTCATGGTGGTGTTCGACGTCCTGGCGCGGTATCTGCGCTGGAAGGGATACGAAGTCACCTACGTGCGCAACATCACCGACATCGACGACAAGATCATCCGCCGCGCCGCCGAAGCGGGGGTGCCCATCGAAACCCTGACCGAACGCTTCATCGAAGCGATGCACGAGGACGAACGCGCCCTCGGTTGCCTCCCGCCGGATCGGGAACCGCGCGCCACCCGCGCCATCGACGCCATCATCGCCATGATCCAACGCCTGATCGACGAGGGATACGCCTACCTGGGCGACAACGGTGACGTCTATTACGCCGTCGCCCGGTTCCGCGACTACGGCAAGCTTTCGGGGAAGAAACCGGAGGAACTGCGCGCCGGGGCCCGGGTGGAAGTGAGCGAGGCCAAGCGTGACCCGCTCGATTTCGTCCTGTGGAAGCGGGCCAAGCCGGGTGAACCGGCCTGGGATTCCCCCTGGGGACCCGGCCGTCCCGGTTGGCACATCGAATGCTCGGCCATGTCCACCCAGTGCCTGGGGCCCCATTTCGACATCCACGGCGGCGGGGCGGACCTGCAGTTTCCCCATCACGAAAACGAGATCGCCCAGTCGGAGGCGGCCACGGGCCAACCGTTCGTCGATTACTGGGTCCACGTGGGCTTCGTGCGCGTCGATCGGGAAAAGATGTCCAAATCCCTGGGCAACTTTTTCACCATCCGCGATCTGCTGGCCAAGTACCCCGGGGAAGTGATCCGCTTTTTCATCCTCACCAGCCACTACCGCAGCCCGCTGGACTTCTCCGAACGATCCCTGGCGCAGGCCCGCGCCGCCCTCACCCGACTCTACACCACCTTGCGCGGCCTTCCGGAAGCCGATGAGGGCGAGGAGGGCGAAATCTGGCGCCGGCGGTTCGAGGCGGCCATGGACGACGATCTCAACACCCCCGAGGCTCTGGCGGTGTTGTTCGAGCTGGCCAAGGAAATCAACCGGCTCGGCGATCAGGACCCGGCACGGGCCACCCGCCTGGCGGCCACCCTGAAAAAACTGGGCGGCGTGCTCGGGCTGCTTTCCCAAGATCCGGAACACTTCCTGCGGGGCGGAGAAGCCGGCCTGTCCGACGAGGAAATCGAGCGCCTGATCGAGGAACGCGAGCAGGCCCGCAAACGGCGCGACTGGGCCACGGCCGACCGCATCCGCGACCAACTCAAGGCCCGGGGTATCGTGCTCGAGGATACGCCTCAGGGCACCTTATGGCGGCGGGTTTAAGACTCGCCGCCAAACTCCGGTGAAAAAGTCTCAAACTCAGACCGCCACCATTTCTCTGGCGATGGCGTAGATCTCCTCGGCGTCCAGGATGAGGTCGTTGCGCTCGAACAGCCGGGCGATGCAGGCCCGGTGCAGCGCCAGCTTCAAAGCGCCGAAGCCGATCGCCCCCCAGCAGATCTTGCCATGGCGCACGATGCCCCGGTCCGTCATCGCCACGCCCTCGACACCCAGCGGCGGGGTGGCGTTGGCGTCGGCGATCACCTCCAAGTGGGAATTGCCTCGCCAGTGGTGTTCCCCGAGCAGGGACACGCCGGCGGCACCGGTGGCGAACACGATCTGGGCATCCTCGATCACCCGCGCCCGGGCCTCGTCGTCGACCGCCTCCACGGGTGTGATCGTCACGGCGAACCGCCGTTTCATGGCGTCACAGGCCGCCCTGGCCCGCTCTAGGGAACGGGAGGCCAGGGTGACCTGAGCACCCTCCCGGGCCAGCAGGGCGGCGACCCGTTGACCGACCGGGCCGGTCCCGGCGAGCACCACCGCCTTCTTGCCCTTCACCGGCACCCGGGAGACGATGCAGGCGACACCGGCGGCGGCCGTGGTGTTGCAGCCGTTGCTGTCGAGCATCACCGAAACCCGGAAGTCGGCGAAGAATTTCCCCTTGACCGCTTCGAGCAGCGCCTCGCCGGCCCCAAGATCCCGACCGCCGATGAAGATAGCGGTGTTTTTCTTGTCCTTGGGCGGCCGGGTGAAAATGGCACCTTCCACCAAGGGCCCCACGTTCTCGGGGGTCAGCCCGCCGTGCCCGATGACATGATCGGCGCCGCCGTCGTAGGCCACCACGGTGTCGAAAGCGGCCGGACGGGGATCGGTATCGAACTGAAACAGTAATTTTTTCACCAGAGACTCCAGGTTTCACCCGCGCAGGCAAGGCCGTCGATTATAATATCGGGCCGATTTCCATACCAGGTTGAGCGGATGTACCAACAGCAGTCCCTGCAAAACTTCCTGGAACGGCTGGCCAGCGGCGATCCGACTCCCGGCGGCGGCAGCGCCGCGGCCGTGATGGGGGCCATGGGGGCGGCGCTGGTTTCCATGGTGGCCAACCTGACCATCGGTAAACCACGCTACCGTCCGGTGGAGGACGACATGCGCCGGCTGCTGGCGCGCGCCGACTCTTTGCGCGCCCGGCTGAGCGACGCCATGGAGGCCGACGTCGACGCCTTCAATCGGGTCATGGCGGCCTACCGACTTCCCAAGGACGATCCCGGACGCTCCGAGGCCATTCAAACCGCCCTGAAACAGGCCACGGAAGTGCCGCTGCAGTGCGCCCACCTTTGCGTGGCCGTCATCGAACTGTGCCGCGAAGCCGCCGACAAAGGCAACAGCAACGTCCTTTCCGACGTCGGCGTCGGGGTTCTGGCCGCCCATGCCGCCCTGAAAAGCTGCGCCATCAACGTCACCGTCAATCTCAACGCCATCCACGATCCCGGTTTCATCGCCGCCAAGCGGGCGGAGCTGGAAAGCCTGCTCGCCGGCCGGGACGAAGAGGTGGCCAACCTCTACGACCAGGTCCTCGCACGCCTATGAAGTGGCTTCGCCTGTGCGCCTATCTGGCAGGTATCGGCTGCAGCCTGCTCGCCGCCTGGTGGCTGTTTCCGGGAGAGGCCACCGAAGCGGGGGTCACGGCGCCCCCCAGCCGAAAATGGATTCCTTCCCTGAGCGAAACCGAGGAATTCTGCCGATTCGACCATCCCGAGTGGCGCCGGGCCCAGACCATCGAAGGGGTGGAAATCGCCGCCGATCCCCAGTGCCGTCCGGACAACCCCTACCTCGTCGCCGCCGTGGTCAAGGGGACCAACCGGGTCACCATGCCCACCCTGATGAAAACCCGGCTCGCCATGGACGCGGTCGTCAAGGAGAACGACCGGGAC
>Ga0256839_1003815_pt1 | contig 15232 bp, 13 predicted proteins | sample 354166metaG_FD_185968 | JGI IMG/M metagenome (GOLD analysis project Ga0256839, IMG submission 185968) | Hydrothermal vent microbial communities from Mid Atlantic Ridge, Atlantic Ocean - 354-166 | ecosystem: Environmental > Aquatic > Marine > Hydrothermal vents | place: Atlantic Ocean: Mid... | reverse complement strand
ACTTCTTCGACAACCTCGATGAGCATCATGCTCCTTTGCGTGCATTGTTGAATGAAAAGTTTCAGATTATTGAGGGCAAAGCCGGGTATTCTTGATCGTGGATAGTATCTCTATGCTTAAACTTCTAATAATTTTTTTTTATGCTATTTTTTTTATGCTAGCTGGATGTTCATCAGACCCTGCAAACATAAAAGACAGCGCACCAAAAAAGATACCGGTGGATATATCAGCCATCCCCGATGCCACTCCTCGCTATGAACCCTATTCAAAACATGCCAACCCGGAATCTTACACAGTTTGGGGGAAACGTTACAAAGTTATGCGTAGCGGTAAGGGATATCAGGAACGAGGCATTTCCTCCTGGTATGGCACCAAATTTCATGGCAGAAAAACGGCAAATGGCGAAACTTATGATATGTTTGCCATGACAGCCGCACATAAAACCTTACCATTGCCTAGTTATGTCAAAGTCACCAACTTAAAAAATGGCCGCAGCGTGGTGGTTCGAGTCAATGATCGCGGGCCATTTCATGAAAATAGAATTATTGATTTATCTTATGCCGCCGCCATCAAACTGGGAATTCACAAAACGGGTACTGGTTTCGTCGAAGTGCGTACCGTAGAGCCTGAAGAAAACATTTCAAAAAAACACCCGCAAATTGCACCTAAAGAAAAAATATTTCTTCAAATTGGCGCTTTCAAAAATAAAACCAATGCACTCGCTTTGAAGAATAAACTCAAGACTTTGCAAAACATTAACTTTCGCATACAACAATCGACTACTCGAAATAACCAACTCGTTTTCAAATTACAACTAGGGCCCATATCTTCAGTCAATAGCGCAGATCAACTTATAACAAGACTAGCCAAGTTAGGTATCAACAATAGTCATTTTATTATTGAAAAGACCGCTCCAACACCCAAGCATGTTACAATAGCGGCTGAATAGCCACCTGAATTCAAAACCCGTTTGGATTAATTAAAAAGGACTGACTTACTTCATCGCATTACGACAGTCTTCCATTTTTCAAGAAAATATCGCTAAAAATGACATTCAAAAACTTTTGTTTTTTTTCACCTGCATTTAAACCAGGCATTCTATTATTACTGTTTTTTGCAACTTTGCAGGTAACCGCTGAATCAAAAATTTTAATTCCGGCCGCTCCGAAGCTTTCTGCTAAAAGTTATTTTTTGCAGGATTTTGATAGCGGCCGTGTCCTTGCAGAAAAAAATGCTGACGCTAAATTGCCGCCCGCCAGCCTGACTAAAATCATGACGGTTTATATCGTTTTTCGTGAGCTGGCAAACGGCCATCTGACACTTGACGAACAAGTTACTGTTAGCAAAAAAGCCTGGCGCACACCTGGCTCCCGTATGTTCATTGAGGTTAATAAACAAGTTACCGTTAAAGACCTGTTAAAAGGAGTGATTATCCAGTCTGGTAATGACGCCTGCGTAGCATTAGCTGAACATGTTGCTGGAGATGAAGCAACTTTTGCCCAACTGATGAATCAACATGCACAACGCCTGAACATGATAAATACTCACTTCAGCAACAGTATGGGGCTACCCGATCCCGAGCATTATACAACTGCAAGAGATCTCGCCATCCTGACTCATGCATTGATTGATGAGTTTCCTGATTATTATTCCTGGTTTGCAGAAAAACAATTCACCTATAACAATATTACCCAAAAAAATCGCAATATGCTGCTGTGGCGCGACGAAACTGTGGATGGAGTTAAAACGGGTCATACTGAAGCTGCCGGCTATTGTTTGGTAGCCTCAGCAAAAAGAAACAATATGCGCTTGATATCAGTCGTAATGGGGACAGATAGTGAAAATGCGCGAGCAAATGCCAACCAAAGTCTTTTGAATTATGGTTTCCGGTTTTTTGAAACACATCGGCTTTATAAAGCGCTGGAGCCCTTATCAGAAACCAAAGTCTGGAAAGGCGAGCCGCAAAATGTCAAACTGGGGCTTGAAAAAGATTTATATGTGACAATTCCAAGACGTCATTACAAAGACTTAAAAGCTAACATGACCATTGACAGTAAAATTGTCGCCCCGATATCAAAAGGCCAAAAACTAGGCACCGTCAATGTTTCCTTATCAGGAGAAGCGGTAACAGATAGACCTCTGGTTGCTCTTGACAGCGTAAAAGAAGGTAGCCTGTTCCAGAGGTTATATGATGAAGCCATGCTGATGATTCAAAACTGATGGACAACAAAATTGTTTATTTAAATGGCGAGTATTTACCGCTTAATGAAGCCAAAGTATCAGTTCTTGACCGCGGATTTCTGTTTGGTGATGGTGTTTATGAAGTCATTCCAGCTTATTATGGCAAATTATTTCTGTTTCATGAGCATCTGGCCAGACTCAACAACAGCCTGAAACTTATTCAACTTCCCATCCTTTATGACGAACAGCAATGGCTGGATATTTTGAATCCATTGTTGACCGAAGATCAGGATCAATATATTTACCTGCAAATTACCCGAGGAGTGGTCAACAAAAGAGATCATGCTTTCCCTGAAGAAATTCAGCCCACTGTTTTTGCCATGTGTTCGCCTATCACACACTTTTCTGAGCGAAACAAAGGCGTCAAAGCGATTACTCTGGACGATACACGCTGGGAATTGTGTCATGTTAAAGCTACAACATTGTTGGCCAACATTTTGTTACGGCAGAAAGCAGTTGAGCAAGACTGCGCGGAAGCCATTTTAGTCAAGGATAACATTGTGACCGAAGGAGCGGCCAGTAATGTTTTTGCTGTCATTGATAATATTTTGACTACCCCACCTATTAATAATGAAATTTTGCCCGGCATAACCAGGCAGTTAATAATAAAATTAGCCAAAAAACATCAAATTCCTGTTGCTGAACGGCCCATTACTTTAAACGAATTACTCACCGCTAACGAAATATGGTTAACCAGTTCAACTCGTGAAATTTTACCTGTTGTAGAACTGGATAAAAAACCTGTAGGAAATGGTCAGCCCGGGCAGGTCTGGAAAACCATGCATCACCTTTTTCAACAAGCAAAAAAACACACTTATGAGCGATGAAAACAAATCAGAAGAAACGCTACTGGAATTTCCCTGCCAATTTCCAATAAAGGCGCTAGGAAAAACCAGCCCAGAGCTGGATATTATTATTATTGAAATCATCAAACGTCACGTTGAGGATGTTCAAGATGACGCCATAAAATCCAAACCCAGCAAAGGTGGAAACTACACGGCGGTGACCATCACCATCGAGGCAACCAGTAAACAACAACTCGATAACATCTATCAAGACCTTACTGATTGCCCTGAAGTGATTATGGCTCTGTAAGTTTAGTCCATTGGAAATTACTTAAGTATCCTATTCAACTGAATTAATTTTTATTCCATTTCCTCAAAAAAACTTTTCGGGGCACCGCAAACTGGGCATATCCAATCATCAGGAATATCAGCCCACAATGTTCCTGGAGCAATACCGCTATCAGGATCGCCCTTTGCCTCATCATAGATGTGTTCACATTCCTTGCATCTGTACTTTTTATATTCTGCCATCGTTGTTGCTCCCGTTATTTACTAAATGAAATAAATCGCCGGTAAGGCGAACCATTTTTCCAGGTAAAAGCCTCTGTGTAATAATGCATCAGCCCCAAATACCCAAGAAACCCAAGTGAAATGATTTTCCGTATCTCTGTTCCAAAAACAAAGCTCATTAAACTATTAAAATAATAATCCCCATAAGCTTGCAAGATAAAAGCCAAAGCAAAAGACAAAACTGGTAACACTAGCAAAATTGGAATGTGAATATTTTTTGCCCATTGATAGAGAAAATTTTGCGGTTTTTCATGGTGGCGATTGTAATCATGAACCACATAAAAAATATAGGCCGTGGCATCATGAACCAACCGAGGCACTAAAATAGCCAGGAAATAATACTGTTGCACATATAAATAAAAACTACTCAGAACCAACAAGGTATTGGCCCACATAAATGACTGGCCAAACAGACTAGGCACTAGTCTATGGCAAAAGACAGTCGCTATAAACAACGCCAGGCACAAAGAGCCTGAAATATATTTTATCCACTCCGCTTGCTGCACATCCAAACTTTTATTGAGGAAAATACCAATATAAATAAAAATACCAGCAACAACTGCCAAACCGAGTTGCAGATAAAATGCCCAGCTTGGCAAACGGCAAACTCCTCTGGCAATACCATATTGCTGCTTCAAAACATGAAAAACAGTCCAGGAAGCCACCATGATGTACAAAACCCGATAACTAAGCAGCTGATAACCAAGTGCAAAAAACACGGCAAGCGCAATAGTCATGGTAATGACTTTAAATTGATAAAATTTAAAGTATTCAGTATTGGTTGTCAGGATAATTGCACTGGCAACAATGTGCGGCGTCCCGAACAGGATTTGAAATAAAATAAAATGCTTAGGGCTACTGGGTAAACTTTGTTGAAGGTAATGATTGAAAAAATGCGTATCAACCAATTGCAGGAACAAACAAAAAGGAATAATGGCATACAATGCCAATAATAACCGAAAAGAAACTGATAATCTGTTAACAACCGTTTGATCTTTTGTTTCCAGTATTTGCGCTACCATCACTAAAACTCATTATTATTGTAATGGCTGATAATATACTTTGAACTGGATGGTATTTGCAATCCGTTAATAATACTTTAGAACATGCTAATTCATTGATTTTATTCGCCCGCTATTGCCATTTCTTCTATCAGAATAGAACCGGTTCGTATATTGCCTCGATAATCGACATCATTAGCCACTGCCACAATATTTTTGAACATTTCTTTCATATTGCCGGCAATGGTAATTTCTTCCACTGGATATTGAATCTCTCCTTTTTCCACCCAAAAACCAGCTGCCCCTCGTGAGTAGCCACCAGTCACCATATTGATACCCTGACCCATCATTTCTGTCACCAGCAAGCCAGTATCCATTTTTTTTAACAATGCCTCAAAATCATCTGTTCCGGGATCAATCATCAGATTCCGCACTCCGCCGGCATTTCCTGTCGTTTGTAAACCCAGTTTCCGTGCTGAATAACAACTTAATACGTAAGAACGAAGGATGCCTTCGCTGACCAGATCTCGGTTTTTGGTCTGGACACCTTCATTATCATAGGCGGCGCTTCCCAAGCCTCTTAACAGGTAGGGTTGTTCAAAAATATGAATAAATTCCGGGAAAATTTGCTGATCAAGCGCATCAAGTAAAAATGAGGATTTTCGATATAAATTACCTCCACTGATTGCAGAAATAAATGTTCCCAGCAGACTTCCAGCAACATCGGCCGCATAAATCACCGGGCATTGTCTCGAACTTAAGGATTGCGCCTGCAAACGCTTGATGGTTCGTTCAGCTGCTTTGGTTCCGACCGCTTGCGCTGACTCCAGATCATCCGCGCTTCTTGCCACACTATACCAGTAATCCCGTTGCATACTTTCGCCGCGTTGACCAAGCACAGAACAACTCAACGAATGGCGCGTGGATGAATAGCCACGTATAAAACCCAGAGAATTACCCAGCACTCTAATCCCCTGATAAGTGTCAACCGAAGCACCTTCCGAATTACTAATGTCCGGATGATACGATCTAGCCGCTTCCTCACATTCAAGTGCTAACTCAATCGCCTGATCAACCTTGATGTTCCAAGGGTGATAGATGTCAAGATCAGGAAATTCAGTTGCCAGCATTGATTTCTCGGGCAAACCGGCATATTCGTCTTCACTCGCATATTGAGCAATCGAACAGGCCGCATGCACCGTTTCTTTAACTGAAACCGGAGATAAGTCAGTACTGCTTGCCGAGCCTTTTTTGTGGCCGAAGTAAACGGTCACTCCCAGGCTTTGGTCTCGATTATGCTCAATTGTTTCAACATCTCCCAACCGGGCAGTCACAGACAAGCCGCTGCCAGAATTTAATCCAGCCTCTACTGCACTAGCGCCTTGCTGATCAGCTGCAGCTATAATGTCGCTGACAATGTTTTCTAATCGTTGTATTTCCTGCTTATTGTCCACGCGTTGAATTCTCCGTTTTTATTTTTACCTGCAATACTCGACCAACAAATCGTTGATTTCCTTAATATCCAATCGTTCAGAGTCAAAATTTCCACCCAACCATTCCAACATCCCTTCATGATCAGGGTGCTCTGGGTCTTGAATAGCGTTAAGCAATTCCTCATATCCCCAAACACCGCCACAATCTTCCGGCGGACACGCACGCTTGCCTTTAACACAAACGGGTAATCTGGCATTTTTATCATAGGGTAAGATCTTTTCCAGCACAATTTTATGCTCCCAGCCATCACCAAAATCGTACTCATAAACCATACTGTCTTTTTCCTGTTTAAGTAACTGACTCAGTTTATATTTATATTCATCTTTTGTTTCCAAACCAAAGTCAAATTCATCATCAGGAATGCCGTAAATTTCTCTATTGTGTATAAATTGATGCAAATGGCTATTTGTCCACCCCATGGCAATTTGCACAACCAAATGAAAATCAGCCAAACTTACTGCACTAGAAACCAAAACACGCCGCCAAATAGGTGGCCTGGCACCCATCAAGGTTATCTTAACCTGATAAATGGATCTTAATTGCTGAACTGTCATTATTACCCGCCCCCTTTTTTATAGTTTTAAACTTCAGTACCACCTACTGTTAGTCCATCAATTTTTAATGTTGGCTGACCAACGCCAACAGGAACACTCTGACCTTCTTTACCGCAAGTTCCGACACCACTATCCAACTCCAAATCGGTACCGACCATACTGACACGAGTTAAGACATCCGGCCCATTTCCAATAAGTGTTGCCCCTTTAACCGGTCGGGTAATTTTTCCATTTTCAATGAGATAAGCTTCGCTGGCTGAAAACACAAATTTACCAGAAGTAATATCGACTTGCCCGCCTCCGAAATTTTTTGCATACAAACCTTTTTCTACCGAACGAATAATTTCGTCTGGATCATGGGGACCAGCCAGCATATAGGTATTTGTCATTCTCGGCATCGGTAAATGAGCATAAGATTCTCTACGGCCATTACCTGTAGGTTTAACGCCCATTAAACGGGCATTCATCTTATCCTGCATATAACCCTTCAAAATTCCTTTTTCAATCAAAACCGTATTTTCGGTTGGTGTGCCTTCATCATCAATGCTTAATGAACCTCTTCGTTCTGGTAGCGTACCATCATCAACAACCGTACATAAATCAGAAGCAACCCGCTCGCCAACTTTGCCACTAAAAGCCGATGTGCCTTTTCGGTTAAAATCCCCTTCAAGTCCGTGGCCAATAGCCTCGTGCAATAAAATGCCCGGCCAACCCGGACCTAAAACAACAGTCATATTTCCTGCTGGCGCAGGAACTGCCTCAAGATTAACCAATGCTTGGCGCACCGCTTCCTGTCCATAGCTTAAAGCCCGATCCTGGTCCAGAAAAAAACTATAATCTGATCTGCTGCCACCTCCCATGCTGCCTTGTTCCCGTCGTCCATCTTGCTCAACAATGACTGTTACATTTAACCTGACTAGCGGCCTGACATCTGCGGCCAGTGAGCCATCCTGACTGGCAACCAAAATATGATCATGCACACCAACCAGACTGACGATAACTTGTTCAATCCGGCTATCCAGCTTTCTGGTTGCTTCATCAATTTTACGGAGCAAATCAATTTTTTCCTGATCCGCGAGTGATAGCAACGGATTGATTGGAGAATACAGCTGTGGATATTGACTTTGAGATGTTAATGCATGGCTAGCATCCTGCCCTTGTCTCACAATAGCCTTAACACTATTGGCTGCCTCCAGCAAACTGGAAAGTTCAATACGGTCGCTATAGGCAAAACCGGTTTTTTCTCCTGAAACAACCCTAACACCAGCCCCTTGTTCGATATTATGACTCCCCTCCTTGATAATGCCATCTTCCAGAACCCAGGATTCATAACGCCCGGACTGAAAATAAATGTCTGCCGCATCTACCGATGCAGTTAATAAACTGGACATCACTCGATCAATATCCTGTTCTTGCAAACCGGAAGGGACGAGAATTGACTGTCTCGCCAATTCCAAAACCTGTTCAGTCATTAAACACCCTCATAAAATATTTGCCGATGTTGTAATACTGGAAATGCTGCCCGCACTTTTTGTATCCTTTCCAGCTCAATATCGGCGATAACAAAGCCACTGCCAGTTTTATAGCAGTCCAGCACAACGCCCCACGGGTCCACAATCATACTATGTCCAAAAGTTTTACGCCCATTCAAATGAAAACCGCCCTGGTTAGGTGCAACCACATAACAAAGGTTTTCAATCGCTCTGGCCCTTAGCAGCACCTCCCAATGTGCTGCGCCAGTTTCTGCAGTAAAAGCAGAAGGAATAATCAAGATATCCATGCCCTGCCCTGCCATCTTTCTGAATAACTCAGGAAATCTGAGGTCATAGCAAACTGCAACACCCAATCTGCCAAAAGGGCTATCAATTACTAATTCGCTTTGGCCTTTAGCAATGGTATCAGATTCTCGATATTCTTCATCAGAATCCGGAACGCTGACATCAAATAAATGAATTTTATCGTATCGGGCAACTCGCTCGCCTTGGTCGTTAAATACCAGACAAGCTGCAATTACCTTATTCTCATCATCTGCAGCCAGTGGAATTGTGCCTCCTACCAGCCAAATGCCAAGTTTTCTAGCAATATTGGCCAGAAACTCCTGTATAGGGCCTTGTTCATCAATTTCTTTTTGCTTGATTTTGTCAAACTCCGTTTCCCCCATTAAGGCGAAATTCTCCGGTAGTGCAATCAAATTTGCCCCTGCTTTTGCGGCTTCTGTAATTAATTTTTCCGCTTCAATCAAATTAGAACTAACACTTAACCCTGATGCCATTTGAATGGCTGCAAATTTACTCATTTAAAATTTTCTCTTTGTTATTATTTACCCATGGAAAATCCGTTATACCAGCCCAGACTTTTCGTAACAAGCCATCATTTTCCGGCTCTGAAATGACTTTTGGGTTGCTCCACTCACCTGCCACTCGATAATGAGCGCCAAAAAACACGCCTTCTCTGGGCTTCCCGGTAATCGTTCCTGCAATCGCACCGACAACTCCACCGACAATTTTTCCAGCAATTGGAATAACTTCCGCACTTTTAGGTAATACAAAAACATCTTGATTAATACGCCTGTTGACTAAATCCAGTTCTCCGGAAATTTTAATTTTAGCTGGCAACGCGTCAACCAATAGATTATTTGTCTTTGCTTTACCATCCGCTATTACAAAATCTCCACGGATATGTTCAAATGACAGGCCTTGTGAAAACACATCAGAAAAATCAAGACGTATCCGCCGATATAAATTACCCAAATTTAAAATCCCCAGAAGCCTGCCTACACCTGGCTCGATACCCAACAAGCGGCCATCTTCCAGATGCATTTTTATTGTTCCGGCCAATTTATCGAGTGCAAACTGATATGGTGGATCAGGCCAGTGTAAATCAAATTCAAACAGTGCTTGCGTATCAATCACATCATTTGACAACCCCATTGATGTTAAAAAAAGCCCTAAATCCTTAACTTCCCAGCTTCCTTTAAAACCGCTGACATTGGTTCCTTGCTGGTGCTTCCAATAACCATTTTCCATAATCAAATTACTATTTTTTGAAACCAATGAAATTTCAGGGAAAATCATACCGTGATCTTCCCGCTCCGTAGAAATTTTTAAACGTCCTAAATCATGCTGTTGCCAAAGCACTTTTTCACTTTGCAAATCAAACAGCGGTAAATCTTCGGGGGATATTGCTTCGGTATTATTATGACTAATAAATACCTGGCTTAAGGCTGAAAAATTAATTTCATCAAGTTTTAAGAGAACTTTCTGTGCTTTCTCAAATTCCGAAGAAAAAGAAACTCCGCCTTTAAAAAAATCAGTTTTAATTGCTCCTGAAAAATGCGAGTCACTCTTTTTTAACTTTAAAACAACACGACCCAGCTGCTGTTTTTTCCATACTAATTGACCGACAGTCATGTCTACAATATTAATCAAGGCAAGAACAGCAGACCCATGTTTTGATTTTTCAGTCAATGACAACCAAGAGTCCAGGTTAAGATGTTCCTGATCAACAGTCAAAACGATTCCTTCTTCGTCTGAAAATTCTGGTTCACCAGCTCCATAAACAATATTCAAGCCACGTAGAATGGATTGTTGCTTTTCAATGCTGGCAGCAACTTTTAATCTATCTGCATAATCCAGATTAGCCAGCATTATATTCGAATCATCAAAAGTAAAATCTATCCACATCGGTTGCTTTTGTTCAGCAGACTTGGCCAGATCCTCTGGTAAATTTAGCATTAACCCAAGCAAATCACTTTGAATATGTAGATGTGATGGCAAATTTCCATCATGAGGGACTGTCAACTTCAAATCATATCCCAGATTGCCGGAAGCAAACTGCCATAAAGGATTAGGAAACTGTTTTTTGAGATTTTCGGTATCGGTCTTACCTCTACCGTTAATCAACATTTTTTCCAGGTCGCTTGAAACATCAAAAAAAACAAGGGACCCCAATGCAAAACCTTTTAAATCTCTACTGAAAATATCCGTTTCTGTAAAAATTAACTTACCTGACATTTTTGTTACGTCCAATGCCAGAGGCAGCACTGATATCTTGGTTCGATGCAAATGTGCTTCCACATTAACATCGGTTTGCTCCACATCAGCAACAGGAAGATGCAAGTGTACATCCAGGATATTGTTTCCTTCAGCAGTAATTACCTGGGTAACCGGCTGTAGCTTCTCAGATAACGGACTATTTTTTAAAAAATCAAAAGTCTGTTCGATCCGCCCGTCCAACCGGGCTTTTACCGTTAAAATTTCATCTTCTCGCCAAGAAGGCAAAGTAACTCTCAAAAACTTGATTCTTTCGCCGCTCAATTGACCTTTGTTAACACGAATATCAAGCGTATCATTATTAAAAAGCACTTTACCGTTAATTCCAGTCAACTTAGGCCATTGTTCTCCATACGATATCTCCAGATCTTTGACGGTTAAATCGGTTTGAAATGTTCCTTTACCATTAGCAAAAGGATAATCATTAGTTTTGCCATAAAACAATATTTTAGCTTTCGCTATGTCACCAGAAACCAATAACTGCTGAAGCCATGACATAAAGTCCTTATCCAGTAATTTAACAGGATATAATTTATTGATAACCGCAACATTAACATTGTTGGTTACATCGGTTTGCCAATCGATAAAAGCATCATCTTTCTGCTCGGCCAGCTCAACTCGAAAGCGATTTCGGGTGCTCATTCCCGGCAAAGACAGCATTAGATCATCGCCGAAGAACAACAAACTTTGTCGTTGTTGACGCCAAAATACCTGGCCTTTAATTTGTGACACTGCTAATGGAGCAGCCAAGATTGTAGGTAACGTCAACTGTGCTTCGCGGGTTTTAAACTGAACAACACCCTGCTTATCAGAACCCTTTATACGGCCTGAAAAATTCTTAACGGTTAATTGTTGTGCAGAATCAATAAACCCTACCTGATTAAACTTGCCAATGACAGCAAAATGTCCGCCATCAGAATCAGAAAAAACAACTGCATCGTTAATTAGCCCCTGTAATCTAAGCTTTGTTAACCGATTAGCCTGGGTTTTATCCAGCATCCCGGAAAATAAAGCCAATTCTGATGCTTGAGCCAAATCAAGCTGCTTTATCACTGCAGCCAGTTTCTGATCAGCTTTTTTTAACAGACTAAAGCTTGCTTCAGGCCATTTTTTATCTCTCGAATCGAGCGTGAAATGACTAACGTCCAATTGCCATTGGCCTTCTCCCCTTTGCCAACGCAATACGCCAGCCATACGATCAAGGGGAATAGACTGGCTCTGACGGCTATTGATTAAGCCATCAGTTATGTTAATTTTGGCTGTCAAATTTTTAAGCTTGGAATGATTCCACTCGCTCCAGACCTGAAAATCTGACACACCCGATTCTAACCTGATTTCGGAATGAATTTCATCAGTAAGAATCTTAGAAAGTAAAACCTGCTGTCCTTTTGCATACAAAGTACCTCCAAACGACCCAGCAGTAAAAATATCGCCTACAAAATCTGCCATTACCGTCAGTGTTTTACCAAACTTTTCGGGCAGGTTTACATACAACCGAAATTGATGTTTATTATCCTCCAGATTTTTAAGCACAATACTGACGTGTTGTAATTTTTGGGCTTTAGCATGGTGCAACTGGTCCAGCCAATGAACCTCACTATCCAGAATTTCATAGCGCCCTCCTTGCAGTAACCAATAGGGCTGTTCATCATTGGCCTTTAATCCAACAACGGCTAAACTCCCATCTTGCTTACGTATAACAGTTAATTTTGCACCGACCAAGGTCATCCATGAAGAAGCCATTAAATCCCGCTTCAGCAACATATCCAAAACATCAATCCCCAAACGAATTTCTCTAAGCTGAATAGGTGATTTCTGGCTAATTTGCTCTGCTATGAAAATTTCCTGCAACACTATTTCAGGATTAAGCCCGCGCATTTTTGCATGCAATTTTCCTATTTTGAAAGGTACTCCTAAAATATCACTGATTTTTATTTCCAGTTCAGCCTTGTAGGATTCAACTTCAGATAAAACAACTCTAAGAGCAGTAGAACCAATCGCTAGAACAATCAAAAACCAGAAAATAAAAATCCGCGTGGCGCGGGTCACATGATGAATCATCTAAAATCGCAAAAGCTTGCTTACGAATAGTTAATACGGGCAAAAAGATAAAATGACAAACAGGCTGTTTTATAGCAAAACAACGTCATACTGCTCTTGATTGTACTGGCTTTCAGATCTGAATTTAATTTGAACATCCAGAAATTTTTCCAATTCAGACAGAGTATCGGCTTCTTCATCCAGCAACATTTCAACGACTTCATTCGCTGCCAGAACCAACAGGTTTTTTACTTCATATTGCCGAACTTCGCGAATAATTTCCCTGAAAATCTCCAAACAAATGGATTCCGGGGTTTTTAGCACTCCCCGGCCACCACAAGCCGGGCAAGTTTCACATAAAATATGCTCCAGACTTTCCCGAGTTCTTTTTCGGGTCATTTCCACTAAACCTAACGCCGAAACTTCAGTAATTTTGGTCTTGGCATGATCTTTGGCAAGACTTTTTTCTAACGCCTGCAACACCTGTTCCCGATGCCCCCGACTTTGCATGTCTATAAAATCAATAATAATGATACCGCCAAGATTTCTTAATCTGAGTTGTCTGGCAATCGCACGGGTTGCTTCAAGATTAGTTTTAAAAATCGTTTCCTCTAAATTGCGTTCACCAACGTAACCACCGGTATTAACATCAACAGTGGTCATTGATTCAGTCTGATCAAAAACCAGATGCCCGCCTGATTTTAAATTTACCTTGCGGTCCAGCGCCTTGAGAATTTCGTCTTCAACATTGTAAATATCAAAAACCGGGCGCTCGCCAGTATAAAGCTCAATCAGAGATACGATTTCCGGTGCAAAATCTTCAGCAAATCTGATTAATCGATGAAATGTTTCTCTGGAATCAACGCGAATTTTTTCAATCCCTTCCTGATACAAATCCCTGAGGGTTCGAATACTTAAGGGTAAATCCTGGTGAATTTGCTGTTTGACCTTGGCTTGCTTGATTTTTTCAGAAATGGATTCCCATAACTTAAGCAAAAACTCCATATCAGATCGCAAAATATTTTCTTCCACGCATTCTGCGGCAGTGCGGGCAATAAATCCACCGCATTCCTTTTCCTTGCGAAACGAATCCAGGCATTCGCGTAAACGTTCCCGTTCCGATTCTGATTCAATGCGCTGCGAAATACCAACCGTTTCAGAAAATGGCATATAAACCTGAAAACGGGAAGGAATAGAAATTTCAGTCGTTAACCGAGCGCCCTTGGAGCCTAATGGATCTTTCGAAACCTGAACAATTATCTTTTGCCCTTCATAATAGTAATCCGCAATATTTTCCGATCCCTTTTTTATTAAATCCCGGTTACAAATATCCGATAAATGAAGAAATGCCGCTCTTTCCAGGCCAATATCAACAAAGGCAGCTTGCATTCCAGGCAAAACCCGACAAACTTCCCCTTTATATATATTGCCGACGATACCACGCTGACGGCTTCTCTCTATAATCAGTTCCTGTAAAACACCATTTTCAATCACAGCAACCCGGGTTTCCGGAGGCGTTACATTTATTAATATTTCTTCGCTCATCAAAGTATTGTAATGCCTTCTTTAGCTAAAATCTCCACTGTTTCAAAAATTGGCAATCCCACCACTCCAGAAAAACTCCCTTTAATAGTCTCAACAAACATTGCTCCCAACCCCTGGATTGCGTATGCTCCAGCTTTATCTTTGGGTTCGCCAGTGGCCCAATAAGCAATAATCTCTTGATCAGACAATTTCTTGAAAGTTACTTCAGTCGCTGATAAAACCTGCCTATGTTCCAGCCCACGCAAAGAAACCGCCGTATAAACCTGATGCGTTCTCCCGGAAAGCTGCCTTAACATACGCAAGGCGTGATGCTTATCTTCTGGTTTTCCAAAAATAACATCATCCAAAACAACCGTCGTATCCGCAGCCAAAACCGGTAAGAGGTTATTCCTTATAGCCGCCGATTTTTCCGCTGCAATTCTTTGCACATATACAGCAGGCTGCTCATCAGGCAAGGGTGTTTCATCCAGATTAACGGGCGAGACATGGTATTGGATACCAATTTGCCCCAATAATTCCCTCCGTCTTGGCGAAGCAGAAGCCAAAATAATTTGCGCAGTCATTTTTAAATCTTTATTTACTGATCTCGGTAATGGGTAAATTTTCCTATTCTACCCCCAAGCATCTACAAACAAGTTATATTTGTTACAGCTTTACCTGTGCTTCCCTGAATAACAAGAATACTGTTCCAGATGCAGTAAATTGATTATCAGGATGAGCGCATATAAATCATCGTCATAATTTCTAGGGCTGCTCCATTGCGAATACGACTGGCAAGCACCACATCATTATGATGTGTCAACACTTTTCCGGACACAAAATCACCTAGATTTGTAACGATTTTCATATTCCACTGGCGACAAATAACCATTCGCCGAATGGATTCGCTCGCGGTTATAAAAAACTTCGATGTATTCAAATATTTCTCTCTTTGCCTCCTCTCTGGTTTT
>Ga0256839_1003814_pt1 | contig 15232 bp, 13 predicted proteins | sample 354166metaG_FD_185968 | JGI IMG/M metagenome (GOLD analysis project Ga0256839, IMG submission 185968) | Hydrothermal vent microbial communities from Mid Atlantic Ridge, Atlantic Ocean - 354-166 | ecosystem: Environmental > Aquatic > Marine > Hydrothermal vents | place: Atlantic Ocean: Mid... | reverse complement strand
GATCGCTACTCTTTCTGCGTTAAACTCTTTCATGACCTGTCCTCTCAATTATGGCTCTGTGTTTGGGATTCCCATCTCAACATAATCCACGTCGTTTGAGATGGGCAGGTCAAAACATGATGTCTAAGTCACTTAATTGATTCAGGAATTTACGGACAGTTCTAGATGTTGCTGGATTTGCTGATGGTGCCCGGGGCCGGAATCGAACCGGCATGGTCGCAATGACCGGCGGATTTTAAGTCCGCTGCGTCTACCAATTTCGCCACCCGGGCAGCCGGGGCATTATATCGACAAATATAATCTGGTGAAATAGAGAATGAGCCGGTATCCAACTAACTGGGAGGTCAAAAAATATCGCTATTGACCCAGATGTGTACCAGTATGCTGGCAACATAGCCCAATGCAATCACCGGCATCCATTTCAGATGCCCGAAGAAGGTATATTGGCCTCGCGCCTGTCCCATTAAGGCCACACCCGCGGCAGAGCCGATGGAGAGCATGCTGCCTCCCACACCTGCGGTAAGCGTAACCAGCAGCCACTGCCCTTGAGACATATCGGGGTTCATGCTCAGCACAGCAAACATCATCGGGATATTATCCACAATGGCAGAGATCAGCCCGACCATCACATTGGCAGGCGTTGCGGCCCAGGCGTCACTCAGCCCCAAAATTGGCCCCCAATCGGTATACATAACCTGTGACACTATCGCTAAGTAGCCAATCTGCCCCAACGCCCCCACACAGAGTATGATGCCGTAGAAAAAGAGCAGCGTGTCCCACTCGGCACGTGCAATCTTATTGAAGATGTCAAAAGGGACAATGTCACCCACCATGCCCTGCTCCTGATCAGGGCTCTGCATATCCAGCTTTGGCCGATGGCTCTTCTTCAGGTAGTAACCGTAGAACTGTAGATAGGCCAGGCCAGTCATCATGCCCAGCACCGGAGGGAGGTGCAGGAAATTGTGGAAGCTGACTGCGGTAACAATGGTTGCCAGGAACAGGCACATAATCACGACGGCTCCACGCTTCATTGTCACCACGTCGTCACAGGCTTTAGGCCGCGCCTGTGGGAGTGCAAACTGCATAATGGCAGCGGGCAGTGCAAAGTTAACAACCGATGGGAGAAAGAGGAGAAAAAAGCTCCAGAAATCGACCACTCCCTTCTGCCAGACCATCAGTGTTGTAATATCACCGAAGGGGCTAAAGGCACCGCCTGCATTCGCCGCGACCACGATGTTGATACAGCCTAAGCCAACAAACTTTTTATTATCGGCACCCACTGCAAGAATCACTGCACACATCAACAGGGCCGTGGTCAGGTTATCGACGATGGGGGAGAGAAAGAAGGCAAGCCAGCCGGTAATCCAAAAAAGCTGGCGATAATTGAACCCTTTGCGCACCAACCATGAACGCAGCGCATCAAAAACAGAGCGGTCGCCCATGGCGTTAATGTAGGTCATCGCCACCAACAGGAAGAGAAACAGCTCGGCATACTCCAGTATATTATGCCGGACAGCCGCCTCTACCGTGTGGGTGTCTCCATGCTGGATATATACCACAGCGACGATGGCCCACATGATGCCTGCGGCAAGGATGACCGGCTTGGATTTACGCAGATGGGTGTACTCTTCTGCCATAACCACGCCATAGGCTATGACGAAGAGCAGCAGCGCGATATACCCAACAGCATGATCCGTCAGGTCAATAAAGCCGCCCCCTGCTGAAGCCCATGCATTTTCAGACAACGACAACCCGAACAAGAGCAGACAAACTGATAAAACAGCCGATCCCATGCCGCGTCTTTCTGTCATAAAAATCCTTTATCATGCGCCATCAATAGCGCAGAACCAATCCCCGCTTATTACCGCTCCCTGGCGTGGAAGAGAGAAGCGGCTACTGCTTTGAAGCAAAATCCAGCATGCGCTGAATCGGCAGCACGGCACGCTTGCGTAGCGTTTCGTCAATGCGGATTTCGTTATTGCCGGTTTGTAAGGTCGTTTCCAGATTCTGCAGTGCATTCATGGCCATCCAGGGGCAGTGCCCACAGCTTTCGCAGGTTGCACCATGCCCGGCCGTTGGTGCCTCAATCAATATCTTATCTGGTGCCAACAGCGCCATCTTATGGAAAATGCCATCATCCGTGGCCACGATAAACTCGCTGTTTGCCATACGGGTTACTGCATTGATCAGCGCTGTAGTGGAGCCCACCACATCTGCCTGCTCAATAACATCAGCGGGTGACTCCGGGTGAACCAGCACAGCGGCATCAGGATGCAGTTTGCGTATCCGCTCAAGCGCCACTGATTTAAACTCTTCATGCACCACGCAGGAGCCGTCCCACATCAGCATATCAACCCCCGTAACACTCTGGATATAATGACCCAGATGCCGGTCAGGTGCCCACAGAATCTTCTCTCCCCGTGCTTTCAGATGTTTGATAATAGGCAGAGCAATGCTTGAGGTTACCATCCAGTCTGCATGCGCCTTCACCGCAGCGCTGGTATTGGCATAGACCACAACCGTGTGGTCTGGGTGAGCCTCACAAAAGGCAGCAAACTGATCGGGCGGACAGCCCTCATCCAGAGAGCAGGTGGCATTGAGATCAGGCATCAGGATACGCTTTTCTGGGCTGAGAATCTTGGCTGTCTCGCCCATAAAACGGACGCCAGCCACGACCAGCGTAGGCGCATCGTGCGCATGGCCGAAGCGAGCCATTTCGAGTGAGTCCGATACGCAGCCGCCCGTCTCCTCGGCCAGATCCTGAAGATCGCCATCGGTGTAATAGTGGGCAACCAGCACTGCATTTTTCTCTATCAACAGCTGCTTGATACGCGCCTTCAGCGCCTCTTTTTCACCCTCATCCAGCAGTGGCCATTTTGGGTGCTGTGGCACCTCGAAGGTACGCGGCTGTTTTGTTGCATCTTGAGCAATTTTACTGCTTGTGGACATAACGCGACTCTCTATTCTCAATTTAGGGCATTAAATAGCCTTATTTAATAATATCAACCCGCTCCGGGTTTTTTAGCTGGTAGACGCGAGCAGGGCGATGGTTCCCTGTTCGGCGCAGCTCAGCCACCGCTTCAATCTCCTTCAATGCTAATATCTTTTTGCGGAAATTGCGCTTATCCAAACGCTCATTGATCAGAATCTCATACACCGCCTGCAACTCACTCAGGGTAAAAGTTTTTGGCATAAACTGAAAGGCTATGGTGGAGTAGTCCAGTTTTGCCGCAAGCCTGCGACGCGCCAGGGTCACAATCTGCTGATGGTCAAAAGCCAGAGGCGGCAGCAGATCCAGTGCAAACCACTGCACATCAGCGGCATCACTTGCTGCCTTGAGTTGCAGCCGGTCAGAAGGCACCAGCGCATAATAAGCCACGCTGATAACACGCCCACGGGGATCACGATTGGGCGAGCCAAAGGTGTAGAGCTGCTCAAGATAGACGCCGCTTATCCCTGTCTCTTCTGCCAATTCACGCTTGGCGCAAGCCTCTAGGCCCTCTTCAATATCCAAAAAACCACCCGGCAGCGCCCACCTGTTTTTATAGGGCTCACCAGCACGCTGTATCAACAACAGCTGTAGCCGCTGATCACGTATCGTAAACACAGCAACATCTGTGGTTACTGCGGGACGCGGATATTGATAACAGTGCTGGCTGCACAAAACAATTGATACCTCGTTGATTTTCAGATACTCCAGACCATAGTGTCAAAGATACACAATGTCAATAAAACTTACAATTAATAATGTATATGACTATGGTGTAAAGAAAAAACGAAGCCAGCCGAAATTCTATCTGTTCAGCAATTATTTAGGCAAAGGATAATACCCATGGCAGCCCAGGCAACGGTTCAGCATGAGATACTACAGCTGAAACATATCCCCCCTCTCTCTATTAGCGCCACCCGGCTACTTGAGGCCGCCAGTAACCCTGAGGTTGAGGTTGACTGCATTGCCGGCATCATTGATCAGGATCCACCTCTTTCTGCTCGAATACTCGGCATGGCCAACGCGGCCTATTTTATGGGCACACAGCCTGTCTACACCACCAAAGAGGCAATCATACGTGTGCTGGGGCTCAATCTTGTCAAAGGTTTGGCGCTTAGCATGGCCATGACCGGCAGCATTGATACCAGAAGGTGCAGCAACTTTGACTTGACCAGCTACTGGAGTCAGGCGCTGGGGTGCGCGGTGCTCTCACGCATGATCGCGCTGAAGATTGAACCCAGACACCAACCCAATCTTGACGGCCTTTACCTGTGCGGCCTGCTGCAAAATCTTGGCATGCTTGTTCTTGCTTATCTCTTTCCTCGCCCTCTCTCTGCCGTATTGGCAGAGATAAAAGAACATCCAGATGCCGATATTCTTGCACTTGAAGAGCAACATATCGGAATCAACCACACTGCCATTGGAGAGCAGCTTGCCATCCGCTGGCACCTTCCAGAGATGGTGATTCACACCATTGCCGGACTAAATCATGGCAACCACCCCAACACCTACTCTACAGAAGTCATACTCATCAACCGCACAGCAGCCTGGGCAAGCCAATATCTGGCAGAACACAAAAGCGGCCTAAAGGATGATACACTTCTCTCGCAACTGGAGGGTGTTGATGAATCAATACTGACCGAGATAGAAAAGCAGTTCCATAACCAATGCAGCGAACTGCAAGCAACCGCAAGAATGCTCAACTAATGCTTTAACATGACGGTTACACCTCCACCCTCAAACACAGCCAATAATGTGGATCTGCAGGATCGCATTATTAATCTGATAGATGCATTATCATCCCTGCGCGCCCTCACAGCTGTTCATATCCAAGGCATTACGGAAGAGACCCTGCTCAAGCAGGCGTTATGCATACTGGCAGAGCATATTGACCTGGAAACCTGCTCAATATCGATACATGAAGAGGGGCAGCTTTATTGCATCGCCGGCACTCAGCACAACAAAGAGCTGGTCTGCACCCATAGCAAGAGTGCAATACGCTCACAACGGCTGATCAATAGCATGCCATTCACATGCAGCGAGCATTTAGCTTATATTGCCTGCCAGACAAAACAGCTTCAATATTGCCAAAACTGCGAAGCTGGCAACTCTTTCAACCCACTGGCAAGAGCCGATAAGGAGGCAACTGTTCGATCCATAATATCAGTGCCTGTCTGTTTTGGTGATGATGTACTCAGCGTACTCAACATAGCTCATCCAACCGCAGGATATTTTGATATATGGCATCAGCAGATGCTTATGCTCTTCTGTAACGTATTAGGGCAGATGCAACATAACCAGCGCTTGCTGCGCACTCTTGACAGCAAGGTACGCAGAAGAACAAGAAAGCTGGAGCAGGCGCTAAAAGAGTCAAATAAACTGAAAAAACGCTTTGAAACCCTCTCAACAGTTGACGAATTAACCCAGCTTGGAAACCGGCGCTACTTTTTCTCAGCGGGCAAAACAGCATTGGCGCACGCCATTCAGCATAATCTGCCATTCAGTGTCCTGTTGATAGATGTTGATCATTTTAAAAAAATCAACGACCAATGGGGGCATGCGGTTGGTGATGAGGCACTGCGCCAGATAGCCACCATCTTGCGCAAAGAGATTGGCTCAAGCGATTTAGTAGCACGATTAGGGGGCGAAGAGTTTGTATTTATACTGCCCGGCACCTCACTTGATAAAGCCGATATATTAGCCGCACGCGTTCAAAAAGATACGCGACGGCTGGATCTTGGTGGGACAATTGGCCAAGTAGAGATCACCATCAGTATCGGCATGACAGCTCGTAATGGTCGAGGGTGCAACAGCAGCGGGCATGAGGCGCTGCTGGATCAACTTTATACAGAGGCAGATGAAGCCATGTATCAATGCAAACGTAATGGCCGAAACCAGCGACAGTTTTTTCATACCATGGGACAATACAGCATCAAAGAGTAGCAACCAGCCAAAACCTATGACAAAAGACAGAGAACCATCAAAACTGGTCGTAGCCATATCATCCAGGGCACTGTTCAATCTGGATGATTCCCACAAGATTTTTGAAACCCAGGGCATTGAGGCCTACTGTGAATTTCAGATTGCTCATGAGGATGACATTCTAAAACCGGGGGTGGCTTTTCCGCTGGTAGAAAAACTACTGCACTTAAATGAGAAGCTGGCTGGTTTGGCCTCGGTAGAGGTGATACTGCTCTCCCGCAACAGTGCCGATACCGGACTCAGGATCTTTAACTCAATACAGCACCACAACCTGGCAATAACACGAGCTGCCTTCACCGGCGGCTCCAGCACCTATAGCTATGCAAAAGCAATGGGGGCGCATCTCTTTCTCTCAGCAAATCCGGTTGATGTCAACCGGGCACTAAAATCCGGCCTTGCTGCGGCCACCATACTTCCATCAAACACAGAATCCTCCAAAGCCTCATCCGGCCAGCTGCGCATTGCCTTTGACGGTGATGCGGTACTCTTTTCAGACGAAGCCGAACGGGTATTCAAAACCGAGGGACTGGATGCATTTACAGCCAGTGAGAAAGCGGCTGCACATGAGCCGCTCTCTGGTGGGCCATTTAAAGAATTTCTTGAGATCTTGCATAAAATACAATCATCAACACCTGCAAACAACTCACCCATCCGCACTGCACTGATCACCGCTCGCGCTGCACCCGCTCATGAGCGTGTTATAAGAACCCTGCGCGCATGGAATATCCGCATTGATGAAGCTCTGTTTTTAGGCGGTATAGATAAAGGAGAGTTTCTTAACGCCTTTGGAGCAGACTTTTTCTTTGATGACCAGCAGGGTCACTGTGAATCAGCGCGCCAGCATGTGCCTACAGGGCATGTGCCTCATGGGGTAGCCAATGATTAGTGGTAACCATTCAGCTCACCCCTGAAATCTGAACAGTTACAGCTGTTTTTTCAGGGGTAGCTATAAGGGGGGCATACCAGCACCGATTCAGGTACTGCTAAAATCAAAACCGATCGTGCCTGATGGCTCCTGTAAAAAGTAGCCTTGAATACAGTTAACGCCTACTGTCCATAGCACAGAGAGGCTATTGGCATCCTCAACGGCCGTGGCAATGGTTTTAATCCCATGATCCTGGATTTTGGCATTAATCTCTGCCAGATCATCCTGTTTTTTCTGTTGTGTTGCCAAACCTTCCAGAAATGAAGCATCCAGTTTTACAAAATCAATTGGCAAGCGTTTAAGAATGGACTCTGGCTTTGGAGCCAGACCAAAGTGCGTTATGGCGATTTGGCATTTAATCTTTTTCAACCCTTTTACAAGATTTTTGGCTTCCTGTGTATGTGCCCGCAGGTCTGCCTCACGAATCTGAAATGTTAACCAGGCACCTTTAGCCTGCGCCTCACGCAAGCTATCACAAACCATTAACAGTGTTGATGGATCTACAATGCTGGCGCTGGATAGCGTAACAAAGAAGTTTATTTTTCGCCCCTCTTTGCGTTGCCGGGTCAGCTCCTGGATGGCGTGTTTGATAACCCAACGATCCACATCAACCATTAACTCCTTTACTTCAGCCTTATCAAATATAGTGCCGGCATCTATCTCTTCGCCATGGCTATCGGTCAGACGAACCATGACTGCGTAGTTTTCTCTGGAGTCACCTTGCAGACTGACTACAGGCTGATAAACCAGGTGCATTTGGCCATTGACCAACGCCTCTTTAAGCAGCCCCCTGGCGTCAATGACTGACTCTTCAATCTCTTGCTTCTGGGGTATGCTACCTTTTTGCTCCTTTTCCTGTGGCACATCATCCTCATATCCAGGCAGTGCTGCATTGGGGTCATAGACTGCAAACTGATTCCCCCCATTGCCTCTTGCTATCTCACAGGAGAAATAGGCATGGTCAATAAAATCCTGGCTTGAGGTTTCACCTTCAGAATAAGCAATTCCAATGCTGCAGGTTGGGTTCGTCTCATACTCAGATTGCCCCTTGAACGCCCTATCCAGTGCCTTGCATATAGTGCCTGCAATCGCTTCAGCATTTTTTGAACACCGACTCAATATGGTGAATGAATGTTCACCAAAACGAGCCAGGATCTCATCTTCACTCACCGCTTTCCTGAGAATGGCTGCAACTGTTTTAAGAAGGGTGTCACTCGCAGCAATCCCTGCGCTATTCTGGATTGCCTGAAACTGATCAATGCTGATATATAGAATGGAGCAGGCACCGTTTGGTTCCTGAAAGTGCTCCGCCGCCTGCTCCAGCTTCTTTGAAAAGAAGGGGCGATTATAGAGGCCTGTTTGCGAGTCCTGCAGGCTGAGAATCTCTATTTTTTCTTTAAGTTCATTGGTTCTTGATTGATCGCGAATAATAATCTGCGTACATGGCTCATCATCAATACTGGCGCTGGAAAACTCCATCCGCGCATCAAAGGTGTCACCATTGCTGCTTTGGCATTTTATATCCAGCTCTGAAACACCGCTTTTTTCAGGCAGCTTACGGAGAAAAGCCTTAAATCTTCTGTGATCACTTGATGCGACCATGTTCAAAATAGGCAGCCCTTCGATATCCTGCACATCCAGGTTGCCAAACATGCCCAGATAAGCGGCGTTTGCACCGATGTGCATACCCTCATGAACATAAGCAATCGCGTTCTGGGAATTTTCTATCAGTGAAGCACAGCGCCGTTCAGATTCTCGCAGCTGCCGCTTCAGATCATTAAGTTGCTGCCGGACTCTAAGATCGTGCAGTTCACGCTTTACTACGCGCTGGATGCGCTGCAAATCATGCTTGAGGATAACATCTCTGATTTTTTCATTCGTAGTGACCTCCTCCACATTGGCTGCTTCCTCCTGGTGCAGAACGATAAAGGGGAGATCCCGCCTGACTTGCTCGCAAATTTTATATGCGTCTGATAATGCGATATTTCCGTTACCACAGGCATAGAGCACTATATCAAAATCTGTATTATCCAACAGATCAACAAGATCACACGCCGTATCAACCCTTTTTGCATGAACCGCCAGCCCCGCGTTGCGCAACGTGCTGATGCGTAACTCTGTATCATCCCTTGATGGGTCAATAATCAGCAACTCGATTGTGGTACTGGCGGACATGGGCGTAATATTTATATTTTGGATGTCAATCCTTACAATTATATTGCATTTGCAAGGATGGTATACCGCTTCTTTTTTAAAAAAAAGAGTTTATATCGGGCTGTGCGGGGTCTCTGGTGGGCACAAAGTGCCATACGACAAAGCTGTTGACTGCGCCTCGGCTGGGCTATTTTGAGTGGTAGGCAATGCGATATTGTGAAAACGATGTTGTGGCATTCAGCAACTGTGTAAGAGAGATGCGCAGTTCATTGTTTCCACTGTTAATCCACAAAACATTACCTTCCTGATAGGAGTGTGTCGGCACTATGAGGCTAAGCGGTATTTTGGCAAATTTTGACTCAGGCACTAATAGACTGTTGTAGATGCAGGATATTTTCTCTTCATCATCCAGCCTGACCTTCACGGCAAAGGAGCTTGGGGCAATAAGCTGCATGCCTATCTGCAGCCTGTCTACCGGGCTGTTTCTTACCCATCGGGCAGTTGCAATACCAAACCCCTTGCCTCGGCTCTGTGACTGGATACCAATCAACTCTCCGGGCTTTATTTTAGGGGCAGCGCCATCAACCCAATCAACACAATAGCCACCCGCGCTCTCGTTTCTGGTTTTACACTCGTATGCGACTGTCTCTCTCTGATTGCAACTCAAGGCCCAGGGAGACTGGACATTATCCTCCAGCATCGTGCCTTGAAATGATGCATCAGAACGATTGGAAGCTTGGCTGTCACCCTCTATATCCAGATTAAGCAACAGGTTTGATGAGTCACTCCAGCCATTTTCAGAATCATTTGAAATGGCGTCACGCGGTATATATTGATCCAGCCAATCAACCTCATTCTTCACATCGCGACCAGAATGAGCTCGAGCATTGGTTTTTGCAAGATTATAGGCATGCGGCATACCCACTGCGAGTTTGAGCATATACCCTTGTGTAGTGCGAGAAAATCTACGCTTTGGTCTGCCACTCAAATTTATAATAAGGTGTTCGAGCATTGATCTGGACAACCTGGCAGCCCCTACCGGCTTATCTTTCGCGGTTTGGGGCTTCATGCTCACCAGCACTTCATTTAGATGATCTACCAGCCTTTGGGTATCCAGTATGCGGCAGCGTCTACTTAGCTTTTTTTTCTCCAACGACAGATGATTAGGTGGTGCATCAGATGAGATCCGAACAAGAAACTGTCCACTGTTATATCCATTGACATCCGGGAGAGCCAATCGAACGAAGTTTGTCCACTCAAGTAACTGCCCATAAATAAACTGGTTTTCGCGTTGCCTGAGACAGCAGGGGGCAGCCAATGCATACAGCAGTGTGCGTTTATACAGATCCCCGATGCAGCTGCTTCCTGCAGTGGTTTTATTGCGATCCTGAACGGGTAACCTGTGGATGCTGTTTTTTGCTGCCAACGCATACAGAAGGTGGGTCTCCTGCCAGACGTGCTCAGGGTATTGAGCATACTCCAAGGTCGCCAAATAGAGCACTTCGGACAGGCAGCTTACGGCCCTGTGGATGGCAATAGCAACCAATCGTTTGCTGCTCTGCCCACGATGTGCAAAGGCCTCCAGAATAAATATCTTATATGCGACTGCCAGCTCAGCATGCAGCTCCTGGCTCAGTTTAACGGTTCTTCTGCTCTTTGCCGTAAGGGGCAGCGCTGCATCGATGTAATGCTTTTCAAGATTTTGGCTGATGTAGCGAATCGGCTGCCGAAAGAGATCAGCAACCCTGATGCGGGTTTCATTGGGGATAGCCTGGCGGTTGAAGTCAACCAGTGCATTCAAAACCTGGCGGGCGGTCTCTGAGATATTGGCCATCGGCAAGCCCGCCAGCCATCTCTGGGCTCTTTCCACATCTGCCAGAAAAAACTCTTCCAGGGGTTCCGTACACTCTGGAACCCACAGTTTTGAAAGGCCGCGTGGTGTGCGACGCCTTTCGCTTACTCCGACTGTGTTTAATGCGCTGGTCATAGTATGTGCAGACAATAGCTGCCAAAGCTCCGTTTAACATTACTGCCAGTAAAAAAAGACAACCCACCTTGCAAGCCATATTCTGGGTGGAATGGCATACTACTACAATACCCACACGCTGATAAAGGCCTTTCACATTATACTTTGATTAAATCAAAGAAGGCGGAAAGCAGCTTATCACAAAGTCACCAGGGTTTTCGACGCCTCACCTGCTTTCTCATACACCAGCCTTGGCAGCAGATACCCTGGCAACCGCTGCTGCAGTTGCTGATAAAGAAGCCGCGCCTCTTTTTGGCTCACATCAAAATGCGCAGCCCCCTGCACAGGATCCAACAGATGCAGATAATAGGGGAGCACCCGTGCATCAAACAGCGCTTCACACAGCTGAACCTGCGTCTCCAGCTCATCATTTACCCGCTTCAGCAAAACCGACTGATTAAGCAATCTCACCCCGTTCACTTCAAGTTTTTTAAGCGCCTGGCAGACTTTCTGCGTCAATTCACGGGCATGATTACAGTGCACAACCACAACCGTTTTAAGGCGCAGCCGGCTCAACTCCCCCACCATCTCCTCTGTTATGCGCTGCGGCACAATGATGGGCATTCGGGTGTGAATCCGCAGTCGGGTCAGATGCGGGATGGCCTCCAGCGCCCGAAACAGCTCAGCCAGCCGACCATCAGCAATCATCATGGGGTCACCCCCGCTCAGGATAACCTCTTTGATGCTGGTATCACGACCAAGATAGTCCAGCGCCGATTGCCAGCGATCCAGATGCGCAGAGGCCTCCTGATAGGGGAAATACCTGCGAAAACAGTATCGACAATGGAGTGCACAGGCAGCTGTGGTAATCAGCAGTGCCCGGCCATGGTATTTGTGCACAACGCCGGCAGCGGGGGTGGCCGCCAGATCCCCCACCGGGTCAAGCACAAACCCAGGCCGCAACTCAAGCTCAGCCCCCATCGGCAGAACCTGTAGCAGCAAGGGGTCTTGAGGGTTTCCCCGCTGCATACGATCCGCAAACTCTCGCGGTACCCGCAGTCCAAACCGCAGGGCTGCTGCACGCGCAGCCGGAAGCAGTGATCGATCCAGTTCAAGATAGTCAATCAGCTCTTCAGGGGTGGTAATCGCATTGGCCATGGCCTCCTGCCAGGATGGTGTCTGACACAAGCTGCCGGTTCGAGGTATCATGAGCGCCGAATTTTTGTTGTTTTGCGAGGATGAGATGGCAAGTTATAGCACCAATGAGTTCAAGGGCGGCCTCAAGTTTATGCTGGATGGCGACCCCTGCTCAATTATTGAGAATGAATTTGTAAAACCCGGTAAAGGCCAGGCATTCAACCGGGTCAAAATACGCAATCTTAAAAATGGGCGGGTTATTGAGCGCACCTTTAAATCTGGCGAATCGGTCGAGGCCGCTGATGTTGTCGAGAGCAATTACCAGTATCTCTATAACGACGGTGAATTCTGGTACTTCATGGATCCTGACACCTATGAGCAGGTCAGCGCTGATGCCACCGCCGTAGGTGATTCGACCAAATGGCTCAAGGATCAGGATATATGCACCATCACCCTATGGAACGGCACACCCATTATCGTTGAGGTGCCCAACTTTGTCATTCTCACTGTCACAGATACCGACCCCGGACTAAAGGGCGACACCTCGGGCGGCGGCGGCAAGCCAGCCACATTAGAGACCGGTGCCGTGGTTCGTGTGCCACTCTTCATTCAGATTGGCGAGGCCCTCAAAGTAGACACACGCACAGGCGAGTATGTCTCCAGAGCCGGCAAATAGGGACTCACCTTGGAGCCGGATCTGCATCACCCAAGCTGGCAACCCACCGCCAGTTTAGCGACGATCCGCTCCCGAGCGCAGCTTTTAGCGAAAATAAGGGCCTATTTTGAACAGACCGGCGTGCTGGAAGTCGAGACACCGGTCTGCTCATCCCATGCCACGACCGACCCTGCAACAGAGAGCTTTCAACTCACCCATAGCGGGTCAGGCTTCCCGACGCCCCAGCCGCTCTACCTCCAGACCTCCCCTGAATTCCCGATGAAACGCCTGCTGGCGGCAGGCAGCGGGCCGATCTATCAAATCTGCAAGGCCTTTAGGGAGGGCGAATCAGGCCGTCTGCACAATCCGGAATTCACCCTGCTTGAGTGGTATCGCCCAGGCTTCAACCACCACCAGTTAATGGATGACGTGGCCACACTGGTCAACAACCTGCTGCCTGAACCCAGAGCCGTTGAGCATCTAAGCTACCGTGAGATTTTTAAGTGCCACCTCGATATTGACCCCCACATTGCAACCATCACACAGCTGCAACAGTGCGCCAAACAGCACGGCATTGCAGATGCGCAGAGACTGGATCTGCCCTCAAAAGATGGCTGGCTGGATCTGCTGCTCAGCCACTGCATTGAGCCACAGCTTGGGCAAAACTGCCTCAGCTTTGTAGTTGACTACCCCGCCAGCCAGGCCTCATTGGCCAAAATCAGCTCTGCCCCCGCTCCCCTGGCCGAACGCTTTGAACTCTATATAGAGGGGATGGAGCTGGCCAATGGCTTTCATGAGCTGACCGATGCCGGGGAGCAGCGCCAAAGATTCCATCAGGATCTTGAACAGCGGGCAGCGCAAGGGCAACCGGCTGTTCCCATGGATCAAAACCTGCTGGCAGCAATGGATGCCGGGCTGCCAGATTGCGCAGGCGTAGCGTTGGGAATAGACCGGCTGCTGATGCAGATCACCCAGGCAACACATATCGACCAGGTGCTCACTTTCCCAATCACACACGCATGAGATACCGCTTGTCCGGGATATTTAACAGATCATCCCCAAACCACTGCCCATGCGCGAAAAACCCTGATAGATTCTTCGCATAATGAAAAGAGCAGATGGATTTACCCTCATTGAACTCATCGTCACACTGGTCGTGGCGGCCATAATCGTTGCCGTTGGCATACCCGGCATGTCCAATCTAATGGCGAACAACCGGGCCACTGCACACACAGACAGCCTGATAACCGCATTGTCATTTGCCCGAAGCGAGTCGGTAAAACGCGGAATAAGCGTATCAGTCTGCGCCAAAAGCGCAGCAGCAGACGGAAGCGCCACTTGCGGAGGAGCCAGTGACTGGTCAAGCGGGTGGATGGCCCGTCTTGATGCTGGCAGCAACGAGCAGCTGCGCTCCTGGCCGGCTCCATCCGGAGACTACAGCATGGAAGGCCCGGCCTCAATCAGCTTCAACAGCTCCGGAGCCTTACAATCAGATAACGCCGTAGAGTTTGTGATCGAATATAGCCACTGCACTGGAAACCAAAAACGCACCATTACCGTTCAGCCCGCCGGACATACCTCAGTGACCAAAGGGCCATGCACATCAGATGAACCAGACGAGTAACCGCATGCCACAGACAACAGGGCACCCTGGCCGCCAGGCCGGTTTCACCCTGATGGAGGTTCTCATTACCGCCATCATCCTCTCCGTAGGGCTCCTCGGCCTGGCGGGGCTTCAGTTCAATGCACTGCGCAGCAACCAGAGCGCCGCCCAGTCCACACTGGCTGTGCTCCGGGCGATTGATGGTGCCGACAGATTGCGCAGCAATACAGCAGGGGTGGCCGATGGCAACTACGATAATCTTACCAGCGACCCTCCTGATGATGACCCTGGATGCATAGATGATGATGAGGGCTGCGGGAGCGAAGCCCTTGCAGAGTATGACCACTGGTCATGGAGCCAGCAAATCGCTGCCCTGCCTGATGGACAAGGGGTCATCTGCCTCGACAGCACACCCAACGATGGCACTTCCAAAGAAGAGCATGGGTGTGAGGGTGAAGGCACAAACATCTTTGCAGTAAAGATCTGGTGGGATGATGACCGCAACCCAGAGACCGATCTTCGGCGTCACACCATGAGCCTCATACCATGAGCAGCTTGCACAGCCGAGAGCGAGGGTTAACACTCGTTGAACTGATGGTGGCCATGATCCTCAGCCTGCTGCTGATGGCCGGTGCCTCATCCATGTTTTTAGGCAGCAAAAAGACCTTCAAGGTACAAGAGGAGTCAGCCAGGATTCAGGAGAACATACGCTATATCGTCAGCCGCATGGTCAAAGAGATCTCACCAGCCGGCTTTTACGGCTGCGCACCTTCCGCTCAGAACGGCGTAAGCCAGATCAAGAGCACGGTTAGAAGAGACGA
>Ga0256839_1003813_pt1 | contig 15237 bp, 12 predicted proteins | sample 354166metaG_FD_185968 | JGI IMG/M metagenome (GOLD analysis project Ga0256839, IMG submission 185968) | Hydrothermal vent microbial communities from Mid Atlantic Ridge, Atlantic Ocean - 354-166 | ecosystem: Environmental > Aquatic > Marine > Hydrothermal vents | place: Atlantic Ocean: Mid... | reverse complement strand
GACGGGGAAAAGTCGTTCGCGGAGAAGGTGGCCAGCGTCCAGCGCCATCTGGTCACCGCCGCCGACTGACAAGTCACGGTTCGTCCCAGGACAGCGGCCGGTCGCCGTCTTCCACCGCGGTACCGGTACCGCGCAGCGCTTCCAGGTTCTCGAAATCGAACAGGCGGCGGTCGGCCAACTGGGATGGGGAGACGTTCTGCAGCGCCCGGAAGATGGTTTCCGCCCGCCCGGGGTGGCGTCGCTCCCAGGTCTGCAGCATCGCCTTCATGGCCTGGCGCTGCAAATTCTCCTGGGAGCCGCACAGGTTGCAGGGAATGATGGGAAAGGCCATCGCCTCGGCGTAGGCGGCGATATCGGCCTCCTTGCAGTAAGCCAGCGGCCGGATGACGATGTGCTTGCGGTCGTCGCTGAGCAGCTTCGGTGGCATGGCCTTGAGGCGACCGCCGTAGAACAAGTTGAGAAAAAAGGTCTCCAGAATGTCGTCACGGTGATGGCCCAGGGCGATCTTGGTGAAACCGTGGCGTTCGGCGAAACCATAGAGAATGCCGCGGCGCAGGCGGGAACACAAGCCACAGGTGGTCTTGCCCTCGGGAACGATCTCCCTGACCACGCTGTAGGTGTCGCGTTCGATGATATGGTACGGCACGCCGCGCCGCTCGAAATAGCGTGGCAGGACGTCCTTGGGAAAGCCGGGCTGGCCCTGATCCAGATTGACCGCATGGACCTCGAAGCGCACCGGGGCGGTCCGCTGCAGATTGAGAAGGATCTCCAGCAGGGTGAAGGAATCCTTGCCGCCGGAGACGCACACCATCACCTTGTCGCCGTCCTGGATCATGGCATAATCGGCGATGGCCTGTCCCACCTGACGGCGCAGGCGTTTCTGCAGCTTGTTGAAACGGTAACGTTCCTTGCCGCTCAGAGCGACGGCCGGTTGGCGGGCGACCGCGCTCATCCCTGGTAACGCTGCAGGATCAGCGTGGCGTTGGTGCCGCCGAAGCCGAAGCTGTTGGACATCACCGTGTTCAGTTCCACGTCGTCGATACGCTCGCGGACGATGGGCATCCCCTCGGCGCCGGGATCTAGGTTCTCGATGTTGGCCGAGGCGGCGATGAAACCGTGCTCCATCATCAGCAGGCTGTAGATGGCTTCCATCGCGCCGGCCCCCCCGAGGGCGTGGCCGGTGAGGGACTTGGTGGAACTGACCGGCGGCACCCGGTCGCCGAAGACCTCGCGCAACGCTTCCAGTTCCTTGATGTCGCCCGCCGGCGTGGAGGTGCCGTGGGCGTTGATGTAGTCGATCCCGCCCTCGGTGGTCGCCAGCGCTTGGCGCATGCAGCGCACCGCCCCTTCCCCGGAGGGCTGGACCATGTCGTAACCGTCGGAGGTGGCGCCGTAACCGACCACTTCGGCATAGATCCTGGCGCCGCGGGCCTTGGCCACTTCCAGCGCCTCCAGGACCACCACGCCGGCGCCGCCGGAGATGACGAAACCGTCACGATCGACGTCGTAGGGCCGCGAGGCGGCCTGGGGGCGGTCGTTGAACTTGGTGGACAGCGCGCCCATGGCGTCGAAGGTCAGGGTCAAGGTCCAGTGCAGCGACTCGCCGCCGCCGGCGAACACCCGGTCCTGCTTTCCCATCTGGATCAGTTCCACCCCGTGGCCGATGCAGTGGGCGCTGGTGGAACAGGCGGAACTGATGGAGTAGTTGACGCCCTTGATCCGGAAGGGAACCGCCAAACAGGCGGAATTGGTGCTGGACATGGCCTTGGGCACCCGGTAAGGGCCGACCCGCTTGATGCCCTTGCTGCGCAGGATGTCGGCCCCCTCGACGATGTCCTTGGTGGAGGGACCGCCGGATCCCATGACGATGCCGGTGCGTTCGTTGGAGATGTCGTGTGCTTCCAGACCGGCGTCGGTGATCGCCTCCTGCATGGCGATATAGTTGTAGGCCGCCCCCTCCCCCATGAAACGCAGAATCTTGCGGTCGATGAACTGGGCCGGATCGATGCGAACGGGTGCGTGGACCTGGCTGCGCAGTCCCAGATCGCGGTATTCCTCGGAAAATTCGATACCGCTGCGGCCGTGGCGCAGGGATTCCAAAACTTCCCGTTTGTTGTTGCCGATACTGGAAACGATACCGAAACCGGTGATGACGACCCGTCGCATACTCAAAAACCCTCCGTCGAAGTGAACAACCCAACGCGAAGATCGCTGGCTTCGTACAAGGTTCTACCGTCGCACTCCAGGGTGGCGTCAGCGATCCCCATGACCAACTTCCGCAACATCACCCGTTTCAGATCGACCCGGTAGGTGACTTTCCGACTGTCGGGCAACACCTGGCCGCGGAACTTGACTTCACCGGCCCCCAGCGCCCGTCCCCGCCCCGGCGCCCCCGTCCAGCCGAGAAAGAAACCGATCAGCTGCCACATGGCGTCCAGTCCCAGACAGCCGGGCATCACCGGATCGGATTCAAAATGACACTGGAAAAACCACAGGTCCGGCTTGACGTCCAGTTCGGCGACGATCTCCCCCTTGCCGTATCTCCCCCCTTCGTCGCTGATGTGAGTGATCCGGTCGAACATAAGCATCGGCGGCAGCGGCAGACGCGCGTTGCCGGGACCGAACAGTTCACCGTGGGCACAGCGAATCAGATCCTCATAGCTGTAACTGCTTTTTTTTTCTTGCATGAAAGTCCATAACCTATGGAAAAATCAAACTGTTTATTATCCGACAGAGTGGAAAGAATTGCAGCAATTATAGCGGAAGCCTTACTACCGATCACTTCCGTCGGAGGGGGCCGTCAGCGACCGGGGAGGGTCGCGCGGCAGTCCCCCGATACATCCTGCGTGACGGGAAGCCGGGGAGTGCCGGGAACCGGCCGGGCATATGCGTCAAACCGCTTGCCCTTCAGTCCCAGCCGCTTTCGGTAGATCACGGCATAGGTCAGCACCGCCCGGACATAGCGGCGGGTCTCGCGGAAGGGAATGGTTTCAATCCAGATGTCGGCCGCCAGGGTGTGGGCGGGTAGCCAGCGTTTCACCCGGTGCGGTCCGGCGTTGTACGCGGCGGTGGCCAGAACGAAATGCCCGCCCAGTCGTTCCAGCAGGGAACGGAAATAGGCGGTGCCGTAGCGCAGGTTGGTGTCGGGATCCTCCAGGGAACGCAGCGAACGCCAGCGCTCGTTGAGCTGACGGGCGACCCGCCGGGCGGTGGCGGGCATCAGCTGCATTAATCCCCGCGCCCCCACGGGGGAACGGGCTCGCTCGTCGAAGGCGCTTTCCCGCCGGATGATGCCATAGATATAGGCGGGATCGAGGTGGCGGGCCGAGGCGTACTTGCGGATCTGATCGACGAAATCCAGGGGAAAGCGGATCTCGAGATCCTGCCAGTGTTCGGCCCGGGCCACGGCGAAAATCGCCATTTGGGGCCAACCCATGGCTTGCGCCAAGCGGGCCGCCGCCAGCAAGGTGTCACGGTCGGCGTGCTCGAGCAGATACCACCACTCTCGGCGTGCCTCCCAATACCGGTCCAAGGCTAGAAATTCTCGGATCGCCCTGACGGTCCGACTATCGGCCAACGCCGCCAGGGTCGTCTCGGAAGGCTCGACGGGACGATGATCGATGGCGTAGGCAAGCCCGAGGCGGTCGGCCGCCAGGAATCCGTAAAAACCGGTCTCCCCGGCCACCCGACGAAACAGTGCGGCGGCGCGTTGGGTCTCTCCCCGGCGCTCGCTCGCACGCGCCGCCCAATAGCGCCACTGGCCGGTATCCCGCAGTTCCGCGGGCAGTCGGGCGATGGCCTGCCATACCCGGTGCCATTGACGTTGGCGCAAGGCCGCGCGAACCCGCCAGGTGGCGACCGCCTCGTCGCTCAGCGAGTCCGGAATCCGCGCCAGCCAGTCCCAGGCCCGGGGATCGTGACGCCAGGCCAGGCGCAGGCCGATGGCGCGCTGGACTTCCGCCGTCTGGGCGGCGGTCAAGGAGAACCGCTCCGCATCCCGCCGCCACCAGCGTATCGCGGCTTCCAGGTCCCGCCGGGCCAGGCGCCGGAGGGCGTGAACGAAAATCTCGCCGTCCCGGCGCCACGCTTTCGGCCAGGACCGGCATGCGTAAGCCTCGGGATCGCGGTGGACCTCGAGCCAGAAGTCGGCGCGCCGGCGTTGCGCCGGCGGCAACTGTCCGGCCAGGTAACCGGCCAGTTGCGGCTTGCCGGCGTCCAGAGCCAGACGGAACCGTCGCCAGATCAGCGCCCCGTCGATCCGGCCGGCACGGCGCCAATGGGTGAAGAGGCGATCGCACGCCTTCGGCTGGGAACGCCCCACGAGCCACAGCCTCTTGGTTTCCCGCCAGGAACGCTCGTCCTGACCCACCTGGTGCAGCGCCCAGGCATAATGACATCGTACTTCGGCCTGACCGACATCCCGGTAAAAACGAAGGAAATCATGCCAGCGACGCCGTTCGGCCAGATGTTTCAACAGGGCGATCCGGACCGGCCGGGCGTACCGGGTGCCGGCATATCGCCGCAGAAAGGCCGCCACATCGGCAAGCGGCTCGGGATGACGGCGGTAGAAACGTGACCAAAGGTAAGGAGCCAGGGGATAGTCACCCAAACGTTTCATTCGGCGGCGGAACTGATCGATCTTCCCCTGTTCCAGCGCCTTTTCCGCCTGCAGGAACCATCGCTGCTGCGTCGAATCGGCGCCGAGAGCCAACTGCCCGGCCATCAGCAACACCCCCAGGATCAGGCCGCATCGCATCGTTCCCCACCCTCCGCGCTGGTCGGATTACCCTATAATGTCGGCAACCCGTTCGGAGCACTTCAAACTTTAAGGATAGAAAATGCCCCGTCTTTTGTCCGCCTTGGTTCTGTCGTTGGCGTCCCTGCCCCTGCCGGCGCAGGAGATCGTGGAACCGGCGCCGGTCTCGCTGGTCGCCCATCCTCTGGCGCTCGCGTGTCTGGCGGTTTTCGGCCTCGCCTACGTGCTAGTGATGTTGGAGGATGTCATCGAGCTGCGCAAGTCCAAACCCATACTGCTGGCCTCCGCCTTCATCTGGATCCTGATCTCCCTGCTGGACCAGCGGCTCGGCATTCTCCCCGAACGCGCCAAGCACGTGCTGCGCGCCGAGCTGGTGGAATACGCCGAGTTGTTCCTGTTTCTGCTGGTCGCCACCGCCTACGTCAATCTGCTCGACGAACGGGGCTTCTTCCGGATGTTGTGCTGCCGGATCTCCGCCCGGCGGATCGATTACCGCAGCCTGTTCTGGATGATGGGATGGCTGAGCTTTCTGCTCTCCACCGTGGTCAACAATCTCACCACCGCCCTGATCGTGGCGACCGTCACCCTGATGATCGGGCGTGACAGTCCGCGCTTCATCAGTCTCACCTGCCTGTCGGCGGTGATCGCCTCCAACGCCGGCGGCGCCTTCAGCCCCTTCGGCGACATCACCACCCTGATGGTCTGGCAGCACGAAAAGTTGAGTTTCACCCAGTTCTTTCCCTTGTTTCTTCCCGCCTTGGTCAACTTTCTGGTTCCGGCGCTGTGCCTGCACTGGGCCGTACCCAAGGGAATCCCCCCTTATCCCGAGGTGTGTCTGATCGGCACCAAGCGCGGCACCAGGATCATCCTGTCCCTGTTCTTCGCCACCATCCTGATCGCCGTGGCGTTCGAACAGGTTTTCGAGCTGCCCCCTTATCTGGGCATGATGGCCGGGCTGGCCCTGCTGATGTTCTACGCCTACCATCTGGAACGGCGCCATCCCAAGGACAGCTTCGACATCTTCCATCAACTGCGGGCGGTGGAATGGGACACCCTGCTGTTCTTCTTCGGGGTGGTGTTCGCCGTCGGGGGACTGCGCTACCTCGGCTATCTGGCCCTGGCTTCCGAGAAGATCTATGCCGGTCTGGGGCCCGACTACGCCAACGTTCTGGTGGGCTTTCTCTCGGCGGTCGTCGACAACGTTCCGGTGATGCTGGCGGTCCTGCAGATGGATCCGCAGATGGACGCCTTCCAGTGGCAACTGGTGACCCTGACCGCAGGTGTGGGGGGCTCCATGCTGGCGGTGGGCTCGGCCGCCGGCGTCGCCATGCTGGGACAGGCGCGGGCGCATTACACTTCCCTGATCCACCTACGCTGGAGCCCGGTGATCTTCCTCGGTTACGCCGCCAGCATCGCGGTTCATTATTGGCTCAACGCCCCCTGACCCCCAAGGCGACGGCGAACGCCAGCAGGCTCACCAGGGCCGCGGCCTCGAACACCCCGGTCGCCCCCCATTCCTGCCAGTAGTATCCGGCCAGGTAACTGCCCACCATGCTGCCCAGCCCGAAACTCAGGCTGCTGTAGAGGGCCTGCCCCTTCCCCTGATGCCGGGGGCCGAAAAAGCGGCGCAACAACTGCATCGCCACGGCGTGGTTGACGGCGAAGGTGGCGGCGTGGAGCAGCTGGGCCGCCGCGAGAACGGCCAAATCGTCGGGATAGCGCCCGATCAGCCACCAGCGCAGCGCCCCCAACAGGATACTTACCCGCCACAACCGGTGCAGGGAAACCGCACTCAGCAGGGCGGGAAACGACAGAAACAGCAGGATTTCCGCCACCACTCCCAGGGTCCATAGCCCCCCGATGACCGTGCCGGGATAGCCGTGCCCCTTCAGGTAGATGGAATAGAAGACGTAATAGGGGCCGTGGGCCACCTGGACCAGAAAGACGACGACCAGGAAAGCCAACACCTGGCGCCGCCACAACAGCCGTCCCCAGGGAGAATGTTCCCCGGTCTGGACCCGGGGTTCCGGAACCACCTGAACGCTGAGCCAGATCAGCCCCAGCAGGAGGGCCACCACCCGGGGCAGCAGTCCGATCCCCAGTCGGTCCAGCCCGATCCCCAGCCCCAGGACGGCGACGATGAAGCCGACCGATCCCCACAGCCGGACCCAGGGGTAGCGCTCGGGACAGGCGTGCAGGTGGGCCAGGGTCACCGCTTCGAACTGCGACAGGGCGGCGCTCCAGAACACCCCGAAGGCGAGGGTCGCCAGGACGATGTGCTGATACTCGCGCAGCCGAAGCAGGGGAAGGAAGAAAGCGGCCGCCAACAGGCAGGCGATCCGCACCCAGGCGATCCGGCGGCCGGTGTGATCGGCGACCCAGCCCAACAAATTGGGAGCGACCACCTTGGTGGCCGACAGCAATGCCATCACCGTGCCGATCTGTACCGGCGTCAGCCCCAGATCCTGCAGATAGAGCCCCCAATAGGGCAGCAACGCCCCCAGGGAGGCGAAATAGAAGCCGTAGAATCCCGCCAGGCGGAGATAGGGAATCGCGCCGGCCATCCCAACCGGATCAGTCGGGGGCGGCGGGAATGGGGGACAGCGGCGGGGTGACGTCGAGATTCTGGGCCCGGTGGCGCAAGTAATGGTCCATCAGTACCAGGGCCGTCATCGCCTCGGCGATGGGGGTGGCGCGGATGCCGACGCAGGGATCGTGACGTCCCTTGGTGACCACCGTCACCGGCCGGCCGTGCACATCGACGCTGCGGCCCGGAATCGGCAGGCTGGAGGTCGGCTTCAGGGCGATGTGGGCGACGATGTCCTGGCCGGAGGAAATGCCGCCGAGAATGCCGCCGGCGTGGTTGCTCAGGAACCCCTGCGGGGTCATTTCGTCACGGAATTCGCTGCCCCGGGCGGCCACGCAGCGGAAACCGTCACCGATTTCCACCCCCTTCACCGCGTTGATGCTCATCAGGGCGTGGGCCAGATCGGCGTCGAGCCGGTCGAAGACCGGCTCCCCCAGCCCCGGCGGCACCCCGGTGGCCACCACCGTGATCCGGGCGCCGACCGAATCGCCCTTGAGGGATTTCATGAACGCTTCCAACTCGGCCACCTTGGCGGGATCGGGGCAGAAGAACGGGTTCTCCTCCACCGCCTCCCAGGACACCAATTCCAGCTCGATGGGGCCGAGCTGGGACAGGAATCCCCGGATCTCGACACCGAGGCGCTCACGCAGGTATTTCTTGGCGATGGCCCCGGCCGCCACCCGCATCGCCGTCTCCCGGGCGCTGGCGCGGCCGCCGCCGCGGTAGTCGCGGAAACCGTACTTCTGGGTGTAGACGTAATCCGCGTGGCCTGGGCGGAAACGGTCGGCGATGTTGGAATAATCCTTGGAGCGCTGATCCACGTTCTCGATCAGCAGACCGATGGGGGTGCCGGTGGTGCGCCCCTCGAACACCCCGGAGAGAATTCTGACCCGGTCCGGTTCGCGCCGCTGGGTGGTGTAACGCGACTGTCCGGGGCGGCGGCGGTCCAGATCCCGCTGCAGATCGGCTTCCGTCAGTTCCAGCCCCGGCGGGCAGCCGTCCACCACGGCACCCAGCGCCGGCCCGTGGCTTTCGCCGAAGGTAGTGACGGTGAACAGCTTGCCGAAAGTATTGCCTGCCATGTCCTAGCTTTCTCTTCGCCGAAATGAATCCCCATGCGCCTTCAACTCCGCGGCGGTAAGCAGGAACACCCCCTCGCCGCCGCGTTCGAATTCGAGCCACAGAAACGGCACCCGGGGAAAACGGCGGCGCAACGCCGCGGCGCTGCCCCCCACCTCCACCACCAGGATGCCGTCGTCGCTGAGAAATTCCCCGGCCCGGGCCAGAATCCGGGTCACGCAATCCAGGCCGTCCTCCCCGCTCTCCAGTCCCATCCGCGGCTCGGCGTGGTACTCCGGCGGCAGACGACGGCATTCCTCCCGCGCCACGTAGGGCGGGTTGCTGACGATCAATTGATAGCGACGGCCGACCACCGGCGCGAACAGGTCCCCGGCGAACAGCCGCACCCGGTCCTCCAGACGATGGCGGCGGACGTTGATCTTCGCCACCTCCAGGGCCTCCGGCGACAGGTCCACGGCGTCCACTTCGGCCTCGGGGAAGGCGTGGGCACAACCGATGGCGATGCAGCCGGAGCCGGTGCAAAGATCGAGGATTCGGTACACTTCGACCCCGTCGAGCCAGGGGGAGAAGCGCCGCTCGATCAGCTCGGCGATGGGGGAACGCGGCACCAGCACCCGCTCGTCCACATAGAACGACAGGCCGCAGAACAGGGCTTCGTGGGTCAGATAGGCGGCGGGCTTGCGGGTTTCGATGCGGCGTTCGAGGATTTCCGCCACCCGCCGCTTTTCCCCGTCGGTCAGACGCGCCTCCAGATAGAAATCGGGCAGGTCGTAGGGCAGATGCAGGGTATGGAGTACCAGGGCGGCGGCCTCGTCGAGGGCGTTGTCGGTGCCGTGGCCGAAATGCAGCCCGGCGGCGTTGAAGCGGCTGGCGCCCCAGCGGATGAAGTCCCGCAATGTCTGGAGTTGTTCTACGACCGTCATGAAAATCCCCATCGAACGGGATCATTATAACCCAGCGGTTCCCGGCAGGGCCGCTGCAGCACTATGCTTTCCCACGCCTTCCTGCGGAAGTGACAAGTGGTGAGCTATGCTTTCCCTGACGGAAAGCCATTTTGGGGGAGCTCCACCATGAAACCGCTGCTCTACCTGGTACTGGGCGTCTGCGCCTGCCTGGCGCAGGCCCGGGAAGCGGAAACCGACGACCTCTTTTCCGAAGAGGGAAACGTCCAACTTCTGGAAGCAGGACAAACCGACACCCTCGAACTCGAGGAGGAAGAAAACGAGGAATTGTTCGCCGCCCCCGAAGCGAACGGGGAAAAACAGGCGTTTCCCATCACCCTGGGAGGCTCTGGGGCCCTGGAATATCGTTTTTTCCACGATCACGGTCTCGACCGGGGCATGGATTATCACAACAACGTCTCCTTCTATCTCCAGCCCGAATTCGGCTACCGCCGCGGTCGCCATCGCTTCACCTTCAAGCCTTTCTGGCGTTACGACCAGCACGACAGCCGCCGCACCCATTTCGACATCCGGGAACTGGTCTGGTCCGCCACCTGGAAGCGGTGGACTGTCCATGCCGGCATCGACAAGGTCTTCTGGGGAGTGACCGAATCGCGCCATACCGTCGACATCATCAATCAGACCGATCTGGTGGAAAACATCGACACCGAGCAGAAACTGGGTCAACCGATGCTCCGCCTCGACTACGGCGACCCGAAGTGGGGCACCTGGAGCGCCTTCTATCTTCCCGTCTTCCGCAAGCGCCTGTTTCCCGGCAAGGAGGGCCGTTTCCGGCCGCCGCTTCCCATCACCGCTTCCGTGGATTACGCAGGCAACGCCGGCCCCACCCATCCGGATTTCGCCCTGCGCTGGGCCCGCACCTTCGGCTACTGGGACGTGGGACTGGTCTATTTCCACGGGGTCACCCGCCGGCCGCGCTTCCGGATCCGTTTCGATCCGTTCGGACGGCCGCTCAATCTGCGTCCGGTCTACGAAGTCATCGACCAGGTCAGCCTCGACATCCAGGGGGTCACCGGCAACTGGCTGTGGAAATTCGAGGGTTTCCACCGCGCCGGCCAGGGCAGGACTTTTCAGCAATTGACCGCCGGCTTCGAATACACCTTCAGCGGGATTTTCGGTACCGGTGCCGACCTGGGCTTCCTGGGGGAATTCCTCTACGACAATCGCAGCAACCGGCTGCCCATGATCAACTTCGTGCCGTTCGAGAAGGACATCTTCGTCGGCACCCGCCTGGCCCTCAACGACGCCCAGAGCACGGAACTGCTCGCCGGCGCCACCGTCGATCTGGACACGGCGACGACCTTCTACAACGTCGAAGCCAGCCGGCGTCTAGGGGAGCGTTGGAAGCTGTATCTGGAGATACGCGGCTTCGTCAACACCGATCCCAAGGATGCCGGCTACGTTCTGCGCAAGGAAAACTACCTTCATCTGGAGTGCCAGTATTACTTCTGAGGCAAGGAAGCGGCGCTGTGGCAGGAGAAGCTCACCACTCCCTGCGCCGGATGACGACGGCGGTCCAGTCGCACCGGATAGACCGCCGAACCGTGCAGCAAACGCAGCCGGGTCCCTTCGGGCAGCTTCTGCAGCGGCAGCACCAAACGCAACCCTTCCCCGTCTTCCAGCAACAAGGCGGGCTGATAGGTCTGAAACCGTCCCTGCCAGGGCTGCAGCCCCACCGCTCGGACCCGATCCGCCAAGGCGCGAAACTGCAAGTTCAGCCCCTCCTCCCGTCCAGCGACGTACAACCGGTCCACCACCGCCAGGGTTCGCAACCGGGAACCACCCGGCTCGAACAAGCCGACCAAATCACCGATCCGCACTCCATGTCCGGGAACCCGGACCCACGCCCTCACCGGCCTGACCGGTATGCTGGAAACTTCTTCCCCCCGCAAGCGCCGGAAAATGGCGGCAAAGCCCAGGACCAGTTCGGCCCGCTCCGTCAGAACCGGACCATCCGGCCGACCGGTGCCCCTCTCCCACTGCCAGCGCCACATCTGCAGCAGCTCCAGCTCGATCGTCCGATCGGACGAGTCCGGATGGAAACGTCCCGCCTGACCGGCCAGCGCCCGATGGTCGTCCAACAACGCCAGCAAGCGGCGGAAATCCAGACGCACCCTTGGCGTGCCTTCACTCCACCGGACAGGCCGATCGATGCGGCCGTCGATGCCCCATCCGGGTTCTGCGTCCTTCGTCAGCCCGACCAACGGCGCCCACTTTTCCAACAGGCCGTCCAACCAGCGCACCTCGACCGGCCGGAGGGCGGCCAGGTCGGCCAATCCCAACATCAGAAGGTGAACGTAGGCGTTGTCCGCGCTCCCCCCCCGTTCGAACGGCCGCCTCGCGCCTCCGAGGCCCGCTACCCTTTTCTGCCTTCCCAGGCGGTAGAGACGATGGACGTCCGACCAAAGATCCTTCGACAGGGGCCAGTGACACATACCGGCGATGACGACGACCTGACGCAGACAGTACAGGGCCTCGCTCAGCCATCGTCCCGCCGCCTTCCCATCGGCCGCCTGCAGCCAGGCGACATGGAGCCGGGCCAGATTCAGCCAGGCGGCGCTGAATCTCTGGTAGCTCCGCTTCTGCTCCCGGGACATGGGAAAACGCTCCGGCAGCGCCTGGCCGGCCAGACGTTCCGTCAAGCGCCGCTTGACCGCCTCGGCCAGGCGCCGTCCCGCAGCGGAACAGGGCAAACCGGCCAGCTCGGGCAATTGCGCCGGCTCCCCCCCCGCTTGGATCCATCGACTCAAGGCTTCGACGGAAACCGGGCCGTCGGAAGCCGGCTGTTTAAGTATGTGAAACTGGGACATCGGACGCCGTTTTACGAACCTACGCGCCTATGTTAGTACAATCGCGACATGGACAGTCCGAAGCACGACGACCGAAAGATTCATCGGGAACTGTGGCACCTGGCCCTGCCGATGATGGCTTCCAATCTTTCCACCCCTCTGTTAGGGATGGTGGACACCGCCGTGGTCGGCCACTTGGCTCACCCCTATTACCTGGGCGCCGTAGCTCTGGGAAGCACGATTTTCAGCTTCCTGTACTGGGGTTTCGGTTTCCTGCGCATGGGCACTACCGGCCTGACGGCCCAGGCTTACGGCAAGAACGATCCGCTTCAAATCAACGCCACCCTGGCACGCGCCCTACTCCTCGCCTTCACGTTGGCGGCCCTGTTGCTGGCACTGCAGCGGCCCCTGCGGGACCTGGCCCTGCAACTGCTGGAAGCCAGTCCCCAGGTGCAACTCCATACCCAAATCTATTACTCCATTCGTATCCTCAGTGCCCCGGCCACGCTGGCCAATTACGTCTGCATCGGCTGGTTCATCGGCCTGCAAAACACCCGGATCCCCCTGCTTCTCCTGACCCTGGTCAACCTGCTCAACATCCTATTCGATTACGTGTTCGTTTGGGTGTTGCACTGGCAGGTGGCCGGCGTGGCATTGGCGTCGGTGGCGGCCGAGTATCTGGGCCTGATCCTTGGGTTAACGCTGGCCGCCAGACACTGGCGCCGCTTCCGCCGTCCCTGCCGGCGGACGATCCTTGACCTCCAGCACCTGGGCCGCCTGTTCGCCATCAATGTCAATCTGATGCTGCGCACCCTCTTGTTGCTGTTCGGCTTCGCCTTCTTCACGGCCCAAAGCGCCCGGCTCAGCGATGTCATACTGGCGGCCAACACCATCCTGCTGAACCTGCAAAGCTTCATGGCCTACACCCTCGACGGCTTCGCCCACGCCGCCGAAGCCATGGTCGGAAACGCGCTCGGACGCAGGGACATTCCCCTGCTGCGCCGAACCATGCGGTCGGCTGGACTGTGGTCCGCGGTCTTTGCCGCTTCCTTCAGCCTGATTTACGCCCTGGCGGGTCACTGGATCGTCCAACTGCTTACCAGCCTGGAACCGGTGCGGGCGATCGCCGTCGAATTTCTGCCGTTCGCCGTGATTCTCCCACTGATTTCCTTCTGGAGCTTCGTCCTCGACGGCGTTTTCATCGGCATGACCCGGGCGCGGGAAATGCGTGACGTGCTTCTCGTCAGCGCCCTGCTCGGCTACCTGCCATCGTGGTGGTGGCTCCGCAGCCTGGACAATTGGGGGCTGTGGCTCGCCTTCACGGGATTCATGACGATACGCACCCTGGGTATGGAAATCCAGCGCCGGCGGATTCTCCATCGCCTGGCCGCTTTGGACGAAGGGTGAACCATTGGCTTCGACCGATGATTTCGCTATAATTTAGAAATTCTTATGGTGGGTGTAGCTCAGTTGGTAGAGCCCTGGATTGTGGTTCCAGTGGTCGCCGGTTCGAGTCCGGTCACCCACCCCACCAAGGGCCATTAGCTCAGTTGGTAGAGCAGCGGACTCTTAATCCGTAGGTCGTAGGTTCGAATCCTACATGGCCCACCAATAAAATCAAAGCCTTACCGAATTACCCGGTAAGGCTTTTTTCTTGCGTCCTACCCATTTCCTACCTTCTGAGCAAAACCTACCGCCCCGCACCAATGGATGGTGATCACGGCCAGCAGACGCCACGAACGCGAAGGCATACCGCGCCAGGCTTCGGTTTCGTTCTGTAACAGAGCGGCGGCGGCTTGGTAATTATTTACTTAAAAGAAATAGGCATGATTTTTTCCATCGTTTATACATGCCTTGTATAAACGGCACGAAAATTTCCGTTGAAACAGATCAATCTATTAGAACACTGTAGGCATGGATCATGCTTTGTTAGTCACTGTTTCCTGATAGTTGCACACTCCGCCGCTACCCACCTACCGGGGTGGGTGAAAAAACGCCTCTATGGCGCTCTCAGGCGGTCTCAGAAGCATTTATGAAGCCGGCCATGGTGGCGGCCCCCATGCGGGAAAAATCGACCGCTTTTCGCCCCAAGGTGCGACGAAAAACGAAACACGGTACAGCCGGGCAACGGTGGAATGTGAAGACGCTTTATGTCACACGTTTGTCGTTTGCTGTCGCGCCATGCGGGGGACTGGGTCCGGCCCCAAACACTTAGAAGGGGTGCCAACGCTCCATGTCAGGTGCGTGTTCCCACTGCGAGTGGGAACGTTCCCACTCCACAAAAATAAAGTGGGAACATGTTCCCACTCGAGTGGGAACACCTTATGTTTTGCGTGGTTTTTTTCGCTAACAAGGCCGTTCCGGACACTAACCAGAATGAAAAACCCCCTGCCGAAGCAGGGGGCGTTTTTGCACCATGGCAGAAGCCCGCTTAGTGCACCCCGGGGGGTGGTGGGATCAGATCACGGTCCCAGCCTTCCATGGTTCCGGCACGAAACGCCGCAAGCTGGTCGCCTTCCAACTGACGTGGTCTAATTCCGGACACCTCAGTTAAGGGATAATCTCTGAGACTGAGGTGAGAGATGACGACGAGAAAGCGATATACGAAAGAATTCAAGCTGGATGCCATCCGGCTGGTGACGGAGCACGGATACAGTGGCGCAGAAGCGGCCCGGAACCTGGGTATCAATGCCAACATGCTGAGGCGCTGGGTCCGAGAGTACGAGTCGAATGAAGGCCAGGCTTTCCGGGGCAACGGCAAGCTGACGCCCGAGCAGGCGGAACTGCGCCGGCTGCGGGCCGAGAACCGGCAGCTGAAGCTGGAGCGGGAGATCCTAAAAAAAGCGGCGGCCTTCTTCGCGAAAGAGTCGGACTGAGGTATCGGTTCATTGCCCAGGCGAGGAAGGCCTATCCGGTGAAGCTGCTTTGCCGGTTGCTGGGTGTCAGTCGCGGCGGATTCTATGAGTATCTGCGACGAAGGGAACGGGAGCCGGATCCGGAGCGACAGGAGAAGCTGGCCTGTGTGAGACGGCTGGCAGAGGCCTCGGACCACACCTACGGGTC
>Ga0256839_1003812_pt1 | contig 15238 bp, 8 predicted proteins | sample 354166metaG_FD_185968 | JGI IMG/M metagenome (GOLD analysis project Ga0256839, IMG submission 185968) | Hydrothermal vent microbial communities from Mid Atlantic Ridge, Atlantic Ocean - 354-166 | ecosystem: Environmental > Aquatic > Marine > Hydrothermal vents | place: Atlantic Ocean: Mid... | reverse complement strand
TGGTTAGTGGTTAGTGGTTAGTGGTTAGTGGTTAGTGGTTAGTGGTTAGTGGTTGGTGATTGGTGGAAAGGTTGAGGAGTTGGAGAAGCGGGAGCCCGGGCATTAAAGAAAGTTTCACCCACACCGGGATGCAGACAAGGACGAAATACTTTCGGGTATTGCCGTATTTTCCGCGGTCTCCGCGTCCCGGCTTCTGCGAAATCTGCGAGGAAAAAAGAAAAGATCCAAAGCGGGAAGTTCCGGCACTCTTTTGGATATCCCGGCAATTAAGTGCCCGCATCGTTCAGACCCTATCAGCTCTTCTGCTCAGCCACATCATCTACAAAGAAAACCAGAACAGCCGCCAGCAGCATGCTGCCCCCGCCCAATACCAATGCCATGACGGCATCGTTGCCGAGCAGGTTGCGCATAAAGAATCCGAGGAGGCTGGCTGCCACGATCTGCGGAATCACGATAAAGAAATTAAAGATCCCCATATAGAGGCCCATCTTTTTGGCCGGCAGTGCCCCCGAAAGGATGGCATAGGGCATGGACAGAATGCCGGCCCAGGCAATGCCCACCCCGAGCATGGGCAAGAGCAGCAACCCGGGCGTATGGATAAAGAAGATAGCGATAAGCCCGAGGCCGCCCAGCCCGAGGCAGAGGGCATGAACCCCCTTGCGACCGATATATCGTGCCATAAACGGCAGAAAAAAAGCAATCATGGCAGCAAAAAGGTTGTAGGCGGCAAAAAGGATTCCTACCCAGTTGGCTCCGGTGTTGTACTCTTTCTGCACGTATTTCAGACGATCGACAAGGAGGAGGCGCTCCCACTCTTCTCCGGCCATTTGCAGGGTGACGGGTTGGCTGAGAATAAAAGCATGCAGGGTTTCGTAGCTTACGCTTTCCGCCCCGCTGCCCCGGCCCTCCCCGGCACCGGCCATCTCTGCCCGCAGCGAGCGGACTTCCTCTAAGGCCGCCTTTCCGCTCTCGTCCTGCGGGAGGTGCTCACTCAGTTTATCCAGGTCGTCCAGCAGCTTTTCTTCGCTGATCAAACGTCCATCGAGAAAATAATTGACAAAACGGCTGTCGATGCGCGGAGTCTTGCCGGCTTCAAATTTCTTTTCGTAGCGTTCAAATTCGGCTTCGATGCCCGCATCGCGGCTGCCCTCCCGGCTGATTTCACGATATACCTCATGCAGGGCCTGCACTTCGTCCCGGCCGAGGTGCATATCGTAGGCCTGCCCCGTAATGCCTGCCGTAGAATAAATCCACATGGCAAAGAGGGCAAACCAGCTGAAAAACTGCACCACCGCCAGTTGCCTCATGGTCTTCGGCATGTTGTAGAGGTCTTCCATCACCGTGACAAAGCCCGAATTCTCACGCCCGCTTCTTCGGAATGCCGAAGCCATCAGCTGTATCAGTCCGAAAAACGCGATGCCTCCGCTGAGGATATAAAGGTCTCTTTCGAGATCAAGATATCGAAAAAGTGCTGTCAGCAGCAGTCCGGCAAGCATCCAGATTGTGCCGAGGGTACCCAGTTTGTGTTCCTTGCGCTCGGCCGAGAGTGCTTTTCTCAGCTCTTCGGGCGAATATTCCTTGCGGGCCTTCTCGAAGGCTTCCATTTCTTCGGGTGAATATTCTTTGGAGGTGATGACCGTGTAGAGCACCGACAGGAAGAAGACTCCGGCACCGAGATAAAAGGACCATTTGACCGAGTCGGGTATCACTCCGGCAGCGGCCGTATTGCTGATGCCCGCCCAGTTGGTGAGCATATAAGGCAGGGCCGATGCAATGACCGCACCTGTACCTATAAAAAAGCTTTGCATGGCAAATCCTGCCGTGCGCTGCTCATCGGGGAGCAGGTCGCCCACAAAGGCACGAAAGGGTTCCATGGAAATATTGATGGATGCATCCATGATCCAGAGCATTCCGGCCGCCACCCAGAGCTCCCAGGAGTTGGGCATAATGATGAGGGCAATGGATGCAAGCAGCGCCCCGGCCAGAAAGAAAGGACGCCTGCGTCCGAGACGAGTCCAGGTGCGGTCGGAGAAATAACCGACAATGGGCTGCACAAGCAATCCGGTGATGGGAGCCGCCACCCAAAGGATGGGAATGTCGTCAATGGAGGCACCGAGGGTCTCGAAGATGCGGCTGACATTGGCATTCTGCAGGGCAAAGCCAAATTGAATACCAAAAAAGCCGAAACTCATGTTCCAAATCTGCCAAAAACTTAAGCGTGGTTTTTCTTTCATCATGCTCGGTTTAAGTGCCTAAATTACGTTTTTTTGTCCCGCATCCGAGCTCATCGCATGTGGAAGATCATCTCGTACTGCGAATAAAAATGCGCCCGCTGTCGGGGTTGTAGCTGGCCTGTCTGGCGCCTTTTTTCAGCTTTTTCCCCGGGCGGGGTATCCAATATTCCGTTCCGTCATACACGATCTTTTCGGGTGCTTCCTTCACACCGTGAAAAGAGAGCATAAATTTCCTTTCCTCAGGGCGCCCTTCAAATGGGCCGCCTGCTCTCGAAGTGCTGATTTCCCAGCTTTCTTTTCCCTGATGCACCCGGATGTTAAGCAGCTCGTATTCCCCTTTTTCATAGGCATCCTTTGTCTTTCCGTCATCATCATACATCACATAACTGTAGGTACTGTCGGCCTCGCCCGGATAGAAACGGATTTCGAGGGTTTCGCTTCGGTAGTCGTCTGTGCTGCTCACGGGCAGCGCCATAGGCAAAATGCTGCCGGCCCTCACATAGACCGGAATATCGTGGATATAAACCGGCACCTGAATCCAGCGGCCGCCCTCCAAGCGTTTGTCCGTATGAAAATCAATCCAGGTGCCCTTGGGTAAGTAAATGTTTCGTATACCCTGCCCCGAGTCAACGACCGGTGCGACCAGCAACTGCCCGCCCCAGAGATAGGTGTCGTCAATATCATAGAGGGCCGCATTGCCGGGCTCATCGAAGAAGAGGGGGCGCATCAGAGGCAAGCCTTTGCTTTCGGCCTCCCGGGCCAGAGTGTAGTTGTAAGGGAGGAAGCGATAGCGAAGGTTGATATATTTTCTGACGATTTGTTTGGTCTCTTCGCTGAAGAAAACGGGCTCGGAAGGAATGCCCGAGCCGTGGGGACGGTAGATGGGATTGAATGTACCCATCTGCATCCAGCGGGTATAGAGTTCTTCGTCTTTGCGGCCCATGGCAAAGCCTCCGAGATCGGAATGCATATAGGGAATGCCACTGAGCGCCATGCCCAGCATCACGGGCAGCTGGGCTTTCAGTCCGCTCCAGCTGCGGCTCACATCCCCGCTCCATGGGAAAACCGCATAGCGCTGCGAGCCGGCAAATCCCGAGCGGTTGAGATGAAAGAGGCGTTCTTCCGGATAGTTTTCGCTATACTTTTCAAAGAGCATCTTGCTCCACCAGTGCCCGTAGAGATTGTGCACCTGGTCGGCCGTGCCATTGACGTGGCGGATTTCCGAAGGGTGCTTTTCGGGCTCCCCGAGGTCGCCCCACCAGCCGGCCACACCCTTTTTTTTCTGCTTCTCGTACTGCTGCCAGAACCAATCCTGCGCGGCCGGCTTGAATATATCGAGCAGACCCGTTGGCCCGAACCAAAAGTCCTCGATCACAAAGGGATTTCCGTTTTCATCACCGGCCAGCAAGCCGTTCGAGGCACAGTAATCGAAATTTTTCGATTCCTTCATGATAAACGGCTCCATGATCAGCACGGTTTTCACTCCTTCTTTGCGAAAGTCCGCCATCATGCCTTCGGGGTCGGGCCAGGCCTTGCGATCCCATTCGAAGTTGCCCATATAAAAACTGTCGTGAACGCCTTTGCCAAACCAGTAGAGATCGATGACTACGGCATCGAGCGGAAAGTAAAGCTGCTTCATCGTATCGATCATATGCCGGGCTTCTTTCTCGCTTTTGTAGCCGAAACGGCTCAAAAAATTGCCGAGTGCCCAGCGCGGAGGCAGGGGCTGGCTTCCTGTCAGCCGGCTGTACGACTCCATGATCTGCGGCCAAGTGCTGCCTGCTATCACATAATAGCTCAGTTCTCCGCCTATGAAGCCCCACTCCATGATTCCCGTGTCGCTTTTCCCGATATCGAGGTAGCCCTTCTGCGGATTGTCCACAAAAAACCCGTAGAGGCGGCTTGATTGTATGTAGGGAATGCTGAAGTTCAGATCGGGACTGCCCATGCCGTAGCCGTAGTGCGGTTCGTTATATAATTTCAAACGCTCCCCCCTGCGGTCCATCGGAAGAGCCCTGAATCCGGCTCCCATGATTTTCTCTCCGGCTTGCAGGGCAAAGCGCAGACCGATATAATCGTCCTTTTCAAAGTAAGGGAGGGCTGCCTCCGTCAGCAGCCGGCCTTCGTAAAAATAGCGAAGCCCCAAATGCTTCTTTTCGACTTCCAGCCTGAACGCCCCCCAGCTCAGGGTCAGCTTGTCTGCCGTTTCGCGAAGGCTTGCTTTCAAAGAAGCCGCTTTACCGATGACGGCATTGGACAATTGCCGTGCCCCGCTGCCTGCAGGTGTATAGGTACACTTGACGATGTGCTCGGAGAAAGGCGTGATGAACAGCTTCCCACCGGAAGTTATAATCTCAAGTGTATCTCCCTTAAGCGTATGTGATTCATAAGTCAGCTGACTCTGAGCCGAAAAAAAAGAAAAGCAAAGCAAGAGCAAAAAAAACAATTTTCTCATTTGTATCGGTTTTTTATCCGGCCAATGGCAAGGTCGTATTTAGCAGGCATTCTAAACTAAATGGCTGCAATTTACTTTGTTAATTAAAAAATATAATTTTACTAAGTGGAAAAGAAAGGAAAGATAGAGGTTAAAGTAAAAGGAAAGACAGGCGGGTTGCCTATCTCTCCTGAGACTTTTGATATTAAAGAAATTATCGAGTTGATGGAGAATGTGGAAGACCTTTTATATCCCGAAAAGCCAAAAAGCAGGCCGATCATTTCCTATAATATTGAAGAAGGATCGGTCAAGCATATTTTCACTACTTCACCGGAACCGGTCATCGCAGTAAGCGCTATTCTCTCGCAGGTAAAAAGTGAGAACTCCATTGACTTTCTGGGCCTTAGAAGAGCCCGGGCCATTGAGAACATTCAAAAGTTTTCTGTAAAAAGGAACTATGAATTTCAATTTCAAACGTCCAGAACAATGCACCCCGAATTGCTTATTACACCGGAAAGCAATTTCTACAGAAGTGAAAATCTATGGGTTGATGCTGAATTTTATTTTTATGGCACATTAAAAGATGCGGGAGGGAAGAACAAGGCAAATATCCATCTCGATACGGAAAGCCATGGCTATCTGACCATAGAGACCGGACAGGATTTCTTAAAAAAGCAGGAAGAAAACTTGCTATATAAAGAATATGGAGTGCGAGTAAGTGGAAAACAAAATATCGAAACCGGTGAAATTGACAGTCATTCACTACGATTAATCGAAATCATAGATTACCGGCCTGCCTACGACAAAGATTATATTGACCGACTAATCCGAAAAGCAAGTAAGAGCTGGAAGGGAATTGACATTGACAACTGGCTTGCCAGCCTGAGAGGAGGCTATGATGAGTAGTGTACTGCTTGACACCAGCTTTTTGATACGTCTTTTGAAAAAAGATGATGAACTGCATAATAACGCTTATCAATATTACAGGTATTTCCTTGAAAAAGGATTCGTTCTAAAAGTATCGACCATTTCCATTGCCGAGTATTGTGTACGAGGAGAAATAGATGAACTCCCCCTGAGAAGTTTGCAAATTCTTCCCTTTAACATTGATCATGCAAAGTGAGCAGGAGCCTTTGCAGAGATTATTTTCAGAAATTATGGAAGCAGTGAGGAAAAGGTACATCCACGTGCTATCATACCGAATGATGCCAAGTTATTTGCACAGGCCGATCTTGATTCGGAAGTCAAATACTATATCACGGCAGACAAGAGAAGTAAGAAGATACTTGGATTTCTTAAAACCGAGATCACTCCGGGTTTTACCGTAATCTATTTACATACGCCCTATACGGAAACCTTCGGGTTATTAGACTTATAAGCAGCGTTTAAAAAAAAGGGCATTTTAGGCTTCTGCTTCATTCCATATCATTTCAATTCGTCCGAATTCATGACTGAATTCAATGTACGGCAAATCCTCAATCACCTTGCTCATATCCCCGACCGGAGTCCACGGATCGAAGGCGGAAATGGGCCGTACAAAACGATGTGCCTTGCTTTTCACTTCGGCAGGCGCTCCGTTGACACGGATCTGCAGCTGTTCTCCGAATCCGTGCAGGTAAATCCGTATGCGATCGAAGAAAGGCGTATAACTCCCTTCCACTTCATCCAGCACAATGTTTTTTGCCTGCGGGTCAAAATGTATAGTTCTTTTATAAAAATCTCCCTTTTCATAATCATAGGAGCTTCCGTCATCCTCGTAATACTCAAAGCTGTTGGCCTCCGACCCCATGTAGATATGCAGGAAGAGCACAGGCTCCGGTTTTTCGCGGGTCGACTGCACTTTCGACTGCATGGGAATGATAGCGCCTCCTTTTACAAAAACGGGCAGTTCTTCCATCGGGGCCTTTAGCAGAATTTCGCGGTCGCCTTCCCAAATATCATCGCGAAAAAAGCCGTACCATCTGCCGGGCGGCAGAAAAACTTCGGCAATTTCATCCTTGCTTTTTACAGGCGCCACAAGAAAGGCCGGCCCGAAGAAGTACTGATTTTGATAGGGATCGAGATAGATGCGCTCATCTCCGGGATAATCGATGGCCAGGCTGCGCTGCACGGGCATGCCGTCCACCACGGCTTCGTAAAAGACGGAATAGATATAGGGCAGCAGCATATATCGCAGGTTCAGGTAATTGCGGGCTATTTCTTCCACTTCCTCCCCGAATGTCCAGGGCTCGGCATCGCGGGAGTTGATCATGCTGTGGCCGCGGTAGAAGGGAGAGAATGCCCCGAGGGCGATCCAGCGGGCATAGAGCTCGCGGCTCGCCTCTCCGGCAAATCCGCCCACGTCATATCCGGCATAGGGGATGCCGCTGAGGCCCATGCTGTTGATCATTCGGATGCCGGCCAACATGTGCTCATCGCTTGCCACATTGTCGCCCGTCCAGATGGCGGCATATCTCTGAATACCGGCAAACCCGGCCCGGCTCAGAACAAACGGACGTTTGTTTTTCAAGCGCTTTCTCACTCCCTCGAAGGTGCTCCTCGCCATCTGCATGCCGTATATATTGTGGGCCTTGCGATGGGTAGCACGCTGCCCTTCAAAGTCAAATTCCACCAGGTCGGGAATCTTGTTGCCCCAGGTAGCCGGCTCGTTCATGTCATTCCAGAATCCCTCAATGCCATGACGGAGATAGGCCTCGTAGCACTCGCCCCACCACTCGCGCACCTCCTGGCGCGTAAAATCGGGAAAATGACACCAGCCCGGCCATACCTCGCCCTCGTAATAACTGCCATCGGGATATTTTGCAAAGACATCCCGCGCCACTCCTTCGTCATAGACAGGATAACCGGGCTCGGCTTTCACCCCCGGATCGACAATCACCACCGTTTCGAAATCCATGGCCTTCAGTTCCCTGACCATGGCACCCGGATCGGGGAAACGCTCCGGATGAAAGGTGAATACTTTGTAGGCATCCATATAGTGGATATCGAGGTAGATCACATCGGCCGGTATCTTTTTTTCGCGAAAGGTACGTGCCACATTGACCACTTCCGAGTCGGGGTAGTAGCTGTAGCGGCATTGCTGGTATCCCAGGCACCACTTCGGAGGCAAGGGTGTGCGACCCGTGAGCCAGCTGTATCCGCGAATGATGCCGCGAATGTCGCTGTCATGAACAAAGTAATAGTCCATGTTCGGGCCCTCGCTGCCGAAAGAGGAAAACCTGCGCTGGGAAGCTCCGAAGTTGAAAACCGTCTTGTAGGTATTGTCAAAGTAAATGCCGTAGGCCCCCTGATCGTGGACACCCATGTAAAAAGGGATGGATACGTAAAGCGGGTCTCCGTCCACGGGATAGGCAAAATAGTCGAAATTCCAGTTGGTATAGGCCTTGCCCCGTTTGTCGAGGGCGCCCGTTTTTTCGCCCAGGCCAAGAAAGCGCTCACCGGGCAGAAGGGTCTTGTAGCAGGTGCTTTCCTCGCCAATCCATGAACTGCCGAAGGCCGGGTCGTCTTCATTGAGCAGTTTTCCGTCCGGGGTTTCGAAACGCATGCGGACGGGGAATTTCGCGATTTTCAACTGCAGCTTTTCCGTCTTCAGAATCAACTGCGACTCATTTTCATGCAATTCGAAAGGGATGGCAGCGCCCTCGCGAATGACGCTGTACGGATTGTCTTCATAATCGAAGCCTTTTTTGCATATCCGTATGCGGACAATAGCGGGAGAATAAAGAATGACACGCAGATCGGCATTCTCCGTCTCCAGCACGAGGCCCTTCTCATGGCGCTCCCAGGCCTTGAGCCGGCCCACGCTTTCGTTGAAATGATCGTTGTAATTGGCAAGGCTCATACAATGCAGGTTTACCGGTCAATAAAGCAGCGGAAATTACAAATATTTCATGAGGGGCGAAACCGGAATGCAGGTTCATTCTACGCTTCCCTGTGCCGGCCCGTAAGCTCCCGCACAAAAAATAAAAGAAGCGGAATTCTTTCTTACTTTGCAGCAGATGAAAATGGAGCGCGTCAGAAAACTGCTTTTTAACCTGGGAATGCTTCTGGCCATTGCCGGTTTGCCGCTCTCACGTGCCATGATTTCCATCGGCATGGGATTGATCATTCTTCAGGCCTTTCTGCATCCGCAGCCATTGCATTGCCTGCGTGCTTTTTTGCGGAACAAATCTTTTCTCTTTCCCACCCTGGTATTTTTTATCTTTCTTATCAGCGGACTCTGGAGCGATAACCTCGCTTATTTTGCCGGAAAAATGCAGGTGAAGTTGCCCTTTCTTTTGCTTCCTTATGCTTTTTTTACGGCACCGCAGATGACAAAACGCAAGGTGCATTCCTTCCTGGCCTTTTTCCTCCTGCTTATTTCTGTTCTTTCGCTGCTGACGCTCATCAATTATGCACTGCATTATCGGGAAGTGACGGCCGGTTATCTTGAAGCAAAAACCCTGCAGGTACCGTTCAATCATATCCGTTTCAGCCTGATGCTTTCCTTCTCTGCACTTACGGCCTTCCATCTCTATCGCGAAAAAGTAAAGCTCCTTGTCAAATGGGAACCCCGCTTTTACCTCGCACTTTCAACTTTCCTCTTTGTTTTTCTTCATATTCTTTCGGTACGAAGCGGATTGCTCAGCTTTTATCTGGGAGCTGCCTGGATGCTCTTTCAGTACATCCGGCAAAGCCGGAACCGAAAAAAAGCAAGCCTTCTGCTCCTGCTTCTTCTGGGGATTCCGGCCCTCGCCTATTTCACTGTTCCCACTTTTCACAACAAAATAGAGTATATGCACCACGACCTGGAGCAATACCGCTCGGGAGACGAGATCAGCCGCTTCAGCGACAGCCGCAGGCTCAGCTCCTGGGAAGCCGGCATTGCCGTTGGCAATCAATCGCCCCTGACCGGTGCGGGATACGGAGACTTCAGGGAGGAAGTCTATCGCTACTATGCCCGCGAAATGCCCTCCTTCGACCCGGATACCTACATCATACCGCACAACCAGCTGATTTTGACCTACGCTGCAACGGGTCTTTTCGGACTGCTTCTTTTCATTGTTTTTCTCCTCTATCCCGTATTCCGCAGGAAGGCCTATCGTTTCTATCCCTTTGCCCTGATCAATATCATTATTTGGTCTTCTTTCATGGTGGAATCCACGCTCGAGATACAGTTAGGCACGGCTTTTTTCCTGCTTTTTTTCCTGCTTACGCTCAAAGCACAAGAATCCGAATGCCCTTAGGCTTAACGTTTTTTATAAGGTTTGTATTCACTTTCCTATATGAAACTCAAAGTCAAAGCGTATTTTTGGTGAGAATTTTCAAAAATCCATCTATATGAAAAGAGTTGCATTCATGGTCTTTTTTTCCCTGCTCGGACTGAGCAGCCTGACGGCACAGGAAAGAAAGATTGAATTTGAAGAATATGACCTGCCCAACGGTCTGCATGTCATATTACACGAAGACCACTCCACTCCCATCGTGGCGGTAGCGGTCATGTATCATGTCGGTTCGAAAAACGAAGACCCCGAGCGAACCGGCTTTGCCCATTTCTTTGAGCATTTGATGTTTGAAGGCAGCGAGAACATCGGCCGGGGCGACTACATGAAAATCGTACAAAATGCGGGCGGGCAGCTCAATGCCAATACCACGCAGGACCGAACCTATTATTACGAGATATTGCCCTCCAACCAATTGGAGCTGGCCCTGTGGCTCGAATCCGAAAGAATGCTCCACGCCAAAGTGGATACCACGGGTGTAGAGACCCAGCGCGAGGTAGTGAAAGAAGAGCGCAGGCAACGCATCGACAACCGGCCCTACGGCAGTTTTACGCAGGAGGCCTTCAAACGGGCTTTCTCCGTCCATCCCTATCACTGGTCGGTCATCGGTTCCATGGATCACCTCAATGCCGCACAGATCGATGAATTCATTGATTTTTACAAGACTTTCTATGTCCCCAACAATGCCACCCTTATCGTAGCCGGAGACATCGATCCCGATGAAGCGAAGAAGATGATCAACGACTACTTTTCCGGCATACCGAAAAGCGGGAAGGCCATTCCGAGGCCGGAGGTAAAACCCGTGGCCCTCAACGGCCCCGTCATCGACACGGTGTATGACAACATTCAGCTGCCTGCTCTTTTTGACAGCTATCGCATTCCGGGCAGGAATACGGACGACTACTATGCCATGAGCATGCTGACGCAGCTGCTGAGCGGAGGGGAAAGTGCCCGCCTGAACAAAGTGCTGGTCGATCAGAAACAAATGGCGCTGGCCATAGGTGCATTTCCCTATGCGCTCGAAGATGCCGGCCTCTTTATCATCTTCGGCATCCCCAATGCCGGCATTCCCATCGACAGCCTGCAGATGGCCGTGGATGCAGAAATCGAAAGGGTGAAAAATGAAGCCATTCCGGACAAAGAGTTTCAAAAACTGCGCAACCAGATCAAAGCGGAATTTGTGACAAACAACAGCACAATGGCCGGTATTGCCAGCAGCCTGGCCACCTACAACGTGCTGCTCGGAAATACAGCCCTCATCAATACGGAAGTAGAACGCTATATGCAGGTGACCCCCGAAGACATTCAACGGGTGGCCCGCGAATACCTCGCACCGGCCAACCTGGTCCGCCTCTATTACCTTCCGAAACAAAGCCAGTAGATAATCATGAAAAGCATTGCAAATATGAAAAAGATATTCTTCCTAATATTGAGTCTTGCCCTCTTTCAGGTGGCGCAGTCGCAGATCGACCGCAGCAAAATGCCCGAACCCGGCCCGGCACCGAAAATTGAAATCGGAGACTACCAGTCCTTTACACTGAAAAACGGAATCCGCGTATTTGTGGTGGAAAACCACAAATTGCCGCGGGTAACATTCAACCTGATCATCGACCGCGACCCCATACTGGAAGGGGAAAAGGCCGGCTATGTTTCGCTGGCCGGCAGCATGCTGCGCGAAGGCACCACAAATCGAAGCAAAGAAGAACTGGATGAAGAAATCGACTTCATTGGCGGGCAATTGTCCACTTCGTCCACTTCGGTCTATGCCTCCTCGCTGAGTGAATACAGCGAAAAAATGATGGAACTCATGGCCGATGTCATCCTCCATCCTGCTTTTGAAGAAACGTCTTTCGAAAAACTGAAAAAGCAGAGCATCTCGGGCTTGCAGTTCGGCAAGAATGATCCGAATACCATCTCACAGCGGGTTTTTAATGTGCTTCTTTACGGCAAGGATCATCCCTACGGAGAGATAGAAACCGAAAGCACCGTGGAAAACATCACCCTGGATGACTGCAAGAATTACTACCAAACCTATTTCAAGCCGAATATCTCGTACCTCGCCATTGTCGGAGATATCAATATGAAGGAGGCAAAAAAGCTGGTAAATAAATATCTGGGCAAATGGGAAGACGGAGAAGTGCCTTCAGCCGAATTTGAAGATCCGGAGAATCCGGAGATCATTCACATAGCCATGGTCAACCGCGACAATGCCGTGCAAAGTGTGATCAGCATCGGCAATTTAACGGAATTGCCCCCGGGCAGCCCCGATGTCATTCCGCTTCGCATTGCCAATCAGATTCTGGGCGGTGGCTCCATGGGCCGACTCTTCCAAAATCTGCGCGAAGACAAAGCCTATACCTACGGTGCTTATTCCTATTACGACACCGACAAACTGATCGGAAGTTTCAGGGCGGGTGCCAGTGTGAGAAACGAAGTGACCGACAGTGCCGTTACGGAGTTTTACGTGGAGCTCGACCGCATCCGCGATGAAAAGATATCGGACGAAGAACTGCGAAACGCCAAAAACTACATTACGGGCTCTTTTGCCCGCTCGCTGGAAAGGCCGCAAACCATTGCCAACTTTGCCATCAATACGGCCCGCTACCATCTGCCGGAAGATTATTATACGAATTATCTGAAACGGGTCGAGGCCGTCAGCAGCACAGAGGTACAGTCAGCCGCCCGCTCCCATATCGACCCCGGGCATTCGACCCTCCTCATTGTCGGTAAAGCCGATGAGGTGGCTTCGAAACTGGAAAAATTCGGGCCCGTACACTATTATGATACGGAAGGAAATCCCATCGAGGCCCCGAGCAGCAAAAAAGCCGACAAGAGCGGAGAAGAAATTATCCGCGACTACATCGAAGCCCTGGGCGGGGAAGCCCTGCTTCAGGATATCATCGACATGAGCATCACGATGGAAGGCACCATACAGGGCCAGCCCCTGACGATGATCCGCAAAATGAGACAACCCAACAAAGGGGCGGTGGTACTCAAGATGAGCATGGGCGGACAGGAAATGGAAATCATGAACATGAAATTTGACGGCAGCCACTATGTGCGCATCATGCAGGGACAGGAGATTCCGGCCACGGAAGAGGATGTGGAAGAAGCCAAGCTCGATTTTGCCATGTTCCCCGAGCGCCTCTACCTGAGCGAAGAAGGCTTTACCGTGGAAGCCACGTCCATTAAAAACATCAACGGAGAAGATGCCTACGAAGTGAAAGTTACCTTCCCGAACGGCAAAGAGGTGACGGAGTATTACAGTGTGGAAAGCGGTCTTAAACTGCGCGAAAGCAGCACCCAGGAAGGACGAAACGGAGAAAGCATGGTGCTCAATCAGGATTTCAGTGATTACCGGCAGGTAGAAGGGCTCATGTTTCCGCACCGTGTTTCACTTCCACTGGGCCCCATGAATGTAGAGTTGAATGTGACGGAAGTGCTCATCAATACGGGCCTCAACGATTCGGATTTCAGCAAATAACGATCAACGCGCAATGACCAGGGATGCCGTGCGCACCCGGTCATCGGAGCGCAACAAGACCTGATAAATCCCCGTTGGCAATCCGCTGACGGGGATTTTTATTTCCCCGCTTCGGGCAGCGGCAATGCTTCCCTGGCGCAGGGCCCGGCCATCGGGGGCATAGAGCACATAGCTCAGCGCTCCGGCTTTCTTCTGGCGGAAAGCGAGCACCGTGTAGCCGGCAGCCGGATTGGGATAGAGCGAGAGGCCCAAGTCTTCGGCTCCCTCTTCTATGTAGTTGCCAATACCAACAGGCTGAAAAGGCGGGTCCGTGGGAATAAGCTGATTTTGCAAATCGCCCTGCACCCAGATGCCGAAGCTGCGCGGAGGCAGTTCCATATAGATCTGCCCGTTTTTGACAAGGGCATAGGGATAGGCCGAAAATCCGAAGATATCCGTCATCGTATCTCCTTCCGAAAGCGCTGCCATCTCCACGGATTGATCCACTTTCATCGTTTCGCCCGAAAAATTGATGGCTACAATGACTTCACGTCCGCTTGCCGCCCCGCTCAGCTGATAGATCAGCGAAGTGTTGGGATATCCCCCGATGAAGTTGCTGCTGTAGGGCGATGAAAAGTTGTTGAGGTAATGGCGGGCCGAGGCTCCGTAAATATACTTTTTGTGGGCCTCCATCAGCCCTTTGATTTTGCCTGCATCTTTGGGCCGCTTGAAATACTCCGGATAATAGACACAGGGAATGCCCAGTTGATTGTTGCTCAATATATAGGCATAGGCCAGAACCGGGTCGTTCTGAACGATTTGATCTTTCTCTCTGAAATCGTGATTGCCGACAAAAGTGACCGTCTCGAAGCCGCTGGCCCCGTAAGCATCGACCAGGCTGCTGTTAAAGACATTGCGCACATCGTATCCAAATGCATCGCAGGCCTGCTTGAGGCTGTAGCGCAGGCTAAAATCAAAGACACGCACATCAATGGCCTGCCGTGTGCCGGCATCCATGGCAGCCTTCACCGCATCGACCCATCCTTTGAGCAAAGCCCCGTTTCCGTCATAATATTCGCCCACCACGATGCCGGGATCGTGCCCCCTGCCGTGCATATAGTCGAGCAGGTCACCTACAAAAGAAGGATCAAAGTGCTTGACCGCATCGAGGCGGTAGCCGCGGATTCCGATATCGGTCCAGAGCCAATCCGTAAATTCAAACATAACCTTGCGGGCATTCGGTGCATGCTGGTCGATGTCATAGTAAAACCACATTCCGTCCCAATCACCGCTCAGGCCGGTAGGATTGCCGTTGGGCTTAAAGTCTTTCCAGTTCATAATGCCTTTGCCGCTCCATACCTTCGAAAAATCGGTAAACGTCTGATACAGTACCTGATCGGATATGTCGCGCCCCTGCTCCGCTGCCCAGATGCCGTGAAAGTAGAGGTCGGCATGGTCGCCAAACCCGGCAGCGTTGGCGGTTCTCAGGGTCATCCAAAGGGTATCGCCCGAAGCGTAAAAGTCCGAAGTGTCGAGGGTGATTTTAAACTCATCGATGCCGCAGCCCCCGTCATCCACACTGCCTTTGATCACTCGCTGCACGGCCATATTGTTGAATGCCTGTCCGCAGTCGCCTCCCCCGTTGGGCTCTGCCTCCAGCAGCAAAGGCTTGTTGCTCTTGCCCTTCTTATTGGTCCAGGCTTCGAAGTAGTATTCCTTCCCGAAATAGCGCGGATGCATGGTTTTCGAGCGCACCTTAAAATAGTAGTCGCCCGCGAAGTTGTCCGTACCTCCGCCCAGCGGCAGCGCCAGTTGATAGCGATCCGAAGGATAGGCATTGTCCCCG